>Ga0299913_10004503_pt1 | contig 11702 bp, 7 predicted proteins | sample RVTome_9_FD_201360 | JGI IMG/M metagenome (GOLD analysis project Ga0299913, IMG submission 201360) | Soil microbial communities from uranium-contaminated site in the Upper Colorado River Basin, Wyoming, United States - RVT155D38 (version 2) ... | reverse complement strand
AGCGACGGCGAGCGGTAGGGATGGCTGATCCCGGGGTCGCGCAGCGGGCGGTACGTCGCCCGCACGCTCACTCTCCGCGGAGCAGGAGGAGCGAGTGCGACTCCAGCTCGACGGCCGCGCGGGCCGGGAGCGACTCGCCGCCCTGCCGCTCGGGCTCCGCGGTCGAGAGCTCGAGCGCCCAGCGCCGCCCGAAGCGCCGCGGCGGAAGCCGGAACTCGACCGGCTCGCCGCCCGCGTTCAGGAGGAGCAGGAACGAGTCGTCCTCGACCACCTCGCCGGTCGCCGTGCGCGTCCCGATCTCGCGCCCGTTGAGGAAGACGCCGAGCGTGCGCGCGTCGGGCGAGCGCCAGTCGCGCTGTGTCATCCGCCGGCCGTCCGGGCGGAACCACCAGACGTCCGGGAGGCCCGACCCGAGCGTCTCCGCGCCCGCGAGGAAGCGCGTGCGCCGGAAGACGGGATGCGCGCGCCGCAGCTCGAGCAACCGGCGTGTGAAGGCGAGCAGCCGCTCGCTCGGCCCGCCGAGCTCCCAGTCGAACCAGGAGAGCTCGTTGTCCTGGCAGTACGCGTTGTTGTTGCCGGCTTGCGTGCGGGCGAGCTCGTCGCCGCCCAGCAGCATCGGCACACCCTGCGAGAGGAAGAGCGTGGCGAGGAAGCTTCGCATCCGACGCTCACGGAGCGCGTTGACGGCCGGGTCGTCGGTCGGCCCCTCGACGCCGGTGTTCCAGCTCCGGTTGTCGTCGGTGCCGTCGCGGCTCTCCTCGCCGTTCGCCTCGTTCCGCTTCTGCTCGTACGAGACGAGGTCGGCCAGCGTGAAGCCGTCGTGCGCGGTGACGAAGTTGATCGAGGCGGAGGGGCTGCGCCCGTCGCTCGCGTAGAGGTCGCTCGAGCCCGAGAGCCGCGAGGCGAGCTCTCCGACGTTCCCGTGCCCGCGCCAGAAGTCGCGCACGCTGTCGCGGTAGAGCCCGTTCCACTCCGCCCAGAGCACGGGGAAGTTGCCCACCTGGTAGCCGCCGGGGCCGACGTCCCACGGCTCGGCGATCAGCTTCACCTGCGAGAGCACCGGATCCTGGTGGATGACGTCGAAGAACGCCGCGAGCCGGTCGACGTCGTAGAACTCGCGCGCGAGAGCGGACGCGAGGTCGAAGCGGAACCCGTCCACGTGGCACTCGGTCGCCCAGTAGCGGAGCGAGTCCATGATCAGCCGCAAGACGCTCGGATGAACGGGGTTGAGGCTGTTGCCCGTGCCCGTGAAGTCCATGTAGTGGCGCGGGTCGTCCCGCATGAGCCGGTAGTACGACGCGTTGTCGACGCCCTTGAACGAGAGCATCGGCCCGAGGTGGTTGCCCTCGGCGGTGTGGTTGTAGACGACGTCGAGGATCACCTCGATCCCCGCCCGGTGCAGGGCCTTGACCATCCCCTTGAACTCGCGGACCTGCTCGCCGCGCGTGCCAGTGGCGGCATACGCGGCGTGCGGGGCGAAGTAGCCGATCGAGCTGTAGCCCCAGTAGTTCGTCAAGCCCTTCTCGACCAGGTGCAGCTCGTCGGCGAAGTGGTGCACCGGGAGCAGCTCGACGGCGGTCACGCCCAGGTGTTGGAGGTATTCGATCGCATGCTCGGAGGCGAGGCCGGCGTAGGTGCCGCGAAGGTCCTCGCGCACCTCGGGATGGCGCTGCGTGAAGCCCTTCACGTGCGTCTCGTAGATGACGGTCTCGTGCCAGGGGGTGCGCAGCGGGCCCGTCCCCTCCCAGTCGAAGCCGGGGTCGACGACGACCGACTTGGGGATCGCGGCCGCGCTGTCCTCGTCGTCGGGCTCGAGATCCGCGTCGGGCGTGTCGGCGGGGACGTACGGGAGGACGTTCGCCTCCGCGTAGCGCACCGGGCCCTCGATTGCCTTCGCGTACGGGTCGATCAGGAGCTTCGCCGCGTTGAAGCGGTGGCCCTGCGCAGGGTCGTACCTCCCGTGGACGCGGTAGGCGTAGCGCCGGCCCGGGCCGATCTCCGGGACGTAGCCGTGCCAGTTGAACGCCGTCCGCTCGGTGAGGGGGACGCAGGTCTCGCCGTCGGCCTCGTCGTACAGGCAGAGGTCGACGCGCTCGGCGTGCTCGGAGAAGAGGGAGAAGTTCGTGCCGTTCCCGTCCCAGGTGGCGCCGAGCGGGAACGGGCTCCCCGGCCAGACGCTCACTCGGCGATCTCCACGGTGCGGTTGCGCAGCTCGGCGGTGAGCGTGACACGGCCTCGGGTCAGGCGAAGCGTTCCGGCCGCGTCGTCGGGGTGCGCCGTGAGCTCGCGCGGGAGCGTGCGGCGCAGCTCGAGCAGGCGGCGGCAGAACGCGCGCGGCTCGGGGTCGCCGGCGGACGGGTCGAGCTTCGAGCGCTCGAACGTCTCCTCCGCCTGCGGGTCGGGGAGCGCGCCGCGGAACCGGAGCTCGCGCCTGCGTCCCTCCAGCGTCGCCTCGGCGAAGAACGGATCGAGGTCGCGGTTCTGGCAGCGGTCGACGAGCCGCGGCGCCGGCTCGCGCTCGAACTGCGGGGCGAGGGCGCTCGGCGTGCCCTGGCGATCGTCCGTCCACGCGAATGCGCTCGTGTCGACGACGGACGACGGCCCGCGGGCACCCTCCGGCTGGAAGCGCGAGCACGGATCGGCCCAGGCCTCGCGGTCGAGCACGTACTCGGCGTCGTCGCCCGGCGCCGCGGGCGCCTCCGCGGCCCAGAGCCCTTTCTCCTCGGGCGTGAGCGGGTGGGCGCCGTCCTCGACCCGGACCCCGACCGAGCGGACGCTCGGAGCCGAGACGCGAAACGCGACCCGACCCCCCGAACGAGGAACGGCCCCGAGGGGCCGCCCGACCGGCTGCATGGTTCCCAGCAACGCCGCCTGACCCTACCCGAGCCACCGGGCGTGAGCCCGCCATCGTCCCCGGCGGACACGTACGGGGGACTGTCCCCGGCCACCGGCCGAATCGGACGATGGCGGGCTTGCGCCGTCCAGCGCTCCCCGCGAGGGATCCGTGCTCCCATGCGCGATCCGGAGCGCACCTGTCCCCGCGGGACATGAACGGGGGCCTGTCCCCGGGACACGTCCGCCGGCGACGGTCAGTCCTCCGGGACGAGCCAGATGACCGCGAGGGGCGGCAGCGTCACCTCCGCGGAGAACGGCTGGTCGTTCCACGGCCGCTCTTCCGAGGCGATGCCGCCAAGGTTGCCGGCGTCCGTGCCGCCGTAGAACGATGAATCGGTGTTCAGGAGCTCCCGCCAGCGGCCGCCGGCCGGCAGGCCGACGCGGTAGCGCTCCCGCACGACCGGCGAGAGGTTGCAGAGGCAGACGAGCGTCCGCTCGCCGTCGGCCGACAACCGCGCAAACGCGAGGACGTTCGCCCCCGCGTCGTTCGGCTCGAGCCAGCGGAAGCCGGCGGGCTCGGAGTCGAGCTCCCAGAGCGCCGGCTCCTCGCGGTACCGGCGGTTGAGATCCCGCACGAGCGCCTGCACCCCGGCGTGCTCCGGCCGCTCGAGCAGGTGCCAGTCGAGCGAGCGGTCGTGGCTCCACTCCGCCTCCTGCGCGAGCTCGCCGCCCATGAACAGAAGCTTCTTGCCGGGGTGTGCCCACATGTAGCCGTAGAGCGCGCGCAGGTTCGCGAAGCGCTGCCAACCGTCGCCCGGCATCTTCCCGAGCAGCGAGCCCTTCCCGTGCACGACCTCGTCGTGCGAGAGCGGGAGGATGAAGTTCTCGGAGAACGCGTACACGAGCGAGAACGTCAGCTCGTGGTGGTGGAACGACCGGTGCACGGGCTCACGCCGGAAGTACGCGAGCGTGTCGTGCATCCAGCCCATGTTCCACTTGAACCCGAAGCCGAGCCCGCCGAGGTATGTCGGCCGCGAGACGCCCGGCCACGCGGTCGACTCCTCCGCCGCCATGACCGCACCCGGCTCGCGCAGGTGGACGACCTCGTTCAGCTCCTTCAGGAAGTAGACCGCCTCGAGATCCTCGTTGCCGCCGAACTCGTTCGGCACCCACTCGCCGGGCTCGCGCGAGTAGTCGAGATAGAGCATCGACGCGACCGCGTCCACGCGCAGGCCGTCGGCGTGGTACTCGCGCAGCCAGAAGAGCGCGTTCGCGAGCAGGAAGTTCCGCACCTCGTTGCGCCCGTAGTTGAAGACGAGCGTGCCCCAGTCCGGGTGGAAGCCGCGGCGCGGGTCCTCGTGCTCGTAGAGCGCCGTGCCGTCGAAGCGGGCAAGCGCGAACTCGTCCGTCGGGAAGTGCGCCGGCACCCAGTCGAGCAGCACACCGAGCCCTCGCTCGTGCAGGCGGTCGACGAACGCACGGAAGTCGTCCGGCGAGCCGAAGCGCGACGTCGGCGCGTAGAACCCGGTCACCTGGTAGCCCCACGAGCCGGCGAACGGATGCTCCATCACGGGGAGCAGCTCGACGTGCGTGAACCCGAGGTCGAGCGCGTAGTCGGCGAGTTCGTCGGCGAGCTCGAGGTACGTGAGCGGCCGGTTCCCGTCGAGCGGGTTCAGGCGCCACGATCCGACGTGCACCTCGTAGATCGCCATCGGCTCCGCGTGCGCGGCGCTCGCGCGTCGGCGGGCGAGCCACTCCGCGTCGCGCCAGTCGTGGCGCGGGTCGTGGACGACCGACGCGGTCGCCGGCGGCACCTCGGTCGCGAACGCGAGCGGGTCGGCCTTCTGGCGGAGCGTCCCGTCCGCGCCGCGGATCTCGTACTTGTAGCGCGTGCCCGGCTCGGCGCCGGGGACGAAGAGCTCCCACACGCCGCTCGACCCGAGCGAGCGCATCTGGTGCACCCGCCCGTCCCAGAAGTCGGCGTCCGAGACGACGCTCACCGCGCGAGCAGCCGGCGCCCACACGGCGAACGCGACGCCCGCGACCCCCTCGTGCTCGCGGACGTGCGCGCCGAGCCGCTCGTACAACCGCTCGTGCCGCCCCTCGCCCGCCAGGTGGAGATCGAGGTCGCCGAGCGTCGGCGGGAAGGCGTACGGGTCGCTGATGCGTACGGCCACGCCGTTCGCGTACTCGACCTCGAGCTCGTACGCGAGCGGCAGCTCCGCGTCCTCTACGACGCCCTCGAAGAGCCCGTCCTCGTGGACGCGCGCCAGCTCGAGGAGCGCATCGTGGACGACCGCGGCCACCCGCTCCGCGCCCGGTCGGAAGGCGCGGATCCGCACGCCGCCCTCCTCCGCGTGGGCGCCCAGCACCGAGTGCGGGTCGTGGTGATCCCGCGCGACGAGCCGCTCGAGGTCCGCGAGCACGGTCACGGCCGCACCGGCGCCGAGAGCTCGTCCGACTCGAGCAGCCGCACGATCCCCGCGACCGGGATCGAGACCCATTCCGGCCGGTGGTCGAGCTCGTAGCGCAGCTCGTAGACCGCCTTCTCCAGCTCGAAGACGGCAAGCAGCCGCGCGGTCTGCGCGCGCCCGGCCGGGAGCAGCCCGAGCGGCTCGACGACGGGCAGGTAGCCGCCGAGGAACTCCTCGCGCGCCCGCTCCTCCCAGTCTTCCGGCACCGCCGCCCCACGGCGCAGCTCCGACGCCGTCGCCACGTACGCGAACGAGCGGAGCATCCCGGCCACATCCCGCAGGGCCGAGCGCTTCCGCCGGCGCTCGGGCAGCGGCCGGGCGGGCTCGCCCTCGAAGTCGATCACGATCCAGTCGGAGCCCGTCCAGAGCACCTGGCCGAGGTGGTAGTCGCCGTGATGGCGGATCGCGCGCCCGAGCGGGCCCGCGTGCGAGACGAGCCGGAGCCCCTCGCGCACCTCCTCCCCGCGCCCGGCGATCGGCTCGAGCGCGCCGAGCTCCGGAAGCGACGCGAACGCCTCGGCGATCTCCTCGTCGATCGTCGCGGTCAGGAGCCCGAGCGACTCGGCGCTCGGCTCCTCGGGCGCGAAGGCCGGGTCGGACGAGTCCGATGCGAGCGTCGCATGCATCTGCCCGGTCACCTCGCCGAGCCGCCGCGCCTCGGCGAGGAAGCGCTCCGGGTCTTCGGCGAGCGACTCCAGCGCGAAGCCCCAGCCGTCCTGCTCGGCCGGGACGTAGCGCTGCAGGATCCCGAGCGTCGCGTCCATGAGCCGCCCCGAGTACGCGTACCACCCGGCGAGCGCCGGCACGTTCGGGAAGCCGCGCTCGGTGAGGAAGCGGAGCAGCTCGAGCTCGGGGTTCACGCCCGCCTCGAGCCGCCGGTACGCCTTCAGCACGAGCTCCTCGCCGAGCACGACCGACGTGTTCGACTGCTCCGCGCCCATCGGGCGGATCGGCCACGGCCCGGCGAGAAGCTCGGCGCCGTCCACCGCGGAGAGCTCGATGTGCGCGTCCTCGTCCTCGTCCTCGATCGCCGCGCCCTCGCGCATGAGCCGGACGAGCTCGCTCACGAGCCCTGCGTCGAGCAGCGCGTCGTAGACGACCGTGCCGTCCGCCTCGCCGACCACGCCCTCGTCCCACTCCCCGGCCGGGCGCATGCCGAGCGGAAGCTGGTAGAGCTCGTGCGAGCCGGTCTCGAACCGCACCTCGACGAGCGCCAGCACGAGCCCCGGCGACCCCTCCCGCAGCACCGGCGCCGCGAGGACGCGCACCCCCGTCACCTCGCGCGTCTTGGCGCCGAACCAGCGTCCGCGCGACACGAAGTCCGCGAGCGCGTCCTCCCCGATCCGCTCGAGCGGAGCCGCGATCACGACGGCGCCCTCAGCTGGAACCAGAAGAACCCGCGCGGCGCGAGCGTGAGCAGGTAGGGCAGCTCGCCGATCGCCGGGAAGCGCGTGTGGCCGAACATCTCCTCCGGCTCGTACCCGGCGAACCAGCGCAGGTCGAGCTCGACCGCCTGGGCGGACCGCGCGAGGTTGTGGACGCAGAGGATCACGTCCTCCTCGTACTGGCGCAGGTGCGCGAAGATCCGCGGGTTCTCCGGCACGAGCGCCTCGAACGAGCCCAGGCCGAAGACCGGGTGCGCCTTGCGCAGGCCGATGAACCGCTGGACCCAGCGGAGAAGCGAGTGCGGCTGCCGGAGCTGGGCCTCGACGTTCACGGCCTGATATCCGTACACGGGATCCATGAGCGGGGGCAGGAAGAGCTGCGCGAAGTCGGCGCGCGAGAAGCCTCCGTTCCGGTCGCCTGTCCACTGCATCGGAGTCCGAACCCCGTCACGGTCGCCGAGGTAGACGTTGTCGCCCATCCCGATCTCGTCCCCGTAGTAGAGGACGGGGCTCCCGGGGAGCGAGAAGAGGATCGCCGTGAGCAGCTCGATCTCGTCGCGCGAGTTGTCGAGGAGCGGCGCGAGGCGCCGGCGGATGCCGAGGTTCAGGCGCATGCGCGGCTCCTTCGCGTACTCGGAGTACATGTAGTCGCGCTCCTCGTCGGTGACCATCTCGAGCGTCAGCTCGTCGTGGTTGCGCAAGAACAGGCCCCACTGGCACGTGTCCGGGATGGCCGGGGTGTTCCGGAGGATGTCGAGGATCGGCCGGGCCTCCTCGCGCCGCACGGCCATGAACATCCGCGGCATGACGGGGAAGTGAAAGGCCATATGGCACTCGTCGCCCTCGCCGAAGTAGTCGACGACGTCCTCCGGCCACTGGTTCGCCTCCGCGAGAAGGACGCGATCGTCGTAGTGCGCGTCCACCTCGGCGCGCACACGGCGCAGAAACTCGTGCGTCGCCGGGAGGTTCTCGCCGTCCGTCTCCTCCGCCTCGTAGAGGTACGGCACCGCGTCGAGCCGGAAGCCGTCGAGCCCGAGGTCGAGCCAGAAGCGCAGGACGTCGAGCATCGCCTCCTGCACCTCCTCGTTCTCGTAGTTCAGGTCGGGCTGGTGCGAGAAGAAGCGGTGCCAGTAGTAGCGCTCGGCCCGCGCGTCCCACGTCCAGTTCGAGCTCTCGGTGTCGAGAAAGATGATCCGCGCGTCGGGGTAGCGCTCCTCGTCGTCGGCCCAGACATACCAGTCGTGCTTCGGAGCGTCGCGGCCCTCACGGGCCTCCTGGAACCACGGGTGGTCGCTCGACGTGTGGTTCATGACAAGGTCGGCGATCACGCGGATCCCCCGCTCATGCGCGGCCTCGACGAACGCGCGGAAATCCTCGGTCGTCCCGTAGTCAGGGTGCACGCCGCCGAAGTCGGCGATGTCGTAGCCGCCGTCGCGGAGCGGCGACGGATAGAAGGGCAGGAGCCAGACGCAGTCGATCCCGAGCCACTGGAGGTAGTCGAGCTTCTCCGCGAGACCGCGGAAGTCGCCGCTGCCGTCGTCCGAGCCGTCGAAGAACCCGCGCACGTGGATCTCGTAGAAGACGGCCGTCTTGAACCAGAGCGGGTTCGACTCGAACCAGTGGCGGGGCTCGGCGCTCACGCTCAGGCGGGCACTCGCAGGATGTGGGCGGGGGTGTCGGCCGGGTCGAGGCGGACGTAGTTGCGCCCGATCCGCCAGTCGTGCGCGGTGTCGGCGAGCAGGTCGCGGACGCGGAAGGCGGGCGGCAGGCCGAGCTCGGCCGGAACGACGACGACGCCCTCCTGCGGCGCGACGTGGTCGAGGCTCACGCAGGTGACGACGACGTTGCGCCCGGCACGCTTCGCGTACGCGATCAGCCTGTCGTTCTCGGTCTCGAGGAACGTGATGTTGTCGATCCTGCGGAAGGCGGGGTTCTCGCGCCGGATGCGGTTCAGGCGGCCGATCAGCGGCAGGAGCGGCCCGTCCAGCCGGCGCTTCTTCGCCTCGTACTTCTCCGAGTTCAGGTACTCCTCGCTCCCCTCCTTCGCCGGGATGTTCTCCCCGTGCTCGAAGCCCGAGTAGATCCCCCAGCTCGGCGAGAGCGTCGCCGCGAGCACGGCGCGCGCCGCGAACGCCGGCGGGCCGCCGCGCTGCAGCTCCTCCGTGAGGATGTCCGGCGTGTTGGCGAAGAAGTTCGGGCGGAAGTACTCCGGGAGCAGCGTGCGGGAGAGCTCCGTCACGTACTCGGTCAGCTCGGCCTTCGTCGTGCGCCACGTGAAGTACGTGTAGCTCTGGCTGAAGCCGGCGAGCGCGAGCGCCTGCATCATGGCCGGGCGCGTGAAGGCCTCGGAGAGGAAGACGACCTCGGGGTGCCCGGCCCGCACCTCGCGGATCAGCCACTCCCAGAACGGGAGCGGCTTCGTATGGGGGTTGTCCACGCGGAAGGCCTTGACGCCCCGCTCGACCCAGAAGAGGACGACGTCGCGCAGCGCCTCCCAGAGCGCCCGCCAGTCGGGCGAGTCGAAGTTGACGTTGTAGATGTCCTGGTAGCGCTTCGGGGGGTTCTCCGCGTACTTGAGCGTCCCGTCGGGGCGGCGGGGGAACCAGTCCGGGTGCTCGCGGAGCCACGGATGGTCGGGCGAGCACTGGATGGCGAAGTCGAGCGCGACCTCGAGCCCGTGCTCGCCGGCGGCGGCGACGAGGCGCTCGAAGTCCTCGAAGGTGCCGAGCGAGGGCTCGAGCGCGCTGTGGCCGCCTTCCTCGGCGCCGATCGCCCAGGGGCTGCCGGGGTCGCCCTTCCCCGCCGTGAGCGCGTTGTTCTTCCCCTTCCGGTTCGTGCGCCCAATCGGATGCACCGGCGGGAGGTAGACGACGTCGAAGCCGAGCTCGGCGAGCTCGGGGAGGATCTCCGCCACGCCGGCGAGGCCGCCCCACGAGCGTGGGAAGAGCTCGTACCAGGCGCCGAACGTGGCGAGCTCGCGGTCGACGTCGACCTCGCGCGAGTCGGAACGGGTCATCTCGGAGCGCTCACCCGCCTTCGCCGCGAGGCCCTCGGCGACGGTGAGGCGCTCGACGCCGAGAAGGGCGGCGCCCTCGGAAAGCTCGCCGGCGAGATCCTGCTGACCCGCCTCGTGCTTGCGGCGCAGCTCGTCCTGCCATGTGGCGACGCGGTCGACCCAGGCCTCGATCTGGAACGTCCAGCGGCCGAGCGCGTCGGCGTCGAACGCCGCCGTCCAGCGGTCGGCCTCGGTGTGACGCATCGGCGCCTCCCGCCAGCGCCTGGCCCCGGGTGCGCGGTAGCGGACGGCCGCGCCGAGCGTCTCGTGCCCGTCACGGAAGACGTCCGCCCACACCTCGACGGTCGAGCCTTCCGTGCGCTTGACCGGGTAGCGGCCGCACCGAAGCTCGGGCCAGACGTTCGCGATCTGGATTCTCGGAGGGGCTGTCCGGGGGGGCGGCATGGCCGTGTCCTTTCCGGCTCGCTTCGGGTACACACGCGAGATGCGCTCGGCGGGAATCCTTCTCCATCCGACGTCCCTTCCGTCGGGGAAGCTCGACGCGGACGCCTACTCGTTCGTCGACTGGCTCGCGGCCGCGGGGCAGCGCTGGTGGCAGATACTCCCGCTCGGGCCGCCCGGCGAGGGCGGCTCGCCGTATGTGTCGCCCTCGGCGTTCGCGGGCTCGCCGAGGCTGCTCGCCGACCCGGACGCCGCCGTCTCGGCGCGCGAGGAGCGCGCGTTCCGGGAGCGCAATGCCAAGTGGGCGGACGCCTGGGCGGAGCACGCGGGCGAGACAGCGCTCGCCGACCAGGTGCGCTTCGAGCGGGAGTGGCAGGCGCTTCGCGCGCACGCGCGCGCGAGAGGAGTGTCGGTGCTCGGCGACGTTCCGATCTACGTCGCGGCCGGCGGGGCCGACCACCGGGCGCATCCGGAGCTCTTCGCCGAGGGCGAGGTGGCGGGCGCGCCGGCGGATCCGTTCAGCGCGACCGGGCAGCTGTGGGGAAACCCGCTCTACGACTGGCGCGCGAACCGCGCGGAGGGCTACCGCTGGTGGGCCGAGCGGTTCCGGCGGACGTTCGAGCTCGTGGACGCGGCGCGGATCGACCACTTCCGCGGCTTCGTCTCGTACTGGGCCGTGCCGGCCGGGGCGCGGACGGCCGAGGCGGGCCGCTGGCGTCGCGGCCCGGGCGAGAAGCTCTTCCGGGCGGTGCTGCTCGAGACCGGCCGCCTGCCGCTCGTGGCGGAGGATCTCGGCCACGTGACACCCGCGGTCGAGCGGCTGCGGGATCGGCTCGGCCTGCCCGGGATGGTCGTGCTCCAGTTCGGCTTCTCCGGCGGTGCGGCGAACCCGCACCGGCCCGAGAACCACCGCCGCCACGCGGTCGTCTACACCGGCACCCACGACCACGACACCGCGCTCGGCTGGTGGTCGCGGCTCTCGGAGGAGGAGCGGCGCGCGACCGGCCTCCCCGGTATCGATCCCGCGTGGGAGCTCTGCGAGCTCGCGCTCGGCTCCCGGGCCGAGCGCGCGATCCTTCCGGCGCAGGACGTCCTCGGCCTCGGCAGCGAGGCGCGGATGAACACGCCCGGGGAGCCGAAGGGGAACTGGGCGTGGCGCCTCGAGGCGGGCCGGCTCGACGACGCGCTCGCCCGGCGCCTCGCCGCGGAGACCGCAGCCGCAGGCCGCTGACTGCGAGCGGGCTCGGCCGACCGAGCGCGCGGCGCCTAGAAGGACGCAAACGGCGTCCAGGTTCGGCCGCCGTCCTCCGAGCCGAGGATGTCGCCGTCGTGACCGGCGAAGTAGAGCTCGCGGGGACCGACCGCGACGAGCGCGGCCGGCGGCTCGCCCGTCTCGCCCACGCGGCGCCAGCCCTGCCCGTCGCGCGACGTGTGGATCGCGCCCTCCGCGTCCACGAGGTAGATCGGCCCGCCCTCCGGCCACGCGAGGAGGCCGATCCGCTCGGCGAGCCCCTCCCAGGAGCGCCCTCCGTCCTCCGACCGGACGACGCC
>Ga0299913_10004501_pt1 | contig 11705 bp, 11 predicted proteins | sample RVTome_9_FD_201360 | JGI IMG/M metagenome (GOLD analysis project Ga0299913, IMG submission 201360) | Soil microbial communities from uranium-contaminated site in the Upper Colorado River Basin, Wyoming, United States - RVT155D38 (version 2) ... | reverse complement strand
TCCGAGACGACGCTCGCGTTCGCGCGCGGCTCGGGCAGCGCCGGGCCGTCCTGCCACTCCCCGTGGTTCCCGGTTTCGACCGCCTCGGCGACGAAGACACTGGCCTGGGCGGTTTCGCCGTCGCTACCGCCGATGTACAGGATCTTCGTGCCGACCTGCACGGCCGCCCCGTCGGTCCGTGCGGCGGGCAGTGCGAGTGAGACCGGCTCGCTCGGGGAGGGATGCCACGGCGTCACGGCGCCGATCGGCGCCGGGCAGGGCAGGTCTTCGTTCGGGACCGCCGGACACAGGTTGACCGGCGACCAGGCCAGGATTCCGAGGTCGATCGTCCGGTTGACCGTGAAGTAGTAGGCGCGGTCGGGCAGGTACCCGAGGATGAAGATGATGACGATCAGCCAGAAGAAGGCCTTGATCCCCGCCCACGACCAGCCGTCGGCGTCGAGCAGCCCGAAGAGGACCCGCCTGCGCGGGACCGTCGTGCCTGCCCCGAGAGCCTGCTGCGCCATCGATCTCCTGTCCTCAGCGACCGGGCAGCGCCCGGCGGTCGATCATTGCCCGACGGTCAGCGTGCCGGTCATCGTCGGATGGACCGAGCAGATGAACGTGTACGCACCGGCTTCGAGTGCCGGGACCTCGTAGACGATCTGGGCGGGGCCGGTGATGACCTCGCCGTCGAACACCTTCGTCCCGGCGTCGTCGAGGATGTCGACATCGTGCGGGATCGCTCCGTCCTGGTTGTCGAACTCGACCGTGAAATCGGTGTTGGCCGGGACATCGATCGCGTCGGTGTCAAAGGCGATCCCGGAGGCGACGATCTGGACTGCGGTGGCACCCGGCGCAACGGTCGGTGGCGGCGCGGCCGAGCCCGACGGAGCGGGCGATTCCCCGCCGCCACCGGTGAACTCGTCGGTCCAGCACGCGGGGTACGGTGTCGCGCCGGGCTCGGGTTCGTAGTCCGGATCACGCCAGCCGGTGAACGTCTCGACCTCGCCGGTCTGCGGGTCGATCCGTGGCTCGAGCAGCTCGGGGTCGCGCTTCGTGTAGGTCTGGTCGTTCGGGGCCCGGATGAACTCGATGAGCTCCTCGATCTGGATGTAGTTGAGCGGTCCCGGCGGCGAACCCTCGTTCGACCAGACGGGCATCTGCGAATCCGGGTTACCGCAGGCCAGCCGGCCGCCCACCAGCAGGATGTTGTGGAGGTACGCTTCGTTGAGGTGTGCGAACAGCTTGTCCTGGCGGTTCAGCGTGGGACCGATGCCGCCCTCTCCGTTCGGCCCGTGGCAGCGCGCACAGTTCGCCTCGTAGAGGTTGTACCCGCGCTCGACCGAGAGCACCTGCTGGGCCTGCTCCTCCGCGCTCAGGCGCGGCTCGGTCAGCCCGAGCGGCGCACCCAGCTCGTAGAACCAGTAGAGCGCCACGAACAGCACGACCACGATCACCGCCAGGAACCCCACCCAGCGGGCGTTCGAGGACTGGCGAACGATCTGGGCCGAGCGCTCCGGAGTCAGCTCGAACTTGCGCGCGCCGGGCGGCGACGAAAAGCGTTCGACCGGCGCCGGCGGCGTCTCGGGCCGCGGTGCGGGCAGCCGCTCCTCCGGCTCGCGGCCGGGCTGACCGGTCATCGGTCTCCTCGGGGATCGACGGTCGTCACGGGCGGCTCAGATGCATCCGGTCGGGGCGCGCGGCGGGATGATGCCGGGCTGCCCGAGGGCCACGGGCAGCGGGCCGAGCGTGATCCTGCCGGTATCGATCGTCAACACGCCATCGCGGTCCACGCTGACTGCGAAGCGGTCCATGCCGCGCGGCGCCGGGCCGTACAGCGCCCCGTCGGCCTTGATCCCGAGGCGGTCGTAGCGCGAGCCATGGCACGGGCACTCCAGCCAGAAATTCCGGAGGCAGGCATTCGGCTTGCAGCCGAGGTGCGGGCAGCGCTGATACATGGCGCGCACGTTGAGGGCGGTGCCGTCGCCGGTCTCGTCCACGCCGGGGACGAACTGCTGGCGGCCCGGGTCGATGAGCGCCACGAACGCCCGCGCGTCCGGAAAGTACGCCGGGAACCCCTCGTCGATCGGGAGCGACGTGTTGAGCAGCTTGACGTCCTCGAGCGTGCCGATCTCGATCGGCGCCCCGAAGCCGCCACGCAGGTTCGGCCAGATGAAGCCGATCGTGCCCGCGGTCACCTCGAGCAGCCACAGGCCCACGCCCGCACCGAGCGCGCCGCGCAGGAGCTGGCGGCGCGAGACGCCCTCGACCTGCTGGCGGCGCAGCGACTTGATCGCCTCCTTGGTCAAGGCGCCAGGCTTGTCGGCGGGTTCGACGTGGTAGTTGCTCATCGGGACGGACGGATGCCTCTGATCGGGATGGTCACAGCGCGAAGTGCAGCCCTTCGGAGCTGTTCTCGAAGAAGGGCAGGTACGGGATGACGAACGAGTAGCCCGGTCCTCGGAAGAAGATCCCGACGAACGTCAGGACCAGCCCGAGGATGCAGAAGAACGAGAAGAGCATGACCGCGGTCTTGCGCTCGGACGGGCGGATCGCAAGGACGTTGCCGCGGTCGATGTACGGGATGAAGGCGGCGCCCACCAGCACGAACGTCGGGACGAGAACGCCCGCGACCGTCGGGTGGAAGTAGGCCAGCAGCTCCTGCAGCCCGAGGAAGTACCACGGGGCCTTGGCCACGGCCGGCGTCACGTTGCCGTTCGCCAGCTCCTCGAGCGGGGCGTTGATGAACAGCCCCATGAGCAGCAGGAAGATGCTCATCATGCCGGCCGCCAGGAACTCGATCGACAACAGGTGCGGCCAGGTCATGACCGTGTCGTCGGGCTCCTTCTGGACCCGCACGACCGCGTCCTGCTTGACCAGCGCCAGCAACCGGTACGGCCGCGCCGACATGGGCACGCGCTGCTTGTCGATCTCGGTCCGCCGCGCCGGATCAACTGGCAGCACGACCCGCCGCTCCGGCGTCTGCTTCGTGTCTGTCATGTTGCCCAGTGCTCCTGCGGCCCGTTGTGCGAACTGCCTCGGGGCCTGCTAGGGACGGCCGAGGCGAAGGCGCCCGCGAGCACCGGAGCGAGCGCACCCGACGGTGCGTGAGCGACGGCGCGGAGGGGGCAACGCACGCATCGGGCGTTCATAGCGGGCCTGAGATTCCTCCATCCTTCCTGATGCGCCAGAAGTGGACCGCGAGGAAGATGGCTGCGAGCAACGGGAAGACCATGATGTGGAGCACGTAGAACCGCAGGAGCGTGTTCTGACCGACCTCGAGGCCGCCCAGGAGGATCAGGTTGACCGGCGTGTTGAACAGCGGCGCGTAGCCGCCCATGTTCGTGCCGATCGTGATCGCCCAATAGGCGATCTGGTCCCACGGCAGCAGGTAGCCGGTGAAGCTGAGCATGATCGTAAAGAACAGCAGGAACACCCCGACGACCCAGTTGAACTCGCGCGGCGGCTTGTAGGCCCCGTGGTAGAAGACCCGCATCATGTGCAGGAACACGAAGAACACCATCAGGTGCGCCGCCCAGCGGTGGATGTTCCGGGTCAGCAGCCCGAACGTCACCTCGGCCTGGATCTCGAGAATGTTGGTGTAGGCCAGCGTCGCCGACGGGACGTAGAAGAACATCAGGTAGACGCCCGTGACCGTCAGCACGAGGAACAGGAAGAACGAGAGGCCACCCAGGCAGAAGGTGTAGGCGAACTTCACCGCGTGCTGGCGCACCCGCACCGGGTGGATGTGCAGGAACACGTTGTTCATGACCGCGTACGCGCGCGACCGCTCGTCGCGCGGGTAGGGGTTGCGGAACAGCGATCGCCAGACGGCGCTTCGGCGGATGGACTGGTCCACCCGCTCGAGGAAACTCACCGGGCTCCTCCTGCGATGCCGGACCAGCCGGCCAGTTGCGCATCACGGTACGACTCCTTGTAGAGCCGACCGTCGGTTGAGATCTCCTGCAGCTCGAACCGCTCCATCGTAATGGCGTCGAACGGGCAGCGCTTGACGCACAACGCGCAGCGGATGCAGCGCTCCTCGTCGAGGATCATCGCCGCGCCCTGATCCCAGCCGTAGGCTTCCTCGAGCTCGGGCAGGAGACCTTCCGACTTCATCTGGTTGACGTCGATCATGTGGATGACGCCTTCGGGGCACACATCCGCGCAGGCACCGCACAGGACGCAGCGGAACGGGTCAAACCAGATGTTGTAGTTGCACATCAGGCAGCGCGTCGACTCCGCGACGGCCTGGTTGGCGTCGTAGCCGAGCTCGACCGGGGTGTTGAAGTTGACCTCGGGATCGGTCGACGGCATTCGCGCCTGGAGCGGCACCATCGGAATGTGCTGGCGCGGCAGCACGTCGTAGTACTCCGGCATGTCGTGGCGCCACGAGCTCGAGATCCGGACGTTGGCGGCCACGCTCACGTCGGCACGGCCGGCCAGGTAGCGGTCGATGGCGTAGGCGCACTTCTTTCCGTGCCCGGCGGCCTCGATGAGCGTCGTCGGGCCCGTGACGAAGTCGCCGCAGGCGAACGTGCCCTTCACGTTCGTCGCATACGTCGCGGGGTCGACCTTGACCCGCCCACGGTTGATCTCGAACTTCGACTCGACCGGCAGGAACGTCAAGTCGGCCGCCTGGGACACGGCCGGGATGACCGTCTGCGCCGGAATGACGAATTCCGAACCCTCGATCGGGACCGGCGAGCGGCGGCCGGACGCGTCGGGTTCGCCGAGGCGGTTGCGGATGAACCGCACGCCGGTCACCTTGCCGTTCTCGCCGAGGATCTCGATCGGGCTCGCGAGTAGCTCCATCCGGACGCCTTCGCGCTCGGTCTCGCCAAGCTCCTCCTCGTCGACCACGAGCTCCGAGCGGGTCCGGCGATAGACGATCGAGACGCGCTCCGCGCCATGGCGCAGGCTCGTCCGCGAACAGTCCATCGCGGTATAGCCGCCGCCGATGACGACGACGTCGGTGCCGACCTCGACCTCCTGCCCGAGATTCGCCTTCTTCATGAAGTCGACGCCGTAGTCGACGCCCTCAAGCTCGGCGCCGGGGATGTCGAGCGCGACCGCGTCCATGGCACCGGCGGTGATCGCCACCGCGTCGAAGTCGCGCAGGAGCTCCTCGAACGCGATGTCGCGGCCGATCTGCGTGTCGTATACGAACCGGACCCCGAGCCGCTCGACGAGGCGGACGTCCATCTCGATCGCCTCGCGCGGGAGACGGAAGGCGGGAACGCCGATGAGCATCGTCCCGCCGGCGTACGGCAGGCTGTCGAAGACGGTGACCTGGTAGCCCTTCATGCCGAGCTCGCGCGCGACGGACAAGCCGGCCGGACCGGCCCCGACTACCGCGACCCGCTCGTCGCGGGCGGTGATGTGGGGCATGACGTCCGGGATCCCCGAGGCCTCGTGCCACTCGACGAGGAACCGCTTCATCGCCCGGATCGCGAGCGGACGATCGATGTCGCCCCGCCGGCATGCCCGCTCGCAGGGGGCTGAGCAGACGTACGAGCACATGGCCGCGACCGGGTTCGGCTCGCGGCTGAGGATGTAGCCCTCCTCGAACCGACCCTCGGCTGCAAGGTTCAGGTAGCCGCGGCAGTTCGTGCCGACCGGGCACGCCTCCTGGCACTCGATGTTGCACTGCAGCCAGGACGCGTCGACTGGTTGGACGAGGAATTCCTGGGACGAGTCGATGACCAAGCGGGATTCGTTGCCTTTCCCTGTTGCGGGGCGCGGGGCGCGGGGGAGGCCGGGAGTGGGGACGGACGGGCCGAATCTACCATCCGCCTTCGAAGGGCTGCAAAACGTGCGCGCATGGCACGACGAATGCGGCCGGGTCGGGTTGCGGCGCGGATCGGCGGGTCGGCGTTCCCGCCTACGCGTGTGGTGCGTGGTAGGCGCAGTTCCCGCGCTCCGGACGGCCTGCGAGACGCCCGTCCGAACGGGAACGGCAGTGCATCTCCGGGGCCAGGCCCCGTTTGGCGCCCCTACCACGCACCCGGTGCGTCGGTGGCGGGAGCCCCGGGCTTCGCGGCGGCCCGACGGCGCGGCCGCGGCCCCCACGGGAGCGGCCGCCTCGGGTTGACGCTCGCTCCCCTCGCAGCTACGCTGCCATGGGGTGGCCTGCCCGGCCACGAGGGATCGGTGTGGAGGCTCGAGAGCTTGACCGGACAGGAACTTGCCTTCCTGGTGCTGGGCCTGCTCGTGGGCGCGACGGCCGGCGTCCTCGTCGCCAGCGTGCTGCGGGACCGGCCGCGTCGGCCGCGCGAGGTCCGCGTGACGGTCGCGCCCGATTCGATCCCGCGCCGGCGACCCGCGACCCTCACCGACAACTCGCTCGGCGGGGCCACGGCCCCCGCCACAGGTGGTCCGGCCGAGGAAAGCCCCAGTGCTGGGCCACCTGGTGCCGTGAGCGCCCCGTCCCGAACGCCCGTTCGAACGAAGCCGTCGCCATTCGTCGCGGCGGGCTCAACGATTCGGGCTGGAGAGGCCGCCTCCCCAGCGTCCGCCGCGGCGCCGGACCGGCTCGTGCCGGTTCCGGTCGGCGGCGGCGTCGATCCGCTCATGGACGCGCTTCGGGCGCCGGTCAGCCGCGTGGGCACGACCCTGCTCGACCGGAAGGTGGCCGCGGACGCCGCTCGGGCTGCAGCTCGCCCGATCCCTGCGGTCCTGCAGCCGGTCGCGGCCCAGTCGCGTCCGTCGGCCGCCGGCGCGAGTGGTCCGTCCGACAGCGCGGAATCGTCCGCTCGCGATACGGAGCCGCCGGGCGCCTCCGGTTCGACGGTCCGGGAAGGCCCGTGCGCGGAGCTCCGGATGGTGGCGGACGAGCGGTGCGAGGTGGCCACTCGCGCGCGGGTCGAGGCCGAGCGTGCAAGCGATACCCTGCGCGCTGCCCAGCGCTCCTACGACGACCACCTCAGCCGAGCCGAGGAGGCGGCGCGCGCGGCGGATCCGCGGACGATCCGCGAGGCCAAGGACGTTGCCCAGCGCACGTTCCGTGCCGCCCGTGGGGCGGCCGGGAGCGGTGAGGCGGTCGACACCGCGGCCCGGGACTGGCTGCTCGAGATCAACCGGATCAACCAGGAGGCGCGATCGGCGGCGGCGGCGGTCCAGCGCGAGCAGGAAGCTGCCCGAGCCCTCGCCGGCTCGCTGGACCGCCTGACGGTCGAGGCCGACGCGGCGCGGATCGCCGCATCGACCGCGGACGAGGCATGCCTAGCGGCGCGCCAGGCCGCGGCCGATTGCGAGGAAGCCGAGCAGCCCGCAACCTCGACGATGCCGCCGATCCCATCGTCCGCGCCGCCGGCGCCGTGGCTCGACGACAGCCTGGCCCCGAACGACGCGACGGCGACCGCCTTGGCATCTGGGACCGCACCCACGATCTTCCGGCTGCTCCAGGGTGACCGCGAGAGCCTCGTCGCGGTCGTCGAGCGGCTTGCGGGAGACGACCCGGAGCAGCGCCGCCAGTGGCAGCTGGCGATCAGCGACCTCGTCGACGCGATCCTGGCGACGGCGATCGAGGGCGCGGCCCTCGAGTTTCCCGAGGACCATCCGTTCTGGGGTCCGTTCACCCTGACCCAGGCGCGCGACATCGTCGGTGCCCTGGCGTCGCTGGGCTACCGCTATGACGGGCTTGGTGGCTGGCAGGACGGTCGCTTCCCGTCCCAACGGGACCTGTCCCTCGCCCTCGGCTATGCCGGCCTTGACCCGATGCGGATGCGGCACTGGCCGAACGAGGCCGAGATGGCGGTACTGTTCGAGTCGGTTCGGGTGGCGGCGCCGGAATTCCTCGCGGTTGCGGCCGGCGACCTCACGCTCGGCGAGCTCGTGACGATGCTCGGGCACCGGGCAGACGGGCTGGCCGAGGTATGGAATGCGTGGGGTCGGATCCGGCCGCTCCTCCTGGAGGAACGCTGACCCTCAGTCACCCTCCTCGTCGGGGTCGATGACGATCAGCCGCAACGCGTCGGCTGCCGCGGTCGCGATGGCCATGCCGGCCTCGGCTGCCCGGGAGCGGACACGCTCGGCCACGTCTTCGAACGCCTCGAACTGGCTCTCGTGGGCGCGCAGCGCGTCGAGCTTGCGTTCGAGGGCCGCCGATATGTCGATCCAGACGTCCGGCTGGTTCGACCAGAACAGATAGAGCCGGCGAACGCGATGGGACGCCAGGCCGCTCCGCGCCAGCCACGGGAATGCCATCGGATTGCGCGACGCCGGGTAGGCGGCGTCGACCGCGGCCAGGCCTGCGGCGCGGTGGTCCGTGTGATTGACGCCGCGCGCGCCATGGAACACGGTCTCGGGGTCCGTTGCAAGGACCGCATCGGGTCGAAACGTGCGGATCTCGCGGACAAGCTGCTCGCGCAGCGCGAGGTCGTTGGCGAGCGCCCCATCCGGACCATGCAGGAAGGTCACGCCCGCGTACCCGATCACGTCCGCGGCCGCCCGCTGCTCCCGTTCCCGCCGGGCGGCCAGCTCGAGGGGATCGAGATCGGCATCCTCGCCGCCCTGATCGCCACTGGTGCAGCACACGAGCCAGCCGGTCGAGCCGGCGTCGATCCAGCGTGCCGCAGTCGCGGCAGGCCCGAAGTCGGCGTCGTCCGGGTGGGCGGCGATGACCATGAACCGGGACGGTCGCCAAACGTGCGGCTCGTGCGGCGCGGCACCGCTCATTCGGCCCCCGCGATCGCGACCTGGCGCGAATTGTGTTGCAGCGGGCCCCACGCCGGGCTACAGTTCCGGCCGAGGCTTCGCTCGTCTCCCCCCACGAGCGAAGCCTCAAATCGTCCTCGACGATCACCGCACGTCCGAGTCAACGGGTGGGTCAACGTGCCCCCGCGGCCCGCTCGCCGCGCAGCTCGTCGAGGGCTGCCAGGACCTCGGCCGGATGGCCCTCCGGCTTGACTTTGGGCCAGGACCGGGCGATCCGGCCCGACGGGTCGACCAGGAAGGTCGTCCGCGCGGTCCCCCAGTACGACCTCCCGTACCGCTCCTTGAGGACCCACGAGCCGTAGGCCTCCGCGACCTGGTGGTCCTCGTCGGCCAGGAGCGTGAACGGCAAACTGAACTTCTCGCGGAACGCGCGCTTGCTCGCCGCGCCCTGCGGGCTGATTCCCCACACGTCGGCGTCCCGGGCGTGGATCGGTTCGATCGCGTCGCGGAACCCGCACGCTTCGACCGTGCAGCCGGGGGTGTCGTCCTTCGGGTAGAAGTACAGGACCGTCCAGCGGCCACGCTGGTCGGCCAGGCGGTGGATCGTCCCGTTCTCGTCGGGGAGGGCGACGTCGGGGGCGACATCGCCCGGTTCGGGCATGCTCATGCTCACGCGAGCGTAGCAGGGGATTCGATGACGAGGAGCAGGCCGCGCCGCACGGTGACCCGGGCGTCGACCGAGGAACGGACGTTGGACAGCCCACGAGCCGGTCCCTCGGGCAGCGGCTCATCGCGCAACGGGTAGGCCAGACCCTCGGTCGTGACGCCTTCGACCCCGGGGCCGAACGGCAGCAGCGAGACGACGTCCCCCACCCGACCCGGCAGATCCACGGCCGCCGCCCGCCCGCCCGCCGCCGGGCCGCGAAGGAGGCGGACCCGGGTTCGCGCGTCGATCAGCTCGACACGCCGTCCCGCCAGTGCCGGCATCGCCAGCAGCCCGACGTTCGCGATGGCGTGATCGAAGCGCTCGCCGCCGAAGGCGCCGAGGACCACGATGTGGTCGGCTCCGCGTTCGAGCGCCGCCGCGACCGCCAGCTCGGTGTCGGACTCGTCCTTGGCCGCGGCGACACGGCGAATGTCGACTCCCGCGGAGGCCAGCGCGGCGAGGGCATCGTCGCCCACCGAATCGCCGTCCCCGACCCATGTGTCGACGCGCAGTCCGAGCGGCACCGCGTGGCGGGCACCGCCATCGGCGGCCACGACGAACTCGATGCCGTCCGACCAGCCAGGCCAGGCAGCGTCGAGCTGGGACCCGGTTGGGGCGTCCCCGTCGGCGAGCACGATGGCTTTCACTCGGATTCGATGCTACCCCGACCGGGCCGGGGCGGCGGCCGGCGTGCAACGCGCGATGCTAGACTCCGGCCGTGTCCGAGCAGCGCGTGCATCCCGCCATTCAGCGTGTCCTCGAGGCCGCGGAGCGGAAGGGCGTGCGTCTCGAGATCACCGAGTTCAGTGAGTCGACCCACACGGCCGAGGAGGCGGCGGCGGCCGTGGGGGCGGAGCTCGGCCAGATCGTCAAGTCGCTCGTGTTCGTCGCACCGGGCGACGACGGAATCCTCGCCCCGATCCTGTGCCTCGTGTCCGGCGCGAACCGAGTCGACCTCGCCCGCCTGGCGGCCGTCACGAGCGAGTCGGGCATTCGGCGGGCCAACGCCCGTGAGGCAAACGAGCTGACGGGCTTCGTCATCGGCGGGATCCCTCCGATCGGGCATGCCCGGCCGGTGCGCGTGATCATGGATCCGGACCTCGGTCGCTACGGCACCGTCTGGGCGGCGGCCGGGCTGCCGACCGCGGTCTTCCCGGTTCCACCCGCAACGCTCCGGATCCTCTCGAACGCCTTCGTTGCGCCGATCACCGAGGAACGCCGGCGTGCGGACGAGGAAGCCGCGCAGGCCGCTGCCGAGGCACCCGATCCCGTGCACACCGGAGGTCCGGCTGCGCCCCAGAACGCCGGCGCCTGACGCGTCCTCCCGGTGACGGCCGAACCGCGTAACGCGACCATCACCTATCCGGGCGGCCTCCGTGCTCGTTGGCGGTGGGCCGGCAGCGGGCGCTCGAAGGAGGTCTTCGCGCTCTCCGAGATGGGAGGGACGCTCGTCGATCTGGGCACGCACGTATCGGACGACCCCGACGTCCTGTGCCGGGCTGAGTTGCGCGTGGAGGGCCCGCGCGGGTCGTGGACGGCGCGGTTCGCCTCGAGCGTCTTCGACGACCCGGCGGCCGTGTTCTGGGACGGCGAAGGCCTGCTCGTCGTCAAGTACGGCTTCCACACGTTCGCGCTCGAGGTCGAGACCGGCGAGCCATGCTGGGAACACCGGTCGGCATCGCCGCTCATTGCGCTGTTCGGTTCGTCGCGCCTCGCCCACGTCGTGGCCCAGAGCGAGATCGAGACATTCGCGATCGAGCGCGACGGGACCGTCGCGTGGCGCGTCGCCCATTCGGACGTCGTGACCGCGGCCGAGCTCGTCGGAGGACGGCTCGTGCTGACGAGCTTCGACGGCCAGGTGACGGCGCTCGATCTGGCCTCGGGGCGGCCGGTCTGACGCGATCGGTGGCGGCTCGCCGTGCGCGGCCGGCCCTACGTGCGGGCGCGGCCAACGGGGCGGGGCCCGGCCGCGCCAAATCAGCGCCGGGCCGCGCCAAATATCAGCCGGGGTAGTCAAACGCGGTGATCGTGCCCTGCCGCCGGGGATTCCGGGGCCAATCAGGCCCAAGGACTCCCTGGGCTAATACCTGGCTACCAACCCGGCGTCCGGTCATCTCTCTGACTACGGGGGCTGATATTCGACCCCGTCGCGGCTGCGCGAAACGGGCCCACGCCTACCCGCCCTGTGGACGAGCGGTGGATAACCCCGCCCCCGCCATCGAATCTCGTGGACGGAGGCGTTGACCGGGCCACACCGGGCGAGTAGCGTAGGCACCAGCCCGGAGGGGCCGAGCGACACTAACGACCGCGATCGCATCAAGGTCCACGTGTCGGGTAGGTTCCTTCGGGTCTTTCGTTG
>Ga0299913_10004500_pt1 | contig 11706 bp, 11 predicted proteins | sample RVTome_9_FD_201360 | JGI IMG/M metagenome (GOLD analysis project Ga0299913, IMG submission 201360) | Soil microbial communities from uranium-contaminated site in the Upper Colorado River Basin, Wyoming, United States - RVT155D38 (version 2) ... | reverse complement strand
CTGCAGCAGCAGGATCGAGAAGGCGCGCTCGCCGGGCCGGGTGTTGATCTCTCCCGACGAGCGCAGGCTCGGCAGCACCTGCGCGGTCGACGACAGCGCCAGCGGCAGGCCGATGGCGAGCGCGGCGCCGGGGCTGAAGCCGGTCGCGACGTAGATCAGCGCCGACAGAGCGAGGCCGGTGACGACGACCTGGAGCAGGCCGAGGCCGAAAATGTCCTGCTTCAGCCGCCACAGCCGGTGCGGCGCCAGCTCGAGCCCGACCAGGAACAGCAGCAATGCGATGCCGAGGTCGGCGACGTGGAGCATCGCCTCGGGATCGCCGACCACGCCGAGCGCCTGGGGGCCGAGCAGCGCGCCGGCGAGCAGGTAACCGAGCACGGCGCCGAGGCCGAGGCGGCGGAACAGGGTGACGAAGGCGAGCGCCGCGCCGAGGATGATGACGATCTGCGGAAGGCCGAAGCCGGCGGCGGCGGCCTCGGGCATCAGCGGTCGGCCGCGGCGGCGGCGGCGGCGGCCTCGGCCGCGGCCTCGAAGGCGAGCAGGATGGCGGCGTGGCGCGCGGCGAAGCCTCGCGCGGCGGCGAAGACGGCGAGCCCCGGCCAGGCGCCCGGATCGTCGCGCTCGCCGGCGAGGAAGGCGGCCAGCGCGTCGCGCGCCGCGGCGAGCTCGGCCGGGGTGCGGCCGAGCGCGTGCGCGCCCATCAGCGCGGCCGAGGCCTGGCCGAGCGCGCAGGCGCGCACCTCCTGGCCGAGCGCGGCCACCCTCCCCTCCCCGTCGGCGACGACGTCGACGGTGACGGCGCTGCCGCACACCGGCGAGCGCCGGGCCGCGCTCGCCCGCGGCCCGGCGAGGCGGCCGAGATGCGGGATCGCGGCGGCGAGCCGGAGGATGTCGCGGTTGTAGAGGGCGTCGGGCACGGCCGGGATATAGGCGGCGCGGCGCCTCGGGGGAACGGCCACGACCGTCATTGCGAGGAGCGAAGCGACGAACCAATCCAGCGCAGGCGGCAGGGCAGCGTGGATTGCTTCGCTGCGCTCGCACTGACGATCGATGTCACGCCCGCCGCCAGGTCGTGCCCACGGGCCCGTCCTCGAGCACGATCCCGTCCTCGGCGAGCTCGGCGCGGATGCGGTCGGCGGCGGCGAAGTCGCGGCGCGCCTTGGCCTCGGCGCGCTCGGCGATCAGTGCGTCGACGCGGGCATCGCCGTCGCCGCGGAACCAGGCGTCGGCGCTGTCGCCGAGCAGGCCGAGCAGCGCCGCGCTCCCCCGCAGCGCCGCCGGATCGTCGATCGCGGCGAGGCGGGAGAGGGCGAGCGGCGTATTCAGATCGTCGGCGATCGCCTCGACGACGCCCGCGTCCGCTCCGCCCGCCTGCGCGTCGCCGGCGGCGCGATAGAGCCGGTCCAGCGTCGCCTTGCTCTGCGCGACCAGGGCGTCGGACCATTCGAGCGGCTGGCGGTAATGGGCGCTGAGCAGCGCCAGCCGCAGGGTCTCGCCCCGGTGGCCCCGCGCGAGCAATTCGCCGACGCTGACGACGTTGCCGACGCTCTTCGACATCTTGCCCGCCGCCATCGACAGCATGCCGTTGTGCAGCCAGTAGCGCGCCAGCGGCGCGCCTCGATGGGCGCAGCTCGACTGGGCGATCTCGTTCTCGTGGTGCGGGAATTCGAGGTCGATGCCGCCGCCGTGAATGTCGATCGTCGCGCCGAGATGGGCTTCGATCATCGCCGAGCACTCGATGTGCCAGCCCGGCCGCCCGCGCCCCCACGGGCTGTCCCAGCCGGGCTGGTCGGGAGTGCTCGGCTTCCACAGCACGAAGTCGGCCGGCGAGCGCTTGTAGGGCGCGACCTCGACGCGGGCGCCGGCGATCATCTCGTCCATCGGCCGCCTCGAGAGCCGGCCGTAACCGGGCCAGCCCGGCACGTCGAACAGCACGTGGCCCTGCGCCGCGTAGGCGTGGCCGGCGGCGATCAGCTTGCCGATCATCGCCACCATCTGCGGGATGTGCTCGGTCGCCAGCGGGACGAGGTCGGGGCGGGCGACGCCGAGCGCGCCGAGATCGTCGAAATAGAGCCGGCGGTAGCGCTCGGTGACGACGTCGATCGCCACCCCCTCGGCGGCGGCGGCGGCGATGATCTTGTCCTCGACGTCGGTGACGTTGGCGGCGTGGACGAGGCTGTCGGCGCCGTAGACGTGGCGCAGGAGGCGGGCGAGGACGTCGAACACCACCGCCGGGCGGGCGTTGCCGATATGGGCGCGGTTGTAGACGGTCGGGCCGCACACGTACATCGTGATCCGGCCCGGGTCGCCCGGCTCGAAGGCGCGCTTCGCCCGCGCCATCGTGTCGTGGAGGCGGATCGCGGTCATTGCGCGTTGCCGGTCGCCGCCGGCGCCTGCCGCTCCTCGGGATCGGGGCCGCGCTGCGCCTCGACCAGCTCGGCGACCGCCTCGCCGCTGGCGTGGAGCAGGGGCCAGGTCCGCGCCTCGGCGATCCAGTCCGGCCGCGCCGCCGCCCGCCCCCAGATCATGTCGTAGACGAAGGTGAGCGCGAGATAGACGAGGGTGGCGCCGATCAGCCCCTTCAAGGCGCCGAAGCCGGCGCCGAGGATGCGGTCGACCGGGCCGACCACCGACTTGCGCACGCGCGCGCCGACCCGGCGCGAGGCGAGCTTGCCGAGCAGGAAGACGAGCCCGAAGACGAGCAGGAAGGCGAGCAGGAAGGCGCCGCTGCCGACCGGCCCGCGCAGCAGCTCGACCGCCGGCGCGTGGAAGTAGCGCAGCGCGAGGATGGCGAGGATCCAGGCGAACAGCGACAGCAGCTCGGCGACGAAGCCGCGCAGGAAGCCGAAGACGATGCCGGCGCCGACCAGCAGCAGGACGAGGATGTCGAGAGCGGTGAGACCCATGGCGGCGGTGACTAGAGGAGGCGCGTGAGGTTGGGAAGGGCTGTGCCACTCCCCTCCCTTCCAGGGAGGGGTCGGGGGTGGGTGGCGCCGCCAGGCGCTTCGGAGGATAGGCCGAAGGGCTCGCTGCGCTCGCACCCACCCCTGGCCCCTCCCTTCCAGGGAGGGGAATCAGCGGCCCAGCACATGGTCGACGAGCTGGCCGAGGGTGCGGAAGCCCGAGACGCGCATTCCTCCGCGCTCCCCCACCACCGCGGCGGGCACCAGCGCCCGCTCGAAGCCGAGCTTGGCCGCTTCCTTGAGCCTCAGCCCGGCATGGGCGACCGGCCGCAGCTCGCCCGACAAGGCGACCTCGCCGAACGCCACCGTCTCGGGCGCGACCGGGCGCTCGGCAAGCGCCGAGACCAGCGCGGCGGCGACGGCGAGGTCGGCGGCGGGATCGGTGACGCGATAGCCGCCGGCGACGTTGAGATAGACCTCGGCGGTCGAGAAGCTGAGCCCGCAGCGCGCCTCGAGCACGGCCAGGATCATCGCCAGCCGCCCCGAATCCCAGCCGACCGCCGCCCGCCGCGGCGTCGCGCCGCTGGCGAGCCGGACGGTCAGCGCCTGGATCTCGACCAGCACCGGCCGCGTCCCCTCGAGCGCCGGGAACACGACCGCCCCGGGCACCGCCTCGCCGCGGTCGGTGAGGAACAGGGCCGAGGGGTTGGCGACCTCGGCCAGCCCTTCGTCGCCCATCGCGAACACGCCGATCTCGTCGGTGCCGCCGTAGCGGTTCTTGGTCGCGCGCAGGATCCGGTACTGATGGCTGCGCTCGCCCTCGAACGAGAGAACGGTGTCGACCATATGCTCGAGCACCCGCGGCCCGGCGATCGCCCCGTCCTTGGTGACGTGGCCGACGAGGACCAGAGCGGCGCCGCTCTCCTTGGCGAAGCGGATCAGCTCGTGCGCCGAGGCGCGGACCTGGCTGACCGTGCCCGGCGCGCCCTCGATCAGGTCCGAATACATGGTCTGGATCGAATCGACGACGACCAGGGCCGGCGGGCGGGGCACGTGGGGACAGTTACCCGCCGCTCCTGCCGCGCCGTCTGTCCGCGACCGAAGAGGCGGGTAACTGTCCCCCTGCAGCGTGGTCAATATGTCGCGCACCGAGGTCGCCGCCGCCAGCCGCAGCGGCGCCGAGCCGAGCCCGAGCCGGCGCGCCCGCAGCCGCACCTGGTCGGCCGCTTCCTCGCCGGAAACATAGACGACTTCGAAGCCTCGCGCGGCGACCCTGGCGGCCGCCTGCAGCAGCAGCGTCGACTTGCCGATGCCGGGATCGCCGCCGATCAGCATCGCCGAGCCGGCGACGAGGCCGCCGCCGATCGCCCGGTCGAGCTCGGCGATGCCGGTGCCGATCCGCTCCGGCAGCGCCGCCTCGGCGTCGAGGCCGACCAGCTCGATCCGGCGGCCGCCGCCGCGCAGATCGTGCCGGGCCGAAAACGGCGTCACCACGCCGGCCGCATCCTCGACCAGGCTGTTCCACTCGCCGCAATCGGCGCACTGCCCCGCCCAGCGCGGGCTCGCCGACCCGCACAGCTGGCAGACATAGCGCTTCTTCGGCCTCGGCGCCTTCATTCGCCCTCTCCCGCCGCCGTCCGCATCACCCGAAGCTGACGTCTTCGACACATGCCATCGCCTCCGCCCCGTCGCGCGCGCGCCGGCCGTTCGTTCGACTGGACCGAGCGACGCGGGAAAGCGCCGAGCGACGGGCGGATGTCGGACAACTGGAACATTCATCGAACATAGCAGCGGCGGCGGCGGCGCGCAACGGCGCGCGAGCGCCCGGCCGCGCCTTCGACGCTGCCAGGGAACGCCCGCGTCCCGCCGGGCATTATGGAAGCGACAGCCACGACCAGCGGAGGCGGCCTTGTTCGTCCAGATCAACACCGACAACCAGATCCACAGCGATGCCGGGGCCAACGAGCGGCTCGAGGAGCGGGTCCGCGCCAAGCTTCGGCGCTTCGAGCGCCGGCTCACCCATGTCGAGCTCCACGTCTCCGACAGCAACGGCGCCAAGGGCGGCAACGACAAGCATGTCAGCCTCGAGGTGCGGCCGAGCGGGCACGAGCCGCTCGCCGTCACCGCCGACGGGCAGCGGGTCGAGGACGCGGTCGCCGCCGCCGCCGACAAGGCCGCCCGCGCGCTCGACCACGCGCTCGGCAAGCTCGACGACGCGAAGCGGCACAAGCTGGGGTAACACGAGGTTGATGCTCCCCCTCGCCCTCTGCGTCACCCCAGCGAAGGCTGGGGTCCATGTGGCGGCGGCGGCGGACGCGGAATCCCGATCGATGCCGGCCGTCGCCGGCATGACGGCCTGGCAGATTAGAAGCTCGCCTGAAGGATATGCTCCCAAAGATCGTTCCAGTGGGGATTGCTCGATTCGATCAGGCGGATTTTCCATCGCCGCTGCCAAGCTTTCATCGCCTTTTCGCGCGCTATCGCCTCATCAACGGTCTCGAACCACTCGCAATGGACCAGCCGCGTGAGGCCATATCGGCGGCAGAAACCCGAACCCTTTCCATTGCGGTGCTGAAAAACGCGCGCCGGCAGGTCGGCGGTCACGCCGATGTAGAGCGTCCCGTACGGCGCGTTCGTCATGATGTAGACCCAGCCTCCCCTCATGCGTCGATTGGTGTCACGAAGGCCGAATGGATGCCAGCCTGCGCTGGCATGACGTTGAGGGCGATTCGAGGCGCTGCGCCATGACCGCACCGTCGTCGCGAAACCATGCCGGTCCCGCTTTGCATGTCGGCCGAAACCTCGCCGCAGCATGGCCCCGATGATCCGCGTCGCCAGCTACAATATGCGCAAGGCGATCGGCACCGACCGGCGGCGCCGGCCGGAGCGCACGCTCGCCGTCCTCAACGAGCTCGACGCCGACGTCGTCGCGCTGCAGGAGGCCGACCGCCGCTTCGGCTCGCGGGCGAGCGCGGTGCCGCTGCGCCTGATCGAGGAGCATAGCGACTACCGGCCGGTCCCGCTCGACACCCGCGCCGGCAGCATCGGCTGGCACGGCAACGCGCTGCTGGTGAGGAAGGGCGTCGAAGTGCTCGAGCGCCACCTCTTCCACCTGCCCTCGCTCGAACCGCGCGGCGCGGTGCTCGCCGAGGTGAGGATCGACGGCGCAACGCTGCGCGTCGTCGGCATGCACCTCGACCTGTCCGGCCTGTGGCGGCGGCGCCAGGCCCACGCCATCCTCGCCCACCTCGCCGAGCGCGACGAGCCGCCGCCGACGGTGCTGATGGGCGACCTCAACGAATGGAGCACGCGCGGCGGCTGCCTGCGCGAATTCGCCGCCCATCATCTGTTCGCGCCGTGCGGGCGCAGCTTCCACGCCCGCCGGCCGATCGCCCAGCTCGACCGGATCATGGTCACGCCCGACCTCGAGATCGTCGCCAGCGGCGCCCATTCGAGCGCGAGCGCGCGCCGCGCGTCGGACCATCTGCCGGTCTGGGCCGAGCTGCGGCCGGCCGACGCGGTTCAGCCGCTGCCGCCCTCATTCTCCGGCCGCGGCTCGTCGGGCTGGGCGTCGAGGCTGCGCTCGTCGATCTCGAGCCAGTCGCGCAAAGGGAGGCGATAGACCATGTCCATCACCTCATATTCGAGGCCGGCGGGGCGGTTGGTCGACGCGTTCCACAAGGCGACCACGCCGGCGCGCCGGGCCGGATCGAACAGGATCAGCGAGCGGTAGCCGCGGACGCCGCCATGGTGGCCGACGACGCGGTGGCCGGCATAATCGAAGATCCGCCAGCCGAGGCCGTAGGCCGAGCCGGAGATGCGCTCGCGATACTTGCGGCGGCGGGCATTCTCGCGCGGGGTGGGGGCGCGCGGCGCCTGCACCGCCTCGAGCACCCGGCGCGGCAGCACGTCCTCGGCCGCGCCCATCTGCGCGAGCATCCAGTAAGCGAGGTCCTCGATCGAGCCGTTGACGCCGCCGGCGGCCGGAACGCGATAATAAGCCTCAGTGATCTCGACCAAGCGGGGATTGCCGCCGCCGGCGTGCGGCCGCGCCCAGCTCGGCGCGCCGAGCAAATCGGCGCGGGTCAGGCTCGCGCTCGCCATGCCGAGCGGCTCGAACAGGCGCTCGCGCACCGCCTCGGCATAAGGCAGGCCGGTGGCCCGCTCGACGATCTCGGACGCCGCGTCGAAGGCGACGTTCTGGTAGGCGTGGCAGCTGCCCGGCGGGCAGATGCCGTCGAGCGTGGCGAGCAGGCCGCGCAGGTAGCGCGGGTCCCATCCCTCCTCGAGCCTGGGATCGTGGGCGTGGGCGAACAGGCCGAGCCGGTGCGAGAGCAGGTCGGAGACACTCGCCCGCGCCTCGCCGCCGCCGGGCAGCCGCAGCGACGGCGCGTGGCGCGCGACCGGCTCGGACAGCGACAGCCGCTGCTCGTCGGCGAGCAGGGCGACCATGTCGGCGGCGACGCCCTTGGACAGCGAAGCCCAGCGGAAGACGGTGCGGGTCGTCACCGGATCGCCGCTGCCGGCCACGGTTTCGCCATAGCCCTTGGCGAAGCGAATCTCGCCGTCCTCGACCACCGCCACGGCGAGGCCGACCATCGCCGGATCCTCCATCAGCCGCGTCAGGCGGGCGTCGAGCCGGGCATAGTCGACCGCGCCCGGCCGCGCCGCCGCCGCCGCCTCGCCGACCGGCAGCTCGAAGCGGCCGCCGGAGCGGCCGGCGGCGTCGCCGGCGACCGGCTCGGTCAGGCGCAGCGCGGTCGCCCAGGCCAGGGCGGCGAGGCCGAGGCCGATCAGGACAATGGTGAGGAAGCGCCTCAGAAACACAGGCCCCGCAATTCGGATCGCACGCGCCGGGTTCCCGCCGGCGCGGCCGGCTTAGCGCGCCGCCGCCGCGAAAGATAGCAGCGAACCGGGACGCTTCGCCCGCCCGCTCGACAGGCCCGCCCCTTCCTGCCACCTTCGCCGCCGATGCGGGAGAAGGAGCTTCGGATCGCTTTGGTCTGCTACGGCGGGATCAGCCTCGCCGTCTACATGCACGGCATCACCAAGGAGATCTGGCGGCTCGCCCGCGCCAGCCGCGCCTTCCACGCCGGCGAGCCGCCGGACGGCGGCAGCGAGGCGGTCTATCACGCGCTGCTGCAGCGGGTCGCGGCCGAGGGCGGGACCGAGCTGCGCGTCCTCGTCGACATCCTCGCCGGGGCGAGCGCGGGCGGCATCAACGCCATCTTCCTCGCCCACGCCATCGCCACCGGCCACTCGCTCGATCCGCTGACCGAGCTGTGGCTCGAATCGGCCGACGTCGACCGGCTGCTCGACCCGGCGGTGAGCGGAGTGTCGCGCTTCGCCAAGAACGTCGCGGTGCCGTTCGCCTGGGCGCTGTCGGCGCGCTCGGGGACGGTCGACGCGACCGTCGAGCCCGCGCACCGCGCCGAGGTCCGCGCCAAGCTCGCCAATTTCGTGCGCGCGCGCTGGTTCGCGCCGCCGTTCGGCGGCGCCGGGCTGACGCGGCTGCTGCTCGACGCGTTCGAGGCGATGACGAAGGGACCGGCCGGGGCGCCGCTGCTGCCGGTCCACCAGCCGCTCGACCTGTTCGTCACCGTGACCGACTTTCGCGGCTTTCCCGAGACGCTGCGGCTGAACTCGCCGCCCGAGGTGATCGAGCGCGAGCATCGCGTCACCATCGCCTTTCACGACCCGCCCGGGCCGGCGCGCGGCGCCGCCGACCCGATCGAGCTCGTGTTCGCGGCGCGGGCGACGGCGAGCTTTCCCGGCGCCTTCCCGCCGTTCACCGTCAAGGAGCTGGACGGCGTGCTCGCCGAGCGCGGCCGGGCGTGGCCGGGGCGGGAGCGCTTCCTGCTGCGCGCGCTGCCGCGGCAGGCGTCGATGGGCGACGCCGACAATGCGGTGCTGATCGACGGCTCGGTGCTCGCCAACGCCCCGTTCCGGCCCTGCATCGCCGCGCTCGAGAAGAGGCCGGCGCGGCGCGAGGTCGACCGCCGCTTCGTCTATATCGACCCCAAGCCGGGGATGAAGAGCGTGCGGCTGACCGGCGGCCCCGAAGCGGAGTCGCCGGGCTTCTTCGCCACCATCCTCGGCGCGCTCTCCGACATTCCGCGCGAGCAGCCGATCCGCGACAATCTCGAGGCGATCGACCGGCTGTCGGGGCGGATCCGGCGGCTGCGCCGGATCGTCGAGGCGATGCGGCCCGAGGTCGAGGCGGCGATCGAGCGCGCGCTCGGCTCGACCTTCTTCCTGGTGCAGCCGACGCCCCGGCGGCTGGCCGCCTGGCGCTCCAACGCCAACGCGCTCGCCGCCCGCAGCGCTGGCTACGCCTATGCCGCCTACGCCCATCTCAAGATCGCCACCGTCGTCGAGGAGGCGGCGGCGAGCATCTTCCGGCTCGGCGGCGGCGGCGACCGGGCGCGGCGCGAGGCGGTCCGCCAGGCGGTGTGGCGGCACGTGCGCGGGCAGCGGCTGGTCGATCCCGACGCGGTGACGGCGAAGGGCGCGAGCGCGGCGGTGATCCTGTTCCTGCGCGACTTCGACATGGGCTTTCGCACCCGGCGGCTGCGCTTCGCCGCCCGCCGCGCGATCGAGGCGATCGCGGCGCGCGACGAGGCCGAGCGGGTGCGCAGCCTGCTCAACGACCTGCTCGCCCGCTACCACCGGCGCGAGCCCGACGAAGCAAGCGAGGCGGAGCGGCGCCTGTTCGCCGCGGCCGGTGCCGACCCGGCGGCGGCGCTGGCGGCGCTGGCGCGGCTGTGGGACCTGCGCTCGCTCGACGAGACGACCGATTTCGAGCTGACCGAGGCGCTTTCGAGGCTGCCCAAGCCGGACCGAAGGCGGCTGATCCTCGTCTATCTCGGCTACCCCTTCTACGACGTCGCGACGCTGCCGCTGCTGCAGGGCGAGGGGCTGGACGAGTTCGACCCGATCAAGGTCGACCGGATCTCGCCCGACGACGCGGTCGCGATCCGCGCCGGCGGCACCGCGGCGACGCTCAAGGGCATCCAGTTCAACAGCTTCGGCGCCTTCTTCAGCCGCGCCTATCGCGAGAACGACTATCTGTGGGGCCGCCTCCACGGCGCCGACCGGCTGATCGACATCACCGTCTCGACGATCGACGGACCGGATCGGCCCTCGCCCGAGACGATCGCCGCGCTCAAGCGCGACGCCTTCCGCGCCATCCTCGCCGACGAGAAGCGGCGGCTGACCGCGATCCCGGCGCTGTTCGAGGAGCTGGAGCGGGAGGTGGGCTGAGTCGCCGCCCCCAACCGTCGCCCCGGCGCAGGCCTGGTCCATGCGGCCGCGCCGCCGGGCTCGACCGGCCGACGCCGGCCATTGCCGGCATGACGGGCGGAATGCGCGCGCCGCCGCAGCCCCCCACTGGACCTCGGCGTCAAATTGCGGGAGGAAGAGGCAGGGAGAAGCAGGCCGATGCAATTCCTCAAGACCTTGTTCTGGGTGATCCTCGCCGTCGCGATGGTGCTGTTCGCTCACGCCAACTGGCATGCGGTGACGGTCAACCTGTGGGGCGGGCTGCAGGCCGACGTGAAGCTGCCGGTGCTCGCGATCGGCGCCTTCCTGCTCGGCTTCCTGCCGACCCTTCTGATCTATCGCGGCCGGCTGTGGGCGCTGAAGCGGCGGCTCGAGGCGCCCGGCCAGGCCCATGTCGCCAATGCCCCGGCCCGCACCGTCCGCAACGCCGCGCCGGACGCCGGGCCGCCCGCTCCATGAGCAGCCCGGTCTTCGTCGCGCTCGACACCACCGACCTCGACCGCGCCAGGGAGATCGCGGCGCGGGTGCGCAACCATGTCGGCGGGCTCAAGCTCGGCCTCGAATTCTTCGGCGCCCACGGGCCGGCGGGCGTGCGCGAAATGGCCGCGCTCGGCCTGCCGATCTTCCTCGACCTCAAGCTCCACGACATCCCCAACACCGTCGCCAAAGCGGTGCAGGCGCTGCGCCCGCTGGAGCCGGCGATCCTCACCGTCCACGCCGCCGGCGGCCGGGCGATGCTCGAGGACGCCAAGGCGGCGGCGCCGGCCGCCACCAGGGTGGTCGGCGTCACCGTCCTCACCAGCCTCGACGAGGACGACCTCGCCGAGACCGGCGTCGCGGCCGACGCCCACGGCCAGGTCGAGCGGCTCGCCGGCCTTGCCCGCACCGCCGGGCTCGACGGCATCGTCTGCTCGGGACGCGAGGTGGCGGCGATGAAGCGGTGCTGGCCGGACGGCTTCTTCGTCGTCCCCGGGCTGCGGCCGGCCGAGGGGAAGGCCGGCGACCAGAAGCGCGTGATCACGCCGCGCAAGGCGCTCGACGCCGGCGCCTCGGTGCTCGTCATCGGGCGCCCGATCACGCAGGCGGCCGATCCGGACGAAGCGGCAAGGGCGATCGAGGCGACGCTGTGAGCAGCGGCCCGCGGGACGGCGCGGCGGCGCGCGCGGCCGTCGTCGGTCTGCTGGCCTCGATCGGCGCGATCGCCGCCCTGGCATGGTTTCCGGCCCGCTACCTGGCGGACTGGGCGGTCCATCCGATCGACCTCTGGGTCCCGGATCCGGCAGCTGCGGACGCCCTGCCGGCGTTCGAAGATTTCGAGATGAGCAAGTGGGACTTCCGCAACGCGCTGGCGGGAACGGCGGTGACGATGGGCTGGCTCGCCGCGGCCTATTGGCTGCTCGCCTACCTGCTCGGCGCGGCCCGGCTGGCGTCGCCGCCGCGGTGGCGGGCGTCCGACCCGTCGGTCCTGCTCGGCGGAGCGATCGTCGCGGGCATGGCCATCGGCTTCATCGGCGCCGCCGGC
>Ga0299913_10004499_pt1 | contig 11706 bp, 10 predicted proteins | sample RVTome_9_FD_201360 | JGI IMG/M metagenome (GOLD analysis project Ga0299913, IMG submission 201360) | Soil microbial communities from uranium-contaminated site in the Upper Colorado River Basin, Wyoming, United States - RVT155D38 (version 2) ... | reverse complement strand
TGGCGATGAGAGAAGACCTCGGTGCGGCCGGTGACATAACAACCGAGACGACGATTGCCTCCGATGCCTCTGCCACGGCGGAGTTTCGGACCCGCCAGCCGGGAGCGATCGCAGGTCTCGACGTTGCCCGATATGTGTTCGAGGTGTTTGACCCAGAGCTCGAGTTCGAGACGCGGGTTTCCGATGGCGACCGGGTCGCAGCCGGGAGGGTGTTGGCCGTGGTTGAGGGGAAGGCGCGTTCGATCCTTTCGGCGGAACGGACGGCGCTGAATCTGCTCGGCCGGATGTCAGGAGTTGCGTCGCAGACCGCACTCCTCGTTGATGCAGTTGAAGGCACGGGGGCCAGGATCTCGGACACCCGGAAGACCATGCCCGGTCTCCGAGCCCTGGACAAGTATGCGGTCCGGATGGGGGGAGGGGTCAATCACCGATTCGGGCTTTACGACGCGGTATTGATCAAGGACAACCACATTGCAGCCGTCGGGTCGATCACCATTGCGGTCGAATCCGTCCGGGCACGTTTCGGCCACACAGTCACCGTCGAGGTGGAGGTCGAAACCCTGGCTCAGCTCGAGGAGTTGCTCGAAACCGACACCGACACAGTCCTCCTCGACAACATGGCACCAATGGAGCTCGCCGAGGCGGTCGAGATGGTCAGCGGGCGGATGGCAACGGAAGCCTCAGGTGGCGTGACCCTCGAGACAGTCAGGGAGATCGCCGAGGCGGGTGTCGATGTGATTTCGGTGGGCTGGATCACCCACTCGGCGCCACAGCTGGACATCGGGCTCGACTTCGTCTGAGTCGGCCGACTACCGGATTCACGGCGAACAGGTACGCTCAGAAGTTATGAATGAACCAGTGAAAGTTGCCGTGACCGGCGCCGCCGGACAGATCGGATACAGCCTCCTCTTCCGGATCGCGTCTGGCCAGATGCTCGGTCCGGACCAGCCGGTGGTCCTCCAGATGCTCGAGATTCCGCCTGCACTCCCCGCTCTCGACGGAGTGGCCATGGAACTGGATGACTGCGCCTTCCCGCTGCTTGCCGGGATGGTCAAGACCGACGGCCCCGAGACCGCATTCGACGGTGCCGACTTCGCCCTCCTCGTCGGCGCGATGCCTCGCAAGGCGGGGATGGAGCGTGGTGATCTTCTCGCCGCGAACGGTGCGATATTCACAACGCAGGGCAAGGCGATTGCAAGAGCCGCGTCCGACGATGTCAAAGTGCTGGTGGTCGGGAACCCGGCCAACACCAACTGCCTCATCGCCGCCGCCAACGCAGAAGGCATGACATCGGCGAACTTCACTGCGATGACCCGTCTCGATCACAACCGGGCGATCAGCCAACTTGCATCGAAGACGGGGAGAGCGGTCTCGTCGATTCGGAAGATGACAATCTGGGGCAATCACTCTGCCACCCAATATCCGGACCTATTTCATTGCGAGGTCGACGGGGAGAATGCCTATGAGCTGGTGGGCGACCATAAGTGGGTCGATCAGGAGTTCATCCCAACAGTGGCCAAACGCGGGGCGGCGATCATCGATGCGAGGGGAGCGTCCTCGGCAGCGTCGGCGGCGAATGCTGCCATCAGCCACGTCAGCGATTGGGTCAGAGGCACTGCGGAGGGCGATTGGGTTTCGATGGGAGTTCCTTCGGACGGGTCCTACGGTGTTCCGGAAGGACTCATCTCGTCATTCCCCTGCATCACCCAGGACGGCAAGTGGGAGATCGTCCGCGGTCTCGAGATCGACGACTACTCACGGTCAAAGATCGACGCTTCCGTGGCCGAACTGACAGAAGAGCGCGACGCTGTCCTCGAACTGGGTTTGATCTGATTCGGGTCGGGTGACGGGAGCTCTCCGTCACCCCGACCGTGTGTGGCTCAGCCTTCGAATTCGATGCAGGGTCTGACCTCGACCTTGCCATCCCACGCCCCTGGTATTTGCTGGGCCCACTTCAACGCCTCGTCGAGGTCGGCACAGTCGAGCAGGTAGAAACCCCCGAGGACTTCTTTGGTTTCGGCGAACGGGCCGTCGGTGAAGACGGGATCTCCGCCCTTACCGTCCGGGACGTGGACGGTGGTCGCGGTGTTGGTGTCGTGAAGGGCTTCGCCACCGCCCATGACACCTGCATCGTTCACGTTCTTCGTGAACTCGTTGTAATCCTCCATGACCTTCGCCATCGCCTCATCGGAGATGTCGACACCTTCGGCTTCGGCGGGTCCGTAGATGAGAGCTGCGTATCTGGGCATCATTTCTCCTTGTTCTCTTGACGCCTTGCAACTCTATGACGAACAGCCCCCAACCCATTTCGACAGCTGAAACAAAAAAGGGCCGGGTCCTGAGAAGACCCGGCCCCATTTGAAGGATCTAGAACTCGACGTTCATGTCGCTGACGGCAGCACTCCACTGCTGGACGGCGCTCTGATGCATCATCAGCTTGGCGAGATTGCCCGAGACCTTGAGCTTGCCGGTCATGAAGGCGGTCTGGGTGTTGAGTTCACCCTTGGCAATTGCGGCCGCCGTGTCGTAATTCTGCTTGACGGTGACGTCGGCGCCTTCGAGGGTCCCGATCGCGAGGGTGGCCACTCCGCCGGAAGTCGAGAGGTAGTAGTCGACTTCCCCGTCTGGGGTGTCGGATGTGTTGAACTGGATGCCCAGGTCGGCGGCGCCGATCGCATTCTTGAAACCGTCGTGGCTGTTGAGGGCGGCGGAAGCCTCCTGGGCCCACTCCTCACTGAGAAACTTTGGCATTGATGCTCCTTGTCATGTCTTGACTTTGCCCAAGGCTAGTCGAACCGCCCCAAGTTTGAGCAATCACTCAAATCACTGGAGGTCTAGGCGGAGGTCGCCGTGGTCCCGGAACCGTTCTGTGAAGGTTTGCCCACACCCTGGGTTCGTAAACCTTCACAGAACGGTTCAGTTGATCAGCTTGATCAGTGAGGTTTCGTGGCCGCGGGGAAGGCGGGTGAGGGGGAGGCGGGGGTAGCCGGGTTCGAGGCCGGCGGCTTTGGCGGCGGCCTTGACACCCGGTGCGCCGTGGGCCTCGATTTCGGCGCTGACCGAGCTGAGGCGTTTCTGGAGACGCCGGGCCGATTTCGGGTCCGACTTGGCTTTGCGCAAGATCTCCTGGACAAGCCGCGGCAGGTAGTTGCCGGAGCCGGTGATGGCGCCGTGGCAGCCGATGGCTATCGCCGCGGTAAGGGCCCGTGACGAACCGGAGTAGAGGATGAAGTCGGACGGGGTGGAGTCGATGATCGACTGAAGACGCACCACATCTCCTGACGAATCCTTCATCCCCACGATGTTGTGGTGCCTTGACAGCTTGCCAACAACGTCGATGGGAAGGCTGTAGGCGGTCATGAGCGGCACGGAGTAGATGAATACGGGGAGGTTCGAGGTTTCGGCAATGAGCCTGTAGTGCTCGAGCATCGCTTCATCACGTCCCCGTGCCGACGCAGTTGGCGTCATCACCAGTACCGAGTCGGCCTTGCCCTCCTCGGCTTCGGCGATCTGAGAAAGTGCGATCCGGGTCGACTCCCCAGAGATCCCCACCATGAGGTGCGCCTTGCGCCGACGTACCGCCTTCACCAGCTTGAGCCGTTCCCCGGGTTCGAGGTACGGGCCTTCGCCATTTGATCCGCCAATCACGAAACCGGTCATCCCGGTGCCGGCAAGAAGTCGGACGTTGCCCGTGAAGGCCTTCAGGTCAAGAGCCCCGCTCCTGGTGAACGGAGTCACCAGAGCAGGCATATAGTCAGGTGGCGGATTCACCGAGCCAGGTTAGAGGCGGGTTACTCCGAAAGGTTATAACGACGCTGGTCATCGTCGCCGGGCGCCGGCTCCTTGGCTATCGGCGGCAGCAAGTCCTTGCTGAGAATGTACGCAGTCACAGCTTCAAGCGTTTTGTTGAATGTGCCTGGTGTGCCACACGTCAGGTACTCGGGCGCTGCAGGGCAGGCTCCGGAGTCCGCCACGCCGGGTGTGTGGGAGATGGTACAGGTAGTTGCATTGCAGTCGTAGAAGGTCGTGTCTAGGTAGACCGGTCGGTAGTCTTTAAGGTGGTAGGGGTTACCGGTGATGTCGGCTTCCCACAATTCGGGTGTGAATCCGAAGCGTTTCGACTCGGCGATGTCGTCTGTAAATATCTCCGTGCCCGATGCCTTGGCACTAAAGATACACGCCAGCATCTCGGGGTGGGTGTCGACCTGTGTTTTGTTGCATACCGGGAGCCCGGGGATCGAACTCTTTAGGTAGTCCCAAAGCGGGTTGTCGTCAACAATCGCCGAGGGTACGGGCACGGATGTGCTCCGGACAACATATCCGGAGGGGTCCTGGATACGACCCGGGTAGGCACCGGTCGTGGAGAGGGCGGTTCCCCCGTAAAGCAGGCCACGCTCGAGGTTACTACCGACGCCCGTCTGAGTATTTGCCGTGTTTGGTTCGGCGGAGAAAATCGGGCACATTGTCGCTTCGTGTATCTCGTCGCTTGCCAAGTAGGGCGGGCCAGGATGCTTCGAAAGCGGGTGATCGATTCCACGAGCGATGTTCGAAACAAGACGGGCATTAGTTGCACCTGTGCACTCTTGGGTTGTGCCTAATTCGGGATTCCCATAGAGGAAGAAGTCCATGGCGCCGAAATTTCCGATGGTGGGAAGGTCCTCACACGCTCCCCACGACGGGTTGGGCCCTGTCTTTAGGCAGTTGTAGTCGGTGCCAGCCGCGTTGCCCGGCATGAGGAAGGGGAGGACGTCGCCGGCATTGTCGAATCCCGCATCGGCAATGGCGTCTGCGGACACGTCGACACTGTCGAAACCTATGAGCTTGGCGAAGAATGTGGGTGAGGCGATGGTGGGAATGCGAACCCAGGCTCTTCCAACATTGCTGGTGAACGCCACGCAACTCGAAACCCCGGTTACCGCTGTGAAGCCGGCGGGGGGAGTGCCACACATCGCCGGATCAGACCAGTCGGCGAGGGAGGGGTCATCCAGGGAAGCGTTTGCCACCAGGATCGCCTCGTTGGCGCCATTGGTCCTTGCCTGGGCAGCACACGTGGATGTGCTAGTGCAGCCGGGGTTGGGCTGGGCAAACTGGGCAGCCGCGAGGGCAGCAGTGTCGGCAGCAGCCTGATCCTGTCGTCTTTCGTTGGTTATCGCTCCGAAGTCGATCGCGAGGGCGGCGAACCCCATTAGCAACAGCATGACCACGGCGATGAGGATTGCAGAGGCGCCTTTGTCGGCCTTGAGGCTCATGGGCATGCCTGTGGTCCTGCGGTGTTGGTCCATGTGGCATCTTGCTCGAGCCGGATCTCCACCGTGGAGTTGAGGTTGATCGTGGATGGCAGGAGGAAGTCGAGGAAGCCTGTCAACGTCTCACCTGCACCGACCACCGTGCCGGTGGCGGGATCGCCGACATTGCCAGCGCTCGTCAATTCGATTGTCACGTTATCGGCGGCCTGCATGCGGTTGCAGATCTCCGCGATCAAAGCATCGCGGTTTGTGTCTGACCTAGCACCCGAGTTGGGAGGAGGACCTTCCGGAAAATTCACCGCCGCTAGGCGGACTCCTTCCCTTGCACCGTGCCGAACATCAAGGTTCTGGGAATAGAGCCATCCAAACTCGATGATCCCGAAGAGTAAAAGAAAAAGGAGCGGCATCAACATGGCGAACTCGACCAGGCTGGCACCTCTCTCCGCGTTGGGCGTTTTGGACAAGCGCTTCATGTTCCAATCCTTCTGCCCTACCCACGGTAAGGCGTCAGCCTAGCCACTCTCCGTGGTCGGGGAAATAGGCAATTAGTACTACTCCAACTAAGTCGGTAAATAGAGCTTCAGGCTTTAGTCGTTTGAACCCGAAACGGCAGAAAGGGGTCTTTCGACCCAGAAGGCTCGATGAGAGGGAAGGAGGGCGTTTAGTTGATCAGCGGATGAGCGTGGTTTCCGGGACTCCGATGAAAGGCACCGCACGGTCGACATCAGGCCGGATGACGAGGGCTCCTTGGCCAGTGGCGAATAGCCTGGAGGCGATCCACTGCGCCTTGGTGACGCTCAAACCGCCCTGACCTCTATAAACCGCCTGTGCCCAAGGCGTGAAGAACACGCCTTCCATTACCAGGTTCGCCTGGCCCGCCCAGTCGTGCACGAGTTCTGAATCTGACCAGAGGGCGAGGTCGTCAAAGTCTCCTGAGTCGGGCGCAATCCAAACCAGAGAACCGGTACCTCCAGACATCGCCACTCTCGCATCCCTGGCCATGTACACCATGGTGTAATTGAAAGTCAGGTCAGCTGTTCCGTTCTTATCGAGAGTTGCCCCCTCCCGGAAGAATGCCCAACCCGGCGACCCGAGGCTGTTGTTGATGCTCAGGCTCGCGTCCGATGTCACGATGACGTCGCCGTCGAACACCACATTGCCGTTGATCTGGACGCCTTTGCGCACCGTGAACGTCGGACAATCGATACGAACATTGCCGTTCACCGTATATCCCGTACTAGAGGAGGGAATGTCGCAGGGGTGTCCCAGACTGGTCCATTCGGGATAGGCACCGACAGGCCCATTCTCGCCGACAAATCTGATCAGCTCGTAGATGTGATCCGGCGAGCCACTACACCCCGGGATGCTCTGCTCGTTGGCGTCGGTGAGAGCGTTCACAGCCCAGTTGACACCGGCTGGCGGAGAGGTGTAGTTACTCCAGCAATTGTATCTGTGGTCGATGGCTCGACGCGTAAGCCGCTCTGCAAGTGCAGTAGGAGCGGGTAGCGGCTGGTTTGGACCGGGCGCACAGGCGGGGAGGTTAGCGGTCGAAGAGCACCCAGGTGTTCCCGGCGCCACCGTTTGGACCAATCCACAACCTTCCCATGCCGTAAATGACCCTACCGAATGGGATCCAATTTCGTCATCACAGAGAGGACCGTCAGCACGGATTTCAGCCGGTCCCCCGGTGGCGCTGATGACTCCCTGCGTACTGCATCCAGCACTTCCGTCGGAGTCCGCAGCCATGATCCCCGGTACTAGCCCGATGGGAACACCATTCACGTCCTCGGCTATCACAGCGTCGACGATGATCTGCCCCTGGCCATCGGCGTGGATCGCCTGGCAACCGTCCCGGTCGAGTACGAGAAGGTTGAGAGGAACCCCCTCATTCGGGATCGAGGCCGCGGCGACCGTATGGACACTGGTTTGGCCCTGGCTAAATCCAAGGACCTGGGCAAAGAAGCTGTCGCGAGTTGACGCCATGTGGACCCCAAATCGATCGCACGGGTCTCCGTCGGTTGGAACTATCGCCTGCGTCCCGGCACCAACAATCCCCGAGGTCATCAAAGGGTCGCTATTTATGACCGGGTAGGTGACGGTGATCGTATAGCGACCCGACGGCACCGGAAGCGATTGAGGGGAAGCTGGATTGCACGATCCAGCAAACAGAATGCAGCCCGTAGCGTCGAGCGAAGAGATATCGTTGGCGTTTACAGCCACATAACCAAGAGCAGTTTCACATGCGGCCTGTCCGCCGGTGGATATGGCCTCGATGGCACCCGCTGCCGCGGCGCTATCCGTGATCTTCTGGTCAGTGCTGCGATCAAGCCATATAGCTCCGATATCGATGGCAAGCGCGGCCGCACCAATGAGAACCACCAGCGACATCGCCACCAGAACTATCGAAACACCACGATCGGACTTCTTCAGTCGTCTCATGGCGACCTCTCGTACCGTGCGGCGGCAGGGGCTTCAAGCGTGACATCCATCGAGAAGAAGACGGCCTGGATCCGACCTTGTCTTCTCGTCACCACCTGGATCCTCGCTTCCGTCGGGGGTCGGTCGTCGCTGAAGCACCGCCTACTTGCGAATCCCTCGCTACCACCAGTATCTTCCAGTCGCTGATTATTGGAGCCGTCGACGTAGGCGACGCAGATGTACTGCCCGTCGACCGTGGAATCCAAATCACCCTGAGCGGCAGCCCTCACCACATCCCGGACGTCTCGCAGCCAGGACTGGTTGATTGGGCCGGGGTAGGTGGCACCATATCGGCTCCCTTCTCGTGCTGCATTTTCGATCGAATTCTGGTTGCTGAATGCGATCGCAGCGGTCACGGTGCCGACGAGAAGTGTGACGAGGATAGTGATCGTCAGGGCGAGTTCAACCATGGAAGCGCCACGATCAGAGGAGACCGCATACTTGCCCAGGGTGTCACCACCCCACAATCCGCCCACCCGGCGACTAATGATGTACTTCCTCACGGACAGCCTTTCCCAGGTTCGCAAGCGTAGTCACTTTCCGTGGTTTCGGAAGACCGTTTCTCGCTATCGCCCCGTAGGTGCTGTCGTTGACCAGCGTTAAGGTTCTGGTCAGAGCCCGTGTTCGGATCGCATAGATTGTGGTTGATCCCGGACTGGCGCCCTCGACGTTGACGCCACCAGATGATGGCCACTCCAGGCTTCAGTTGCCGTTGCTTGCCACTCGACGTGTCAGGTCGAACCGACCGGCGTTGGCTACTTCGAGAGGTTGTAGAACAGCTGGCCGTCGTCCCCTGGTCCTGGCTCCTTGGCCACTGGTGGGAGAATGTCTCGGTGCAGAATATATGCGGTGACTGCCGTCAGGTTGTCCGACTGGCTCCCTGGGGTGCCGCAGGTGATTAGGACTGCGGGACCGATGGGACACGGACCCGTGTCGGCGACCCCAACTGTGTGCGCCACGTTGCAGCCGTTGTTGTTGCACTTGTAATAAGTTGTGTCGATGTAGACGGGACGGTATCCCTTGATGTGGTATTCGGCACCGGGTGTCAGGAAATTGGCTTCGAAGACCTCGGGTGTGAAGCCGAACCGTTTCGAGGTGGCAATGTCGTCTTCGAATATTTCCGTCGAAGTGGACTTCGCCCAATTGATGCAGTTGATCATCGCGGCCGGGTCGGACACGCCGGTGCAATCCGGGCCGAGTCCGGACTTGAGAAAGGTCCACAAGGGCGTAGCGTCGATATCGGCCGCGGGAGTGGACCCGCCTGCGTTCCTAACACGGAAGTCCGACCCTTCGATTCTGCCCGGGTAAGCGCCATTTATTGACAGGACCGATGATCCGTACAGCATCGCCGTTTCGAGAGCGGAGCCATTGCCGGGCTGGCCTCCCACCATGTTCGGCTCTGCGGAGAAGATGGGCCAGGAATCAAACTCTGATACTCCGGTCCCTACGCCGGATGGGTGTATGCCGAGAGGATGATCGACCCCACGAGCGATATTCGAGATCAAACGACTAGTTGAACTCCCACACGTTGAGCTTGTACCAAGCTCGGGGTTGCCATATAGGCAGAAGTCCATGCTTCCAAAGTTTCCTGTGGCAGGTGCGTCGGCACAGGGGCCCCAGTCAGGATTTGGTCCGGTTTTGAGGCATCCGTAGTCGTTTGAAGCGGCAACGCCTGGAATCAGGAACGGGAGAACCGCTCCGGGATTGTTGAAGCCGGTGTCGGCGATAGCCTCGGCTGACACTGAGATGCTGTCAAAGCCTAGCACTCGTGCGAAGAACGTTGGCGACGCGATAGTGGGAATCCTCACCCAAGCCCGCCGTAGGCCAGCATCAAAAGCGACACAGGAAGTTACGGGGGACACAACAAATCCCGCTGGCGGAGTTCCACACAGAGATGCGTCGGACCAGTCCGCCAGCGACGGGTCGTCGAGAGATCCGTTGGCGACCAGGATTGCCTCGTTTGCGCCGTTCGTTCGAGCTTGCGTCTCGCACGCGGCGCCTGAGCATCCAGCATTTGGCTTGGCGAATTGAGCGGCCGCCAAGGCACTGGTATCCGCGGCAGATTGGTCCTGCCTGCGTTCATTCAGGGCCGAGCCCATGTCAATTGCCAATGCGGCGAAACCCATGATCACGAACATCGAAATTGCGATTATCAGAGCTGAGGCGCCTCGGTCATTGGAGAGCCTCATGGGCAAGCCTGTGGTCCGGCGGTGTCTGTCCATGTCGCGTTCTGCTCCATTCGTATTTCTACAGTCGAGTTGAGATTGATGGTGGCTGGAAGGAGAAAGTCGAGGAAGCCTGTGAGCGTGTCTCCGATGCCCGTGACGGTGGCTTCTGCGGGGTCGCCAATGCCACCTGTGCTTGTAAGGGAAATCTGAACAGAAGCCGCAGTTTGCATCCGGTCGCATATCTCTGCGATCAATGTGTCGCGATTGGCGTCGGTGCGGGTGCCGCTGTTTGGCGGAGGCCCCTCGGGGAAGTTGACGGCGGCGAGCCGAACCCCCTCCCGGGCACCGTGACGGACGTCGAGGTTCTGAGAGAAGAGCCAACCGAATTCGACGATGCCGAACAATATGAGGAACAAAAGAGGCGCCAAGAGAGCGAACTCGATTAGAGATGCGCCTTGTTCGCAATCCTTGTTGCGTTTGGTGGGCCGATTAGACCGACCAGCGTCGCGGCCTCCCAGCCGTATTCTCTTAAGCCTCATATCCCCACCCACGTCAAACTACATCTTGTCTATTTTCTAGGGTTCGAGGTCGCCTCCCCGGGCAACCACGGAACTCCCGCCCACGGCCATAGTGACACCGGGTAGGTGAGGCGGAAATAGGTCTCCCGGCCTAAAGATCCTGGTCACGTTGACCGGGTTGTCCAAGATCCGAAATCTCCTCGCCCAAACGCTGTCTGTGGTTTTGCCCCTTCCCGGCACCCAGAGGCCGGGCTAGTCTTTATCGCACACTTGAGGAGGTGGAGATGCAGCGCAAACGGGTCCTTGTCCCTCTCTTGGTGGCGAGTTTGATCCTCTTGGGGTTCCCCGCTGCGGGGGCACCGGCGCTCGAGGAGTACATCGTCGTACTCCGCCCAAGTGGTACGCCGGTCTCCGGGATAGCCAACGAGATCGCTTCCGCTCACGGCGGTTCGGTCGGGTTTGTCTACTCCGAGGCATTGAAGGGATTCACGCTCACATTGCCTGCCAATGCTGTTGCTGGCCTCTCTCGCAACCCGTTGGTTCAATACATCGAGCCCGTACAGGAGGTGTTTGCGACCGGTAGCCAACCGATTCCAACCGGTATCGATCGTGTCGATGCCGACGTCAACCCGCCAACGGTCCCAATGGATGTCGATGTGGCTGTTCTCGACACTGGCGTCTACATCGGCCAAAACGCCGATGGGTCTGCCCGATCTCACCTCGACTTGAACCTGCGCTTTGTCTCCGATTGCACCGGGGCCATCTTCTACCCGCTGTTCGGTGGATGCACCTCAGGAGGCGACCCTCAGGATGAACACGGACATGGAACCCACGTAGCGGGGATACTCGGCGCTCTCGACAACGACATCGGCTCCATTGGCACGGCACCTGGGGCGACGATCTGGTCGTTCAAGGTTTTGGATGCGTCCGGAGCGGGCACCACCGGAACCATCCTCGCCGGCATCGATAGTGTTGCCGGTCTGGACGATCGCATCGAGGTGGCGAACCTGAGCCTCGGGTTCGAGGGGACCTCTCAAGCGATCAACGACGCCATCGCCAACGCAACTGATCGCGGAATCGTCTTTGTTGTGGCGGCGGGGAACAGCGCGATACCAGCCGAAAATTTCAGCCCGGCCAATAGCCCCGACGTGATCACTGTTTCGGCCCTGGCCGACTTCGATGGCCTACCCGGTGGACTCGGTAGCCCAACCTGTCGTGCTGATGTCGATGACACTCTTGCCGACTTCTCCAATTTCGGGTCGGCGGTGGAGATAGCTGCACCCGGGGTCTGCATCT
>Ga0299913_10004498_pt1 | contig 11708 bp, 11 predicted proteins | sample RVTome_9_FD_201360 | JGI IMG/M metagenome (GOLD analysis project Ga0299913, IMG submission 201360) | Soil microbial communities from uranium-contaminated site in the Upper Colorado River Basin, Wyoming, United States - RVT155D38 (version 2) ... | reverse complement strand
GCCGGAGATCTGCGCAGCCTCAGCAGACCGGTCGAGGTCGTCAACGCCCAGCGGTTCCAGGTGGTCAGCGACCGCGTACTCCGCGCAGGCTTGCTGCCAGCACGAGCCGTCAAAGTACTCACGGGCCCGGGCGAGGTGGCTTCCGGCGCCGCCCATCGATGTCCTCCGGTGGTTCATCTTGCCACCGCCGGCAGTGGGTAGGAATACCCACGCCTCGGGCTCACATCGGGCCCGATCTGCCGAAGTGAGGGACCGCCCGCCGGTCGGATCGTGGAACCACCGGCCCGTACCCGTCGGGTCGCTTCACCAGGAGGTCACCATGGCCGCACCCTTCGTCTTCATCGGCACCCACCGGGTCAAGCTGGGCAAGCGCGAGGCGTTCCAGCGTTACTTCGCCGACTTCTGCTCCGACGTCGTCGAGCCACAGGAGCCGAGACTGCTGTCGTTCTACGGCTACGCCGCGCCCGACTCCGACCTGGTCACGGTGGTCCAGGTGCACCCCGACGCGAAGTCGATGCTGACCCACATGGCAGTGGGCAAGGGGCACTTCGCCGCGGCGTACGCGGAGTACCTGGAGCCCGACAGCACCATCCAGGTCTACGGGACGCCGAACCCGGAGGTCCTGCAGACAATGGCCGTCCTCGCCCAGGTGGACTCTGATGCAGACTCACCGGTCGTCGTTTGCGAGCCGTTCGCCGGCTTCGACCGACTCGAGCGACGCTGACCAGGGGAGGTCATTGGCAGGCCCGTCCCGGTCGACGCGGCCGTGTCAGCCCGCCCGCTTGCGCGCGCTCATACTAGTCATGGACGATCTGCGCGGTCAGACCGTGCGTCACTCCGCCCCCTCTGACTGTCAAGAACTCATGCCCCCAAAACGGGGCCCATACGACCGTCGAGCACAAGCCCAACTAGGGCGGCCAACCAAGCGCCGACCAGGCGAAACATCGGAGCCGACCGGGGGACTCGAACCCCCAACCCCCTAATTACAAGTTAGGTGCGCTGCCAGTTGCGCCAGGCCGGCCTGCGTGCGGATCGCCGTACCCGCCACACGGGGACCGGCGCTGCGAACGCACCACAATCGTAGGGCGGCCGCATGAACCGCAGGGCCGCGGGTACGCAGTGACCCCCGACGAAGGAGGACCTGATGGGTAACGACGACAAGCTGAGCAACAAGACCGAGGACCTGCGCGGCAAGGCCAAGGAGAAGATCGGCGGCGCGACGGGCGACGAGTCGCTGGAGCGCCAGGGCAAGAAGGACCAGAGCAAGTCCGACCTCAAGCAGGCCGGCGAGAAGGTCAAGGACGCCTTCAACAAATAGGCGCGGCACGCATCACGAAGGCGGTCCGGTCACCGGGCCGCCTTCGCCTGTCACACCCGGACTAGGGTGGGCGCATGCCTCTGCGCATCGTGGCGACGAAGCCCAACCCGGCCTTGGTCACCCTCCCGTGGAACCTCCCCCTCGAGGAGTGGCCCGAGGACCTGCTCGTCCCGCTCCCCCGCGGCATCTCGCGTCACGTCGTACGCATCGTCCGCCTGGGATCGGACGTCTACGCGGTGAAGGAGACCCGCGAGCCGATCGCGTTCCGTGAGTACCGCATGTTGCGCGACCTGCGCCGGCTCGAGCTGCCGACCGTCGAGCCGGTCGCGGTCGTGGCCGGCCGCGAGTCCGATGACGGCGAGCCGATCGAGCCGGTGCTGGTGACCCGCCACCTGACCTACTCCCTGCCGTACCGGTCGCTGTTCTCCCACGGACTGCGGGCCGACAGCCTCCCCCGCCTCGTGGACGCGCTCGCCGTGCTGCTCGTGCGCCTGCACCTGAGCGGGTTCTTCTGGGGTGACGTCTCGCTGTCGAACGTCCTCTTCCGGCGCAGCGCGGGCGAGTTCACGGCGTACCTCGTCGACGCCGAGACCGGTGAGCTGCACGAGCAGCTGTCCGACGGCCAGCGTGCGCACGACCTCGAGGTCGCCTACGGGAACCTCTTCGGGGAGCTGCTGGACCTGCAGGCGGGCGGCTTCCTCGACGACCAGGTGGACCCGCACGAGATCGTCGACCTCGTCGAGAAGCGCTACACCGCCCTGTGGGAGGAGCTCTTCGGGCTCGAGGAGTTCGACGCGTCCGAGATGTGGCGCATCGAAAAACGCGTGGACCGGCTCAACGAGCTCGGCTTCGACGTCGACGAGCTCGACATCGTCACCGACTGGTCCGGCTCGACGGTGCAGCTGCAGCCCAAGGTCGTCGAGGCCGGCCACCACAGCCGCGACCTGCAGAGCCTCACCGGCCTCGACGTCGAGGACAACCAGGCCCGGCGGCTGCTCAACGATCTCTCCGCCTACGCCGCGCACCTCGGGATGCCCGAGGAGAAGGACCGCGCGGTCGTCGCGCACCGGTGGCTGACCCAGGTGTACGAGCCGATCATGGCGATGGTCCCCAAGGAGCTGCGCAGCAAGCTCGAGCCGGCCGAGATCTTCCACGAGATCCTCGAGCACCGTTGGTTCCTCTCCGAGCGCGCCGGACACGAGATCGGGATCATGGACAGCGCCTGCGCCTACATCGAGAACGAGCTCAGGTCCCGGCCCGACGAGGCGGTCGCCACCGAGGAGGACGACCCGGACCTGCTCCTCCCGCGGGCGACCGACTGACCGGGCCCGCACTCACAGAGGGGCGGACCCCACCCCGAGGGTGCCCCGCTTCTCGGCGACGGCGTACAGGGTGACCGACGCGGCGACCCCGGCGTTGAGCGACTCGACGGCGTTGACCATCGGGATCGACACCAGCTGGTCGCACGTCTCGGCGACGAGGCGCGAGAGCCCCTTGCCCTCGGATCCGACCACGATGACCAGCGGGCCGTCGGCGAGGTCGAGGTCCGGCAACGACACGTCCCCGTCCGCGGCGAGACCGATCACCATGCACCCAGCCTCCTGGTAGGCCTTCAGCTGGCGGGTGAGGTTGGTCGCCTGCGCCACGGGCACGCGCGCCGCAGCACCGGCCGAGGTCTTCCACGCCGAGGCGGTCATCCCCGCCGCACGGCGCTCGGGAATGAGCACGCCGTGTGCGCCGAACCCGGCGGCCGAGCGCACCACCGCCCCCAGGTTGCGCGGGTCCGTCACCGAGTCGAGCGCGACGATGAGCGGCTGCTCCTTCATCTCCCCGGCCCGGTCGAGCAGGTCGTCGGGGTGGGCGTACTCGTAGGCCGGCACCTTCGCCGCGAGTCCCTGGTGCACCGCTCCCTGGGTCAGCCGGTCCAGCTCGTTGCGCGGGACCTCGAGGACCGAGACCCCCTGCTCGGCGGTCAGGCGGAACGCCTCACGCAGGCGACCGTCACGCTCGGCGCTCTCCGCGACGTACACGGTGCGGATCGGCATCCGGGCACGCAGCGCCTCGACGACGGAGTTGCGCCCGGCCACCCACTCGGTGTCACCGGGCTGTGCGGCGCGACGGGGACGCGCGGACTTGGCCCGCTCGACCTTCTGGCGTGCCTTGTAGACCTTGTGACCCTCACGGTCCTTCGCCTTCGGCGTGGGGCCCTTGCCCTCGAGCCCGCGACGCACGCGGCCACCGGAGCCGGCGGTGGGGTTTCCCTTGCCGGTCTTCTTGATCGCGCCCTTGCGGGAGGAGTTGCCTGCCATGGTGGAATCAGCCTTCGTTCGGTGTGTGTCGGGGGCCTAGCAGCTGGCGAGCTCGGTCCACCTCGCTCACAGGCTCCACTTGGGGCCCTGCGGGGTGTCCTCGAGCTCGATGCCGGCGGCCTTGAGCTGGTCGCGGATCGCGTCGGCTGCGGCGAAGTCCTTGCTCGCGCGAGCGGCCGCGCGCTGCTCGAGCAGGCCGGCGACCAGCGCGTCGACCGCGGCGGTGAGCCTCTCGTCCTGGCCGGACCCGCCGCCGCCCCAGTGCGGGTCGAACGGGTCGAGGCCGAGGACGTCCAGCATCGCCCGGACAGAGCCGGCGTTCCCGCGCAGCGCAGGGGAGTCGCCACCGGAGAGGAGCTTGTTGCCCTCGCGCACGACCTCGTGGACCGCGGCCACCGCGGCCGGCGTGCCGAGGTCGTCGTCCATCGCCTCGACGAACTCCGTGCACAGCATCCCCGTCTCCGGCGGGCCGCCGAGGGCCTCCGCGGCGCGGCTCAGGAAGTGCTCGATGCGCCGGAAGCCGACCGAGGCCTCGTCGAGCGCCTCGAAGGAGAACGCGACGTGGGACCGGTAGTGCGCGGCCACCATGTAGTAGCGCAGCTCGATCGGGCGCACCCGCTCGAGGACGGAGGGGATCGTCAGTGAGTTGCCGAGGGACTTGCTCATCTTCTCACCGGAGGTGGTGATCCACGCGTTGTGCATCCAGCAGCTCGCGAACCCGTGACCTGCGGCGCGCGACTGTGCCTGCTCGTTCTCGTGGTGCGGGAACCGGAGGTCGAGACCTCCGCCGTGGATGTCGAAGGCCGACCCGAGGTACTTCAACGCCATGGCGGAGCACTCGATGTGCCAGCCGGGGCGTCCGCGGCCCCAGGGTGAGGGCCACGACGCGGTCTCGGGCTCGGAGGCCTTGTGCCCCTTCCACAGCGCGAAGTCGTGCGGGTCGCGCTTGCGGGCCACCGACTGCGGGTCGGCGGCCACCTCTGCCGCCTCCATGTCCTCGACCTTCTGGCCCGAGAGCTCGCCGTACGACGGCCAGGACCGCACGTCGAAGTACACGTCACCGGAACCGTCCTCGGCGGCGTACGCGTGACCGGTCTCGATGAGTCGCTCGATCAGCTCGAGCATCTCCGGCACGTGCCCCGTCGCGGCAGGCTCGTAGGTCGGCGGCAGGACGTGCAGCGCGTCATAGGCACGGTCGAGCTCGCGCTTCATGTCGTAGGCGAGGTTGTACCAGGGACGGCCCTGCTCGGCGGCCTTGATCAGGATCTTGTCGTCGATGTCGGTGATGTTGCGGATGAACGTCACGTCGTACCCGTTGATGCTCATCCATCGGCGCAGCACGTCGAAGTTCACGCCTGACCGGACGTGGCCCACGTGCGGCTCGGACTGCACGGTGAGCCCGCAGACGTAGATCCCCGCCCGACCGGGCTGGAGCGGGGAGAAGTCGCGGACCTCGCGCGTGGCGGAGTCGTAGAGCCGTAAAGTCACCCGGTAATCCTAACGAGCACGGCGCGTCGTCTTGACCGCGCCAGAGTTGCTGGTGTGAAAAGTGGGACAGCAGAGGCGCCCCTGACCTACAGTGTGGCAGGTGCGTACCCACTCTCGGCCCCCCGTCCTCGCCTCCCGTGCCACCGGCCTGGCGCTGCTGACCGCGACCGCGCTCACCGCGGCGCTGCTCCCCGCGACCACCGCCTCCGCGGCCGGGAGCACCGGGCAGACCTCCGACCGGCACGTCACCTACGAGCAGTGGACCACGAACAAGCAGTTCGCCCGGGGCACCTTCCAGGGCACCCGCGCCGTGGCCGGCTCGCTCGCGATCAGCTCCCCCGTGGCACGGTTCACCTACCGCGACCCGCACGGGAAGCCGACCAAGACCTACGACCTCGGTCGCTGGATCTCCCCGTGGCGCACGCCGGGGTACGCCTTCACCGAGCTGGTCCCCTCGTGGAACGCCCGGACCCCCCGCGACTCGTGGGTGCAGATCCAGGTCCGGGGTCGCAGCGAGTCCGGTCGGCTGAGCCGGTGGTACACGATGGGCCGGTGGGCCGGGCACGACCGCCAGTTCCGTCGTACCAGCGTGCCGAACCAGTCCGACGCCCTGGGCTACGTCAGCGTGGACACCCTCAAAGCCAAGGCCGGCGTCGGGTTCACCTCCTGGCAGACCCGGGTGACCCTGCTCCGCCGGGCGGGCAAGGCGTTCAGCCCGAAGGTCGACACGGTGGGCGCGATGACATCCCGCCTCCCCTCGAGCACGACCGTCCCGACGTCGAAGCCGGGTGTAGCCAGTGGTCACGCCCCGCTCGACGTGCCGCGCTACTCGCAGATGGTCCACCGCGGCCACTACCCGCAGTTCGGCAACGGCGGCGAGGCCTGGTGCTCACCGACGTCGGTGTCGATGGTGCTGGGGCACTACGGCCGGCTGCCGACCGCGAAACAGTACGCCTGGGTCGGGGGCGGTCACGCGGACCCCTTCGTGGACCACGCGGCGCGCAGCACCTACGACTACTCCTACCGCGGCGCGGGCAACTGGGCCTTCAGCACCGCCTACGCCGGGACCCGGACGTACCACTCCTTCGTGACGCGGTTGCGCGACCTCACCGAGGCCGAGCAGTTCATCCGGGCCGGCATCCCGGTCGTCGCGTCGGTGAAGTTCGGCCGCGGCCAGCTCAGCGGCGCCCCGATCAGCGCGACCAACGGCCACCTGCTCGTGATCGTCGGGTTCACCGCGAACGGGGACGTGGTGGTCAACGACCCGGCCGCCCCGAGCAACGGCAGCGTCCGACGTACCTACGACCGCGGTCAATTCGAGAACGCCTGGGTGCCGAAGTCCGGCGGCCTGGCCTACATCATCCGCGACGAGGCGCACCCGCTGCCGAGGCCGCTGGCCACGAACTGGTGAGCCGCCGGCTCACCCGGCCTCGAACGTGACCGTGTGCCAGCCGGTCGCGCCGTCGGGGACCACCCCGGTCTGCGCGCCCGTCTGGGTGTAGCCGGTGCGGTCGGTCGCCCGGACCGCGAGCGTGTGCGATCCGGGAGGAACGGCGACCTCGGCCGACCACTGGACCCAGGTGTCGACGTTCTCGACCCTGCCGACGTCCGCCTCCCTCCACGCGGCGCCGTCGAGCCGGTACTCCACCTTCTCGATGCCGGTGTGCTGCGCCCAGGCGGAGCCGCCGATCCGCAGAGACCCGCTGCGCACGTCGTCGCCGGCCCGGGGTACGTCGACCCGCGACTGGGTCTTCACCGGCGCCTGCGCCGCCCAGCCCCGGGTGGTCCAGTAGGCCCGGAAGTCCTCGAACCTGGTGACCTCGAGGTCGACCAGCCACTTCGTCGCGGAGACGAAGCCGTAGAGGCCGGGGACGACCATCCGCACCGGGAACCCGTGCTCCACCGGGAGCGGCTCGCCGTTCATCGCGATCGCCAGCATCGCGTTCCGGTCGTCGGTCAGCACCTCGATCGGCGTCCCGCAGGTCCAGCCGTCGTCGGAGGTCTGCAGGACCGCATCCGCACCCGGCCTCACTCCGGCCTCAGCGAGGACGTCGGCGATCCGGACGCCGCTCCAGAACGCGTTGCCGATCAGGTCACCCCCGACCTCGTTCGACACGCAGCACAACGTCACCCAGTCCTCGGTGAGCTCGCGGTCGACGAGGTCGCGGTAGGTGAGCACGACCTCACGCTCGACCATCCCGTGGATGCGCAGCCGCCACTCCGTGGGGTCGATGGTGGGGATCACGATGGCGGTGTCGATCCGGTAGAACTCCGGGTTCGGCGTGCGCCACGGCTCGATCCCCGCCACGCCGAGGTCGGCGCCCTCGGGTACCGCGCCGCGACGTACCGGCAGGCGCAGGAGCCGGCGGGCGGTCTCGACGCCGCGCCGTGACCTGCCGACGAGCTGCCCCGCGACACCGACCACCACCGCGCCGGCGACCGCGATGCCGGCGGCGACGAGGAACTTGCGGCGGGCCTGGTCGGTGCTGTCCTCCGGACCGAGGTGCCGGTGGTGCCTGTCGAGCTGGTCGGCGAGGAGGGAGAGCACCACGATCCAGGTGACCGTGCCCGCGACGACCGGCACCACGTCGGAGACCGACGCGCTCGGCCGGGTCCACACAGCGGCCGCGGCGACCACCCCCATCACGAGGTACACCAGCAGCGCGCGAGTCTGGCTCCGGCGCATCAGCACACCTGCCCAGGCAGAGAGCGCCAGCAACGCCAGGGTCACCCCGACGACGAGGATCGGCTTGTCGTACTGCCCGACGAGCTGGATCAGGCTCTCCGCGATCCCGCCGGGCGTGTACTCGATGATCGCCTCGGCGACCGCGAGCAGCGGCGTGGCCCGGATCGTGAGCAGCATCGTCACCGCGTGGCTCACCGCGACTCCGGCAAGACCGGCGACGAGGCCCGCGAGGGCGTAGAGCAGACGAGGAGCCGACGTCACACCTCCATAGTCGCGCATGGACCCTGAGCGGGTCCGGGTACGGCATGATCGGTGCCGTGAGCACCCCTCCCTCCCCCTGCCGGATCGGCGTCGGCACCGATGTCCACCGCCTCGTCGCAGGGGCCCCGATGCACCTCGCCGGGCTGGTCTGGCCCGACGAGACGCACGGGCTGGACGGTCACTCCGACGCCGACGTGGCGGCCCACGCCGCCTGCGACGCGCTCCTGTCCGCCGCGGGACTCGGTGACCTCGGCAGCAACTTCGGCACCGCCGAGCCGGAGTGGGCCGGGGCGTCCGGGTGCACCCTGCTCACCGAGACCGCGCGGCGGGTCCGTGCAGCCGGCTTCGAGGTCGCCAACGTCGCGGTGCAGGTGATCGGCAACCGGCCCAAGCTCGCGCCGCGCCGCGCCGAGGCCGAGGCGGCGCTCGGCGCAGCGTGCCGGGCGCCGGTCAGCGTCTCCGCGACCACCACCGACGGACTGGGCCTGACCGGTCGCGGTGAGGGCGTCGCAGCGATCGCCACCGCGCTGCTGCTCGGCTGAGCAGGGCCAAGACTTCGCACGTGCGTAATCCGCGTCCCGGTTCCGCGCGGAGGTGGGGCCAAGACTTCGCACCTGTGAGATCTGCGCCCCGGAGCCGCGGCCAGCGGCTCGAGCGCTCAGGCGACGCGCGAGGGTACGGCGGGGAGCGCGGCGCGCGTGGCCGCGAGGTAGCGCCGCGCGACCAGCTCGACGACCAGCGGGTGCGGGGCGAGTACGTCGGACAGCAGGCCGATGCCGTGCGCGGCGGTGAGCCCCCGTGCCTTGGTGAGGAAGTGTCCCGGGGCCAGGAGGTACGGCGAGGCGACGATCCGCCGGTGTCCGTCCGCGCGCATCCGCCCCACCACCTCGGGGACGCCCGGTCCCGCACCGGTGAGATGTCCGACGTACACCGGCGAGCCCCAGTGCCCCCGCAGCAGACGTCCGGCGACGGCGGCGTCGACCGCCGCACGGGGGTCACGCGAGCCGGCGACGAGCAGCAGGACCGCGTCGCCCCTGGAGGCTCCCGCCGCACGCAGCTGCATCGCGCCGGCCGCGGCCAGGAGCGGGTGCGGGCCGAGCGGACGGGTCAGGGCCACCGGGGCGGGGTTACGTCGCGCGGCCTCGGGCAGGTCGTGGTTGACGTGGTAGCCGGAGGAGAGCAGCAGGGGCACGACCACCGAGGGTCCCGCACCCTGCTCCATCACGTCGGAGAAGAGTGGCTCGGCGAGCTCGACGTAGGACCCCACCACGTCCACCTCGGGCAGCCGACGGGCGACCCTCCGCACCAGGTCCTGGGTCAGCCGCGTCCCCTGCGCGCTGCGGGTGCCGTGCGCGACGGTGACCAGCCGGGGTCGCATCAGGCCACCGGGAGCCGGTAGCCGCGCTTGACCACGGTCTGCACCAGCGACGGCCCGACCGTGGCGCGCAGCCGGGCGACGGCGACCTCGACCGCGTGCTCGCTCGCGGCCAGACCGCTGGGCAGGTGGCCCATCAGCTCGCGCCGCGACACCACCCGCCCGGGCCGTTCGGCGAGCGCGCGGAGGACCGACAGCGGCGCGGGCGAGAGCCGGACCGGGCTGCCGTCGACACACACCGCGTCGCCGTGCAGCAGCAGGCGATGACCCTGCACCGCGAGGTGCGTCCCGCGGCGGCGGCTGGGCAGCTCGACCTCGAGGGTCTTGACCATCGCGGCGAGGCGGGCACGCTCGGGCTGGACCACCGGCACCCCCCACAGCTCGAGGGGCGCCGCGGTGACCGGACCGACGCAGGTCGCCAGGACTCCGTCACGGAACGCGTCGAGCACCTCGGTGCGGCGTCCGCTCGCGGTGGCGACGTCGATCATGATCTCGGCGGCAGGCGCGCTGGTGAACGTCACCGCGTCCACCTGCCGCTCGGCCACCCGGTCGACCATCGCGAACATCGCCGTCTGGTCGTCGGGGGCCGCGCAGCGGTAGACCGACACCACCTCGACTTCCGCGCCGCGACGCCGCAGGGCGTTGGCCACCACCGAGAGGGACGCGCCGTGCTCCTGTACGACGATCCGCCTGCCGGCGAGGGTGCTCCCCCGCAGGTAGGCCAGCACGTCCTCGAGGCACTCCGACGGCGGGGACCACAGCTCCCGCAGACCGTGCGCACGCAGGGCGCCGACCGCCTTGGGCCCGCGCGCGATCACGGTCGCCTTGTCGAGCGCGGCGACGAGGTCGTCGAGCAGGCCCCACCCGGCCGCCGCCTCGAACCAGCGGCGCAGACCGATCCCCGTCGTGGCGACGAAGACGTCCGGCGGGTGCGCGATGCAGGCGCGCGTCGCGGCGCGCAGCGCGTCGTCGTCGAGGGGTGCGATCGCCATCGCCGGCGCGCTCTCCACGGCGGCGCCGCGCCGCTCGAGGAGCGCGGTGAGCTCCTCGACCTTGCGCGCGGACGTGATCCCCACCCGGAACCCGGTGAGCGGCCCGGTCATGGCGCGGGTCTCCGGGGCCCGACCAGGACCACTCCCTCGACCACCCGCACGTCGTAGGTGGGCACCCGCACCAGCTCGTCGTCGAGGCAGCGGCCGGTGCGCAGGTCGAACGCGTGCTTGTGCATCGGCGACGCCACGAACGGCACGTCGACGCCGTCCACGTCGCGGGTGCCCACGAGACCGCGCGCGAGCACGCTGGCCCGGCTGAACGGGTCGTGGTTGCCCAGGACGTGCACCGTGTCGTCGTGGGTGCGGAAGATCGCCACCGCCTGCCCGTGCACGAGCGCCGCGGCGCCGCGCTCGACCTCGAGCTCGGACAGCCGGCACACCGGTGTCCAGGTCTCGACGGCGGTCACGGGGCCACCTCGGCGGGCAGCCCGGCGGCCACAGACGCACCGGCCGGGGCGCCGACCGGGAGCGTCGGCCCCGCGACGAGGGGAGCGATCTGGTCACGCTCGGTGGTGAAGGCCACGCTCGGGTCGGGAGTGTCCGGGGCGTTCACGAAGGACACGAAGCGCTTGAGCTTCTCGGGGTCCTCCAGGGTGGCCCGCCACTCGTCGAAGTAGGTGTCGACGTGCCGGGCCATGTCCGCCTCGAGCTCCGCGCCGAGACCCAGCGCGTCGTCGACGACGACCTCGCGCACCCGGTCGAGCCCGCCCTCGAGCGAGGCGATCCAGGTGCTCGTGCGCTGGAGCCGGTCGGCGGTGCGGATGTAGTACATGAGGAACCGGTCGACGTACCGCACGAGCGTGTGGGTGTCGAGGTCGCTCGCCAGGAGCTGTGCGTGCGCGGGGTTCGCGCCACCGTTGCCTCCGACGTACAGGTTCCAGCCCATCTCGGTGGCGATCACGCCGAAGTCCTTGCCGCGCGCCTCGGCGCACTCGCGGGCGCAGCCGCTGACACCGGCCTTGATCTTGTGCGGCGAGCGGAGGCCGCGGTAGCGGTTCTCCAGGTCGATCGCGAGCCGCACCGAGTCCTGCACGCCGTAGCGGCACCACGTCGAGCCGACGCAGGACTTCACGGTCCGCAACGACTTGCCGTAGGCGTGGCCGGACTCGAAGCCCGCGTCGACGAGCCGGCGCCAGATCGCGGGGAGCTGTTCGACACGGGCGCCGAGCAGGTCGATCCGCTGGCCGCCGGTGATCTTGGTGTACAGGTCGAAGTCGCG
>Ga0299913_10004497_pt1 | contig 11710 bp, 7 predicted proteins | sample RVTome_9_FD_201360 | JGI IMG/M metagenome (GOLD analysis project Ga0299913, IMG submission 201360) | Soil microbial communities from uranium-contaminated site in the Upper Colorado River Basin, Wyoming, United States - RVT155D38 (version 2) ... | reverse complement strand
CCTGTCCGACGCCGCGCGCCCCGCGGGCATCCGCGTGGTGCTGGCCGACGACACCGCCGACATGCGGCTCCTGCTGCGCGCGACGTTGCAGCTGGACGGGCGCTTCGAGGTGGTCGGCGAGGCCGGCAACGGGAACGCCGTCCTCGAGCTGGTGAGCGAGACCCAGCCCGACGCGGTGGTGCTCGACCTGTCGATGCCGGCCATGGACGGCCTCCAGGCCATCCCCCGCCTTCGCACGCGGGTCCCCGCCGCCCGCATCGTGGTCCTCTCCGGCTTCCCCTCGGCCGACATGGCCGCCGAGGCGCGGGCCCTCGGGGCGGCCGCCTACCTGGAGAAGGGGGCGGCGGTGGCCGAGCTGGTCAACGTGCTGGCCGCCGTCTGCGATGGCGCGGCGGTCGAGAGCCCGCCCGGCCCGGCGGCCGGGCTGGACGAGATCCTGTCCTTCCTCTCCCACGAGCTGCAGAACCCGGTCACGGTGATCCAGGGGCTGGCCGCCACCCTGCGGGCGTCGATGGACGTGATGGACGGAGAGGTGGTGCGCACCGCGGTGGAGGCCATCGAGCGCAACGCCCGCAACCTGGGCGAGCTGGTCCGGTCGCTGGGCGAGGCCAGGGCGCTGGAGGCGGGCCGCCTCACCGTCACCAAGGTCCGCATCGACCTGGCCGCCTTCGTCCGCGAGGCGGTGCGCGACCTGCAGGTGCTGGTGGCCGGCCACCCGGTGGCGGGCGACATCGCGGCCGAGGCGGCGGTCGAGCTCGACCCGGTGCTGGTGCGCCAGGTGGTGACCAACCTCCTCTCGAACGCGGCCAAGTTCAGCCCGCCGGGAGCCCCGATCGGGGTGACGGTCAGCGCCCACCCGCACGCCGTCGACCTCGTCATCGAGGACCACGGCCCCGGCATCCCGCCCGACCGGGAGGGCGAGCTGTTCGAGATGTTCAGCCGGCTCGACGCCACGACCAAGGGCACCGGCCTCGGCCTCTTCATCTCCCGCGGCATCGCCCGGGCCCACGGCGGCGACCTGGTGCACGAGCGCCCGCCCGCCGGCGGCGCCCGCTTCCGCCTGACGCTCCCCCGCGAGACCGGCTGACCCTCGACCTCGACTAGAGGTCGGGCCCCTCGGAGCGGACCCGGTCCACGGTCTGCACCGCGTCGCGGAGCTGCTCGATCCACTCCGCCTGGTGGCGGCCGACCAGGCGCACGCACCACGCCAGCGCCTCGCTGCGGCTGCGGGCCACGCCGGCCTCGATGAGGGTGTCGAGCACGCCCCGCTCGCTCATGCGCAGCCGGGTCATGACCGGGACGGCCAGGTTGGTGAAGAGATAGGTGTCCTCGCCCACGGTCGCCCCCCACGACACCTTGCGGCCGGTGAGGTGTTCGGCCTCGGTGGCGATCCGGATGCGCTGGTCACGGGTCTCCTCCCGGAACCGCTTCACCCTCGCCACCCGGGCGGCGGCCCTGGCGTCGTCGCCCGCGCCCTCCTCGAGGGCGGCCTCGTCGAGGTCACCGGTGACGATGATCTCGTCGCGGTCGAGCCGCACGTGGGGCCCGGCGGTGAACCACCCGTCGGGGATCCGGCCGCTGAACCAGCCCCGGACCTCCTCGTCGCTCTGGAGCCGGGGGGAGCCCCCGCCTGTCGTCCTCATTGATTACATCATTACACGCTTGCAGCGCGGTGGCAACAGCACGGTGCCCGCAGGCGCTCAACTCCGGACAACCCGGACCGACCGGGGAGCGAACGACGAGTCCCAGGGAGAGGGATGACTGAGGAGCGGGCACTGGACGCCCAGCAGACCGAGCACCGGTGGCGCGGACGCCGGGTCCAAGCGTTGGTCGTGCGCGCCCTCACGGTCGTCATCCCGCTGGCCGCCTCGATCGCGGCCGGGGCCACGACCAGCCGCCTGCTCCCCAAGCCGGAGGGCATCGCTGAGCTCCTGTCGTGGTGGACGATCATGCTCGCTGTCGCCTCGGCCACCATGCTCGGCACCGATCGCCTGACCCGTCGCCTCCTCCCACTGGCCGCCCTGCTCAAGCTGACGCTGATCTTCCCCGACCAGGCGCCATCGCGGTTCCGCGTCGCGGTGCGGGCCGGCGGCACCCGCCGGCTCGAGCAGAAGCTCGAGGACGTCAAGACCAAGGGCCTGGAGCACACGCCGGCCGAGGCCGCCGCCACCGTGCTCGAGCTGGCGTCGATGCTGAACGTCCACGATCGCAAGACCCGCGGCCACTCCGAGCGGGTGCGCGTCTTCGCCGACCTGCTGGCCGACGAGCTCAAGCTGGCCAAGCCCGACCGGGACCGCCTCCACTGGGCCGCGCTCCTGCACGACGTCGGCAAGCTGGTGGTCCCCCACGACATCCTCAACAAGCAAGGCAAGCCCACCGACGAAGAGTGGGCCATCCTGCAGAGCCATCCGCTCGAGGGCGAGAAGTTCGTCGAGCCGCTGGCCGAGTGGCTGGGCGAGTGGGCCAAGGCCATCGGCCAGCACCACGAGAAGTACGACGGCACCGGCTACCCGCGGGGGCTGGCCGGCCAGGACATCTCGATGGCGGCCCGCATCGTGGCGGTGGCCGACTCCTACGAGGTGATGACCGCGGCCCGGGCCTACAAGCGCCCGATGCCGGCGGCGGAGGCCCGCCGCGAGCTGGCCCGCTGTGCGGGGACCCAGTTCGACCCGATGGTGGTGCGGGCGTTCCTCAACATCTCGGTCGGCAAGCTGCGGCTGGCCATGGGCCCGCTCTCGTGGCTCGCCCAGCTCCCGTTCGCCCAGTTCCTGCCCCAGGTCGGCACGGCCGCGTCGGGCGCGGCGTCGACCGCGGTGGCCACCGCCAGCACCGCCGCGGCCATGGTCCTCGGTGGCGTCGTCGAGGCCCCTGCGTACGCACCGTCGACGGCGGCCGCCGCAGACGACGCTCCCGACGCCGACGTCCCCAGGGGCGACAAGGCGCCTCCCAGCCCGCCCTCGCCCCTCGCCCCCGAGGCTCCGGCCGATCCCGAGGTCGGCCCCGCGCCGGCCCGGGCCGGGGCGCCGACGGTGCGCGACGACCACGCCACCGTGTCCGAGGACGAGTCCGTCGCCATCCGGGCCATCGACAACGACCAGCGCGGCACCGATCCGCTGGCCCCGGCCACCATGCGCTTGTCGGGAACCGAGTCGATCGGCGGGACGGTCCGCCACGACGGCCGCGGCACCATCGAGTTCGCACCCCATCCCGACCGGAACGGCGTCGTGACCTTCGGGTACGAGCTGTGTGACGAGGACGGCCGCTGCGACGACGGCAAGGTCACCGTGCGCATCCTGCCGGTCAACGACGCGCCGGTGGCGCGGTCGGACGCGGCGGCCACCGACGAGGACGTCGCGACGTCGATCCCGGTGCTGGCCAACGACAGCGACGTCGACGGCGATCGGCTCTCGGTGGTGCGAGCGTGGGCCGCGACCGGTGCGGTCAGCGTGAACAGCGACGGCACCCTCACCTACACGCCGGAGAAGGAGTGGGACGGCACCGACGAGCTCCGCTACGAGATCACCGACGGGAACGGCGCATTCGCGATCGGCGCGGCCACGGTCATCGTCACCGGGAAGAACGACGACCCGATCGCCGTCCCCGATGCCTCCGGCGTCGACGAGGACGCCTCGGTGACCGTCGACGTGCTGGCCAACGACCACGACCCCGATCCCCTCGACCGCGTCACCCTCACCGGGGCGGGTGGAGCCGCCCACGGCACGGTGGCGGTGGCGGGCTCGAGCGTCTCCTACACGCCGGCGCCCGACTGGAGCGGCGTCGACTCGTTCACCTACACGGTGAGCGACGGCCGGGGCGGGACGGCTCAGAGCACGGTCACCGTGACCGTGAAGCCGCTCAACGACAAGCCGGTGGCCAACGGCGACGTGGCCAAGGTCGCCGAGGACGAGAAGAGCCCCGTCGACGTGCTCGCCAACGACACCGATCCCGACATCGCCCACGGCGACGCCCTCGAGATCACCGGCGCGTCCGGCGCGTCCATGGGGACGGTGAGCGTCGAGCGAGGGGCGATCGTGTACACGCCCAAGGCCGACACCTACGGCACCGACACCGTCACCTACACCGTGCGCGACAAGGCCGGCGCCACCGCCACCGCCACCGTGGTGCTCACCGTCACGCCCGTCAACGACGCGCCGATCGCCAAGAACGTCAAGGTCGAGAGCGGCAAGGACGAGCCCCTCGTCGAGCTGACCCTCGAGGCCTCCGATCCCAAGGATGAGAAGGGGCCCGGCTACCCGGCCAAGGGGATCGCCGGGTACAAGATCCTCACCACCCCGACTGGCGGGATCCTCTACTACGACAGCGGCGGGGGCACCTACGTCCCGGCAGTGGCGGGCGTGACGACGGCCAATCCGGTCGTGAAGTTCACGCCTCCGGCCGGTCAGATCGGCTCGTTCTCCTTCACCTACGCCGGTGTCGACGCCGGCCACCCGGCGCCGGGCCTGCCCAGCGCACCCGCCACCGGCACCATCGTGGTCAGCGGCGGGCGCCTCATGGTCGGCTACCAGGCGGACGGCTCCGATGCGGTCGGGCTCAGGGGGGCGAAGGTCCACGGCCTCGCCTACGTCTTCCTCGACGACAGCTTCGGGATCGCGTCGGCCTCCTTCTGGCTGGACGACCCCGCCATGTCGGGGACGCCACACTCGGCCGACAGCTCGCCCCGTCTCGACTTCAACGGCGGCACCGCGTTCGACACCGGCGCCCTGCAGCCCGGCAGCCACTCGATCACGGCCAAGCTGACGCGCGACGACGGGTCGACCTCGGTGGTGACAGCCCGCTTCGAGGTCGAGCCCAACCTTGCCCCCACCGCCGCGGCCGACAACGTCCAGGTCGCCGAGGACGCCAGCCTCGACATCGCCGTGCTGGCGAACGACAGCGACGGCAACGGCGATCCGCTCGAGATCCTGTCGATCACCGCCCCGTCCAACGGCACGGCCGTCCTCAAGCCCGACGGCAAGGTGCGCTACACACCCACCGCCGAGTGGTTCGGGACCGACACGTTCACCTACACCATCTCCGACGGCCACGGCGCAACGTCCGTCGGCACCGTCACGGTGACGGTCACGCCGGTGGCGGACGGGCCGGTCGCGGTCGACGACGTCGACGCCGCCAACCTGCTCGGCTTCGTCAACGTCCCGGTCCTCGACAACGACACCGACCTCGACAACGACATCGACCCGGGCACGGTCACGATCACCCGCCCGCCCGAGCACGGGACCGCCACGGCCAAGCCCGACGGCACCGTCGACTACGCGGTCCTGCTCATCCTCGACAGCGGTGTCGACAGCTTCGCGTACGAGGTCTGCGACGAGAGTGGCCTGTGCGCGTCGGCCGAGGTCCTGATCGGCTTCAACAACGTCGCCCCCACCGCGGGCCAGGACAACATCGGCACCGCCGAGGGCGTGCCGGTCACGTTCACCGCAGTCAGCAACGACAACGACCCCAACCCGTGGGACGAGCCGCTCATCGCGTCGGTCGACGACCCGGCCAACGGCACCGCCACCATCAGCGCCGACCGCAAGAAGATCACCTACACGCCCGACCCGGACTGGAACGGCCTCGACACCTTCACCTACCGGATCACCGACGGCCTCCTGACCGCCACCGGGACGATCAAGGTGAACGTGGGCGCGGTGAACGACCCGCCGGTGGCCCAGGACGACAACGCCACCACCACCGTCGACCTCCCGGTCATGATCGACGTGCTGGCCAACGACACCGACGTCGACGGCGACATCCTCACCATCGCCGACATCGACGACCCGATCACCGGCTCGGTGACCCAGGTCGGGAACCAGATCCAGTACACGCCCCCGGCCGGCGCCTTCGGGACCGACACGTTCACCTACACCGTGACCGACGGCTTCTTCTCATCGACCGCGACCGTCAACATCGTCATCAACGCCATCCCGGTGGTGAACGACGACGCGAAGACCATCGACGAGGACGAGGGTCAGAAGGACATCGACGTCCTCGACAACGACAGCGACGCAGACGGCGGGACGCTGACCATCACCGCGGTCGGCGGCACCGCCCTCGGCACGGTCTCGATCTCCGGCGGCGACCACCTCCACTACACGCCCAACCCCGACGCCTACGGGACCGACTCGTTCACCTACACGGTGAGCGACGGCATCTCGTCGGTCACCGGCATGGTGACCGTGACCATCAACCCCAAGCCGGACGACCCCGTGGCGATGGACGACGACGTCCTGACCACCAGCACGTCCGGCCCGGTGACCTTCGACCCGCTGGTGAACGACATCGACGCCGACGCCGACCTCGTGCCCGGCTCGGTGGTCGTGCAGGACCCGTCGCACGGCACCGCGACCGTCGACGCGACGACCGGCCAGATCACCTACACGCCCGAGGTGGGCTGGAGCGGCACCGAGACGTTCAACTACACGGTGTGCGACGCCACCGGCCGCTGCGACCAGGGCCAGGTCCGGGTGACCGTGCGGACGCCGCCCCAGGCCGTGGACGACACCGACAGCACAAGTGCCGGGCAGTCGGTGAACGTCTCGATCCTGACCAACGACATCGTCGGCGACGCCCCGATTACGACCGTCACCATCGTGACGCCGCCGAGCAACGGGGTCGCACAGATCCTCACCACCGTCCCCAAGCGGATCCGGTATGACCCGGCCCCCGGCTTCACCGGGACCGACACGTTCACGTACCAGGTCACCGACGCCAACGGCTACACGTCGACGGCCACGGTCACGATCACGGTCATCTGACCCCTCACGATCCACGGCTGACCTGCCGACGGGAACGGGTATGGACGAGCTCGCCGGCCTCCTGAGCCGTGAACGCCGCCTCCTCGAGGTGCTCCTGTTCAAGCTGATCACGGCCCGCCACCTGCTGGCCGCCGGTGAGTCGCGCTTCCTGACCTGGGCCGCGGCCGAGGTCGAGCGGGCCACCGAGCGGGTCCGCGAGTGCGAGATGATGCGGGCCTCCCTGGTGCAGCAGCTGGCCCGGACCATGGGCTTGTCGGAGGAGAACCTGACCCTCGGCGCCCTCGCCAAGGAGAGCCCCGAGCCCTACCGCAGCATCTTCGAGGACCACCGGCGGGCGTTCTTCGACCTGGTGGGCGAGGTCGAGGAGGTCACCAAGGCCAACCGCCAGCTGGCGCACCGGGGCATGCGCGAGGTGAGCGAGGTGCTCGAGAAGATCGACATGAGCGGCCACCACGACGCCGAGGCCCGCCTGTACGGGCCCGACGCCACCACCCGGCCCGCCATCACTGCGCCGGCCCGGTTCGACGGGACGCTCTAGCCATGGCATTCGGGCTGCTCGGGATCGGGGCCAGCGGCGTCAACGCCGCCCAGAAGGCCCTCGAGGTCATCTCCCACAACCTCGCCAACGTCAACACCGAGGGCTACTCCCGCCAGCGGGCCGAGCTCGTCACCGCCCCACCCCGGGAGGGCGTGTGGGGGGCGCGCGGCGGCGCGTGGTGGGGCACCGGCGTCGAGCTCGGCACCATCAGCCGCATCCGCGACGCCATCACCGACTCGACCTACCGGTCCTCGCTGGGCACCAAGGGCTCGTGGGACACCAAGGCCCAGTACGCCTCGCGCACCGAGCAGATCCTGGGGCCGCTCGACGGGGGCATGCCCTCCGCTCTGTCGCAGTTCTGGGGGGCGTGGGACGACCTGTCGCTGCACCCCGAGGAGGCGACCGCCCGCACCGGCGTGATGGAGGCGGGCGAGCGGCTGGCTCGCTGGCTCCGCAACGGCGCGACCCAGCTCGACTCGCTCCAGCGCGAGATCGTGGCCGCCACCGGCGAGACGGTCAGCGAGGTCAACACCGTCGCCAAGCAGATGGCTGACCTCAACCGTCAGATCGCGGCCGCGGTCAACGGCAACAACGCGCCCAACGACCTGCTTGACCAGCGGGACCGCCTGGCCGACCGGCTGGCAGAGCTGACCGGCTCCACCGCAGTCGCCGACGAGAACGGCAACCTCAACGTCTTCATCGGGTCGATGGCGATCGTGCGGGGGATCAACGCCGACACCCTGGTGGCCTCCAACCCGCCCCTGGCCGTGACGTGGCAGCCGGGCGGGCAGACGCCCATCGTCGGCGGCCGGCTCGGCGGCCTCATCCCGGGCGCCACCAAGATGATCTCCGATGCCCGCCAGCAGCTCGACGCCATCGCCGTCGGCCTGCGGGACCTGATCAACACCGCCCACGCCGCCGGGCTCGACCTCGACGGCAACCCGGGCGGCACCTTCTTCGTGGGCGCCGACGCCAGCCAGATCGCCGTGGATCCAGCGCTGACCGTGCGGGGCGTCGCCGCCGCGCTCACGGCCGCGCCGACCGACGGGAACAACGCCCTCGCCATCGCGGGACTCCGCAGCGCGGTGGCGGTCAACGGCATGAGCCTGGGCGCCGCCATCGCCAGCTTCGCCGGCAACCTGGGCCGCACCGCGGCCGACAGCCGCACCAACCAGCATTCGAGCGAGGTGGCGGCGCTGTCGCTGGCGGCCGAACGGGCATCGGTGGCGTCGGTCTCGATCGACGAAGAGATGACGAACATGATCCGGTACCAGCGGGCCTACGAGGCCTCGGCCCGCGTGATCACGGCGGTCGACGAGATGCTCGACCAGCTGATCAACCGCACCGGCCTGGTCGGCAGGTAAGGGGAGCGCACATGAGAGTCACCGAGACCACCCGCTACGGCTCGATGCTGGCTGCCCTCCAGGGCAGCAACACCAAGCTGGGGGAGACCCAGGAGCGGATCGCCAGCGGTCGGCGCCTGCAGCGCTACTCCGACGGGCCGGTCGATGCCGCCAACGCGCTCTACCTGCGGGCCGAGGAGGAGGACCTGGCGTCGTACGCCAAGGCCGCCGACGACGCGCTCGGGTGGCTGACCACCCAGGACGGCGCCCTGCAGAGCGCCTCGTCGATCATGCAGCGGGTCCGGGAGCTCACCATCTCGGCCGGCAACGCCTCGAACGGGCCGCAGGAACGGGAGACCATCGCCACCGAGCTCGAGGGGCTCCGCGACCAGCTGCTCACGCTGGTGAACACCAAGTACGTCGGCCGCTCGGTCTTCGGCGGGTTCGCCGACACCGCGGTCGAGAACGTCCTCGGGGTCTGGACCTGGCAGGGCGACGGCGGGCAGATCAACCGTCGCATCGGCGCCGACGTCACCGTGCAGGCCAACATCGACGGCCAGACCGTGTTCGGTTTCAACGGTGCGCCGGGGACCGACGTCTTCTCGCTGCTCGACAAGATCGCGGCCGACGTCAGGGCCGGCGACCAGCCCGCCACCAGCGCCGACCTGACCGAGATCGAGACCCGGACCAACGGCCTCCTGAACGGCCTGGCCGTCGTCGGCGCCCGGTCGAACCTGATCGAGTCGGTCACCGGCGACGCCGAGGCCCGCACCTCGACGCTCAAGCTGCAGCGCTCGACCCTCGAGGACGTCGACATCGCACAGGCGGCGCTCGAGCTGGCCCAGGCGGAGAGCGGCTACAAGGCCACCCTGGCGGCCGCGTCTCGTCTCCAACTGCCGACGCTGATCGACTTCCTGCGCTGACCCCGACAGTAGAGTCGCCGGTGATGCGGGTCGCGACCGAGCGGTTCGGGGAGATCGAGGTCGACGACTATCGCATCCTCGCGTTCGACGAGGGGGTACCCGGCTTCCCGTCGGCCCGCCAGTTCGCCCTCGTCGAGGTCGAGGGCAGCGACGCCTTCTTCTGGCTGCAGTCGCTGGAGAGCCCCGAGCTGGCCTTCCTGTGCGCGGTGCCGTGGTCGTTCTTCCCCGACTACGAGCCCGAGCTGCCGGAGGGCGACCAGGCGGCCCTGGCGGTGGAGCAGGCCGAGGACGTCCTCGTGCTGGTGGTCCTGACCGTCGACCGGGAGGCCGGCCAGGTCACCGCCAACCTCCTCGGGCCGGTGATGATCAACCAGCGGACCCGGACCGGCCGCCAGATCGTCCTCTCCGACAGCGACTATCCCCTGCGAGCACCGCTCAGCGCGGCCTGATGCTGGTCCTCACCCGGCGGCCGAACCAGTCGATCGTGATCGGCCGCGACGTCGTGATCACCGTGCTCGAGGTGCGGGGCGACCAGGTGCGGATCGGGATCAAGGCCCCGCGCGAGGTGACCGTGCACCGCGAGGAGGTCTACGCCGAGATCAGGCGGGAGAACCAGCGGGCGGCCGGGGTGCGGGCCGACGACACCGCCCTGCTCCCGACAGAAGGACAGCACGAACAATAAGTCTCGGCTGCTCGCGGCCGACAGGAGAGGCCGTGAAGGTCTCGGTGATCCTGGCCGTCTCAGCCGGCGCGGACGAGGTGCTGGCCACGCTGGAGGCGCTCGAGGCGCACACCGGCGACGGCATCACCTTCGAGCTGGTGGTCGTCGACACCGGGGCAACGGACGACACCCGGTCGCTGCTGGCCTGCCTGGAGGGCGACGTGCAAGTGGTCGCGGGCCGCTCGTGGCGTGACGGTGCGGCGGTGGCGGGCGGCGAGCACCTGGTCCTGCTCGACCAGCACACCCACGTCGGGCCCGGCTGGCTCGAGCCGCTGGTGGAGGCGCTCGACGCCGATCCCGGCCTCGATGCGGTGCAGCCCCGGGTGGTCGGCCCCGACGGCCGCGTCCTCCTCGCCCCCGGGGCAGCAGGCGACGTCGCCACCGACCCGCTGGTCCTGACCCCGTGGGAGAGCCCGGCGCCGAGCGTCGCCTGTGTCGCCATCCGAGCAGGAAGCGCGCGCATCCCCGCGCCGGTGCGGACCGAACCTCGCTCGACGGTGGTGGCGCCGGTGACCGAGCCGGTGGCCGACGTCGCCGGTCGGTGCGCCTTCGCCATGGCCGCCCGCGGCGGTGACCCGGTCGTGGTCGTGGCCCCGTCCTCGCTGGAGGGCGCGGCCGACGGCGGGCGAATCCGCCGCCTGGTCACCGCTCTGCACGCCGAGCCGACGGCGGTGATCGTGTGGGAGCCGGACGACCGGGCCGTCGCCATCGATGCCGACGCCCTCCGGGCCGCGGGCGCGGTGTGCTTCCCGCTCGAGTGTGGCCGCCCGCCCCTGGATCCGGCCGCGGCCGCATCGTGGCGGCGGACGCACCGGCCGTCGCTGCCCGCCCTGCTGGCCGCGGTGAAGCCCGGCGCGGTCGTGTTCGCCGACGTTGGCGGTGCGTCGCGGCTGCTGACCGAGGCCCGCTCGTTCGCCCACGACGCTGCCATCACCGTCTTCGCCCCCACCATCGACCGCAGCACCGCCCAATCGGCCGTCGAGGCCAAGCGCAAGACCATGCTCGTGCTCGGCCACGCCGACCGCGTCGTGAGCTGGCCCGGCGACGACCCCGCCACCCTGGCCGCCGACCTGGGCGGCGTCGAGGTGGTCGAACCCCCCAGCGAGAGCGGTCCAAGTCATAGAGCCGACTGGGTCGACGAGGTGATGGCACCACCGGTCACCGATCTGTCGGTCCTCTCGCGCATCCCAGCGCTCGATCCCGCCCGCCCGGTGGTCGAGGGCATGTGCAGCGTCGTCATCCCGGTCTGGAACAACCTGGAGCTGACCAAGGCCTGCCTCGAGTCGGTGCGGCGGTACTCACGGGACCCGTACGAGGTCATCGTCATCGACAACGGCTCGACCGACGGCACCGGCGCATGGCTGGCGCGCCAGCCCGGCGTCAGCGTCATCAGCAACGCCGAGAACCTCGGCTTCGCGGCGGCGTCC
>Ga0299913_10004496_pt1 | contig 11711 bp, 8 predicted proteins | sample RVTome_9_FD_201360 | JGI IMG/M metagenome (GOLD analysis project Ga0299913, IMG submission 201360) | Soil microbial communities from uranium-contaminated site in the Upper Colorado River Basin, Wyoming, United States - RVT155D38 (version 2) ... | reverse complement strand
TCTGCTCTTCGAGAAAGCCGGCACGGTCTTGTAGGTCCCCGCGAATATCACGCATCGATCGCCCCCTAGATGACTGACCCTCAACTAAAACGACAGGCCGAACAGGGGGTTCCCGCAAGCACGCAACATGCCCGCCGGCCGCCGCTCGGCAAGTACGCAAGAACTGACTACGGAATAGCGCTCGAACGCAGCCTCAAGCCTCGGCGCTAGGGCGTCATATTACCCCTAACCTTCCGCAGAGTCCCGAAATTCCCGATTCCGCCAGTCTCGGCGAGCATTGCTGCCCGGCACATCAACAGTGCCCGGCAGTTTTGCCGCCGCCGGCACAAAGGCCTAAGACGAAATCAAGACGCTTTTTGAACAGAAGCAAAGAAGGCGGACGATTTGGTGTCATCATCTTGTCAAATGGTAGGGCGGGGCCGCGCGCGCCTCCGATCATTTCTGGCGCCGGCTCCGTTTTGGCTTCTCGGTCTCTGGCAGGAAGGCCGCGAGCAGGCCGATGGCCGGCAGAAAGGCGCAGACGTGATAGACGAAGGTGATGCTGGTCGCGTCGGCGAGGCGGCCGAGCAGCGCCGCGCCGATGCCGGCGATGCCGAAGGCAAGCCCGAAGAACAGGCCCGCCACCATGCCGACGCGACCAGGCAGTAGCGTCTGCGCATAGACGATGATGGCCGGGTGAGCCGAGGCGAGAATGAGCCCGATCACTACGCTGAGCACCGCCGTCCAAAACAGCCCGACATAGGGCAGCGCCAGCGTGAAGGGTAGCACGCCGAGGATCGACCACCAGATCACGCGCCGCGTGCCGATGCGGTCGCCGATGGGGCCGCCGATGACGGTGCCGGCAACGACGGCGCCGAGGAACAGGAACAGATAGAGCTGCGCCGTCTGCACCGGCAGATCGAAGGTGTGGATCAGATAGAAGATGTAGAAGCTCGTGATCGACACCAGATAGAAGTGTTTGGAGAAGGTCAGCGTCACGAGAAGCCCGATCGAGACGGCGACCTTGCGCTGGCTGAGCTCGGCGATCGCCTTTCGCTCTTGCGCAGGCGTGACGCTCGTCAGCTTGATCGTCTTGCCGTACCAGGCGCCGACGCCGGCAAGCAGAATCATGCCGAGCAGCGCCACGACCGAGAACCACGCAATCGTGCCTTGCCCGTAGGGGAGCACGATGAACGCGGCGAGCAGCGGCCCGAGCGCCGTGCCGAAATTGCCGCCCACCTGAAACACCGACTGCGCCAGTCCGTGGCGGCCGCCTGAGGCGAGACGCGCCACGCGCGACGACTCCGGGTGAAACACCGACGAGCCCATGCCGATCAGCGCCGCCCCGGCAAGCACGGCCGCATAGGACGAAGCGAAGGCGATCAGCAGGAGGCCGAGCAGAGAGGAGCCCATGCCGGCGACGAGGGAGTAGGGCGTGGGGTAGCGGTCGGTGAGGTGGCCGACCAAGGGCTGAAGCACCGACGCCGTCGCCTGGAAGGTGAAGGTGATGAAGCCGATCTGCGCGAAGTCGAGCGCGAGGCTCGTCTTCAGCATGGGATAGATCGCCATGATCAGCGACTGGATCACGTCGTTCAGCATGTGACAGACGCTGATGGCGGCGAGCACGGCGACCGCGGTGCCCTGGACCGCGGCGCCTTGGACCGCGCCGCCTTGGACCGCGCCGCTGGCGGCGGTGCTCTCTGTCTCAGTCGCCATCGGAGGGACCCTACCTGAAAACGAAGCGAGCAGACTTGGACCGCAGACTTGGACCGCAGACTTGGACCGCAGACTTGGGCCGCAGACTTGGGCCAAAGGGCGCCCCGGCCGCAAGGGCTCATTTGGCAGCAGGAGGCACCGCAACACCGGTTCCCAACCTCTGGAACGCTTTGCCACGCAGTCGGTTGACCCAAGGAAGGCTCGGCGTCCCCCGCAAGGGACGCCAGAAAAAGGTGAATTCCGAGAGGCCGATTTGGTCGCGCGCCCCAGACGCTCTAAAGTGCGCTGGGGATGGAGGACCAGGGGGAACCTTCAAACTGCGCCGGTAGGCCGGCGCCGAGCGAAAGGAGTTCCGATGAAATTGTCCTCTGAGGCGGTCGAAAAGACGCTGACCCAATTCGAGGCAGAGCCCCTTCCGGAGAATCATCCGGCGGTGGCCCAGCTCAATCAGATCTTCGGCGACCACACGTATTTTCTGGACGGCACCGGCTTGCATATCGTCGAGCTTGTACAAAAGACGGACTCAGGGTCGCAGCAAGGCGTGGTGGTGAAGCTTGCCAGCTGGAGCGACGAGAGCCGTACGAGCCTGGCGCCGCATCCGCCGGAGCCGACCAACATGGTGATCGAGCTCAAGGCGGCCTGATCGGGGCGTAGGGTGGCGGAGAGGGAGGGATTCGAACCCTCGAGACGGTTGCCCGCCTACACGCGTTCCAGGCGTGCGCCTTCGACCACTCGGCCACCTCTCCTAAAAGGCGCTGGGAAAGCGCCGCACTATAGCGAAGCGCCCCCCTCATTCAAGCAAGGCTGCCCGCTCGCTCGAACGTGACCAAACCACCGTTTGAACGTGATCGAACGATGGCTTATGTAAGCGGAGAAACGCGATCCGCCACAATTTGCCATGCTATTTGTCCTCCGCATTCTCGGCGTCTGGTTGCTCCTGCTTGCCATGGTCGCCGCCGTTGTCGACGCCACCAAGAGCCTGGCGGGCGGCGGCGCTTGGGTGGTGACCCCCATGGGCGAGCAGTGGCGGGCGCTGGCGCCGGACACGCTCGAAATCTCGAAGAAATGGATCGAGGCCAACGCCGGCAAGTGGCTGTGGGACCCGGTGATCCTGGCGATCCTGTCGGCGCCGACCTGGGTCGTGTTCGGCATTCTGGGCGTGTTCCTCTATTGGCTCGGGCAGAAACGGAAGCCGGTCGAGGTGTTCATCAACTAGCGGGGCGCTTTTCTCGGGGGAGTGACCAAACGGAGACCTCCATGTTCTCATTCAAGCGCAAGCCCCTTTCCATTCCTGCCGCCGCCGAGGCGTTGCCCGGCCGGGGAGAGGCGATCCCCACGGCCGACACGCACTACGTGAACGGCGCGCCCCTTAAAGGGCCCTATCCTGAAGGCGCCGAGAAGGCGCTGTTCGGGCTCGGCTGTTTCTGGGGCGCGGAGCGGAAGTTCTGGGAGACCCCCGGCGTCACCGTGACCGCGGTGGGCTATGCGGGCGGCTCGACGCCGAACCCAACCTATGAGGAGGTGTGCTCCGGCATGACCGGGCATACCGAGGCGGTGCTCGTGGTGTTCGATCCGAAAAAGGTCGGCTACGAGCAGTTGCTCAAGGTGTTCTGGGAGAGCCACGACCCGACGCAAGGCATGCGCCAGGGGAACGACGTCGGCACACAATACCGCTCGGGCATCTACTACTACACGGACGACCAGCGCCGCGCGGCGCAGGAGTCGAAGGCGATGTACGAGGCGGCGCTCATGGCGCGCGGCCTTACCGCCATCACCACCGAGATCCTGCCCGCGCCGGAATTCTATTTCGCCGAAGGCTATCACCAGCAATATCTCGCCAAGAACCCGGCGGGCTATTGCGGGATCGGCGGCACCGGCGTCACCTGCCCCATCGGCACGGGTGTTTCCGCTTAGCACCATCGCTCGTCATGCCCGGCCTTGTGCCGGGCATCCACGATTTCCCGGGCCTCACCCAAGACCTGGATGGCCGGGACAAGCCCGGCCATGACGGACTTCAAAGCATTCGATTTGGGTAGCTTCTGATGAAGCCGACGATGTCCTTGGTCTTGGCCAGGATCGGATCGGCGATGCCGTGCGCTCTGGCAGCGCCGTCGGCGAGGATGCGGTCGATCTCGACCGGGTCGGCCATGAGGCGGCGCATCTCGTCACCGATGGGCGTGAGCTTGCTCGTGGCAAGCTCGGCGAGCGCCTCCTTGAATTTCGAGAACGGCGCATTGCCGTAGTCGCGCAGCACGGCGTCCTTGGTCGTCTCGGAAAGCGCGGCGTAGATGCCCACCAGATTCTCGGCCTCGGGGCGCGCCTCCAGCCCCTTCACATCGGCGGGCAGCGGCTCGGGATCGGTCTTTGCTTTTCTGATCTTCTTGGCGATGGCGTCGGCATCGTCGGTCAAGTTGATGCGGCTGAGATCGGAGGGATCCGACTTCGACATCTTCTTGGTGCCGTCGCGGAAACTCATGACGCGGGTGGCGGGGCCGGTGATGATCGGCTCGGGCAGCGGGAAGAAGCCGTTCGGATAATCCTGACGCGCGATCGCCTTGGCGAAGTCGTTGTTGAACTTCTGGGCGATGTCGCGGGCGAGCTCCAGATGCTGCTTCTGGTCCTCGCCCACGGGAACGTGCGTGGCGTGATAGAGTAGAATGTCGGCGGCCATGAGGTTCGGATAGACGTAAAGCCCGGCAGAGGCGGCCTCGCGGTCCTTGCCCGCCTTCTCCTTGAACTGGGTCATGCGATTGAGCCAGCCGAGGCGCGCCACGCAGTTGAAGATCCAGGCGAGCTCGGCGTGCCCCGACACTTGGCTCTGATTGAAGATGATCTGGCGCGCCGGGTCGATGCCCGAGGCGATGAAGGCCGCGGTGACCTCGCGCGTGTTGTGGGTGAGCTCGTCCGGGTCCTGAAACACGGTGATGGCGTGGAGATCGACCACGCAGTAGAGGCAGTCATGCTCCGCCTGCAGCGCCACGAAGCGGGTGATGGCGCCGAGATAGTTGCCGAGATGCAGATTGCCGGTCGGCTGAACCCCGGAAAACACGCGGGTCTTATGCTTGGTGGTCTGTTGCATGCCTCACCCCTGAGCCCTGCGCGTTATGGCTTGGGGCAGGCTTGAGCGCAAGCACCAGCCTCAAGCACAGGCCGCTTCCATGGCGCGGATCTGCTCGGCGATGGCGACGGTGCGCTGGGCCATGGCGAAATGGAGCCGCTCGACCATGTGCCCTTCCACGACGATGACGCCTTTCTTCGCGTTCTCCGGCTGGCCGAAGGCATCGATGATCTTGCGCGACCAATCGACCTCCTCTTGCGTCGGCGAGAAGATGTCGTTGCAGGGACCGACCTGGCTCGGATGGATCAACGTCTTGCCGTCCATGCCGAGAATGCGGCCGCGCTCGCACTCCTCGCGCAAGCCTTCCTCGTCGCGGAAGTCGTTGTAGACGCCATCGATAATGTCGAGCTTGTAGGCGCGCGCGGCGACCAACGTCATGGCGAGCCACGGGACCACGGCGAAACGGTCGTGCAACGCGCGGGCGCGCGATTCCTTGATGAGATCGTTGGTGCCCATGACGAGACAGGAGAGCCGATTGTCCTTGTAGACGGCGGTGGCGGCGATGGTGCGCGCATTGAGGATCGCCATGGGCGTCTCCATCATCGCCCACAGCCGCACCTTCTCCGGCGCATGCACGCTTTGCAGGATCTTGGCGGCGGAGATGATGTCGCCGGAATGGACGACCTTGGGCACGAGGATGGCGTCGGGCGCGGCCTCGCACGCGGCGATCAGATCGTCGGTGCCCCAGGGCGTCTCGAGCGCGTTGACGCGGATCACCACCTCGCGGCCGCCATAGCCGCCGTTCCTGACCGCGGCACACACGCGCTCTCGAGCAAGCTTCTTCTCGTCGGGCGCCACGGCATCCTCGAGGTCGAAGATGAGCGCGTCGGCGGGAATAGTCTTCGCCTTTTCCAGCGCCCGCTCGTTCGACCCAGGCATGTAGAGCGCGCTGCGGCGCGGCCGGCCTTCCATGTGAGTCCCCGCTTTTTGTTGCACTGCAACATAGCGGAGCGACGGCCGTTGGCAAGCCTTGCGTTTTTCGCAGAAATCAGCGGCCGAGGAGGTCTTTCAGCAGGGTCCGTGGCTGCATGGCGCCGAGCAGGGCGCCGGCCGCCAGATAGGTGAGAAGGCCGGCGGCGATGAGCGCCATGAGGGCAAGTCCTTGCACGACGATCCCCTGTGCGGGGGCGAACCAGGGCCCGAGGCCCGCCATCAGCCACCAGACCACGAGCCCCATGGTGAAGCTTGCGAGCGCGATGCCGAGGAAGGCGCGGCGGAAGACCGCATCAAGGACGAACTCGGCGCGGCGCTTCAACTCGATGACGAGCAGCGCCACGTTGATCCAGCCCGACAGCGTCGTGGCAATCGCGATGCCGACCGCGCCGAGGACCACGAACAGCACGAAGCTGAGCGCCGCGTTGGCGGCCATGGCGATGCCGGCGAAGAGCATCGGCGTCTTGGTGTCCTCGCGGGCGAAGAAGCTCGGATGCAGCACCTTGATCATGACATAGGCCGGAAGCCCAAGAGCCAGCGCCGACAGCATCTCGGCGGTGGCGCGCGCATCGACCGTGGTGAAGGCGCCGCGCTCGAACAGGACGCGCATGATCGGTCCTGAGGCGATGAACAGGGCGACGGCGGCAGGCAGCGTCAGGAGCAGCGCGAATTCCAGCGCGCGGTTCTCGGATGCGACGACCGCCTTGGCGTCGCCGGAGCGCAGCTTGTGGCTCAGGTCCGGCAGGAGCACGATGCCGATGGCGACGCCGATCATGCCGAGCGGCAGCTGAAAGATGCGGTCGGCGTAATAGAGCCACGACACCACCCGGTCCTCGAAGCTGGCGATGATGGTGGAGATGACCATGGTGATCTGGGCCACGCCGCCGGCGATGAGGCCGGGGATTGCCAGCGCAATGAGCCGCTTCATATGCGGGGTCAGCCTTGGCCGCTGGAATTTGAGGCGGATCCCGGCGCGCCAGGCGCCGACGATGACGGCGGCGACCTGCAATAGGCCAGAGACGGCCACGCCCCAGGCGAGCGCGATGCCGGCGGTGGCCTGCTCGCCGGTGCCCGTGAGGATGATGCCGATCAGTACGGCGATGAGCACGACGTTGAGCAGGCTCGGCGCAATCGCCGCGACGGCGAAGCGGCCGAGCGCGTTGAGCAGCCCGTTATAGAGCGCCACCCATGACATGAAGATGAGATAGGGCAGGGCGATACGCGCCAAGAGGACGGCGAGACGGAATTTCTCGGGGTTCTCGACGAAGCCCGGCGCGAGCACGAGCATGAACCACGGCATGGCGATCTCGGCGACAATGACGATGGCGGCGAGGATGACGGTCATGCCGGACAGCGCCTGGGCGGCGAAGCTGTGCGCCTCGTCCGGGCCGTCGAGATGCAGGCGCTTGGCGTAGAGCGGAATGAAGGCGGCGTTGAAGGCGCCTTCGCTGAACAGGCGCCGGAAGATGTGCGGCACGCGGAAGGCGACGAAGAAGGCGTCGGTGACGGACGAAGCGCCGAGCACGCCGGCGATCAGTACGTCGCGGATGAAGCCGAGCACACGGCTGACGATGGTCATGCCGCCGACGGTGGCGAACCCGCGATAGAGCTTCATCGAGTCATCCTCACCCTGAGGATGGCCGCGGACACGCGGCCGTCGCGAAGGGTGGGCTGCCGGCCTCGAGACGCGGCCCTGCGGCCGCTCCTCAGCCTGAGGTTGATCCAGAACTCAAACGTGCGCGAACTCCGACTCCTGGCGCGCCACGAGCACTTTGGTCAAACGCTCGCGTATGAGCAACTCGCGGCTCGAGCTCGTGATCTTCTTGCCGGTGAGATCGGTGACATAGAACACGTCGACCGCCTTCTCGCCGAAGGTGGCGATGTGGGCCGAGGCGATGTCGAGGTTGAGGTCGGAAATCTCGCGCGTCACGTCATAGAGCAGGCCGGGACGGTCGAGGCCGTTGATCTCAATGACGGTCAGCGCGTCGGACAGCGTGTTGTCGATGACCACTTGCGGCTCGACCGTGAAGGCGGAAAGCCGCGACTTCGGCTTCTTCTTGCTCTGCACGACGTCGGCCGCGCGCGCCTCGCCGGTGAGCATCCGCTCGATGGTGGCGGCGATCTTGCGCGCCCGCCGTTCTTCGTCCTCGGCGTGGTCGAACTCGCGCTCGAGGTGAATGGTGTCGAGCGCCATGCCGTCGCGCGTGGTGGAGATCTGCGCGTCGACGATATTGGCGCCGGCGCCGGTGCAGGCGCCGGCGACCATAGCCAGGAGCCGCGGATGGTTCGGCGCGAGCAGCGTGACCTCGGTGACGCCGCGGAAGGCGTCGGTGGAGATATGCGTGACCACGATGCGGCCTTGCGCCTCGGCGTCGCGCGCCAGCTTGGCGTGCTCGGCGATGACGTCGAGATCGGTCCTCAGCCAGTAGGACGGATAATGACGATCGATGAAGCGATCGAGGTCCTGGCTCGGCCAGTCCGCAAGCCGTTCGCGCAAGGCATCCTGCGTGCGGGAGACGCGCTCCGTGCGGGTGAGTTCCGTGTGTCCGCCGCCGAGAAGCGGCTCGGTCTCGAAATAGAGCGTGCGCAGGAGCTGTCCCTTCCAGCCGGTCCACACGCCCGGCCCCACGGCGCGGATGTCGGCGACCGTCAGGACGAGCAGAAGCTTCAGCCGCTCGCGGCTCTGCACGATCTCGGCGAAGTCGCGGATGGTCTTGGGGTCGTTGAGGTCGCGGCTCTGGGCAAACAGGCTCATGGTGAGGTGGTGCTCGACCAGCCAGACTGCCGTCTCGGTCTCCGACGCGGTCAAGCCGAAGCGCGGGCCGAGCGCACGGGCGATGTCGGCGCCGACGATCGAGTGGTCCTCGTCGCGGCCCTTGGCGATGTCGTGCAGGAACGCAGCGACGTAAAGCGCGCGCCGGTTGTCGATGGTGCGGACGACCTCGCTGGAGACGGGATGATCGATCGCCAATTGGCCGCGCTCGATGCGGGAGAGGAAGCCGATGGCGCGGATCAAATGCTCGTCCACCGTGAAGTGGTGATACATGTTGAACTGCATCATCGACACCACGCGGCCGAAGTCGGGAACGAAGCGGCCGAGCACGCCCGCCTCGTTCATCTTGCGCAATGTGCCTTCCGGGTCGCGCGCGTCCATGAGAAGCCGCAGGAACAAGCGGTTCGCCGTCGGATTGCCGCGCAGGTTGTCGTCGATGAGACGGAAATTCGCCCGGATCAGACGCAGAACCTCCGGCGACAGCCCGGCTTGATGCTCGTCGGCGACGGCAAACAGCCGGATGAAGTTCACGGGATCCTTGGCGAAGGAGTCTTTCTCGATGGTCGAGACGCGGCCGTTCTCGATGCGGAAGTCCGAGGTCCGCCTGAGCTTGGCGCGGCGCCGCCAGCCGAACGGCGCGAGCAGCGTGTCGAAGGTCGGCACCGACTTCAGCTGCTTGATCTCGAGCGCCGAGCAGACGATCCGGGTCAGCTGGCCCACTTCCTTGGCGATGAGGAAGTAGTGCTTCATGAAACGCTCCACGGCGCTCAAACCGGCATGGCCGCGATACCCGAGCCGGTCCGCCATCGCCCGTTGCAGATCGAAGCTCAGGCGCTCCTCGGGCCGATCGGCCAAGAAATGCAGATGGCAGCGCACGGTCCACAGGAAGGCCTCGCAGCGCAGGAAGCTGCGATATTCGTGGCGCGTGAAGACGCCGGCTTCGACGAACTCCTCCTCGGCCTTGTCGGGATAGAGGTGCTTGGCGAGCCAGTGCAGCGTATGCAGGTCGCGCAAACCCCCGGCCCCGTCCTTGATATTCGGCTCGACCTGATAGCGCGAGGCGCCGGTGCGGCTATGGCGCGTCGTCTGCTCGGCGAGCTTCGCCTCGATGAAGGCGCGGGCGTCGACCTCCAGCACCTCCTTGCGGAATCTCTGCTGGAATTCCTCGAACAGGCTCGCGTCGCCGAGGATGAGCCGCGCATCGAGCAGCGCGGTCCTGATGGTCATGTCGCCGAGGCTGAGCCGCACGCATTGGGTGATCGTGCGCGTGGCGTGGCCGACTTTGAAGCCGAGGTCCCACAAGAGATAGAGCATGTATTCGGCGACGCTCTCGCCCCATGCGGTCTGCTTGTAGGGAAGCAGGAACAGGAGATCGATGTCGGAGCCCGGCGCGAGCAGGCCGCGCCCGTAGCCGCCTTGGGCGACCACGGCCATGCGCTCGGCGGCGGTCGGGTTCTGGGCGCGATAGATGTGCTCGGTGGTGAAGTCGTAGGTGAGGCGGATGAGGGCGTCCTGGAAGTCGGACAGGCCCGCCGCGCACGCCCTGCCGTCGCCGTCCTGCTCCAGCCTTTGCTTGGCGCTCGTCCGCGCTTCCTCCACGAGCGGCTTCAGGTAATCGACCAGCGCCGCGCGCAGCTGGGAGTCGCTATGCTTGCGGGCGAGCTCGGCGGTCTCCTGGCGCAAGAGACCGAAATCGAAATAGGGCGCGGTTCTCGGGGCGGGTTGGTCCATGACGGGCGAAGAGTCTAGCACATCGAGGCTTTACGCCCCGCTTTCAAGCAAAGTCTTAAGGCGGTAGAGCGCCTCCAAAGCCTCCTTCGGCGTCATGGCGTCGGGGCTGAGGCCGGAAAGCGCCTGCTCCAGCGGCGACGGCTCGGCAAGCCCGGCTGGGGCCTTCGCCGCCTGGAACAGCGGAAGGTCGCCGGCGAGATCCGCGGGCTTCGGACGGCCGTCCGCCTTCTCAAGCTCATGCAGCACTTCTTCGGCGCGTGCAAGCACGGGGCCGGGCAGGCCTGCGAGTTTCGCCACGTGGACGCCGTAGGAGCGGTCGGCGGCGCCGGGCACCACCCGATAGAGAAACACGATCTCGTCCTGCCATTCCTTGACCTCGACCGTGGCATTGGCGGCGTGCGCCAGCTTGTCGGCGAGCGCGGTCAGCTCGTGATAATGGGTGGCGAACAGCACACGGGAGCGGTTCACCTCGTGCAGATATTCGAGCGCCGCCCAGGCGATCGACAGCCCGTCGAAGGTCGCCGTGCCGCGGCCGATCTCGTCGAGCACGACGAAGGACCGCGCCGTCGCCTGATTGAGGATGGCGGCGGTCTCGACCATCTCCACCATGAAGGTCGAGCGGCCGCGCGCGAGGTCGTCGGCGGCGCCGACGCGGCTGAACAGGCGATCGACGATGCCGAGATGCGCGGACTTGGTCGGCACGAAGGCGCCGGCCTGCGCCAGCACGACGATCAGCGCGTTCTGGCGCAGGAATGTGGACTTGCCGGCCATGTTGGGCCCGGTGACCAGGAGGATGCGAGTGCCGCCGTCCGCGTCTTCGCCCAGCCGGCAGTGGTTGCCGATGAAGCTCGCGCCGTCGCCGCGCCGCAAGGTCTGCTCGACCATGGGGTGACGCCCTTCCTCGACGGCGAAGGTCAGACTCCCGTCGATCTTCGGGCGCACGTAATTCTCCTCGACGGCGAGATCGGCGAGCGCGGCATAGTGGTCGAGCTCGGCGAGCGCGGCGCTCGCCGCCGACAGTGCCTGCTCCTCGGCCAGCACCTCCTTGGTGAGCTGGGCGAAGATGTCGAGCTCGAGCGCAAGCACGCGGTCGGCGGCCGAGGTGATGCGCGCCTCGAGCTCGGCGAGCTCGGGCGTGGAGAAGCGCACGGCGTTCGCCATGGTCTGCCGGTGGATGAAGGTCTCGGCGTGGGGCGGCTTGGTCAGGGTCGGGGCATGCAACGCAGTGACCTCGACGAAATAGCCGAGCACATTGTTATGGCGCACCTTGAGCGACTTGATGCCACTGGCGTCCGCATAGGTCGCCTGCAGGCCGGCGATGACTTGGCGGCTGCTGTCGCGCAGGCGCCTGTGCTGATCGAGGTCCGCATGGAAGCCCTTGCGTACGAAGCCGCCGTCGCGGGCGTTCACCGGCAACTCCTCGTTCAATGCCGCGGCGAGCGACTGCTCGATGGCGGCGGG
>Ga0299913_10004494_pt1 | contig 11714 bp, 14 predicted proteins | sample RVTome_9_FD_201360 | JGI IMG/M metagenome (GOLD analysis project Ga0299913, IMG submission 201360) | Soil microbial communities from uranium-contaminated site in the Upper Colorado River Basin, Wyoming, United States - RVT155D38 (version 2) ... | reverse complement strand
TTGCGGAGGCGGTCGAGCAGCTCGTCGAAGGGCAGCGTCGGGCTGAGGTGGCCGATGAGTGGGGTGACATGCGCGAGCACGGGCGAGAGCACGAGCTCGTGGTGGCGGAACATCCGCGCGTAGGCATGCCTGACGCGCCGGAGCCGGTAGAGCGCCGCCGGGGTGCGGTGCAGGCCGCGCTGGTAGTGCCGGCGCAACCCGAGGGTGAGGCCGTCGAGCTTGCCGATGTCGAAGCCGCGGTCGAAGGCGCGCTTGCCGACCGCGGCGGTGAGGCTGGCCAGCAGGCCCCAGTAGAGGGTGAAGTCGGCGGCGAACTGCGCGTCGACCGGCAGCGGGACCGGTTCGACCTCGTGCCCTAGCTTGGCCAGCAGCGTCGCGGCGTTCTCCACGGCGGCGCGGGTCTGCGGGCAGACGGTGGCGCCGGTGGCGGTGCCGAGAATCAGCCCGATCCGCAGCCGCCGCCGCGCGGGGCCCTCGACCAGGCCGATCGGCGGTAGCACCGGGCTGCGCCAGTAGCGCTCCTCGGCGGCCAGGAACGCGGCGGTGTCGCGGACCGAGCGGGACACGACGCCTTCGGAGATGACGTTGATGGGCAGGCTGCGGGCCTGCTCGCCGTCGACGGTGCGGCCGCGGCTGGGCTTGAGGCCGACCAGCCCGGTGCAGGCGGCCGGGATGCGGATGGAGCCGCCGCCGTCGTTGGCGTGGGCGATCGGGACGACACCCGCGGCCACCAGCGCGGCGGCGCCGCCCGAGGACGCGCCGGTCGAGTAGCCGGTGTGCCACGGGTTGCGGGTCGGTTCCTCGGTCATGAACTCGGTACTCGCGCTGAACCCGAACTCCGGCAGGCGGCTCTTGCCGAGCACGGTCATGCCGGTGCTCAGGTACTGCCGGGCGTAGCGGCCGTCCCTGGCCGCCGGCCGGGCCAGGTAGGCGGCGGTGCCGTGGTTGGTCGGCATGCCGGCGACGTCGGTGTTGTCCTTGACGTAGGTCGGCACCCCGTACAGCGCGCCGTCCCTGGCTGTCGGGTAGCGGGGAGGGTCGTAGGCGGCATGCTGCACGGCGCGCAGGTCGGCGTCGACGCGCCCGGCACGGGCGATCGCCGCGGCCGCTACCTCCTCCACGCCGAGTTCGCCCCGCCGGACGAGCTGCGCGATGGCCACCGCGTCGTGCTCACCCAGCGCGTCGTCACCGAACGCGTGCACCCGCTTGCCGGCCGGCGGCTCTGTCGTGCTCATGCCGTGAACAGTACGAGCGACCCGGCGACAACCCACCGAACCGCCGCCGCGGCGAGGTCGTCTCGGCGTGGATGGCTAGCCGATCGTGAGGACGGCCAGGGCGAGGGCGGCGAGTTCGGCGGGGAGCTGGGGGCGGGCGGCGAATCGGGCGGTGCGCGCGATGTCGTTGACCACGGCGAAGGCGGCGTGCACGCGGACCCGGGCGCTCTTGTCGTCGAGCGACGGGTCGAGGGCCAGCAGCAGGGTGGCCCACTCCAGGACGTAGTTGCGCTGGAGGCGGCGCACCTCGGCACGGTCCCGGTCCGGCAGGTTGCCGCCCTCGACCAGGTAGGCGGCGACCAGGTCGCGGTACTCGAGCACGGTGTGCACGAAGGACGCGGTGAGCTCCTCCAGCGCGCGGCGCGGGGGGTGGGCGAGTGCGGCTTCGACGCCGATGCGCAGGCGGTCGCCTATGCGGTTGCACATGGCGACGAGCAGGTCGGCCTTGCTGGCGTAGTGGCGGTAGATGCTCGGACCGGTGATGCCGGCCGCGGCGCCGATGTCCTCCATGGTGACGGCATGGAAGCCGTGCTCGCGGAACATCCGGGCGGCCAGCGTGAGCAGCTGCTCGCGGCGGGACAGCCGCGCGCGCGGCGCAATGGTGGCACTCCAAGTACCACCCGCACCCCCCATGGTGGTACTTGGAGGCACACCATCGCGGGCCGGAACCCCCTGGTCGTGCACCACGGCAAGCGCCATCGACGTGAGCAGCCCCTCGAAGCGGGCCTTGGGCAGGGTGACGTGGTGGTCGGACACGCTGCCGTACACCGAGAGCGCCGCCCAGCACAGCAGCTCGGCGTCCTCGACCACAAGGGCCGGCCGCACCCGCTGCACGAGGTCGACCCCGAACCGGACCGCCCGCCTGGCGCGCACGCCGAGCTCGGCGCGGTCGCCCGCCGGCAGGTTGCGCCCCTCCCGCCGCCACAGCGCGCCCAGCTCGCGCCGTTCCACGACGAGTGAGGACAGCGCGGCGGCGAGCACGGCCAGCCGCCGCGCGTCCGCGGAACCGTCGGACTCCACTATGGCCGAGGTCACCACCGCGGCGGCGTTGTCCAGCCCGGAGAGCACCACGTGGCCGAGGATCGCCTGCTTGCTGGGAAAGTGCCGGTAGACGGCGGGGCCGGTGATGCCGGCCGCGGCCGCGATGTCGCCGACGCCGACGTTGTGGTAGCCGTGCCGGCGGAACAGGTCGGCGGCGATCGCGGCCAGCTGCTCGCGCCGGTCGCGCGGCCGCGGGGTGCTGCGCAGCCGCCGGCCGCGCGTCGTCGACGGCATCACGCCCACGGCAGGAACGGCGGCAGGTCCTTGCCCACCGTCCCGGGGAACGACGGCGGCCGGCGCGCGAGGAACGACGTGACGCCCTCGACCGCGTCCGGGCTTGGCACCAGGTGCAGCACCAGCCGGGACTCCAGCGCGTGCACCTCTTCGATCGTCATGGTGTGCGCCTCGTGCAGCAGCCGCCGGCTGACCGCGACGGCCACCGGCGCGGTGTGCTCGACCAGCGAACGGGCCAGCGCGTACGCCGCGTCGAGCAACTCCGACGGCGGGTGCACGCTGTGCAGCAGCCCGGCCGCCAGCGCCTCCTCCGGCGAGAACAGCCGGCCGGTGAGCATCCAGTCCATCGCCCTGGCCTGCCCGACGAGCCGCGGCAGCAGCCAGTGCGAGCACCCCTCGCCGACGATGCCGCGCCGGGGGAACACGAAGCCGAGCTTGGCGTCGGCGGCGGCCAGCCGGAAGTCCGCGGCCAGCGTGATGGTCAGCCCGCCGCCGGCCGCCGCCCCGTTCAGCGCGGCGATCACCGGCTTGTTCATCGCGTACACCCGGGTCGTCACCCGCCCGGCCGGCTCGGACCACGAGGCCCCCGAGGCCCCCGAGGCCCCCGAGGACGGGTCGTCCGGCGCGCCCTGCGTGAGGTCGAAGCCGCCGCCGGAGAGGTCGGCGCCGACGCAGAAGTCCTTGCCGGCGCCGGTGAGCACGACCGCGCGCACCTCGTCGTCGGCGTCGGCGCGGTCGAAGGCGGCGCGCAGCTCGTCGGCCATCGCCAGCGTGTAGCCGTTGCGGGCCTGCGGCCGGTTCAGCGTGATCGTCGCGATCCGCTCGTCGACGCGATACTGGATCGACGTGTAGGCGTCCCTGTCCACGCTGCACCTCCGTGAGTGCGCAATAGCCCGATGATGTGTCACACAACCCCTTGACAGCAAGCCCGTACGGTCCACAAAGTGAATGAGCATTAACACAGTCCGCCCAGCCGTGTGAGGTGCCACGTGAGCCACCGATCCCCGTGGATGGACACCGCCGGCGACGGCGAGTTGGAGGCGCTGCGCGACCTCGCCCGCACCTTCTGCGCGAAGGAGGTGCTACCCAACGCGGAGCGGTTCGCCAAGCAGGGCCACCCGGACCGCGCGCTGTACGAGCGGGCCGGCGAGCTCGGGCTGCTGTGCATGTCGATCCCCACCGAGTACGGCGGCGGTGGCGGCACGTTCGCGCACGAGGCCGTGCTGTTCGAGGAGGGCACGCGCAGCGGGGACGCCTCGATGGGCGGCATGGGCGTGCACTCCGGGATCGTGGCGCACTACCTGCTCGCCTACGCCGCCGAGGAGCCGAAACGGCGGTGGCTGCCGAAGCTGGCCAGCGGCGAGTACATCGGCGCGATCGCCATGACGGAGCCCGGCACCGGCTCCGACCTGCAGAACATCACCACCCGCGCCGTCCGCCAAGGCGACGAGTACGTGATCAGCGGCGCGAAGACGTTCATCACCAACGGCCACAACTGCGACCTGCTGATCGTCGCCGCGAAGACCGACACCAGCCAGGGCGCCGCCGGGGTGTCGCTGCTGGTCGCCGAGGTGCCGTACGGCGAGGAGACGCCCGGCTTCCGGCGCGGCCGGATCCTGGACAAGATCGGCCAGAAGGGCCAGGACACCACCGAGCTGTTCTTCGACGAGCTGCGGGTGCCGGCGGCCAACCTGCTGGGGCAGCAGGAGGGGCAGGGCTTCTACCAGCTCATGGAGCAGCTCCCGCAGGAGCGGCTGATCGTCGCCGTCGGTGCCGCCGCGTCCATCGAGACGGCCGTCGAGCTGACCACGGCGTACACGAAGGAGCGGCACGCGTTCGGCAAGCCGCTCTTCGGCCAGCAGAACACCCGGTTCGAGCTGGCCGAGTGCGCCACGATCGGGCGCGTGTGCCGCGCCTTCGTCGACGACTGCATCGCACGGCACCTGCGGGGCGAGCTCGACATCGGCACCGCTGCTATGGCGAAGTACTGGCTGACCGAGCAACAGTGTTCTGTCATAGACCGTTGCCTGCAGCTCTTCGGGGGTTATGGATACATGGCGGAGTACCCCATCGCCAGGATGTACGCCGACGCCCGCGTGCAGCGGATCTACGCCGGCGCCAACGAGGTCATGAAGGAACTCGTCGCCCGCTCGCTGTAAGCCCTTCCGGAAGGAACAATCGTGAGCACCGAAGCTTTCGTCTACGACGCGATCCGCACACCGCGCGGCCGGGGCAAGAAGACCGGCTCCCTGCACGGGGTGAAGCCGATCTCCCTGGTGGTGGGGCTGATCGAGGAGCTGCGCCGGCGGCACCCCGGCCTGGATCCGGCGCTCGTCGACGACCTCGTGCTCGGCGTGGTCACCCCGGTAGGCGACCAGGGGTCGTGCATCGCCAAGACCGCCGCGATCGCCGCCGGGCTGCCGGACACCGTGGCCGGCGTGCAGCTCAACCGGTTCTGCGCGTCCGGGCTGGAGGCGGTGAACACCGCGGCGCAGAAGGTGCGCGCCGGGTGGGACCAGCTGGTGCTGGCCGGCGGCGTGGAGTCGATGTCGCGGGTGCCGATGGGCTCCGACGGCGGCGCGTGGGCGATGGACCCCGAGACCAACTACGAGACGTACTTCGTGCCGCAGGGCATCGGCGCCGACCTGATCGCCACCATCGAGGGCTTCTCCCGGTCCGACGTCGACGAGTACGCCCTGGAGTCGCAGCACCGCGCGGCCAAGGCGTGGGCCGGCGGCTACTTCGCCAAGTCGGTGATCCCCGTCAAGGACCGCAACGGCGTCACGATCCTCGACCACGACGAGCACATGCGGCCCGACTCCACCCTGGAGGGCCTCGGCAAGCTGCCGACGTCGTTCGACGCGATCGGCGAGCTGGGCGGCTTCGACGCGGTGGCGCTGCAGAAGTACCACTGGGTCGAGAAGATCGACCACGTGCACGGGCCGGGCAACTCCTCGGGCATCGTGGACGGCGCCGCGCTCGTGCTCGTGGGCTCCGAGCAGGTGGGCCGCGACCTCGGCCTGACGCCCCGCGCGCGCATCGTGGCCACCGCGACCAGCGGAGCGGACCCGACGATCATGCTGACCGGGCCCACCCCGGCCACCCGCAAGGTGCTGCGCACCGCCGGCCTGACCGTCGACGACATCGACCTGTTCGAGCTGAACGAGGCGTTCGCCGCGGTCGTGCTGAAGTACGCGAAGGACCTGGACATCCCGTCCGAGAAGCTCAACGTCAACGGCGGTGCGATCGCCATGGGTCACCCGCTCGGCGCCACCGGCGCGATGATCCTCGGCACCATGGTCGACGAGCTGGAGCGGCGCGAGGCCCGCCGCGCGCTCGTCACGCTGTGCATCGGCGGCGGCATGGGCCTGGCCACCATCATCGAGCGCGTCTGAGCCTGTCGCGTCTGAGTCTGTGAGGACACCGGAACAATGATCAATTGGGACAAGGACGCCGACGGCATCGTCACGCTGACGATGGACGACCCCAACCAGTCGGCGAACACCATGAACGCCACCTTCACGTCCTCCTTCGGCGAGACGGTCGACCGGCTCGAGGCCGAGAAGGACGGCATCACCGGCGTGGTGATCACGTCGGCGAAGAAGACGTTCTTCGCCGGCGGCGACGTCAAGCTGATGATCCAGGCCACGCCGGCGGACGCGCCGCGGATCACCGACGAGGTCACCCGGATCTGCGGCTACCTGCGCCGGCTGGAGACGCTCGGCCGGCCGGTCGTCGCCGCGATCAACGGCGCGGCGCTCGGTGGTGGCCTGGAGATCGCGCTGGCCTGCCACCATCGCATCGCGCTCGACAGCCGCATCAAGAGCGGCAGCGGCTCCGAGATCGGGCTGCCCGAGGTGTCGCTCGGCCTGCTGCCGGGCGCCGGCGGGGTGGCCAGGACCGTGCGCATGCTGGGCATCCAGAACGCGCTGCTACAGGTGCTGCTGCAGGGCCAGCGGCACAAGCCGCGCGCCGCGCTGGAGGTCGGCATCGTCGATTCCGTCGTCGACACGCCGGAGGAGCTGCTGGCCGACGCCAAGGAGTGGATCAAGGCGCACGCCGACGCGGCGCAGCCGTGGGACGTGAAGGGCTTCAAGATCCCTGGCGGCACGCCGTCGCACCCGGCGTTCGCGGCCAACCTGCCGGCGTTCCCCGCGAACCTGCGCAAGCAGCTCAAGGGCGCGCCGATGCCGGCGCCGCGCAACATCCTGTCGGCCGCCATCGAGGGCGCGCAGGTCGACTTCGACACCGCGGTGACGATCACCACCAGGTACTTCGTCGAGCTGATGACGGGCCAGATCTCGAAGAACATGACCAAGGCGTTCTTCTTCGACCTGCAGCACATCAACTCCGGCGGCTCGCGGCCAGCCGGCTACGAGAAGTACACGGCGAGCAAGGTGGCGGTGCTGGGCGCCGGGATGATGGGCGCCGGGATCGCCTACGTGTGCGCCCGCGGTGGCATGGAGGTCGTGCTCAAGGACGTCTCGCTGGAGGCCGCTTCGCGCGGCAAGGAGTACTCCGTCAAGCTGTTCGACAAGGCGGTGTCGCGCGGCAAGGTCACCCGCGAGAAGGCTGACGAGACGCTCGCGCGGATCAAGCCCACCTCCGACCCGGCCGACCTGGCCGGCTGCGACCTGGTGATCGAGGCCGTGTTCGAGAGCACCGAGCTCAAGCACAAGGTGTTCCAGGAGATCGAGGACGTGGTCGCGCCGGACGCGCTGCTCGGCTCGAACACCTCGACGCTGCCCATCACGGAGCTGGCGACCGCGGTGAAGCCGCCGGTGGACAAGATGCCGCTGCTGGAGATCGTGGTCGGTTCGCGGACCTCCGACGCCGCGCTGGCCCGCGCGTTCGACGTCGCGAAGCAGATCCGCAAGACCCCAATCGTCGTCAACGACAGCCGCGGGTTCTTCACCAGCCGGGTGATCGGGCGGTTCCTCGACGAGGCGGTGGCCATGGTCGGCGAGGGCGTCAACCCCGCGTCGATCGAGCAGGCCGGCTCGCAGGCCGGCTACCCGGCGCCGCCGCTGCAGCTGATGGACGAGCTGACCCTGACGCTGCCGCGCAAGATCAGGGGCGAGTTCCGCGCAGCGGCCGAGGCGGCCGGCCAGGAGTGGGTGCCGCACCCCGCCGAGGCGGTGATCGACCGGATGGTCGACGAGTTCGACCGGCCGGGTCGCTCCGGCGGCGCCGGCTTCTACGCCTACGCCGACGGCAAGCGCGCCGGGCTGTGGCCCGGGCTGTACGAGCAGTTCACTGTGCCAAGCGGGACACCCGCACCCGGGGAACCAGGCGGCCACGTGGAGATGCCGCTGCGGGACATGCAGGAGCGGATGCTCTTCGCCGAGGCGCTGGACACCGTCAACTGCTTCGACGAGGGCGTGCTGCGCTCGGTGCCCGACGCCAACATCGGGTCGATCTTCGGCATCGGCTTCCCGCCGTGGACGGGCGGCGTCGTCCAGTACATCAACGGCTACCCGGGCGGGCTGCCGGGCTTCGTCGAGCGGGCGCGCGAGCTGGCCAAGACCTACGGCGAGCGCTTCAACCCGCCGGCGTCCCTGGTGGCCAGGGCCGAAGCCGGCGAGACCTTCGATGGCTGACCGCCCCGTGAGTGGCGATGAGTGCTATGGCACTTTATCCGTCTGCATATCAGACAGCCGGGACGGCGTGTCGCCACTGAGGGTCACCGGCTCGTAGACGCCGAGCAGCCAGGCCGCGGGGACGCCATAGCGCTCCTGCACGCGTCGCGCGATGGTGGTCGCCTCGTCGGCCCGAACGCCGCGCGTGCCGGACTCCCAGCCGCCGAGGCGCGGCCGGGTGACACCAAGCGCCACGGCGAACTCCGCCTGTTCGATGCCGAGATCGCGGCGGACCTTGCGCAGCCGGTCGCCGAATGTCCAGGCCGGGACCCATGGTCCGGGCTGTGACTGGGGAAGCGGTACGACACTCACGATCCAGAACTGTAACAAACGGAACGACGCGCGCCAGTACGTTCACTCCGTTGCACTAGTTTCGTGCTGTCTGCTTGACGTAAGAACGCAACAGGTGTTGCATTCTGCGTCATGCGTACCGCACTGCTGACCACCGGCCAGCTGGCCGATCTGGTCGGCTTCAGCAAGCCGACCCTCCTGAGGGCTTGGCACGCCGGCCGGATCAAGCCGGAGTCGCTGACCCCAGCCGGGCACCCGCGGTGGGATGCGGACACCGTCCAGCGGCAACTGGCCGAGGTGACTGAGCCCGAGCACCCCACCGAGCTGGTCTGGCCTCACCACTACACCCACTCGGACGGTGGTCGTCAACGGCCACGACCTGACCGACGCAGTCTGCGGTGTCAGTGTCACGAGCCGGGCGGGGCACCTGTCTGAGGTCGAACTCGATCTCAGGGTGTACATGGTCGACACGTACGGCGATGGCGCCGAGGTGCTCATTCCGCCGGCCACGCGGGACGCGCTGATCGCTTTGGGCTGGACCCCGCCGCCCTGATCCCCCCAAGACGAACAGCGGGCCGCCGGATTGCGCCCGGACGGCCCGCCCACCACCAGGAGAACACCCCAGAGAGAGGACCTGTTCCCGATGTCAGACGAGATGGTAGCGCCGGCCGTCGTGCCCGGCGAGTCGGCGGCCTCGGTCCGAGCGGATCGGGATCGGGACATGGTGCAGTTGGGCCGGGTGCGCACGATCTTGTGGGTCGTGGAGCGTCGCGGGTTGCCGTTGCCGTCGATGTGGTTCGCGGCCGCGCCGTCTCTGCCGATGACGCTGGGGTTCCAGTCGCTCGACGAGTTGCGGTGGTGGTTGGACGCGTTCGGCCCGGCGCGGCTGCTGTTGACCTCGTACGAGGGTGGCAGCGCGTTGGTGACGGCGCAGACGGACTCCACCGAGTTAGGGCGCCTCGATCTGCAGGTGAGCGTCGCGAGCACCGGTCTGGGTGAGGTGTTCCGCCGCCGGCCGGTGGACTCGCTGGAGGAGCTGCGCGGCCTGTTGGCCCCACCCCCGCCGCCGCTGGGCTCCGACGACGAGCCGGCTGTGCCGGTGAGCAACGGCCAGCGGGCGGTGTGACGTGGAGCTGGTTGAGGTGGGCCTGGCCACGAGCCGCTCGTGGGGCTACGAGGTGGTCGAGATCGTGGGTGACCGGGCGCATCGGTGCGCGGGGATCGCGACGTGCACGCTGATCGCCCGCCGCCACGTGATGTATGTCGCCGCCGACCATGTGCTGCGGGACTTGCACCTGTGCCGGCTGCACGCCCCGGCTGAGTCCCGGTTGTACGACGGGCTGGTGGCGGCGTGACCGGGCCCGAGCACTACCGGGAGGCCGAGCCGAAGGACGACGGCCAATGGCGTGAGGCGTGCTCGGCGGGGTGGTCGTGGCCACGACCCGTCAGCGTGCCGATCCTGGATGACCGCGGTGTGGCCGACGAGCTCAGGCGCTCGGCGGGTGGGTCGTGATGGCCGTCCCGTCGCTGCCTCCCGAGCCAGCGCGTCCGGCTCGTAAGCCGGATGCGCCGAAGCCGGGTCGTCCCCCGGGGAGGGTCTGATGGCTACTCGGGTGCGGCCGAAGCCGCCGGAGTCGCAGTACCAGCGGGGCACGCCGCGGCCGGCGTCGCTGGCGGGTCAGCCGGTCTCGCCGAAGTTGCGCCGCGAGGTGCTCGACCGTGATGGGTACGAGTGCCAGCGGTGCGGTCGGTCGGTGCGCCTGTTGTTGCGGTACTCGCTGCATCACCGGCGGCCGCGCGCGGCGGGTGGTAGCAAGCACGCGAATTTCGCGGCGAACCTGATCACGCTATGCGGCTCGGCGACCTCGGGTGGCGGGTGCCACGCGTGGGTGGAGACCGAGGCGCGCACGGTGGCGATGGCGCAGGGGTTCCTGGTCCGCCAGGGGCACGACCCGCGCTCGTTCGCGGTGCTGCGGTTCGCCGTCACCGATCACCCGTCGTGGCAGGTGCTGACCGACGACGGCTGGCAGCCGGCCACGGCGCCGGCCGTGGTGGATACCTGGTCTGCCGCGTCCCTGGAGCACTACGAGGCGACCGGTGAGTACCTGTCCGCCGCGGTGGTTGCGGCGTTGGCGGTGGGGCGATGATCCGCGACTGGTTGGCCCGCGCGCTCGCCGACGCGGTGTTGTCGGACTCCCCGACTCGGCGCGCGCTGATCGTGGTGGCCGTCTACGTGGCGGCCTCAGCTGCCGTGGTGGCCGGTCTGATCGCTGTGTTGACCCTGCTGGCCGGCTGCCGGCCGCTGGACGTACCTGCCCCGACCGCGCCGGCCGACACGGTGTCGGTGCCACGACCGGAGGTGACCAGATGATCACGACGGCGTTCCCCGGCCTGGGTGTGGCCGAGTTCGCGCGGCGGTTCAGCGCGCGCGGCTTGCTGTATCGGCCGCGGCACGCGCTGCCCACGCCGAGCCGCCTGCCGGGCCTGGTCCGCGCTGTTCGTCGGGTCGTGGTGCTCGTGGCGGTGGGCGCGCTGGTGGCGGTGGCCACCGGCCTGGGGTGGTGGGAGTAGTGGGCCAGGTGCTCCCCCCGGGGGTCCGGTACGTGCCGATCACCCACCAGGACATCGCGGCGGCGGTGCGGACGTTGCGCCGGTCGTGCCCGTCGCCGCAGGCGCGGGGCGCGCTGGCTGGTCTGGTCGAGGCGATGGACGTCTCCATGCGGGCGGGCTGCGGTCCGCCGGAGTTGGTGTTGCAGAGGTTCGTCGAGGCGGTGCAGCTGCTGGCCGCCGCCCCGGTGGTGGAGGGCTCTGACTCACCTGTCTCGGGGGCAGGTGGGCCAGGGTGACCGCACGCGAGGTGGCGTGGGACCAGCTGCTGCACGACGTGCTGGCGTGGGTGGCCGGCGGGCAGGGTCCGCACCGGGTTCCAGGGTTGACCGCCGGCCAGTCGGCGCCGGCCGCGGAGCGACTGTTGTCGGCGGCGTTGATCACCTGGTCCCGGGCTCTGTGGGCCTACGTCGCCACTGACCACGGCCTCAGCGTGCTGGCCGACTGGTCTACCGCCTACACCCCGTCCGCTGCGGTCCGGGATGCCCTGGCCGCGCTACCCCGCCTGGATGGAGAGCCTGATGGCGCCGCTGCTGTCTCTTGACCTGTCCGACCCGCCGGACGAGCCCCGTGGTCTGCGCCGGTGGCTGCTGGAGTTGGGCGACGATCTGCTCGCCATGATCGCCCG
>Ga0299913_10004493_pt1 | contig 11717 bp, 10 predicted proteins | sample RVTome_9_FD_201360 | JGI IMG/M metagenome (GOLD analysis project Ga0299913, IMG submission 201360) | Soil microbial communities from uranium-contaminated site in the Upper Colorado River Basin, Wyoming, United States - RVT155D38 (version 2) ... | reverse complement strand
CCGATCGCCCTGGACCGCGCGTGGCGGGCGGGCCGCATCCGCGAGGGTGACCTGGTGCTGTTCACCAGCTTCGGCGCCGGCCTGACCTGGGGGGCCACGCTGATGCGCTGGACGATGCCCGCGCCGGCCGAGGTGGGCGCGTGACGAACAAGGTGGCGGTGGTCACCGGCGCCTCCCGCGGCATCGGGCGTGCCTGCGCCGAGGCCCTGGCCGGCGCCGGATGGACCGTTGCGATCGGCTACCGCACGAACGAGCAGGACGCCAAGGAGGCCGTCGCGGCGCTCGAGGCCGCCGGCACGCCGGGCCTGGCCGTCTCGCTCGACGTGACCGACCAGGCCAGCGTGCAAGAGGCGTTCCGGCGGGTGACCGACGAGGTCGGCAACGTCACGGGCCTGGTGAACAACGCCGGCATGTCGCGCGACGGGCTGCTGCTGCGCTATCCGATCGATGTCTACGAGGCCACGATGGCGACGAACCTGCGCGGCGCGTTCCTGTGCTCCCAGGCCGCGGTGCGCGGCATGCTGCGTGAGAAGTGGGGCCGCATCGTGAACATGTCGAGCGCCGTGGCGCTGCACGGCAATGCCGGGCAGACCGTCTACGCGGCCACCAAGGCGGGCCTGGTCGGGCTCACCCGCTCGCTGGCCCGCGAGGTGGGCGCCAAAGGCATCACCGTGAACGCGTTGTGCCCGGGGCTGCTCGACACCGAGATGACCTCGCACCTGACCGACGACGCGCGCGCCTACTACGTCGATCAGACCCCGCTGCAGCGACCCGCCCACCTCGACGAGGTGGCGGCGGTCGTTCGGTTCCTGATGTCCGAGGAGGCCTCCTACGTGAACGGCGCCGTGATCCCCGTCGACGGGGGCCTCACGGCGTAGTCGGAACCCGGACCGGCCGGTAGGCTGCTGCGGTCCGGGCAGGAACGGAACCCCAGGCCACAGGGGCCGCGAAAGAGCAGGAGGAACGTGCAGATGACCGACCGATCCGAGATCGAGGTCCGGGTGAAGAAGGTCCTCGCGGAGCAGCTGGCCGTGGAGGAGTCCCAGGTCGTGCCCGACGCTCGCTTCGCCGAAGACCTCAACGCCGACTCGCTCGACCTCGTCGAGGCCGTGCTCGCGCTCGAGGAGGAGTGGAGCATCGAGATCCCCGAAGACGAGATGGAGCCGGTCAAGACCGTCGGCCAGGCGATCGACCTGGTCGCGGGCAAGCTCGGCGTCTCCTGACCCCCCTCACGAGGAGCCCGCGCCCGTGACGCAACGCCGCCGCGTCGTCATCACCGGCATCGGACCGGTCACCCCGGTCGGCACCGGGGTCGACGACTTCTGGGCCGGCATGACCGGGGGGCGCAACGGGATCCGGACGATCTCGGCCTTCGAGCACGACGACCTGCCCGTGCACGTCGCCGGCGAGGTGCCCGACTTCGAGCCGAGCCGCTGGCTCGACCTCAAGGAGGTCCGCCGCACCGACCCGTTCGTGCAGTACGCCCTGGCGGCCTCAGCCCTGGCGTGGGAGGACGCGGGGCAGCCCGACGTGCCCTCCGAGCGCGCCGGGGTGATCTACGCCACCGGCATCGGGGGTATCCAGACGCTGCTGACCCAGCACTCGGTCCTACTGGACCGGGGCCCGGGCCGGGTCTCCCCGTTCATGGTGCCGATGCTGATGGCCAACGCCGCCGCGGGCCACGTCGCGATGCGCTACGGCTTCACGGGCCACAACATGGCGACCCTGTCGGCGTGTGCCTCGTCGAACCACGCGATCGGCGAGTCGATGCGCCTGATCCGTGACGGCTACCTGGATCTGTGCGTGGCCGGAGGATCCGAAGCCGCGACGGTGCCGCTGACCGTGGCCGCCTTCGCGCAGATGACAGCGCTCACGAAGAATCCGGACCCCCAGACCGCGTCCCGCCCCTTCGAGGCCGGTCGTGACGGGTTCGTGTTGTCCGAGGGCGCGGCCACGCTGATCCTCGAGTCCGAGGAGCACGCGCGCGAGCGAGGTGCGCGCATCTACGCCGAGGTCGCCGGCTACGGCGCCTCCGACGACGCCCACCACATCACCGCCCCCGACCCGAAGGGCTCGGGCGCGACCCTCGCGATGCGCTGGGCGCTGCGCGACGCGGGCGTCGAACCGGCCGACGTCAGCTACATCAACGCCCACGGCACCTCGACGCCGCTGAACGACGCGGCCGAGACCGTCGCGATCAAAGCCGCGCTCGGCGACGAAGACGCGCATCGCATCGCCGTGTCGTCCACGAAGTCGATGACCGGCCACATGCTCGGCGCCGCCGGCGCGGTCGAAGGGGCGGTGTGTGCGCTCGCGATCACCCACGGGCGGGTGCCGCCGACGATCCACTACGTCGAGCCCGACCCCGACTGCGACCTCGACGTCGTGCCGAACGAGGCCCGCGACCTGGAGGTCACCCTGGCCCTGTCGAACTCGTTCGGGTTCGGCGGGCAGAACGCGTGCATCGCGTTCCGGGCGTTCAACGGCTAGGCCGGCGGCTCACTCCTCGAACGAGCGGTACCAGCGGCCTCCGTTGTAGTGCGCGACCGCCGCGAAGCCCTCGATCACGTCGTCGAACCGGACGCGCCGCGGCACCCACCGCTCCCCAACCGCGAACGTGCCGTCCCCCAGCGGATCCAGCTCGTCCTCGGTGCCTTCGGAGGGCCAGGTCAGCCACAGCCGGCCCGCGCGCAGGAAGACCCGGAGCACCGGCGCCCACGGGTCGTTCGAGCGGTACACGCCCGCGAAGGCCTCCCAGCTCGGTTCGTGGGTGGGGCCCGGCTCCAGCACGATGCCCTCCGGCGCGAAGCGGTCCGGGCCGTGGGTGAGCTCCCGGATCGACCCGTCGCCATCTCGGTGCACCCGCAACAGGAAGCGGTCGAGCCCCGGATGGGGCACGAGGAACACGTCGCGCTCGTCGGCCCACCGCTCCAGCGCCACCCCGACGGGGCCGTCGACCAGGCGCAGGCGGTCGCCGGTGGCCTCGAGCTGGATCGGCCGCGCGCCCTCGTAGCGGCCCGCCAGCTCGGCAGCGTGCTCGATCGAGGTCGGGGCGAGTGGGTGCGGCATCGGCGCGGGCGCGTCACCCGCGAGGGCCGCTCGCACACCGGCGATCGCCTGGTCCGTCAGCGCCTCCTTGGGACCGCCGCCGTTGTATAGCGTGACGCACGCGAGCCCGGCATCGAGGTCCAGTCGCAGCAGCGCCGTGAACCCCACCATGCCGCCGCTGTGGCCGATCATCCGTCTGCCGTCGTGTTCCCAGACGTCGACCCCGTAGCCGTAGCGGAACCTGCGTTCGTCGGACTGCACGTGACCCGTCGTCAGCAGCGTGAACATCTCCCCGGACAGCACCCTGACCTCGTGGCCATCGACGAGCGTGGCGCCGCGGCCCAGCAGCATGCGGGCGTAGGCCGCCATGTCGGGCACCGTCGACACGATCGCTCCGTCCGCGGTGTTGGACACGATCCACCGCGCAGGGGCCAGCGGATGCTGCAGGTGCGGGGGACGATCGTCGAAGACCGGCTCGTAGCCGACCGCGAGGTCCAGGCGCGTCTCGTTCGTGATCCAGCCATCCGAGCGGTGCATGCCGAGCGGCCCCAGCAGCCGCTCGCGCAGCAGGTCGTGCATCGCCATGCCCGTCAGCTGCTCGACCACGCGGCCGACGATCTTGTAGCCATCGTTGGAGTAGTGGAACCGCTCCCCCGGCGCGAACGTCGGCGCGAGCGTGCGCACGATCGCGAGCGCGCCCGGTCCGGTCGGTGACTCCTCGGTGCCGATCGGCAGACCCGAGCTGTGCGTGAGCAGATGATGCAGGGTGATCGGGCCGAACGGCTCAGCGAGCTGCAACCACGGCAGCAGGTCGTTGACCGAGACGTGCAGGTCGACGCGGCCCGCCTCGACCTCCTGCAGCAGGCAGATCGCCGCGAACTGCTTGGAGATCGATCCGATCTGGAACCGGGTCTCGGGTCGGACGGGGCCCTGCGCCGCGACATCGGCGAAACCACGCACCACGACGCCCAGCGTGTCCTCGGCGTCGGTGACCGCCAGCGCGAGACCGGCGGCGTGGGTCTGGGGCAGCGTGTGCTCGGCGGCCTCGCCGATCAGCTCGAACGTGTCGGCGAGACCGGCCATGTGAACGGTCCTACGCGCCGAAGAACAGCGCCAGCTCGCGCGCGGCGGATTCCGCAGAGTCGCTGCCGTGCACGATGTTCTCGCCGATCAGGGTGGCGAGGTCACCGCGGATCGACCCCGGTGGCGCCCCCACCGGGTTCGTCGGCCCCATCAGGGTGCGCCAGCAGGTGATCGCGTCCTCACCCGTGACCTTGGCCACGACCACCGGACCGCCGGTGATGAACTCGACCAGCTCCCCGAAGAACGGCTTGTCCCGGTGTTCGCTGTAATGCTGCTCGGCGATGCTCCGCTCGATCGTGCGCAGGTCCATCGCCTCGATCGTCAGGCCTTTGGCCTCGACGCGCCGCAGGACCTCACCGACCAGTCCGCGGCGCACGCCGTCGGGCTTCACGATGAGCAGGGTGGATTCGGTCGCCATGGTTCTCCTCGGGTGGTGGGTCGCCCGGCACGTGCCGAGCGTGGGCGACAGTGTACCGTCGGGTCCGTGGCCAACCCCTTCGTGCCCGACACCTTCGAGCCACCTCGACGCCTCGATCACGAGCGGTTCTATCTGGAGCCGCTCGGGCCCGCGCACAACGAGCGCGACCATGCGGCATGGATCTCGAGCATCGAGCACATCCGGTCGACCCCCGGGTTCCCGCTCCGGAGCGGCCCCGACGACGAAGGCTGGCCATCGCCGATGGACCTCGAGGACAATCTCCGCGACCTCGAGAAACATGCCGGCGACTTCGCGACGCGCATCGGGTTCACCTACACGGTGCGTGCGACGGACGACGGCGACGTGATCGGCTGCGTCTACATCTACCCCGACCGCCGCGGTGACCACGAGGTGGTCGTGGCATCGTGGGTTCGCGCATCACACGCCGAGCTCGACCAGGAGCTATGGCGGGCAGTCACCACGTGGCTCGAGCGGGACTGGCCGTTCACCGACGTCGACTACGCGCCCCGCGGGTAGCGAACGCGCACCGCATCCCCAGGCGGGTGTCGAGATCCGGCGAAGTCGCTAGGCGACGTCCTCTTCCAGATAGACGTAGGCCATGGACGCGAGCGGCTCCTGCTGCTCGGAGCGCCGCTCGACGATGTCCTGGAGCACTCGGGTGAACGTCGGAACCAGTGCCTGGCTCTCTCCGACGGAGATGTGGATACCGTCTTCGTACATCCAGTAGTTGCCCTCGTTGGTGGCACAGACACCGTCGCGGCAGTAGCGGGATCGCAGGTCGAGGGTCGAAGCCCCGGTGTCCTCCGCGATCTGCCGCAGCGTGGCGATCGACAGTTGCTGGGCCTCCTCGACATCGCTCTCGCTCAGGGTGGCGCCGCAGGCCGTCGGGTCGCTCTGCGCGATCGAGGCAGGGCAGAACCGCGGCCGCCAGACGGCCGCGTGTGGTGCCCGTTCGCCGCTGAACGGGGGTGCGGGTGCGAAGGTGCCGGGCTCCTCGCCGTAGAAGAACCGAGGCGTGGGCAAGATGATCATCACGTGATGCCCGGCTTCATGCAAGGCCGTGATGGCCTCCGCGAGCTCCGAGACCAGTTCCTGGGCCCTGTCATCGGTCGGCCCCCCCGTGAACGAGCCGAGATCCCAGGTGCCCGACATCACCACGACGCCCTCCCGGCCGCCATTCAGCAGCTCGTCGTAGGCGTCGGCGAACATATCCTGGCACCCTTCAGCATCGATCCGAGCGCAGAAACCACCGGAATGGGTGTCCAGGGTGAGCGGCAGGTCGAGCGTCTCGGAAGCGCCGATCAACGCCTCGCTGTACATCGCCGCGATCGAGTTGCCGAACAGGGTCACGTGGGCACTTCCCCCGCCCGTGAACTCGCATGTGGTGCCCGCGTCCGGCTCGCCCGCCGCACCCTCGTCGCATCCCAGTCTCTCCCCTGCGTGCTGGGCGTCCACCTGGTCCTGCATCTGCTGAACCCCTTCGTTGCCCCAGGACGACCTCGCGCCGGCAAGGAGCCCCACCCCCGCTACGGTTGGCACGATCAGACACACCGCGAGGATCACGAGGACCCGCCGGCCCTGGATCGCCGGGTTGGCCCGGATCGGGCGCTCGAGCCCGAGGTAGGAAACCAAGGCGGGCAGGAGCGACACGACCGCGGCCGCCACGAGCACCCACGGTTTCCCGGGCCAGAGCACGGCGGCGAAGACGATCAGCGGCCAATGCCACAGGTACAACGAGTAGGACAGATCGCCGATCGCGACCATCGGCTTCGTGGCGAGCGCCCTCGGCACGACCGAGGTCGAGCGGAAACCGGCCGCGATGACCGCGGCGGCACCGAGCACCGGCAGCAGGGCGGCCGTGCCCGGATAGGGCACGTCACCGCTGAGGGTGACTGCACCCACCACGATCGCCACCGCACCGGCGACGCCGAGCAGGAGCGACGCGACCGGATGGATGCGGCGGAGCTTGGCGGCAGACAGGGCGAGCCCCGCGCCGACCGCGAACTCCCACACACGCGCCAGGGAGGAGTAGAACGCCCATGCCGGTGGCGTCGAGGTCCAGTGCATCGATACCTGGAGACTCAGGACGAACGATGCGACGCCGATCGCGACCAGCATCGTCGCGACCCCCCTCCTCGAGGTGCGCAGGGAGCGACGACCCACGACCTGCGCGTCCCCGTTCTGGCTCGACGAGAGGGATCGCCGCCGGAGGAGGCGGGCTACCACCCAGCTCGCCAGCAGCAGTGACGGGAAGAGCAGATACGTCTGCTCCTCGACGGACAGCGTCCACGTGTGCAGCAGGGGGTTCGTGGTGGCCGCGGGCGAGAAGTACTCGATGGATCCGTGATAGATGACCTCGTTCGCGACGAGATACGTGGCCCCCAGCCCGGTCGTCGCCGTGGTCTGCTGGGTTCCGAGCGATGAGCCGAGGAAGACCGACGCGGCCATCACGACGGTGGTGAGGAGCGCCAGTGCCGGGAGGAGGCGCTTCACGCGCCGCGCGTAGAAGTTTCGGAGGCGGATCGTGCCCGTCTTCTCGATCTCACGAAGCAGCATCCCGGTGATCACGAAGCCCGAGATGACGAGGAAGACATCGACGCCGATGAAGCCGCCCCGAACCGGCAGCCCGGCGTGGAACGCGACCACGAGTAGGACCGCCACGGCTCGGAGGCCCTGCACGTCGAGGCGCAGGTGGGATGGCGTGCTCGGGGTTGGCGTGGCCGCCTCTCGAGAAGGAGAGGGGGCCTCAACGCCCTGCGCGCCAGGCGTGACCACGGTTCCCATCGAATCAGGGTAGCGGAGCGCCACCAGCCTGGGAAGAAGCCCCGACCCAGCCACACCTCCCAGGTTCAGGCTCTCGGCTCCGCAGCTGCCGCATGAGGGCAGGATGGAGCCATGCGACGGGCGGCGCATCGGCGTCTCGCGACGGTGGCGATCGTAGCCTTCGTCCTGGCGGTGGTCCTCCTCTGGGGGTGGCTGATCTGGCTCCCCTCGTACCGGCCAACCCTGGGCGCCGGCGAGCGCTACGGCATCGACGTGTCGCACCATCAAGGCGACGTCGGCTTGGAACTCGTCGCCGGCGACGACATCACGTTCGCCTACATCAAGGCGACGCAGCGGGACGACTTCGTGGACCCTCGGTTCGCCGACAATTGGGCCGCCGCCCGGGCCGCGGGGATCGAGCGTGGTGCGTACCACTTCTTCTCCTTGTGTGCCACGGGCGAGGCGCAGGCTGCGCACTTCCTGTCCGTGATGCCGAACGATCCCGCGATGCTGCCTCCTGCCGTCGACCTGGAGCTCGTGGGTAGTGCGATGCCCGACCCGACCTGGCCGTCGTCACGCGCGAGGTCGACGACTTCCTCAGGGTGGTCGAGTCGGCCACGGGACATCGGGTCGTGACGTACATCGGGGACGACTTCGAGCAGCTGTACCCGGCACGTGATCGGTTGCAGCGGCCACAGTGGGTCCTTCGGTACCTTCACAAGCCGCCGTCGCTTGCCGATACTCAGCCCATGGATGCACGGTGGAAGAGATGGCACCCGTGGGCCGTCGTTGCGGCGGCAGCGTTCATCGCCACCCTTGTGCTTCCGGATGCGGGGCGCCTCGGCACGACGCGCGGATTCCTTCTCGATCTGTCCATCACCTTCGCGATCGCGGCGCTCCTTGTGATGGGGCTCGCTCGGCGCTCGCGGTGAATCTGACCCACTCCTCCTGCGAGCGGTGCCCCCTTGGGGCGCTCGATCGGCGAGGTTACGTCAGTGGGGGTCGCCTTCGCCACCCACGCGAGTTCCCATGCTCGAGCTTGATCTGATGAAGCTTCCAGGTAGATCGCGGGCCTGGGTGGGCAACGGTGCTCCTTCTCACTCTTTCCGCAGGGGGGTGCGAACGATCCCCGGATCCGGCCGAGGATCCGGCTGCGAAGCTGGTGGCCATGCGATCCATCGGCGCCATGATCGATGGCGACACCGCCGTCGCGCGGGAACTCGTCGTTGAGCACTGGTTTTTCTCGGAACATGGCGAGACCAGCCTGCGCAACATCCTGCACGAACAGAATCAGCTCTCATCGGAGTTCGACCTTCGGTGGCTCGAGGGTGCGTTCGTCGGGGAGCTCCGTGGCACGGACAGACAGAGCGGAGAGGCGATGGTCGTCCCCGTGGAGGTCGTCATGGAGTGGACCGGGGATCCCTGGTTGGTGAGTAGGTACCAAGTCAACCAGGAGTTCGATCCCTCGGCGAGCCCGAGCCCCCAGGCGGCCTGATGCGTCGGATCAAGTGGGGACTCGCATCCGAGACAGCACGAGTGGCGGGTACCCCGGAGTAGGCGTTCGACCGAGTACACCGCTAAGAGACCCCTCAACCGATCCCGAGGGCGCGGCGGGCATCGGCGACCGTGAACAGCGAGCCGGTCACGAGGATCGCATCTTCCCGGGCCGCCGACGCGCGGGCGGCCTCGAGGGCCGCGGCGACCGAGGTCTCGACATGCACCGCCGCGCCGAGGGAGGTGAAGGCCTCCGCGACCTCGATGGCGTCGGCGCTGCGCACGCTGTCGTTGCGGGTCACGTGCACCACGTCGGCGAGGGGGGCGAGGGCCGCCACCATCGCCGGCACGTCTTTGTTCGCGCTCACGGCGACCACGAGGTGCAGCCGGTCCCAGGTGAAGAACTCGGGCATCGCCTCGGTGAGGGCCTCGGCGCCCGCCGGGTTGTGCGCGCCGTCGACGATGACGAGCGGCGACCGGGACAACACCTCCATGCGCCCGGGCGACCGCACCTCGGCGAGCGACGCACGCAGGGTGTCCTCATCGAGGGCGGCGCCGGTCAGGGCTTCGACCGCCACGACGCCGGCGGCCGCGTTGTGCACCGCGAACGCGCCGAACATCGGCACGAACAGGTCCTCGTAGGTGGCGTGCAGGCCTCGCAGGGAGAACGCCTGGCCTCCGACGGCGACGCCGCGGCCGTCCACCTCCCAATCGACGACCTCGCGATGCGCGATGGCCCCGACCTCGGCAGCGCGGGCGAGCAGCTGCTGCTCGACGGCGGGCTCCTGCTCCCGGACGATCGCGACCCTGCCCGGCTTGATGATGCCCGCCTTCTCCCCCGTGATGTCGGCGAGGGTCGGGCCGAGCTCGGCGACGTGGTCCATGCCGATCGGACAGAGCACGGCGACGTCGCTCGCGATCAGGTTCGTCGCGTCCCACGAGCCGCCCATGCCGACCTCGAACACGCCGAGCCCCACCGGCCGGTCGGCGAACCAGACGTACGCGAGCGCCGTCACGGCCTCGAAGTAGGTCACGGGGCCGTGGCCGAGGCCGTCGACGAGGTCGAGGTACGGCGAGAGGTAGGCCCAGGCGTCGGCGAACTCGGCCTCGGTCATGTCGACGTCGCACACGCTGAAGCGCTCGGTGATCGATCGCAGGTGGGGCGAGGTGAACAGACCCGACGTGAGCCCGTGCCCACACGCGACGGCCGCGGTTGTACGGGCGGCGGTCGTCTTGCCGTTCGTGCCCGTGACATGGATCGTGGGATAGGTCAGCTCCGGATGGTCAAGGTAGTTGACGATCTCCCGGATGCGGTCGAGGCTCGGGCCGGGCATGAGCTCCGGCTGCCGGCTCTCGAGGGCGCGCAGCGCCTGGTCGAAGCGCACGGGCGTCAGCTCTGCTCGACCGGTTCGCCGAGCACGACCTCGACCGAGGGGTCGGCGGCCTCGACGGTCTCGAGCGAGGTGATGTTGCCGGCCTCGCGCAGGTCGGCGACGGCGTGGGCGAGCATCGCGAGGCGCTCGGGTGTGTCGGCCACGGTCGCTCGCTCGACCGGGATCCGCAACGAGACCTTGGCCAGCGCCTTCTGCTTGCGCACGGCGCCGAGCACACCCGCGGCCACCTCGAAGACCTCGGCCTCGCCCCCGTGGCCGGCGAGCTCATCGTCGGTGGGCCATGCCGCCCGGTGCACCGAGCCCTCGCGCCACCACGACCAGACCTCCTCGGTGACGTAAGGCAGGAACGGCGCGAACAGACGCAACAGCACGTCGAGCGCCGCCCGCAGGGCGCCGACCGCCGAGCCGGCCCGCTCGGGGCCGTGCACGCCGTAGGCGCGCTGCTTCACCAGCTCGAGGTAGTCGTCGGTGAACCCCCAGAAGAACCGCTCGATCAGATCGAGCGCCTTCGCGTGGTCGTAGTCCTCAAGCGCCTCGGTCGCCGCGGCGACCACTCCGCGCAGCGCGGCGAGCATCGCCTGGTCCAGCGGCTCGGTCACCTCACCGGGCGCAGCCTCCATCGTCAGGGTGAACCGGGAGGCGTTCAGGATCTTGATCGCCAGGCGGCGCCCGACCTTCATCTGCTGCTCGTCGAAGGCCGCGTCGTAGCCGAGGCGCGCGCTGCCCGCCCAGTACCGGACGGCGTCGGAGGAGTGGCGCTCGAACACCTCGGTCGGCACCACGACGTTGCCTTTGGACTTCGACATCTTCTTGCGGTCGGGATCCAGGACGAACCCGCTGATCACCGCGTCGGACCACGGCAGCCGGCCGTGCTCGAGGTGGGCGCGCAGCACCGTGTAGAAGAGCCACGTGCGGATGATGTCGTGGGCCTGCGGCCGGTGGTGCATCGGGAACACGCGGCCGAACAGATCCTCGTCGTCCTCCCAATGCGCCGCGATCTGGGGCGTGAGCGACGAGGTGGCCCACGTGTCCATCACGTCGGGGTCGCCGATGAACCCGCCGGGGGCCCCGCGCTGGTCGGCCGTGAAGCCCGGCGGCACGTCGTCGGACGGGTCGACCGGCAGGGAGGCTTCGTCGGCGAAGATCGGCTCGTCGTAGAGAGGCTCCCCCGCCTCGTCGAGCCGGAACCACACCGGGAACGGCACCCCGGCGTAGCGCTGCCGGCTGATCGCCCAGTCCTGGTTCAGCCCCTCGACCCACGACGCGTACCGGGAGCCCATGAACGACGGGTGCCACGACAGCTCGCGGCCGCGCGCCAGCAGCTCGTCCTTGAGCTCCAGCGTCTTCACGAACCACTGCCGGCTCGTGATCACCTCGAGCGGGCGATCCCCTTTCTCGTAGAACTTCACGACGTGGCGCACGGCGGTCGGCTCGCCCACCAGGGCCCCCGCCTCGCGCAGCAGCTCGACGATGCGCCGCCGCGCCTGGTTCGCTCC
>Ga0299913_10004492_pt1 | contig 11718 bp, 10 predicted proteins | sample RVTome_9_FD_201360 | JGI IMG/M metagenome (GOLD analysis project Ga0299913, IMG submission 201360) | Soil microbial communities from uranium-contaminated site in the Upper Colorado River Basin, Wyoming, United States - RVT155D38 (version 2) ... | reverse complement strand
ACTACGACTTCCGCCTCGAGCGGGACGGCGTCCTGCTCTCGTGGGCGGTGCCGAAGGGCGTGCCGCTCGAGCCCGGCCAGCAGCATCTGGCCGTCCACGTCGAGGACCACCCGCTCGATTACGCCAGTTTCGAGGGCGAGATCCCCAAGGGGCAGTACGGCGCCGGCACGGTCGAGATCTGGGATCGCGGCACGTACGAGCTCGTCGAGGAGAAGCGCGACGGCGGCCTGACCGTCCGGCTCGAAGGCCGGCGCCTGAACGGGACGTGGGCGCTCGTGCCCGCGAAGCTCTCCGGCGACCCAAAGAACTGGCTGATCGTCCGGAAGAAGGACGACTCCGCCCCGGCGGAGCGTGTCTCGCCCGGGCGCTACGCGCCGATGCTGGCGACGCTCGCCGACGCCGTGCCGAAGGGCCCCGGCTGGCTCTACGAGGTCAAATGGGACGGCTATCGGGCCCTCGCCACGCTCGCGGGCGGCGAGGCGACGCTCCGCAGCCGCAACGGCAACGACCTGACGCAGCGCTTTCCCGGGGTCGCCAAGGCGATCGAGAAGGCGGTGCGAACGCCCGACTGCGTGCTGGACGGCGAGGTCTGCGCCCTCGACGAGGACGGGCGCGCGACCTTCTCGGCGATGCAGCAGGGCAGGCCCGGCACGTCCTACGTCTTCGCCGTGTTCGACGTGCTCGAGGCCGACGGCGAGCCGCTCGTCGACCTGACGCTGGCCGAGCGCCGCGAGCGGCTCGAGGCGCTGCTCGACCGGCGGCACCGCGGCGTGCAGCTGTCCGAGTTCTTCGACGACGGCGACGCGCTCTACGCGGCCGCGAAGGAGCACGGCTGGGAGGGGATCGTCGCCAAGAAGGCGGACTCCCGCTACGGGGTCGGCAGGCGCACGCGCGAGTGGCTCAAGATCAAGACGCACGGCCGGCAGGAGTTCCTCATCGCCGGCTACACGAAGGGGCAGGGGCGGCGGCAAGGCCGCTTCGGCTCGCTCGTCCTCGCGGTCAACCGAGACGGCGAGCTCTCCTACGTCGGCAACTGCGGCACCGGCTTCACCGACGCCGAGATCGACCGGCTGCTGAAGAAGCTGAAGCCGCTCGAGCGCAAGGAGTCCCCGTTCGCGGTCGTCCCGAAGATGCCGAAGGTCCGAAAGGGCGACGTCGTGTGGGTCGAGCCGCGCCTCGTCTGCGAGGTCGAGTTCGTCGAGTGGACGCACGACGGCCGCCTGCGCGCGCCCTCGTACCAGGGGCTGCGCGAGGACAAGGAGCCCGAGGAGGTGCGCCGCGAGGAGCCGCTCATCGACGAGATCACGCAGGGACGCCGTCTGCTCAAGCTGTCTAACCTGGACAAGCTGTTCTGGCCGGATGAGGGCATTACCAAGGGCGACCTGCTCGCCTACTACCGCGCAGTTGCACCCGTGTTGGTGCCGCATCTGCGGGACCGGCCGTTCACCATGAAGCGGTATCCGGACGGCTGGAAGGGTCCCCATTTCTTCCAGAAGGACGCGCCGACCCACATGCCCGAATGGATCCCGACGCGCCGGACGCTCGTCTCGACCCGCGAGCGGCAGCCGAAGAAGAAGTGGATCGAGGCCCCGCTCGTGAACGACGAGCTCGCGCTGCTCTGGATGGTGAACATGGGCTGCATCGACATGAACACGTGGTACTCGCGCGTGGACAAGCCCGACCGACCCGACTGGGTGCTCTTCGACCTCGACCCCTCGCCGGACGTCGGCTTCCGGGAGACCGTGCAGGTTGCGCTGCTCGTGAAGGAGGCGCTCGACGCCCTTGGCCTGACGAGCTTCCCCAAGACGAGCGGCGCCGACGGCATGCACGTGCTCGTGCCGGTCGAGCGCCGCCACACCTACGACGAGACGCGCGAATTCTCGGAGATCGTGGCCCGCGCGATCGCTCGTTCGCACCGCGGTCTCGCGACGACCGAGTGGACGAAGGCGAAGCGCCGCGGCGTCCTGATCGACTCGAACCAGAACGGCGAGGGGAAGACGATCGCGTCGGTCTACTCGGTGCGGCCGAAGGAGGGCGCGCCGGTGTCGACGCCGCTCCGCTGGGAGGAGGTGACCGAGGACCTCGACCCGGGGGCCTTCACGATGGACGCGGTTCTGCGGCGGGTCGAGCGCGACGGCGACCTCTTCGCCGGCGTCCTGAGCACTCGCCAACGGCTCAACGAGGCCCTAAGGTCGCTCAAGTGAGGCTGGACGAGGTTGTCGCCGAGCTCGACGCGTACTTCCGCGTGCCCGACGTCAGCGACGACGCGCGCTGGTACGAGCAGGCCGAGCCGTACTGGCGCGAGTACGTCGAGCCCGCGTGGGTCGAGCGGCGCAACGGACTGATGGTGCGCGGGGCCGAGGAGGTCGATCGCGCCGCGACCTGCGTCTTCGCGTCCGACGCGATCGTGGCGGCTGCGGAGCCGCGGACGCTGATCTTCTGCGAGCACCCGCTCGACTTCGCCGACGTGCCGGGTTTCATGCCGCTTTCGCAGTCGAGCTTCGAGACGATGCGCGAAAGAGGGATCAGCCTCTACAACGTGCATGCGCCGCTCGACATGCACGCAGAGGTATCTCCTTCCCGCCTGCTGGCGAACGGCATCGGGCTCGAGCACCTCGAGGAGTACTTCCCGATCGCCGAGGGGATCCCCGGCGGCGCCGCGATCGTGGGCGACAGCCGGCTCTCGCTCGAGGGCCTGGCCGACGCCGTCCGAGGCTTCCTCGGCGACGAGATCAAGGTGCACGTGCTCACGCGGCCCCGGCAGGAGGCCGGCCGCGTGGCCGTCGTCGCGGGCGGAGGCGCGTTGCGCGAGATCCTCGAGGCGTCGCTCGAGCGCGGCTGCCAGACGTACGTCACCGGCAATGCGGCGACGAACTGCGAGCTCGACTTCGTCCAGAAGGAGGTGCGCGCGTTCCGGGAGCTCGCCGAGCAGGAGGGCGTCGCCCTCATCGACGCGATGCACTACGGCACGGAGAAGCCGCCGCAGCTCGCGATGGCGGAGTGGTTCCGGGTGCGTGGCCTCGAGGCCGAGTTCACTCCCGACGGCCCGAAGTAGTCATTCGAGCCGCCGCGGATGGCCGAGCGTGCCGAGCTCGGCGATGTCGCGCCGGAAGAAGAGCGCGGTCGTCCAGTCGACGACGACGCGCAGCTTCCGCGTTAGCAGCGGCAGCTGTTAGAGGTGGTACGTGCGGGTGACGAACCAGCCGGGGAAGCCGCGCAGCCGCACCCCGAGCACGTCGGCGATGCCCTTGTAGCGTCCGAGCGTCGCCACCTGGCCCAGCATGCGGTAGCGGTACGGCTGCACGTCGCCCTGGAGGTTCTTCGCCAGTCGGCGCGCCTGCCGAAGCGCGTGCTGGCAGGTTGGCGGGTCGAACCGGTCGGGCGTGGCCAGGTTGGGCACGGCGGCGTTGTCGCCGAGGGCCCAGACGTTCTCGCGGCCCTCGACGCGAAGAGTGCCGTCGACCTTGATGCGGCCTTGCTCGTCCAGCGGCAGGCCCCACTGCGAGAGCTCCCCGCGCGGGCGGATGCCGGCCGTCCACACGAGCGTATGCGTGTCGATCCGCTCCCCGCCCGTGAGGACGACGGCATCCTCCTCGAGGCGCTCGACCGTCGTGCCGGTCCGGATCTCGATCCCGCGCTTCGCGAGCAGACGCGCGGCGTAGTCCCCGAGCCGGGAGGGGATCTCCGGCAGGATCTTCGGCGCGGCGTCGACGAGCACCCAGCGCTGCGGCTCCGTCTTGAGGGCCGGGTAGTAGCGCAGCGCGTCCTCGACCAGGTCGTGGAGCTCGGCGAGGCTCTCGACGCCCGCGTAGCCGGCGCCGACGAAGACGAAGCTCAGATGCGGCCGCCGCCGCCCAGCGTCGACCTCGGCCGCCGCGCCCTCGAGCTCGCGCGGGACGTGGTTGCGCAGGTGGATCGCGTCGGCGAGGTCCTTGAAGGCAAGCGCATGCTCCGCGAGCCCCGGGATCGGCAGCGAGCGAGCCACGCCGCCGACTGCCACCACGAGCTGGTCGTAGGAGATCTCGAAGCCGCCCGCCTCGGTCTCGACCGCGACCGTGCCGTCGTGGAGCCCGGTCGCGCGACCGAGCAGGAGCTCCGCGTGCGGGCACATCTGGCGCAACGGGACGACGACGTGCCGCGGCTCGAGCGTTCCCGACGCCGCCTCGGGGAGGATCGGGGTGTAGAGCATGAAATTCTCGGGGCTGACGATCGTCGCCCCGCGCTTCCCGAGCAGGCGGGCGACGTAGGCCCCGGCGAAGCCGCCGCCGAGGACGAGCACGCCTCCCTTCGCCACCCGCGTCGTCATGCTCCTATCATCGCCGCGTGCGGGGTCTGCAGGTCTCGGTGATCGGCAGCGGCCCGGAGCACGAGGGGCGGGCGGAGACGGTCGGCCGCCTGCTCGGCGAGCGCGGCTGCGTCGTCGTCACCGGCGGCCGCGGCGAGGTGATGGCGGCGGCGGCCCGCGGCGCGAAAGCGGCCGGCGGAACGACGATCGGGATCCTTCCGGGCGAGAGCCGCGCCGGCGCGAACGAATGGCTCGACCACGTCGTCGTCACCGGGATCGGGCACGCCCGGAACCTCGCGGTGGCAGCGTCCGGCGACGCCGTGATCGCGGTCGGCGGCTCCTGGGGCACGCTCGCGGAGATCGCGTTCGCCAAGCTGCTGGGCCGGCCGGTCGTCGTGCTCGAGCCGGGCTGGGAGGTCGAGGGCGTCGCCCGCGCCGCGACGCCCGAGGAGGCCGTCGAGCTCGCGCTCAGCCGCGTGCGAGCGGGCGCGTGAGGCAGGTCGGCCCGCCGTCGCCCTTCCGCGAGAGCTCCTCGCCCCGGTAGGCGGTCACCTCGACCCCGGCGGCCTCGAGCCGGCGGCGGGTCTCGGGATTCCCGTCGAGCACGAGAGCGTGGCGAGGCCCGAGCGCGAGCACGTTGCAGCCCATCGAGTCGAACTCCTCGTCCGGGACGACGACGAGCTCCGCCTCGTTCAGCCGCTCCATGAGCCGGGTGGGGACGAGCGGCGGATAGACCACGGCGAGGTCCTCGGCAACCGGGCTGACGAGGCTCATCAGGTGGAGGATCTCCTCGCGGCCGTGCCAGTGCGGCAGGTCGTAGGCGATCACCTCGACGTCCGGAAGTGCGCGGGCGAGCGCCTCGGCGCCGACCTCGTTCGTCCGGTAGCCGAGCCCGACGGCGAGCGTCCGCTCGTCCAGCCAGAGTGTGTCGCCGCCCTCGGCGAGAGCCGGCTCCTCGAGCCGGGCGACGATCTCGATCCCGGCAGCCTCGAGCTCGCGTCCGAGCGCCTCCACCTCGCCCCGCCGCCCGGGCTTGCCGGGGCGGAGGAGGACGGCGCGGCCGTCGACGACGAGGGCGGGGTCGTAGACGTAGACCGCGTCCGGATTAGTGCCGTCCAGCTTCCCTACGACGACCTCGGCTCCTGCCGCGGCGAGCGCCTCGCGGAAGGCGGCGTGCTCCTCGGCGATCCTCGCCGGATCGGGTGCGGCGCGCCAGCCGTACTCGGCCCAGCGGGAGACGTCGCCCGGCGGGCGAACGAGCACGCGGCGCAGCGGCGCCACCATCGGGCCGAACCTCATCCCGCGATCTCTAGCAGCCGCCGCTCCAGGAAGTCGCGCTCGACCCGGTTCCCGGCGAGCGCGAGCGCGCGGCGGTACGACTCCGCGGCTTCGGCTGCGCGGCCGAGCCGCCGCAGGAGGTCGGCCCGCGTTGCGTGGAGCAGGTGGTAGCCGTCAAGGCCCTCGATCTGCTCGACCAGGACGAGGCCCTCGGCCGCACCTCGAGCCATCGCCACCGCGACCGCGCGGTTGAGCTCGACGACGGGAGACGGAGTCATTCGGCCGAGCGCGTCGTAGAGCGCGGCGATCGCGCCCCAGTCTGTCTCGTCGGCGGTGCCCGCCTCGGAGTGCGTCGCCGCGATCGCGGCCTGAAGCTGGTACGGACCGGGGCGGCCCAGCGCGAGCGCCCGCTCGAGCACGCGCCGGCCCTCGTCGATGCGGCCGGCGTCCCAGCGGGAGCGGTCCTGGTCCTCGAGCAGCACGAGCGTTCCGTCCGCTCCGACCCGAGCTTCGCGGCGCGAGTCCTGCAGCAGCAGCAGTGCGAGCAGCCCGAGCGCCTCCGCCTCGTCGGGCATCAGCACCGCGAGCAGCTTCGCGAGCCGGATCGCCTCCTCGCAAAGCTCGCGGCGGACGAGGTCGTCGCCTGCGGTCGCCGCGTAGCCCTCGTTGAAGACGAGGTAGAGGACGGCCAGCACCGGCGGCAGCCGCTCAGGCAGCAGGTGGTCGGGCGGGACGCGGAAGGGGATGCCGGCGTCGCGGATCTTCCGCTTCGCGCGGACGAGGCGCTGCGCCATCGCGGGCTCGGCGACGAGGAACGCGCGCGCGATCTCGTTCGTCGCGAGCCCGCCGACCTCGCGTAGCGTCAGCGCGACGCGGGCCTCGGCCGCGAGGGCCGGGTGGCAGCACGTGAAGATCAGGCCGAGCCGGTCGTCCGGGATCGAGCTCATGTCGGTCTCCTCGTCGGCGGGAGCGAGCTCCTGGAGGCGTGCGAGCAGCTGCGTCTTGGCGGCCAGCGTCCGCTCGCGCCGGATCCGGTCGATCGCCCGGTTCCGCGCGGCCGTGAAGATCCAGCCCCCCGGGTTCGCCGGTGGGCGGTCGCCCCAGCGCTCGAGCGCCTTCGCGAACGCGTCCTGGACGGCGTCCTCCGCGAGGGCGAGGTCGCCCGTGACACGCGCGAGCGCGGCCACCGAGCGCCCCCACTCCTCGCGGAAGAGCCGGTCGATCACTCCGAGACGGGCCGGATCTCCACCGAGCCGCTCGAGGCCACCGGGATGGACGCGGCGAGCTCGATTGCCTCGTCGAGGTTCGCGCACTCGACGAGCATCAGCCCGCCGACGAGCTCCTTCGTCTCGGCGTAGGGGCCGTCGGTGACGACGGGTTTCCCGTCGAGCACGCGGACGGTCTTCGCGGCGCTCGGCGCCTCGAGCTCGAGCCCGGAGATGGACTGCTTGCGGGCCTCCATCCGCTCGAACAGGGCGTACCACTTCGGCAGCGACTCCTCGCGGGCGGCCTGCGCCTCCTCCGCGCTCATGCCCTCCCAGCGCTCGACGTCGGCCGCGTCGTTTGTCAGCAGCAACGCGTATTTCACGACTCGTCCTCCGCGACGCCGGGACGGACCTCGATCGCGCCGTGCTCCGCGGCAGGGATCCTCGCGACCAGCGAGACGGCCTCGTCGAGGTCGGCGCAGTCGAGCACGTAGTAGCCGCCGATCTGCTCGCGCAGCTCGGCGAAGGGCCCGTCCGTGACCATCGTCTCGCCGTTCCGCACGCGCACGGTGGTCGCCGTCGGCGTCGGCTGGAGCTGCCAGCCCTCGACGAACTTGCCGGCGCTCCGCGCTTCCTCGCCGAACGCGCGGTAGCGCCCGTAGATCTCCGCGCGCTCCTCCTCGGAGCGGGCCTCCCAGGCTCGCTCGTCGGTGTGGATCAGAGCGAGGTATCTCATCCGCTTCCCTCCTCGGGTTCGATGACGACTGTACGACGATCGGGGGCGGGCGAGATCGACAGTTTGCTCAGCAGCGAGATCGCGGCGCCCTTGTCGAGCATCTCGTTGAGGTTGCCGCACTTGGGCGACTGGACGCACGAGGGGCAGCCGCGGTCACAGGGGCAGCGCTCGAGCAGCCGCAGGGTGTCCTCGACCCAGCCCTCGAACACCTCGAAGCCACGCTCGGCGATGCCGACGCCGCCGGCATGGCCGTCGTAGACGAAGACGGTCGGCCGCCCGGTCTGGAAGTGGATGTTCGTCGAGAGGCCGCCGATGTCCCAGCGGTCGCACATCGCCCAGAGCGGCAGCAGCGCGATCATGGCGTGCTCGGCCGCGTGCAGGGCGCCGAGCAGTCGCGGCATCTGCTCGATCCCCTCGAGCTGCCCGGGCTCGGGCAGATACCAGACGGCCTCGGTCTCGAAGGCGGTCTCGGGCATGTCCAGCGGGACCGTCTCCAGGGTCGTCCCGTCGCGCGCCTTGCGCTGGTACGCGACGACCTGCTCGGTCACGGTGACGGCGCCGAAGGAGAGCTCGAGGCCGAGGCGCCGCTCCGTGCGGTAGGCCTCGACGATCGCGGTCTCCGTGTCCTTCTTCGCCATCGTGTACCAGTCGCCGGCGAACGGCTCGACGAGCGCCGTGCGGGCGCTGTGGTCGAGCTCGCGGACGTGGAACTGCTCCCCGAGGTGGAGGTAGACCGCGCCCTCGTGGATCGTCGAGTAGGCGCGCTCGCGCTCGACGAGGCCGAGGACCGAGCCGGTCGTCGCCTCGATCACCGTGAAGGCCTGCGCGTCGGTGGAGCGGAGGCCTATGCGCGCGGCCGGATAGTCCCGGCCGGCCCAGACGTAGCCGGCCTTCGTCAGCTTCAGCTCCGGGAGGGCCGCTGCGCGCTCGAGCGCAGCGTCGCCGAGGGTGGCGCGGTCGGCGTCGTCGATCGGCGCCTCGAAGGCGGCCGAGAGGACGTGTCCGTCCAGCACGCGCGGGTTCGCGTGGTCGAGGCGCGCGGCCTCCACGCGGCGGTCGAGCAGCGCCTCCGGCTCGCGCATGAAGAACTGGTCGAGCGCGTCCTCGCTCGCGACGAGGACGGCGAGGCCGTGGCCGCGGCGGCCGGCCCGGCCCCACTGCTGGCGTAGGCTCGCGACCGTCCCGGGGAAGCCGACCGAGATGGCGGCGTCGAGCTCGCCGATGTCGATCCCGAGCTCCAGAGCGTCGGTCGCGCTGACGCCGAGCAGCTCGCCCTCCATCAGCCGGCGCTCGATCTCGCGCCGCTGCTGCGGCGTGTAGCCGGCGCGGTAGGGGGCGAGCCTGGCCGCCGTCTCCCGGTCGACGCGCTCGCTCGTGAAGCGGTGGACGAGCTCGGCCGCGCGGCGGCTCTTGGCGAAGCAGATCGTGCGCAGGCCACGCTCGACCAGGCTCGCCATCAGGCGCGACGCCTCGCCGAGCGGGCTCGCGCGCTGGCCGAGCTCGGCGTCGAGAAGCGGCGGGTTCCAGAGCGCGATCGTCCGCTCCGCCTTCGGCGCCGCGTCGTCGCCGATCGTCGTCGCGGGGACGCCGAGGAGGGCGTGGGCGAGCTCCCCGGGGTTCGCGATCGTCGCCGAGGCGAGCAGGAACTGCGGCTCCGCCCCGTAGACGCTCGCCAGCCGCCGCAGGCGCCGGAGGACGTTGCCGACGTGCGAGCCGAAGACGCCGCGGTAGACGTGCGCCTCGTCCACGACGACGAAGCGGAGGTTCGAGAGCACGTCGCCCCAGCGGTCGTGGTGAGGCAGGACGCCGACGTGGAGCATGTCCGGGTTGGTCAGGATCAGGTTCGCCCACTTGCGGATCTGCCAGCGGCGCTCCTGCTCGGTGTCGCCGTCGTAGATCGCTGCGCGGATGCGTGGGACGCCCAGCTGCGACAGCGCGCGGAGCTGGTCCTGCGCGAGCGCCTTCGTCGGGTACAGGTAGAGCGCCCGCTGCTTCGGCTCGGCCGCGAGTGCGTCGAGCACGGGGAGGTTGAAGGCGAGCGTCTTCCCCGAGGCGGTCCCGGTCGTGACGATCACGTTTCCGCCGCCGCGAGCGGCCTCCCACGCCTCCGCCTGATGGCCGTAGAGCGACTGGATCCCGCGGGCCGCCAGGGCCTCCCGCACGCGCGGGTGGAGATCGTCGGGGATCGGCTCGACCCTCGCCTCACGCGCCGGGTCGCTCCCGAGGTAGGCGAGCTCCTCGCCCGTGAGCAGGTCGGCCCAGGCACCGGTCTCGACGGCCATCCGGCCATTGTGACCGCACCCCGCGTTCGAGCCGTCTGCCGCTGGTAGCGTGTCGCGACCGGGGTGCCCTCAGGGGCTGAGAACACACCCGTCGAACCTGATCCGGGTCATGCCGGCGAAGGGAGACGTCCAGATCGTTCCACGAGCTCTGACGATCGCCACGTCCGACTCGGGCGGCGGCGCTGGGATCCAGGCCGACCTGAAGGCGTTCGCCGCCGCCGGCGCGCACGGCATGTCCGTGCTCGTGGCGCTCACTGCGCAGAACACGACCGCCGTCACGGCCGTCCACGAGCTGCCGCCCGACTTCGTCCGCGCCCAGCTCGACGCGATCTTCGACGACATCGGCGTCGACGCGGCCAAGACCGGGATGCTCTTCTCGCGCGAGCTGATCGAGACGGTTGCCGGCTACCTCGACGAGCACCCGGTGCCGCTCGTCGTCGACCCCGTGATGGTCGCGAGCTCCGGCGCGAAGCTCCTCCGCGACGACGCGGTCGAGACGATGGTGACGCGGCTCTTTCCCCTCGCGACCGTGGTGACGCCGAACCTGCTCGAGGCCCAGGCGCTCACGGGCCTGGAGAGCGAGGATCGCGCGGCGCTCGCCGAGCGGCTCGTCAAGCTTGGCGCGCCCGCCGCCGTCGTCACGGGCGGCCACGGGGCGACGGCCGCCGACCATCTCTTCGACGGCGCCGAGCACCACGAGCTGCCGGTGCCGCGGCACGACCGCGCAGCGACGCACGGCGCCGGCTGCACTCATTCCGCCACGCTCGCAGCACGCCTCGCCGCGGGAGCGACCCTCGTCGACGCCGCCCGCGCGGCCGCCGACGCCGCCTCGGCGGCCGTCGCGAACGGTCTCGTCGAGATCGGCCGTGGCGAGGGCCCGGTGGACGTCCTCCACATCAAGGGAGCCGCATGACCATCAGCCCCGGAACGAGCCTGCGTGAGCTCCGGCTCAGCAAGCCGCTCGTCCACCAGATCACGAACTACGTCGTCATGAACGAGACGGCGAACGCGACGCTGGCCCTCGGCGCGCTGCCGGTGATGGCGCACGCCCGCGAGGAGGTGGAGGACATGGTCCGCCTGGCGGGCGCCCTCGCGCTCAACATCGGCACGCTCTCGCCGCACTGGGTCGAGGCGATGCTCGCCGCCGGCAAGGCCGCGAACGCGAACGGCGTGCCGGTCGTGCTCGACCCTGTCGGCGCCGGCGCCACGGGGTACCGCACCGAGACGGCGAAGCGCATCCTCGACGAGGTGGACGTGGCCGTCCTGCGCGGGAACCCGGGCGAGGTCGCCACGCTCGTGGGGGTCGAGGCGGAGGTGCGCGGCGTCGAGTCGATCGGCGCGGGCGGCGATCCGTTCGACCTCGCGCTCGCGGCCGCGAAGGCGCTCGGCGTCGTCGCCTCGGTCACCGGGCCCGTCGACCACGTCTCCGACGGCGACACCGTGCTGAAGGTCGCGAACGGGCACGAGTTGCTCGCCGCGGTCAGCGGCACCGGCTGCATGGCGACCGCGATCACGGGCTGCTTCCTCGCGGTCAAGCCGGAGGCGCCGCTCGAGGCTGCGGCCGAGGCGCTCGCCGCCTTCGGCGTCGCGGCCGAGGACGCCGCCCGGCGCGCCGCCGGCCCCGGCAGCTTCCATACGGGCCTCTACGACGCGCTCGCCGGCCTCGACCCGGACACGCTCGACTCGCGCGCGCACGTGTCGTGAGGCTGCACGTCCTCGTCGAGGACCTCGAGGTTGCCGCGCGCGCCGTCGCCGGCGGGGCGACTGTCGTCCAGCTGCGGCTCAAGGATGCGGCGACCGTCGAGGTCGTCGAGCGCGGCCGCCCCTTCAGGGCACTCGGCGGCACCTTCGTCGTCAACGACGACGTCGAGGCGGCGATCGCCCTCGAAGCCGACGGCGTCCATCTCGGGCGGTCGGACGAGGGGGCCGAGC
>Ga0299913_10004491_pt1 | contig 11719 bp, 7 predicted proteins | sample RVTome_9_FD_201360 | JGI IMG/M metagenome (GOLD analysis project Ga0299913, IMG submission 201360) | Soil microbial communities from uranium-contaminated site in the Upper Colorado River Basin, Wyoming, United States - RVT155D38 (version 2) ... | reverse complement strand
GCCGCACCGACGCCGGGAGCCCGGCGACTCCGGGTCGACGCCCCCCCGGCCGCGAGCGCCGCTTGCGCTTTTCTGACATCTTGCGGACACGGCTGCGACCCCCGGCCGCCCCCGCGGAGTAAGCTTTCTATGGCGACGCGGAGTGGTGGGAAGGGCGAGGCCGGCGGCTCGCACGACCTTCGTAGCGACGTGGGCGATGACGCGACAGCTGTTCGAATGGACGCTCAAGTATCCCCCCCTGCTGTATCAGCGGGGGGACTTCGCCCTGGCACGTCCGCTGCCGGCCTGGCTCTGGATCGGGGCCGCCGTCTTCATCGGCCTCGCCGTCGTCGCCTACGCTCGCCGGGCCGATCGCACGGGCGGAGCGTGGCTGGCCGCGCTCATCGCGCTCCGGGTGTCGCTGATCGCGATCCTGGCGCTACTGCTCGCGCGCCCCGTCCTGCGCGTGCCCACGGTCGTGCCGCGCGAGAACAACCTCGCCATACTCATCGACGACTCGCGCAGCATGCGGGTCCCCGACGTGCGCGGCTCGACGCGGGCGGAGTTCGCGCGCGCCGCGTTCGGCCCCGGGTCCGCCCTGGCCGCGGAACTGTCCGAGCGCTTCCGCTTGCGGTTCCTCCGGTTCGCCTCGACCCCGTCCCGTCTCGACGACTGGGACGCGCTCACGTTCGACGGCGAGCGCACGAGGATCGGGGGCGGCCTGCAAGCGGCGGCCGACGAGCTGGGGTCCGCGCCCGCGTCGGGCGTGGTCCTCGTGACCGACGGCGCCGACAACGGCTCCGGCCCGCCGGTCGAGGCGCTCCTCAGGCTGCGCGCGGCCGGGCTGCCGATCTTCGCCGTGGGACTGGGCGCCGCGGAACTCGAGCGCGACGTCGCCGTGACGCGCCTGAACGCGCCCCGGTCGGTGCTGCGCGGCGGTTCGTTCGAGGTCGCCGTCGAGGTGAGCCAGCGCGGCTTCGCGGGAGATACGGCGACGGTCGTGGTGGAAGCGGACGGCAGGATCGTCGGGGAACGGTCCGTGAAGCTGCCCCCGGACGGTGAAACGGAGATCGTGCGCGTGCGCGTGGACGCGGAGGAGGTGGGCGTCCGCCGCCTGGAGGCCGGCGTCGCCCCCAGGGCGGGCGAGCCGGTGCCGGGCAACAACGCCGGGATCGTCGACGTGGAGGTCCGGGCAGGAGCGGAGAAGATCCTGTACGTCGAGGGCGAGCCACGCTTCGAGCTCAAGTTCATTCGCCGCGCCGTGGCGGACGACGAGGAGCTCCAGCTGGTCGCCCTCCAGCGAACCGCCGACGGCAAGTTCCTGCGCCTGGAGGTGGACAGCGCGGCCGAGCTCGCGTCCGGGTTTCCGACCAGCCGGGCGGAGCTGTTCGGGTACCGGGGGGTGGTCCTCGGCAGCCTCGAAGCCAGTTTCCTGACCCAGGCCCAGCAGGACCTGCTGGAGGCTTTCGTCGCCGAGCGCGGCGGTGGCCTGCTCGTCCTGGGCGGACGCGGTTCCCTGGCGGAGGGAGGTTGGGCGGGCACGCGCGTGGGCTCCGCGCTCCCGGTCGAGCTGGATGGTCGATACGCGGGCGGGCCGGCGCCCCTCGAGGAGCTGCTCGTGCGGCCGTCCCGGAGCGCCCGCGAGCATCCGGTGGCGCGCGTGGGCACGACCGGATCGGCCGACCGGATCCGCTGGGACTCCCTTCCCCCGCTCACGTCGGTGAATCGACTCGGCGCGCTCAAGCCGGGCGCGCGGCCGCTGCTCACGGGCGTGCCCGCCGACGGCGAAAGCGAGTCGAGGGTGCTGTTCGCCGAACACCGGTTCGGGCGTGGGCGGACGGCCGTCTTCGCGGTCCAGGACACCTGGCTGTGGCAGATGCACGCCGCCGTGCCCGTGGAGGACCAGACGCACGAGGCGTTCTGGCGTCAGACCCTGCGCTGGCTGGTGAGCGAGACCCCGGACCACGTGGAGGTCCGACTGCCGGCCGCGGGCGCCGCGACCGGCGACACCGTCGACGTCCGGCTGTCCCTGGCGGACCCTTCCTACCGTCCGATCAACCGCGCCGAGGTCCCCGCGACCCTGGTCTCCCCGAGCGGCGCCGAGTCGACGCTCGGGCTGACGTGGACGCTGGAGCGCGACGGGGAGTACGTGGGCGCGTTCGTGGCCGGGGAGCCGGGCCGCTGGGAGGTGCGCGTGGAGTCGTCCGAAGCCGCCGCCGAAGGTGCGCCGGCCGAGCGTCGATCCGCATTCGTCGCGGTCGAGGCGTCCCGCGCGGAGGACTACCGGGCGGGCGCCGATCTGGAGCTCCTGCGCACGCTCGCCAGCGAGAGCGGGGGCGGATTCTACGAGCCGTCCACGGTGGACCGGCTCGTCGACGACATCGCCTACACGGCTCGCGGCGTCACGCTCATCGAGGAGAAGCCGCTGTGGGACCTGCCCGCCGCGCTGCTCGCGATCCTGCTGCTCGCCGGCGCGGAGTGGGGAGTTCGGCGGCGCCGGAGGATGGCGTGAACGGGGGCGCGCGCCGGGGCTGGAGCGCGGCGCTCGTCGCGGCGGCGCTTCTGGGGCCCGCCGACGTGGTGGCGCAGGCGCGGGTGGTGGTGGTGTCGGGGCTCGGTGGGGAGCCGGCCTACGAAGAGCGGTTCCGCCGTTGGGGGGCGACCATCGCGGAAGCCGCGCGGGCCCTTCCGGGCGCGCGCGCCGGGGACGTGGTGTTCCTCGCGGAGGACCCGGACGCCGCCGGCCCCGCCGCGGACGGCCGATCCACGCTGGAGCACGTCGAAGAGGCGTTCCAGGCGCTCGCGGAACGCCCGGGCGGCGCGCCGCTGCTGGTGGTGCTCATCGGGCACGGCAGCGCCGATGCGCGCGGGGCGCGCATCAACCTTCCGGGACCCGACCTCACCGCGACCGTCCTGGACGCGCTCCTGAAGGCGAGCGGGGGCGACCCGGTAGCGGTGGTCGTCGCGTCCAGCTCCAGCGGCGCCTTCCTCGAGCCGCTCGCCGGCGCCGGGCGCATCGTGGTCACCGCCACGCGCGCCGGAGGCGAACGCCAGGCGACCCGATTCGCGGCCCATTTCGCCGAGGCCTTCGCGGGCGGCGCGGCCGACACCGACAAGGACGGCCGGGTCTCTCTGCTCGAGGCGTTTCGCTACGCGGAGGCCGAGGTCGAGCGATCGTTCGCCTCGGCGGGGCAGCTCCAGACGGAGCATCCCGTCCTCGACGACGACGGCGACGGCGCCGCGGGCGACCGCGACGGCGAGGTCGCCGCGCGCTTCTTCCTCGGGGGCGTCGGTGGCGCCGCCGACGACGCGGCGGAGCTGGCCTCGGCGACGGGCGCGCTGCGCGAGCTGCTCGAAGAGCGGGCGCGCATCGAGTCGGAGCTGGAGGCGCTGAAGGCGCGCAAGGAGGGCGTGGATGCGGACGCGTACGACCAGGCCCTGGAGGCCCTGTTCGTGCGGCTGGCGCTGAACGCGCGCGCGCTCAGGGCAGAGCGCGGGGAGTCGCCGTGAGCGCGCCGGCCGTCGCCGGGAAGGCCCTCGGCCTCGCGGCGGCGATCGCGCTTGGGGCGGCGCCCGGCCGCGCCGGCGCCCAGACCCCCGTGACCCCCCCGGCCCCGGTGGCCGCGCTGGGCGCCGCCGCGGACGCGATCGCGCGCGCGGACTACGGGCGGGCTCTCGCCGAACTGGGTGACGCCCGCCAGCCGCCTGCGGCGGAGGCGCGCGCCCGCCTGCTGGCGCTCACGGGGCGCCACGCGGAGGCCGAGCGGGCGGCCCGCTCCGCCGGAGCGCACGTCGCGCTTGGCGAGATGCTGGCGGCTCGCGGCGAGCTGGACGCGGCCGGCGCGGCGTTCCGAGCCGGCCTCGCGTCGGGCGATTCGATCCGGGCCCTCGTCGGGCTGGGCGGCATCAGCGAGCGCGCCGGGCGGACGGACGAGGCCCCCGCCCTCAACCGGCGCGCGCTGTCCGCCTACCCGGCTGCCTCCGGCGATGCCGCCGCGCTCGCCGCGGTGGCGGAGGCGGCGCGGCGGCTCGGTCGCGCGCAACCGGACCTCTTCCACGACGCCGTGCGGGTGCTGGAGGAGGCCGCGGCCACGCTGCCGGCGGACCCCGAGCCGGAGATACGCCTGGCCTCGCTGTTTCTCGACAAGTACGACAGCCGCGAGGCGGACGGCACCCTGCGCGCGATCCTGGCCGATGCCCCGACCCATCCGGGCGCGCTCCTGCTGCTGGCGCGCGTGCGGCGCTTCGACGGGTCCGCGGAGGCCGAGGACCTGGCGCGCAAGGCGCTCGAGCTGGACGGAGACGCGGCGCCCGCGCGCGCGTTCCTGGCGTTGCTGCGCCTCGAGGTCGCGGACTTCGACGGCGCCCGCGAGGAGGCCGGACGCGCGCTGCGGCGGGACCCGCTGTCGGCCGAGGCGCTGGGCGTGCTCGCGGCCGCCGACCTGCTGGAGGGGGACGCCGAGGGCCCCTCGCGCCGGATCGCGGCGTTGCCCGCCGGCAGCGCCGACGCCGCGACGGTGCTCGTGGTCGCCGCGCGCCTCGCGTCGCGGCACCACCGTTACCGGAGCGCGGCCGACCTGGCCGGGAGCGCGCTGGAGGTGGACGCGCGATCCTGGGAAGCGCACGGCGAGCGGGGTCTGAACCTGCTCCGCCTGGGCGCCGTGCCCGAGGCGCGAGCGGCCCTGGAAACGGCTTTCGAGGGCGACCCGTTCAACGTCTGGTTCAAGAACACGCTTGACCTCCTGGACACCTACGATCGCTACGAGACGTTGCCGTCGGCCCACTTCGCGCTGTTCCTCCGCCGCGACGAGGGCGAGCTGCTCGGCCCGTACGTGGGGGCGATCGCGGAGGAGGCCTACGGCCGCCTGTCCGATCTGTACGGCCACCGGCCGCGCACGCCCGTCCGGCTGGAGGTGTACCCCGAGCACGGCGACTTTTCCGTGCGCACCGTGGGCCTTCCCGGGTTCGGGGCTCTCGGCGTCAGCTTCGGCAACGTGCTCGCCATGAACTCCCCGTCCGCGCGCGAGAAGGGCTCGTTCAACTGGGCCTCCACGCTGTGGCACGAGGTCGCGCACGCGGTGACCCTCGGGGTCACGGACAACCGCGTACCGCGCTGGCTCACCGAGGGCATTTCGGTGCGCGAGGAGCGGCGCGCCAGAGCCGGCTGGGGCCGTCGACTCTCGCCCGCGTTCGTCGCGGCCTACAAGTCGGACCGGATGCCGCCGGTGAGCCGGCTCAACGAGGGTTTCGTGCGACCTTCGTTTCCGGGCCAGGTGGGCATGTCGTACCTGATGGCGTCGCTCGTGGTCGAGTGGATCGAGGACACCCGGGGCTTCGACGCCCTGAAGCGGATGCTCGCGGGATACGGCCGCGGCTGGAGCGAGGAGCGCGTGTTCCGCGACGTCCTGGGGGCAACGCCTGAGCGCATCGACGCCGACTTCGACCGGCACCTGCGGACGACGTACGCGAGCCGGTTCGACGCGGTGGGCGACGGCGAGGAGCCAGGCGCCTTCGCGCGCAGCCTCGCCGCCGGCGCGCAGGCGCTGGCCGCCGGCCGGCTGGACAGCGCGCGGCGCGAGCTGGAACGGGCGGCGCGGCTGTTTCCGGAGGCCGGCGGTTCGGCCGGCCCGCACGCGCTGCTGGCGCGCCTGCACCGCCGCGCGGGCGAGGCGGAAGCCGAGGCCGCGGCGCTGGAGTCCTGGACGGCCGTCGACGAGGTCGCGTACGATGGCCTGCTTCGTCTCGCGGAACTGCGCGCGGCGGAGGGCGACCCGGCTCCCGCGGTGGACGCGCTCGAACGCGCGCTGTGGATCTTTCCCTTCGAGCCCGACGTGCACGAGGCCCTGGCGGGGCTGTACGAGAGCGCGGGGAATCCGTCGGGAGCGGTCCGTGAACGGCGAGCCGTGCTGGCCCTGGCGCCCGCCGACGCGGCCGGCGCCTGGTACCGGCTGGCCGCGACGCTCGCGCGCTCCGGAGACGCGGGCGGCGCCCGCGAGGCGGTCCTCCGGGCGCTGGAGATCGCGCCCCGGTACGAACAGGCGCTCGACCTGCTGCTGGAGCTGCAGGGATGAGGCGCCGCCAGAGCGGGATCCGCCGCGCCGCGCTCGGCCTTGCCCGCGCCGTTGCCGTGGGCGCGGGCGTCGCGACGCTGCTTTCCGGTCCCGCGGCCGCCCAGGAGGGCGAGATCCGCTTCCCGTTCTCCGGCCGCACGGCCAGGCCGGAGCTGCCCCCGGGGGACGTCCCCTACGACGGCCGCTTCACCTTTGCGCGCATCTATTTCGAGAACCGGATGGGGGGCTTCTCGGACCCCCCGTGGGCGCACGACTACCCCACGGCGGAGCGCAACTTCTCCCGGATCATCGACGAGATCAGCACGCTGAAACCGTACCTGGAGGGCAGCCGCGTGGTGGCGCTGGACGATCCCGACCTGTTCCTGTTTCCCATCGCGTACCTGAGCGAGCCCGGATACTGGACGCCGACCGATGAGGAGATAGCCGCGCTGGGCGCGTATCTGCGCAAGGGCGGTTTCATCATCTTCGACGACTTCGGCGGCCCCGACTGGATCAACTTCCGCACGCAGATGGAACGCGCGCTGCCGGAGCTGGCGCCGATCCCGCTGGACGGGAGCGAGCCGATCTTCCACTCGTTCTTCGAGATCGATCCGTCGGCGATGTCCCTGCTCAGCTACCGCGGGGGCGGGTTGCCGCCCCAGTACTTCGGCTACTTCGAGGACAACGACCCCGCGGGCCGCATGGTAGCGATCGCGAACTACAACAACGACATAGGAGAGTTCTGGGAGTTCAGCGCCACCGGGCGCTTTCCCGTGGATCTCTCCAACGAAGCCTACAAGCTGGGCGTCAACTACATCATGTACGCCTTGACGCACTGAGCGACCGACGAAACGGAGATCATGAACGAACCTGTCCTGGGAGCGCGGGAAACGATCGAGGCGGGGGAAGCGGTCGGCGCCGCTCGCCCTTCCGACCACGCGCCTCCGCACCGCGACGACGCGCCTCCCCCCCCCGACGACGCCGAGCTGGCGGACGCGCTGGCAGCCGCGCGCGGGCGCCTCCTGGCGGAGCTCCGCAAGCGCATCGTGGGACAGGACGAGGTCATCGAGCTGATGCTGGTGTCCCTGATCGCGGGTGGAAATTCCCTGCTCGTGGGCGTGCCGGGGCTCGCCAAGACCCTGCTCGTCCAGACGCTGGCGTCGGCGCTCGGGCTCGACTTCGCGCGCATACAGTTCACGCCCGACCTGATGCCGTCCGACATCACCGGGACCGATCTCATCCAGGAGGACCCCGACACGGGCCGGCGCGAGATGGTGTTCGCCCCGGGACCCCTGTTCGCGAACGTGGTGCTCGCGGACGAGGTCAACCGCACGCCGCCCAAGACGCAGGCGGCGCTGCTCGAGGCCATGCAGGAGCACCGCGTGACGGTCCAGGGCCGCACCTACCATCTTTCCGAGCCGTTCTTCGTGTTCGCGACGCAGAACCCGATCGAGCTGGAGGGCACCTACCCCCTCCCCGAGGCGCAGCTCGACCGGTTCATGTTCGAGATCATCATGGACCACCTCCCCGAGGAGGACGAGCTCGAGGTCGTACGCACCACCACGGCGGTGCTCGGGGACGCCCCCCAGGCGGTCGTGAGCGGCCGGGAGATCCTGGACTTCCAGGCCCTCGTCCGGCGCATGCCGGTGGCGGAAGCGGTCCTCCGGCACGCGCTCGCGCTGGCGCGCGCGACCAGGCCGGGGGAGGGGGCGCTGGAGTTCGTGAACGAGTGGGTGGCGCACGGCGCCAGCGTGCGCGCGGCGCAGTACCTGACCCTCGGCGCCAAGGCGAAGGCCCTCCTGGGCGGCCGCGCGCACGTGGCCTTCGAGGACGTACGCGCCCTCACGGGGCCCGTGCTCCGGCACCGCGTGCTCCGCAACTTCAGGGCGGAATCCGCGGGGGTCACCACCGACCAGGTCATCGAAAAGGTCCTGTCGGCGGTCGCCCCTCCCGGTTCGGGGCTCAGGTGAGCGTGGCCCGCCCCGCCCCCGCGGCGCCGATGCTCGACCCTGCGATCCTGGCTAGCATCGGCTCGCTGGAGCTGCTCGCGCGAGGCGTCGTCGAGGGCTTTCTGGCCGGCCTGCACCGGGCGCCCCACCTGGGCACTTCGCTCGACTTCGCCGAGCACCGCCCCTATCACGCGGGCGACGACGTTCGGCGCGTGGACTGGCGGCTCTACGGCCGCACCGACCGCCACTACGTCCGGCTCTTCGAGGCGGAAACCAACGCGGACGTGACGCTGCTGGTGGACGTGTCGCGGTCGATGGATTTCCGCGGATCGCCGGACCGCCTGACCAAGTTCGACTACGCCCGTTTCCTCGCGGCGTCGCTCGCATACCTCGCCGCGACGCAGCGCGACCGCGTGGGCCTGACGACCTTCGCCTCCGAGGTGATCGAGACGGTGCCACCCGCGGCGCGCCACCGCGACACCGTACTGCGGGCCCTGGAGCGGGCGACGCCCGAGCCCGGGAGCGGCCTCGCCGACGCCGCCGAGCGGACCGGCGCCGCGCTGCGGCGGCGCGGCATGGTCGCCGTCATCGGCGACTTCTACGAGCCTCCGGCGCAGGTCGCGCGCGCGTTCGAGGCGCTGCGCGGGCGCGGACACGACGTGATCGCCTTCCACGTCCTGGATCCCTGGGAGCGCCGCCTGCCGGAGCTGGACTCGACGCTGTTCGAGGACCTCGAGACCGGCGAGCGCAGGCCGGTCGATCCCGCGCGCGCCGCCGCCGCGTTCGGGCGTCGGGTCGACGAGCACGTGCGCGCGATCTCGGCGGAGCTGCTGGCGCTGCGCGTGGACCACGTGCTGCTGGACACCGCGACGCCGCTGGGGGTCGCGCTGGCGCGCTGGCTGGCGCACCGGCGCGCCGCGCTGCGGCGGCGGTCCGCCGCGGGCCGGGCGTCGGCCGGCGGCCGGGGGAGACGCTAGTGGGCTTCCTCGCCCCCGCCATCCTGGCCGGCTGCCTGGCCGTTGCGGTCCCGATATGGCTGCACCTGACCCGCCGCCCGCCCGACCGCCGGCAGGCGTTCCCCTCGCTCATGTTCCTGGACGAGGCGCCGCTCCACGCCACGCGCCGGCGCAGCATCCGCGACCCGCTCCTGCTCGCGCTGCGGGTGCTGGCGATCGTGCTGCTCGTCGCCGCCTTCAGCCGGCCCTACCTGCCCCTTCCGAGCGGCGGCCGTGGCGAGGTCGGCGGGGTGCGCGAGGTCGTCCTCCTGTTGGACCGCTCCTACAGCATGGGGGCGGCGGACCGGATGGCGGAGGCCCGGACGGCGGCGCGCGGGATCTTCGCGGAGCTGGGCGAGGGGGATCGGCTCACGCTCGTGACGTTCGACGGCGCGGCGCGCGCGCTGGGACCGGCGACGCGCGACGTGGCCGCGCTTTCGGCCGTGCTGGACTCGGTCGCTCCCGGCGAGGGCGGCACCTCCTACGCCACGGCGCTGCGTCTCGCCGAGAGCATCCTATCCGCCTCCCCCGGCCCGCGCCGGGAGGTCGTGATCGTGAGCGATTTCGTAGCCGGCGCGCCCTCCGCCGAGGCGCCGGTCGCGCTGCCGGAGGGCACCCTGCTGCGCACCCTCGCCGTCGGAGCGGGGCCCATCGACGACCTGGCCGTGGCCGACGTATCGCTGCGGCGCGCCGGATTCGCGGCGGGCGAGCGCGTGCGCGTCCTGGCGCGCGTCCGCAACTCCGGGCACGTGCCGGTCGAAGGTCGCGCGGTCGCGCTGACGCTCGATGGCGCGCCGGTCGCTTCGGAAGCCGTGTCCCTCGAACCGGGCGCCGCGACCACCATCGAGTTCCCCGCCTTTTCGGTCGCCTCGGGGCCGGCCTCCGGGGTGGTTCGCGTGGACGCCGACGACCTGCCGGCGAACGACCGGCGGTACTTCGTGGCCGAGCCCCGGCGCGTCCTCGACGTTCTCATCGTCGAGCCGGACGGCAGCGGGCCGCGCAGGGGGATCCACCTGCGCCGCGCGCTCGAGCTCGGCCGTTCCCCCCGCTTCGCGCTCCGGCGGCGTACGCCGCGCAGCCTCCGCGCCGAGGACTTCCGGGAGGCCGGGGTGGTGATCCTCGACGAGGTCCCGTTTCCGGAGGGCGAGAAGGGCGCGCGGCTGAGGAGCTTCGTGGAGGGGGGCGGGGGCCTCCTCACCGCATTCGGCGACCGCTCCGGCGGCGGCGTCCCCGAGGTCGCGCGCGGGCTGCTGCCGGCCGGCGTCGGCCGGGCCGTGTCCCGGGCCGAAGGCGGGTCCCTGGGCCGCCTGGAGTACGGCCACCCGGTGTTCTCGGCGTTCAGGGACCCCGGCTCGGGCGACCTCGGCGCCGCGCGGATCGAACGGTATCGCCGAGTCGACGAGGGCGGCATGCGCGTGCTCGCGCGCTTCGACGATGGGTCCCCCGCGCTGCTGGAGGCGGAAGCCGGGCTCGGCCGCTCGCTGCTCTGGACCAGCACCCTCGGCGACGCCTGGAACGACCTCCCCCTGCAGCCGGTCTACCTGCCGCTCCTGCACCGCCTGCTGCTCCACGCGGCGGCCTGGAACGACGGCTCCCCGGAGCGCCTCGTCGGAAGCTCCGTCGACCCGTCCTCCCTCGTCGCGCCCGGCGCCCCGCGGGAGGACCCGGCGGTGCTGGTCCTGCCCGGTAATACGAGGCGGGAGCTGGACGCCGGGGGTGCGCCCGTTTCGCTCGAGCGCGCCGGCGTCTACGAGATCCGAGACCCCGCCGCGGCCGACGTGTCGCGCTTCGCGGTCAACGTGGATGCGGAGGAGGCCGGCGCCACCGCGGTGGACACCGCCGCGCTCGCCAGCGGGCCCGCGGACGGCGACCCCGACGTCGCCCGGCAGGAGGATGAAGCCGAAGCGGAGGCGCTCGCGGGAGCTGCGGACCGGGAGCCGGGGCGCGCTCTCTGGTGGCCCCTCCTGCTCGCGGCCGGTGTACTTTTCCTGCTGGAGAGCGTCCTTTCCAACGTGCGTCCGGGGCGCTCGATGATCGGAGGAACGCGGTGAGCGGTTGGAAGCGGGCGAGGAAGGCCAGGAAGGAGGGCGTCGAGCTGCGCGCGATCCTCGCGCGGGTTCTGCGCCGCTGGCGCGTCAAGCGCGTCCTGCTCGGCGGGATGCTCGTCGCGCTGACGGCGCTCGGGGCGTTCGTCCTGGCGGCGCTCGCGATGCCCTCCCTGGGCGACGGCCTGCCGGCCACCGCGGTCCGCCTCGTGGCCGTCGCGATCCCGCTGGCGGCGGCGATCCTGTGGGTGTTGGGTCCGGCGTTCCGGCGCATTCCGGACGAGCGGATCGCGCTGTACCTGGAGGAGCACGAGCCGACGCTGGGTTCGGCGGTCCTGGGCGCCCTCGCCGGAGACTCCGGATCGCGGGCGCTGGCGGAACGGGCGGTACGGACGGCGCTCGAGCGCCTGCACGAGGTGGAGGATGGCGACCGCATCGACCGCGCCGAGCTGCGCCGCTTCGCCGCGCTCATGGGGCTCCTGCTCGTCACCGCGATCGCGACGATGGCGTTCCGGCCCGCCTTCCTGGACACCGGAACGGATCGCTTCTTCGGCGCCGGGGCGGAGGGGGGAGAAGGCGCCCGGCCCTCGTTCCAGGTCGATCCCGGCGACGCGACCATCCCCACCCATGGCGACGTCAGCGTGCGCGCGCGCGTGGTCGATCTCGCCTCTCCCGAGCGGGTGGACCTGCTCGTGTTCGCC
>Ga0299913_10004490_pt1 | contig 11720 bp, 9 predicted proteins | sample RVTome_9_FD_201360 | JGI IMG/M metagenome (GOLD analysis project Ga0299913, IMG submission 201360) | Soil microbial communities from uranium-contaminated site in the Upper Colorado River Basin, Wyoming, United States - RVT155D38 (version 2) ... | reverse complement strand
GTGGACGACACGTTGACGGTGGAGCCGGGGCGTACGGCGTTCGTCGACGCCCTGGCCAACGACCTCGTCGCGCCCGGTGACCGGGTGACGCTGGAGCTGGTCGACCCGCCGGAGGGAGTCCGGCTGGAGACCGACACGGGTCCCGTCGTGCTCGACGCGCCCGGCCAGGTGGACGGCCGGAACCTCGAGGTGGTCTACACCGTCAGCAACGGGCTCGACAACTCGCGGGCCACGGTCACGCTGCGGACCGCCGAGCCCTACAACAACCCCCCGGTCGTCCCGGACTCCTTCGGAGAGACCGAGGACGGCGACTCGGTCAGCGTGGACGTGCTGGAGAGTGCGCACGACCCGGACGGGCCGTCCGACGAGCTGGTGGTCACCCAGGTCTTCGCGCCGGACGGCGTCACTCACTCTCTGGCGGGCAGTGAGCTCACGGTGGCACGGGGACCCGAGCCGGTCGTCGTACCCTTCCGCGTCGAGGACGCCGACGGTGGGTCCACGACGGCCTCGCTCTACGTGCCCGCGGCCGGCAGCGGACCCCCACAGGTGAAGCCGGACAGTGTGGTCGACCTGGATCCGGGGGAGAGCATCACCGAGCGGCTGGCCGACCACGTCGTCGACCCCGCCGGAGGCGAGGTCGCGTTCACGTTGCGCGACCGGATCTGGGCCTCTCCGGCCGAGTCCGTGACCGCGTCGATCACCGGCGACGGGAAGTTCGAGGTGGCGGCCGCCGACGGCTACCGCGGCCCGGGTGCGGTGGTGTTCGAGGTCAGCACCGGCGCGACGGTCGACGACGAGGAGGGCCAGCGGGCGGTTGTCTCCGTTCCGGTCCAGGTGGGCCGCACCAGGCCGGTGCTGCGCTGCCCGGACGAGGAGATCGAGGTCGCCCAGGGCGAGCGGCTCCAGATCGACGTGGCGGCGCTGTGCCACGTGTGGACCGCCGACCCCGACGAGGCGCTGGCGCTCAGCTTCACGGCGGACTGGGAACGCTCCTCCGACGGGTTGGCGATCATCGAGCCGCAGGGTTCGATCATCGAGGTGGCCGCGGACGGCGGTGCGCCCCCGGACACCCGGGGCGTGCTCGCGCTGGAGGCCGACGGAGGCCGGGGCGAGCTGGGGATCAGGGTGGTCGCCGCCCCGCCGCCGTCGATGGCGCCGATCCGGGTCGCGGACATGCGGGCGGGGGAGTCGCGCACGATCGACCTCGCGCCGTACCTCCGGCCCGGGGTCAGCGACCCCGAGCCCACGGTGGTGCAGGTGGAGCAGCTGACCTCCCTGGACATGCAGATCGTCCAGGACGGGAAGTCCGCGGTGACCCTCACCACGGGGGAGCGAGTCGACGGGGTGGCCGAGTTCAGCGTGGTGATGAGCGACGTACCCGTCGCCTCGGGCAACGAGCGGCTCGCCGAGGGCCGGATCCGGCTCGAGGTGCTCGACCGACCCGACACTCCGTTGGCGCCGGTGCCGGGCCGGACGGTGCGGAGCCAGGAGGTCCACCTCGAGTGGCGGGCCCCGGAGCCGAACGGCGCGCCGATCACGCGCTACGAGGTCCGCGCCGACGACGGTTCCACCCATCGCTGCGCGAGCACCTCCTGCGACATCACCGGGCTCACCAACGGTCGGGCCTACCGGTTCAAGGTGCGGGCCCGCAACGCCATCGGCTGGTCCGACGAGAGCCCGTGGTCGGCGAAGGCCACTCCCGACGCCAGGCCCGGTCCCGTGGGCCCGATCAGCGTGCCCAAGGGCGGCGTCGGGGACGGTCAGCTGATCCTCCAGTGGAGCCCGCCGACCACGCAGACCTCGGCGATCCGTCGCTACCACGTCAGCTGGCCGGGCGGGAGCAAGACGGTCCGGACGAACCGCGCCACGGTCGGGCCCCTGGACAACAACAAGCAGTACACCTTCACCGTGCAGGCGGAGAACGCTCTGGACGTGGGCGAGCCGCGTGAGGGCGGGCCGTTCCAGTCGGTGGGTACGCCGCAGGCCCCGCCCGCGCCGACGATCACCGACCAGAAGACGCCCGGGGACGAGGGCGCGGTCACGATCACCTGGCCGGAGACCGACCCCAACGGCCCCACGCCGCTGCGCTACACCGTGCTGCGCAACGGCCACCCGCTGCCGGCCTGCACGGACATCACGCTGAACCGCTGCGACAACGGGAACATCACCTACGACGGCAAGGAGTACCACTACGCCGTCAGGGCCACCAACGACGGCGGCAAGTCCAACACCGGCCCGACGTCGTCGTGGAGCGCGGTCGGGGAGCCCGCGGCGTGGCAGGACTGGACCATCAAGCCGAACGGCACGGACCACCAGGCCGTCGCAAAGTTCACGGTCCCCGACTCGCGGGGCGCGGAGTCGAACGTGTCGGTGATCGTGAACGGCGTGGTGCGCAGTACCGACCCGCTGCGAGGCAGCCAGACGCGCACCGTGGCCGTCCCCGACAACGACGGCCCTCACAACGTGAGCCTCCGGGTCTGCAACGAGAGCGGGGCCTGCTCGGCTTCGAGCACCAAGTCAGTGCAGACCTACGGGCCGCTGAGGGATCACCACATCATCTCGATCCAGCCGACGGTAAGCGACACCAGCGTCTCCTGGCGGATCGCGGTCGACACGAATGGCAACGCGGCGAAGGTACGAGTGGACAGCAACCAGCGGAGCAGCAAGACGTTCACAGCGGCAGGAGTTGACGTGCACACGTTCACCCTGCCGGCCAAGGACCTCGGCTACTCGACGTCGGAGAAAGTCACTGTGACCCTCTTCGACGGGTCGCCCGAGCGAGGTTCCGGTTCGAAGAGTGCGACGTCTCCGGAGACCGCGGCCAAGCCGCCCCCGCCCGAGGTGCGGATCTTCCGCGGCGACAAGTGCAACGACGGCAACCCGAACGTCAAGGACTGCAACCTCGACGGCTCGGGCATCGACTGCGTCAGTCCCGAGTGCGGCCACATCGTGGTCCGGAGCTGGAGCTTCGACCAGTCGACCTCGCTCTCGTGCACGTTCCACAACAACAACGGTCCGTTCAAGACCCGGATCGTGCAGGCCAACACCACCCAGCAGACGCGCAGCTACTACGGCGACGGCGGGTCGAAGGTGTGGGCGGTGTGCGTCGGCGACAAGAACGCGAAGTACACCAGCACCAAGGAAAAGGCCACCTCGCCCAAGTACACCTGGCCGAGCAGCTGAGCGCCCTCCGACGAAGGACGAAGGAAGACACCGTGACCCTCACCCCCGACCAGGCCGCCTGGTTCCAGCAGACGTTCGACCAGCTGACCGACAACATCGCGAAGGCCGTGCTGGGCAAGCGGCACGTCGTACGCCTGGTGTTGACCTGCCTGCTGGCCGAGGGTCACATGCTGCTCGAGGACTTCCCCGGCACCGGCAAGACCATGCTCGCCCGGGCGCTCGCCAACACGGTCGAGGGCAGCCACGCCCGGATCCAGTTCACCCCCGACCTGCTGCCCTCGGACGTCACCGGGGTGACCGTCTACGACCAGCACAAGGGGACGTTCGAGTTCCACCCCGGCCCGATCTTCCACACGATCGTGCTCGCGGACGAGATCAACCGGGCCTCGCCCAAGACGCAGTCGGCGCTGCTGGAGGTCATGGAGGAGGGCCGGGTGACCGTCGACGGCGCTCCCCACGAGGTGGGCGAGCCGTTCATGGTGATCGCCACGCAGAACCCGATCGAGCAGGCCGGCACCTACCGCCTCCCCGAGGCCCAGCTGGACCGGTTCCTCATGAAGACCGCGCTCGGCTATCCCGACCACGCCTCGACCGTGGAGCTGCTCGTGAACGCCAAGGTGCGGGACCGGGCCGGACTGGTCTCCCCGATCATCACCTCCGAGGTGGTGGCGCAGATGAGCGACCTGGCCGACGAGGTGTACGTCGACCCGGCGGTCGTGTCCTACGTGGCGGAGATCGCGGAGGAGTCCCGTCGGCAACCGCACGTGAAGCTCGGCCTCTCGGCCCGTGGCTGCCTGGCCTTCATCCGGGTGGCCAAGACCTGGGCGGCGGCGGACGGACGCGACCACGTGGTGCCCGACGACATCAAGGAGCTGGCCGAGCCGGTGCTGTGCCACCGGATCCTGCTCGACGCCGAGGCCCAGTTCAACGGCGTCACGGTGGAGACCGTGATCGGCCGGCTGCTGGACTCCGTCACGCCGCCGACCGACCGGGTGGCCTGAGCGAGACATGGAGAGGCTGCGCGAGACGCTCGGCATCGTCAACCCCCTGGGGTGGACGGTCGCCGGACTCGGCCTGGTCGCGCTCGTCGCCGGGCTGCTCGCCGACTGGCAGGAGCTGGCCACGCTGGCCCTCGGGTGCCTCGTGCTGTGCCTGCTCGCGGTGCCCTTCCTCGCCGGACGCACCCGGATCCGGGTGCAGCTGGAGCTCGAGCCAGAGCGGATCGTCGCCGGCGGGACGGTCGTCGGGGCGGTGCGGGTCACCAACATCGCCGGGGGTCGCCTGCTCCCCACGATCCTCGAGCTCCCGGTGGGGGAGAACGCGCACCGCTACCCCCTCCCGTCGCTCGCCCCCGACGCCGAGCACGAGGAGGGCTTCACGATCCGCACCGAGCGGCGCGGCGTCATCCCGGTGGGACCGGTGACCACCCGGCGCGGAGACCCGGCCGGCCTGTTCTCCCGCGACGCCCGCTGGACCGACGTACGGGAGGTGCTGGTCCGGCCCGTGATGGTGCCGCTGGAGGCGCTCGGCGCCGGACTGCTGCGTGACCTCGAAGGCGTGACCACGGACGCGATCTCCCAGAGCGACCTGGCCTTCCACGCACTCCGTGAGTACACCCCCGGCGACGACCTGCGCCACGTGCACTGGCGGTCCTCGGCGAAGGCCGACCAGCTGCTCGTGCGCCAATACCTCGACACCCGGCGCAGCCACGCCACGGTGGTGGTCGACGACCGCAGCGGGGCCTGGCGCGACCCGGACGACTTCGAGACCGCACTGTCGGCGGCCGCCTCGATCGTCACCCGCGCCGTGCTCGACGACTTCGAGACCTCGTTCATGTGCGGCGGCCAGGTCGCGTCGGGCACCGACGGAAACCTCACCCTCGACGCGATCTGCCGGGTCGAGCCCGGCCGCACCGGACTGGTCAGCGCCGCCAACCGGGCCGCGGCGGTGGCCACCGACACCAGCCTGCTTTTCCTCGTGACCGGCGCCGCCGCCGACTTCGCGACCGTGCAGCGGGCTGCCGCCTCCTTCGACCACGAGGTGCGCCGCATCGGGATCGTGCTCGACCCGTCCCGGACCAGCACGGTCACCGAGGTGGGCGACCTGACCGTGATCCGCCTCGCCGAGCTGGGCGACCTCGCCGCCCTGCTGCGCTGGAGCGTCCAGTGAGCGCCCGGCTGATCCCCGACCGGCGCGGCATGGTCGACCTCGGGTTGCTGCTGGCCTGCTGCACGGTCGCGCTGCTCGGCCTCGGGGACTCCTTCGCCGGCCCGGCGTACGCCGTTGTCGGCGTCCTCGGCCTGCTGCTCGGGACGACGATCGCCCACGCGGGCCGGAGCCTCGGATGGCCCCGTTCAGCGTCCCTGCTGCTGCTCCTCGCCGTGCTGTTCCTGCTCGGCCCGCCGCTGTGCCTGCGCGGTGCGGACACCCCGTGGCCCACCCCGGCCGGCCTCGCCGGTGTGGTCGACCAGCTGGCCGGAGGGTGGAAGGACCTGCTCACCACGCTGCCGCCCGTCGACGGGGACGGTCCCCTGCTCGTGCTCCCGTGGGCGCTGGGGCTCGGCGCGGGCTGGCTCGGCGTCCAGCTGCTGAACGCCCTCTCCCGCCCCGCGTGGCTGGCGGCGCTGCTGCCGGTGCTCGTGCCGGTGCTGCTGCTGGTCGGGGTGATGCTGCTCGGCGTCGACCACCCTGTGTCGCTGACGCTCCAGGGCGGGGTGTTCGCCGGGCTCGTCCTGTGGTGGCTGGTGGTGCGCTCGGCCCCGCCGACCGCGGCCGGGGACGCCTCCCGCCGGGCCGGCCGGGCCGTGGGTGTGCTCGGCATGCTGCTCGTGGCGGGTGCCGTCGCGGTGCCGCTGGTGGCCGCCGTGCAACCCACGGACGACGAGCGCCTGCACCTGCGTGAGCACGTCGCGCCGCCCTTCGACATCGGGCGCTACCCCTCGCCGCTCTCGTCGTTCCGGCGCTACGTCAAGATGCCCGAACCGGACGCGGTGAACCTCTACGAAGAGACGCTGATGCAGGTGGACGGCGTACCGGCCGGGACCCGCCTGCGGTTCGCGGCGCTCGACCATTACGACGGGGTGGTCTGGGGTGCCGCCGAAGACACGGACCCGGCCACCAGCGACGACACCTTCCAGCGGGTCTCGTCCACCATCGACAACCCCGTGGAGGGCACCGGGCTGACGGCCACGGTCGAGATCGCAGAGGGTTACCGCGGTGTCTGGTTGCCGACGGTCGGGTCCCTGCAGGGCCTGGAGTTCCTGGCGGACGACCCGCGCGAACTGGGCACCGACTTCCGCTACAACCTGGCCACCTCCACCGCGGTCGTGCCCTCCGGCCTCCAGCCGGGGGACCGCTACCGCATGCGGGTCGTCGTGCCGGCCGACGCGGTCGACGAGAACGCCCTGCCCGCCGCGCCGAACAGCACCGCCCAGCTCTCCGCCGGCTTCCTGGACACTCCGTCGGTCCAGTGGTCGGCCGGGGAGTCGGAGCCCATGCGCCGCGTGTTCGCGGTCGCACAGCACCTGAAGATCGAGGGCAAGTACTCCGACGGGGTGCTGGCCGCCGAGAAGATCTACCACCCGGGCCACCACGAGCGCCGGCTGTGGGACGAGTTCGCCAACGCGCCCATCATGGTCGGCAACGACGAGCAGTACGCCGCGATCATGGCGTTGCTGGCCAACCGGATCGGGGTGCCCGCCCGCGTCGTGATGGGTGCGGTCGTGCCGGAGAGCGGCGAGGTGCGGGGCGCCGACGTACAGGCGTGGGTGGAGCTCCAGGTCGCGGACGGGTCCTGGCGGACGCTGCCGACCGAGGAGTTCATGGACACCGACCGGCCGGCCGAGCAGCCGCCCCGCACCGAGCAGGAGATGAGCGGCAGCGTGGTGCCGCCGCCGGCTCCGATCCCACCCCCCTCGACCGCGGGGGAGCAGACCGACGCCGAGCTGCAGGCGCGCAAGCGGCCCCGCGACACCGAGGAGGCGGGCGGTCTCCCGGCGTGGCTGCGCGTCGTGCTCGTGTACGTCGGTGGGCCGCTGCTGCTGGTCGCGTTGCTCGTCGGCCTGGTCGTCGGCGCGAAGGCGATGCGCCGCTACCGCCGCCGGACCACGGGCCGTCCCTCGGCCCGGGTGGTGGGGGCCTGGCACGAGCTGGTCGACCATGCTCGCGATCTCGGAACCATGGTCCCGTCGAGGGCGACCCGGCGGGAGCAATCCGGTGTTCTCGGTGGGGCCGCCCCCGCGCTGGCCCGGGTGGCCGACGCCCACGTGTTCGGGCGACGTGCGCCGGACGGACCCGCGGCCGCGGACTTCTGGGGCCGGGTGGACACGCTTCGACGCGAGATGAGCGAGGGCGTCGGGCGCCGTCGGCGACTGCTGGCGGCGGTCAGCCTGCGGACCTTCCGCCGCTGAGCAGGGTCGGCGTCAGGCCCCGGCGGCGGAGTCCTCGGGCCGCTTCGGGCGTCGGGGCGCGAGCACCCGGGCCGCCTGACGGGCGACCTCGGGGTCGGCTGCCAGCGTCGGGTCGACGAACACCACGTTGTACTGGTGCGGTCGCTGGATGTCGCGGATCACCGGCACCAGGCCCAGTTCGCCGAGGAAGCGGGCGACGTCGGTGTCGAGCCACTGCCCCTCCCAGGTGGTGCGGTTCTCGACCTCGATGTAGACGGCCGAGGCCCGGGAGAGCACCTCGCGACCACCCTCGAGCACCTGTCCGGCCGCCCCCTCGACGTCGATCCACGCCACGACGCGGTCAGAGGGGTCGAGCGTCACCAGGTCGTCCAGCCGGGAGGCCTCGACCGAGACCACCTCGTCGGCCTTGGTCTTGCGGTGCACGTTGAGGCTGGCCATCCGGTTGGTACGACGGCGCTTCCGCTTCCCCAGGTCGCGGGGGATGTGCAGCTCGATCGTCCCGTTGGTGGGACCGACCGCGAGGTTGCGGTAGTCCACGCCGGTGGCGGCGAGACGCTCACGGTGCACGTCGTACACGTAGGGGTTGGCCTCCAGCGCCAGGCAGCGGGCGGCGGGGACGGACTCCTTGAGCCAGACGGAGAAGGTGGCCTGGTGGGCGCCCAGCTCGAGGCCGACCGTGGGCCGGACCTGCAGGCACAGCTCCCGGAAGTACTCCTCGACGCGGGCGTCGACGGCCTTGCGGTCCCGGCGGGATCCCTGGGCCTGGGCGGCGACGTAGCGGGACCAGTAGAGGTACCACGCGTCGCCCGACCCGGTCGGGTTCTCCTCGATGTTCGGCACGCCTTCCCTCTTCCCGGACGAGGCCCTCGACGGTCGGTCCCCTCTACCGTAGGCGACCACTGGTGGCCCGGGCCCCGGGCGCGGGGAACAAGCGCGCCCCGCTCGCTGGTTGGGGGGCCGTGAGCCCACGAACCCCCGCCCTGTCCGTCCTCGACCTGGTGCCCGTGCGGAGCAACCAGACCACCGCCGACGCGGTGGCTGCCTCGCGGTCGCTGGCCCGGGCCGCGGACGGTCTGGGGTTCCGCCGCTACTGGGTCGCCGAGCACCACAACATGCCGGCGGTGGCCGCCACCAACCCGCCCGTGCTCGTGGGGCTGCTGGCCGCCGCGACCGAGCGGATCCGGGTCGGGTCGGGCGGAGTCATGCTGCCCAACCATGCGCCGCTGGTCGTGGCCGAGCAGTTCGCCCTCCTGGAGGCGGCGTTCCCGGGCCGGATCGACCTCGGCATCGGACGGGCACCGGGCACCGACCCGCTGACGCGCTACGCCCTGCGGCACGGCGCGGGCGGGGTGGACGACAACGCGGTGGCGCGCTTCCCGGAGTTCCTCGACGACATCGCCGCCATGATGGACACCGACGGCGTGACGATGGCCGTCGGTGGGCGTGGCACCGCCCTGCGCGCCACCCCGCACGCCGTCGGCCGGCCGCCGCTGTGGCTGCTCGGATCCTCCGACTACTCCGCGCGGCTGGCGGCCGAGCGGGGGCTGCCGTACGTCTTCGCGCACCACTTCAGCGGGCGGGGGACCGCCGAGGCGCTGGCGCTCTACCGGGAAGGCTTCCGCCCCTCACCTGCCTGCCCCGAGCCGCGCACGTTCCTGACCGTCAACGTCGCCGTGGCTGAGACCTCGGAGGAGGCGGAGCGACTGGCCCGGCCCCAGCAGCTGGCGATGCTCGCGCTGCGCACCGGTGGCCCGTTGCGACCCCAGCTGCTCGTGGAGGACGCGGAGCGGACCGAGGTGCCGAAGGAGCACCGCGGGCTGATGTCCGCGATGCTGCGGCGCTGGATCGTGGGGGACCCGGCCACCGCCGCGGCTGAGGTACGCCGGCTGGCGGAGGTCTTCGACGTCGACGAGGTGATGGTCCACCCGGTGGCGGGAGCCGTCGCCGGAGACGACCCGGCCGGCGTCCCTGCCCGGCTGCGAACCCTGGAGCTGCTGGCCGCCGCACTGGATTAGGGAATCGGCGGCGTTTCCCACTAGACTGAGCGGTCGGCCCAACGTGGGTCTGTTTCGTGGTGCCTCGCGGCTGCCCGGATCGTCATAGCCTTTGCTCACGCGAGCGAAGGCGCGCGCCCGGGAAGAGGTCCACGAACGGCTGCACGAGGTCCACTTCGCCCCGGCGGAGAGGTTCCCGGGCCGGCCCCGCTGAGGCGGGGTGAACGAAACGGTAGATCACACACGATCAGATTGCGGAGGACATGCCGAAGAAAGAAGGCGTGATCGAGATCGAGGGCACCGTCGTGGAGGCTCTCCCGAACGCGATGTTCCGGGTCGAGCTGAGCAACGGGCACAAGGTGCTCGCCCACATCAGCGGCAAGATGCGCCAGCACTACATCCGGATCCTCCCCGAGGACCGTGTGGTGGTGGAGCTCTCGCCGTACGACCTCACCCGGGGTCGGATCGTCTACCGGTACAAGTGACCACAGCCGAGCACAACTGAGAAAGGCCTCTCATGAAGGTCAAGCCGAGCGTCAAGGCGATCTGTGACAAGTGCCAGGTGATCCGTCGCCACGGCCGCGTCATGGTCATCTGCAGCAACCCGCGGCACAAGCAGCGCCAGGGTTGATCCGGGAGGAGTGAGCCGGAGGTACGCCGAGCGCGAGCCCCGCACCGGATCAACAAGGAAGTACCGCTGAGTCCCTGACCCAGCACCGCGCCCGAGCGGCGTACACAACTGAATACATCCACCGTCGAGTCGCTTAGCCGCCCACGCGGCGAACCACCTCCGGACGACGGGCCGGAGCCCGGTTCTCGACCAGCACCACCGAGACCGGGACGCGACACGACCAGACACCTGTCGAGCAGAAACCGAAGGGAACAGCCACCACATGGCACGCCTCGTTGGGGTCGACCTTCCGCGTGACAAGCGGATCGAGGTCGCACTCACCTACATCTACGGCATTGGCCGTACCCGCGCCCAGCAGCTCCTGGAGACCACCGGGGTCAGCTCCGACCTCCGGGTCCACGAGCTGGGCGACGAGGAGCTGGTCAAGCTCCGTGACGCGATCGAAGCCAACTTCAAGATCGAGGGTGACCTCCGTCGCGAGGTCCAGGCCGACATCCGTCGCAAGATCGAGATCGGCAGCTACCAGGGTCGCCGCCACCGCATGGGCCTTCCGGTCCGCGGCCAGCGGACCAAGACCAACGCGCGCACCCGCAAGGGCCCCAAGCGCACCGTTGCCGGCAAGAAGAAGGCGAAGTGACCCCACGCACGGGCGCTCTGCCCCCGTTTGCCGTGGCGGGTCATCAACCGAACTCGACCTCCCCGACCAGCTACCTCAGGAGAATCTGACACATGCCTCCCAAGAGCCGCACCAGCAAGGTGCGCCGCAAGGAGAAGAAGAACGTCGCTCAGGGCGAAGCCCACATCAAGAGCACGTTCAACAACACCATCGTCACGATCACCGACCCGACCGGTGCGGTGATCTCGTGGGCCTCTGCCGGCACCGTCGGCTTCAAGGGCTCCCGCAAGTCCACCCCGTTCGCCGCGCAGATGGCCGCCGAGGCGGCCGGTCGCCGGGCGATGGAGCACGGCATGAAGAAGATCGACGTCTTCGTGAAGGGCCCGGGTTCGGGCCGCGAGACGGCGATCCGTTCCCTGGGTGCGATCGGCCTCGAGGTCGGCACCATCCAGGACGTCACGCCCACGCCCCACAACGGCTGCCGCCCGCCCAAGCGCCGCCGCGTCTGACCCGAGACTTTCGAAGGAGACTTTGAGAAATGGCCCGTTACACCGGCCCCATGACCAAGAAGTCGCGCCGTCTCGGTGTCGACCTCGTTGGTGGCGACGCTGCGTTCGAGAAGCGTCCCTACCCGCCCGGCCAGCACGGCCGTGGCCGCATCAAGGAGAGCGAGTACCTCCTCCAGCTGCGTGAGAAGCAGAAGGCCCGCCTGTCGTACGGCGTGCTCGAGAAGCAGTTCCACCGGTACTACGTCGAGGCGTCGCGGCGCCCCGGCAAGACCGGTGACAACCTGCTGGCGATGCTCGAGTGCCGCCTCGACAACGTGGTCTACCGCGCCGGCTTCGCCCGGACTCGTCGTCACGCGCGCCAGCTCGTCGTGCACGGTC
>Ga0299913_10004489_pt1 | contig 11720 bp, 11 predicted proteins | sample RVTome_9_FD_201360 | JGI IMG/M metagenome (GOLD analysis project Ga0299913, IMG submission 201360) | Soil microbial communities from uranium-contaminated site in the Upper Colorado River Basin, Wyoming, United States - RVT155D38 (version 2) ... | reverse complement strand
CGGAGCAGGTTCTCGTAGCCGGCCCGGCCGGCGGTCTCGGCCAGGGCGGTGACCTCCTCCTCCGGGAGGTCGACCCGGCGCGCCGCGTCGTCGCCGCCGGCCATCGCCAGGTGGAGGGCGTCGCGGCAGTAGGCGAGGAAGTGCGAGTAGGCCTGCCGCGGGTCCCAACCCTCCTCCTCGAGCCGCGCCGCGAGCCGCGACACCGCCGCCGCGTCCCCGGCGAGGACCGCCTCGAGAAGCCCGCGGAGGAGCGCGACGTCGAGCCCGCCGAGGAGCCGGGCGGCGTCCTCGTCGTCGATCGTGCCGCCGCCGAAGGTGGCGAGCTGGTCGAGCAGCGCCACCGCGTCGCGCACGCTCCCCTCCCCGGCGCGGGCGATCAGCCGCAGCGCCGGCGGGCTGGCAGCGATCCCCTCCGCCTCGGCGATCGAGGCGAGGTGCGCCGCCACCGTGTCGGCCGCGACCCGCCGGAAGTGGAACTCCTGGCACCGGGAGAGCACCGTCGCGGGCACCGCCTCGGCCTCGGTCGTCGCGAAGACGAAGACGAGGTGCGGGGGCGGCTCCTCGACGATCTTGAGCAGCGCGTCGAACGCCTGGCGGGAGAGGCGGTGGATCTCGTCGAGCACCACCACCTTGTAGCGGTCGCGCGCCGGGCCGTAGCGCAGGCTCTCGGTGAGCTCGCGCACCTGCTCGACCTTCGAGTAGGTCGCGGCGTCGACCTCGATGACGTCGAGATCGGCGCCGGCGGTGATCTCACGGCACGGGGTGCAGCGGTTGCACGGCGTGGCGGTCGGCCCTTGCTCGCAGTTGAGCGCCTTGGCCAGCAACCGCGCGGCCGTCGTCTTGCCGACCCCGCGGATGCCCGAGAACAGATACGCCTGGGCGATCCGCCCCTCGCCGAGCGCGTTGGTCAGCGCGGTGACGATGGGCTCCTGCCCGATCAGGGCGGCGAAGTCCTGCGGTCGCCACTTGCGAGCTAGGACCTGGTAGGTCATGACGGGGGAACGGCGGGACGGGGCGTCCGGCAGCGGGCGACGAAGGGTTCCGGCTGCTCTGCGGCACTCGACCCGGACACCTTATCGCTGCTCCCTTCCGGGTCTGACGAGGTTCGGAGCCGGCCGATGCACAGGACCCGAACCCTTCGTCCCCCGCTGCCGGGAAAGACCATGGTACGCCGCGGCCGGACCGAAGTAAAGGGCGCGGCGGTCGACGGGACCTCCCGCGCGACGCCTGTGGTACCATGCCCTTTCGCCCTGCGGGGCGGACGGAGGGCGTGTGCGACCTGGGGCGGCGAAGTGCGAGGCGGAATTCGACGACGCCGACCGGCGGTTCGTGAGCGAGGCCCTCCGGGAGGCCGACAAGGCGACGGCGCTCGGCGAGGTGCCGATCGGCGCCGTGGTCGTGCGGGACGGCGAGGTCGTCGGCCGGGGTCACAACCGGCGCGAAACCGACGGCGACCCGCTGGCGCACGCCGAGATCCTCGCCCTGCGGGAGGCCGCGGGCGCGACGGCCGGCTGGCGGCTCGTCGGGTGCACGATGTACGCGACGCTGGAGCCGTGCGCGATGTGCGCCGGCGCGCTGGTCGCCGCCCGGGTCGGCCGCCTGGTCTTCGGGGCCTACGACCCGAAGGGCGGCTTCTGCGGCACCCTGGGCAACCTGGTCCAGGACTCGCGCCTCAACCACCGCCTGGAGGTGGTGGGGGGCGTGCTCGAGGAGGAGTGCTCGGCGCTCCTCCGCGGCTTCTTCGCCGAGCTGCGGCGGAGCGGGCCGGCTCTTTGACGGCGGTGCGGTCGCCGGGTCTTCCCCGGAGAGGTGTCCGAGTGGCTTAAGGAGCACGCTTGGAAAGCGTGTGTAGGGCGACCCCCTACCGTGGGTTCGAATCCCACCCTCTCCGCCACGCGAAACGGGGACCGGCGAGCGGGCCGGAGCGCGCACCGCGCGCGGCCGACGATCTTTTGGACGACGACGGGAGAGGTGCCGGAGTGGTCGAACGGGGCGGTCTCGAAAACCGTTGACCGGGCAACCGGTCCGTGGGTTCGAATCCCACCCTCTCCGCCATTCGTGACTGCAGTGACCGAACGCCGGACGGTGCGCGCGACGTCGAGACCACGCGCGCGGCCACCGGCCGGACGACATCGTGAACGACAGGCTCGACGCGACGGACGAGAGCCACCGTCGAGCGGAACCGGGCGGCGCCGATCCGACGGCGCCGAGACGGCGAGAGGACGCGCCGCCCCGAGACCCTGAAGGGGGAGACGACCGTGAAGCGTACGTTTCAGCCGAACAACCGCCGCCGCAAGCGCACCCACGGCTTCCTGGTGCGGATGCGGACCCGCGCCGGCCGCGCCGTGATCTCGCGCCGCCGCCGCAAGGGCCGCAAGCGCCTGGGCGTCTGAGGCCCGGTGAGGGCCTCGCCCGCGACGACCGCATCCGCCGCCGGGCCGAGTTCCTCCGCTGCTACCGCACGGGGCGCCGCCGCGGCGGCCGCCACTCGACGCTGTTCTTCGCCGCCGCCCCGGCGCCCCACCCCCGGCTCGGCGTGACCGCCAGCCGCAAGGTGGGCGGCGCGGTGGTGCGCCAGCGGCTCAAACGCAGGGTACGGGAGATCTTCCGACGATGGGAGCGACGCGGGGAGCTGCCGGCGCTCGACCTGGTGTTCAACCTCAAGCCATCGGCCGCCGCGGCCGGCTTCGAGGAGCTGCGGGACGAGATCGAACGGCAGCTCGCCGGCGTCCTGCCGCGGAGAGGCCGGGGTTGATCGCCCGCCCGGCGGGACCGTGCCTGCGCTCGGCGTCCGGCAGCCTTCGCTCGGTGACGGGGCGAGGCGGCGCCGTGGGAGCGACGCCGGGTCTCCTGGCCCGCGCCCTGGCAGCGAGCCTGACGGCCTACAAGCGCTGGCTGTCGCCCTGGCTGCCGCGGTCGTGCCGCTTCTCGCCGACCTGCTCCGAGTACGCCCGGCTCGCCGTGATCGAGCGTGGGGCGGCGGCGGGGAGCGCCAGGGCCGCCTGGCGGCTGCTGCGCTGCCAGCCTCTCGCCCGCGGCGGAATCGACCTCCCGTGACCACGCGCGCCCCGCGCCCCACGACTCCATGACCTCCTCGCATCGCTTCGCGCCCCGCCCCCGGACGCCGCGGACCCCGCTGGAAAGGAACCCGACGTAGTGGAGAGCCGCCGAGTCCTGCTCGCCGTCGTGCTGTCGCTGGCGGTCCTCGTCGCCTGGCAGATCCTGGTCCCGGCCCCCGTGCCGGTGCCCAGCCCCCCGCGTACCGAGGGTGGCGCGCCGACCGAGACCGCACGGCGCGAGGCCGCCGCCGCCGACGACGCGGCCGAGGACGGCGCGACCGCCGAGCCCGGCGAGCGTGCGCGCGCGGAGGGAGCGGAGGGGGAAGGGGAGCCCGCCGTGGAGGTACCCTCCGCGGTCGAGCCGATCTCCGCCGCGGCCGAGGAGCGGGTCATCGTCGAGACCGACCTCTACCGGGTCGAGCTGACCAACCGGGGCGCGCAGATCGTCTCGTTCCGGCTGAAGGACCACCGCAGCCACGACGGCGGGCCGGTCGATCTGGTGCGCGTGCGCGACGTGGGCGACCCCTACCCGTTCGCCCTGGTCACCCCGGACGGAGAGCCGACCGAGCTCCAGGACTCGCTCTTCGCTGTCGAGCGCGGTACGGAAGAGGGCGACCCGACGGTCACCTTCCGGTACGCCGGCCCGGCGGGCGTCGCCGAGAAGCGGTTCGTCTTCCGCTCCCAGGGCCTGTTCAGCGCCACCGTCGAGGTCGACCGGCCGCGCGCCTGGGGGCTTTTCCTCGGCCCCGGCCTGCGCAACCCGTCGGCCGAGGAGCTCGAGAACCGGTTCGAGCGGCGCGACGCCTTCTACGCGACCGCGTCGGGGATGGAGACCCTCGACCCGCGCGAGGCGGAGGGCGAGACGGTGCTCCCCGGGTCCGGCCTCGAGTCGCTCGGGCTCGAGGACACCTACTTCCTGACCGCGATCGTCCCCCGGGGCGGCCTCGCCGGGGTCCAGGCGGTCCCGTACCTGATGGAGCGGCCGGAGGAGGGCGGCGCCTGGCGGTTCATACCGCTGCCGGCGGAGCTGACCGAGGAGCAGGAGGAGGCGGTCCGCGACTACGCCCTGGTGCTGCGGCCGGAGGACGACCGGCTCGACCTCGTCGCCTACTGGGGTGCGAAGAAGTACGACCGGCTCGCTTCGTTCGAGGGCTACGAGCTCGAGAAGACGGTGAACCTCGGCTGGTTCAGCATCATCGCCCTGCCGATCCTGTGGGGCCTGCTCTGGCTCCACGACAACGTGGTCCACAACTACGGCTGGGCCATCGTCCTGATGACGGTGGCGATCAAGCTGCTGCTCCTGCCGCTCACCCACAAGAGCTACGTCTCGATGCAGAAGATGCAGCAGCTCAACCCGCGGATGCAGGCGATCCGGGCGAAGTGGCGGGGCAAGCTGCGCGACAAGCAGGGCAAGATGAACTTCGACGCCCAGCGGCAGATGAACGAGGAGATCCGCCAGCTCTACGCCGAGGAGGGGGTCAACCCGGCGGGCGGCTGCGTGCCGATGCTGCTCCAGCTCCCGATCCTGTTCGCCTTCTACCAGCTCCTGTCGACCGCGGTCGAGCTGCGTGGGGCGCCGTGGATCGGCTGGATCCACGACCTCTCGGCGCCCGACCCGATCTACGCCCTGCCGATCATCATGGGGGCGACCCAGTTCATCCAGACCCGGATGACGCCGATGGCCGGCGACCCGATGCAGCGCCGGATCATGCAGCTCATGCCGCTGATCTGGCTGATCTTCTTTCTCGGCTTCCCGGCCGGGCTGGTGCTCTACTGGCTGACCAACAACGTGCTGACGATCGCCCAGACGGGCATCTACCAGCGGTACAAGAAACGGCGCGCCGAGGCGACCGAGGGCGAAGGCCCCGGTACGAAAGCCAAGGCCAAGGCGCGTAAACCCAAGACAAAGCGCGCGAAACGGGTACCGACGAAATGAGCAGACGAAAGTTTTTCTCCGGAAACACCATCCGCCAGGCGGTGGTCTCCGCCGCCTCCCACTTCGACGTCCCGCCGGGCGAGGTCGCCTACAAGGAGGTCGACAAGAAGCACGGCTTCCTCAAGGTCCGCCGCAAGGTGGTCATCGAGGTCGACGCCGAGAACCCGCGCCGCGTGCCCGGCGCGGCGCCCGCGGCGCCGGGGACCCAGCCCGTCGCGGAGTCGGGAGGGAGCCGAGAGCGGGCCTCCGAGCCCGCGAAGGGCCGAGGAGGCCGGACCGCCCGTGCCGCCGCCCCGGAGCCCGAAGACGACGACCTGGCCGACGAGCTCGACGAGGCGGTCGGCCGGGACGCCGAGGAGCCGGCCCGCGAGGACCTCGCCGAGGAGGACGCCGACGAGCGCCGCTGGGAGGACGACCGGGACGGCGAGGACGAGGATCTCGACGAAGACGCGGGCGACGACTTCGAGGACGACGAGGACTCCGACGAGGGGCCGTTCGAGGGGGACGAGGACGACGATCTCGACGAGGACGAGGACGAGGACGAAGACGAGGACGAAGACCTCGACGAAGACGACGCGGAGGAGGACGACGGCGAGGACGGGGACGACCAGCGGCGCTTCCTCCGGCCGGACGGGACGCCGCGGCGGACCGCCGAGCGGGGCGCGACGCAGACCGGGCCGGCTGCCGCGGAGGGCCGCCGCGGTGCGGAGGGCCGAGGCCGCGGCGAGGGTCGGGGGCGCCGCGGCTCGGGTTCACGGCGAGGGCGTGACCGGGGCGGTGCGTCTCCCGCCGAGAGCGCGGCCGGCCCGGGTAGCCCGCACGGCCGCCGCGAGGCTCCGGCGGGCGGCCACCGCGAGGCCGAAGGGCAGCCGGGCACAGGCGAGGGCCGGGGAGCGGAGGGATCTGGCCGGGGGCGGTCGCCGGAGCCTCGGGAGGAGGGATCTCGCCGTGGACGGCGCCGCGGCCGGGGTCGCGGGCGCGGCCGGGAAGGGCGCGGCGAGTCGCTGGTCGAGCTCCCCGAGCGCCCGCGCCGCCCCGCCGAGCGCTACACCGAGGCGACCGGCGAGATGGCCGACGCCTGCCGCGAGGCGCTCGACCGCATCCTCGAGCTCACCGGCCTCGAGGTCAGCTACACCGTGCTCCAGGGGGACGACCGGCTCGAGGTCGACATCACGGGCCCGGACGAGGCCCTCCTCACCGCGGAGGGCGGCGAGCTGTTGCGGGCGATCGAGCACCTGCTGCCGCGCGCCATCCGCGGCGTCGCCGGGCGCTCGACGGCGGTCCGGGTCGACTCCGCCGACTTCCACGAGATCCACGAGGAGCAGCTCCGCTCGCTTGCCCAGCGCACCGCCAGCGAGGTGCGCCGCTCCTCGCGGCCGCGGACTCTCGAGCCGATGAGCCCGGCCGATCGCCGGATCATCCACCTCACCCTCGCCGACGAGCCGGGCGTGACCTCGGCGTCGGAGGGGAGCGGCTTCTTCAAGCGGGTGATGGTCAAGCCGGATTGAACGGAGGTTTCACGTGGAACGTTCTGGACTCACGTTCCACGTGAAACGCCCACACGGTGCGGAACCTGCCCGCGCTCTCGGAGGCCGAGCTCGCCGAGCGGCTGACGCCGTTTCTCCCGGCCCGCTCGTCCCCGGACCTGATCGCCGCCCTCCACGTCCACTACCGGGAGCTCGCCCGCTGGAGCCCGCGGTTGGCGCTGATCGGGCCGGGGACGGTCGCCGAGGTGCTCGAACGGCACTTCGGGGAGTCGCTCGCCGCGCTGCCGCTCGTCCCCGAGGAGCCGCCGCCGGGGGGCGGCGAGATCCTCGACGTCGGCTCCGGGGCCGGCTTCCCCGGGCTGGTGCTCGCGGCGGCGCGTCCGCGGTGGCGGGTGACGCTGGTCGAGGCGCGGCAGCGGAAGTGGGCGTTCCTGACCACGGTGGCGCGCAAGGCGGCGTTGTCGGTGCGCTGCCTCGATGCTAGAGTCGCGCTCCCGCTCCCCGCCGAGCTGCCGCAGCGGATCGACCTGCTGACGGCGCGTGCGGTGCGGCTCCCCGCCGAGGTCGACGCGGCTCTCTTCGCCCGGCTGCGGCCGGACGGCCGGGCGCTGCTGTGGGCGGGCGCCGCCGACCCGGTGGTCCCGGACGGGTTCTCGGCCGGCGCGGCCGTCCCGCTGGCCGGGAGCGAGCGCCGGCGGATCGTCGAGTACCGAGCCGAGCCGTCGCCCTGAGACGAGCAGCCACCGCCCCCGTGACCGAAACCCTCGCGATCGTCAACCAGAAGGGCGGGGTCGGCAAGACGACCACCGCGATCAACCTCGGGGCCGCCCTCGGCGCGCTCGAGCGGCGGGTTCTGATCGTCGACTGCGACCCGCAGGGCAACGCGACCCGCGGCCTCGGGGTCGAGCCGACGCCGCCGCACCTCTACCACGTCCTGGTCGGCGGTGCGCCGGCCGCCGAGGCGGTCCGGGCCACCGGCTTCCCGAACCTCGACCTGCTGCCGGCCGGCCGCGACCTGGTCGGGGCCGAGGTCGAGTTCGTCGACCTCGAGGGTTGGCAGGGCCGGCTGCGCGACGCACTCGCTCCCGCCCTCGCCGACTACGACACCGTCCTGCTCGACTGCCCGCCGTCGCTCGGCCACCTGACGGTATGTGCCCTGGCCGCGGCGGACGGGGTGCTCGTCCCCCTTCAGTGCGAGTACTACGCGCTCGAGGGGGTGAGCGAGCTGGTGTCGACGATCCGGCGGGTGCAGAGCGGGCTCAACCCGGGCCTCGAGCTCTCGGGAGTGCTCCTGACCATGTACGACGAACGGACCAACCTCTCCCGCGACGTGGCCGACGAGATCCGCCGCCACTTCGCGGGAACGGTGTACCAGACGGTCATCCCGCGCAACGTGCGGCTCGCCGAGGCGCCGAGCCACGGGCTGCCGATCCTCCAGTACGACATCCGCTGCCGCGGCGCCGAGGCCTACCTCGCCGCCGCGCGCGAGCTCCTGCGGAGGGCGGCGTGAGCGCGGCGAGAAAGCGCGGGCTGGGGCGCGGGCTCGACGCCCTGCTGCGCGAGGAGCCGCCGAGCCGCGGGGTCGCCAGCCTGCCGGTCGGCGCGCTGCGCCCGAACCGCTTCCAGCCGCGCAGCCGCTTCGAGGAGGAAGGGCTCGAGGAGCTCGCCGAGTCGATCCGGGCGCAGGGGATGATCCAGCCGATCGTCGTCTCGCCGGAGCCGGGCGGCGGCTACGTGATCGTGGCCGGCGAGCGCCGCTGGCGGGCGGCGCAGCGGGCCGGGCTGGCCGAGGTGCCGGTCGTCCTGCGCGAGGTGGCCGGCGACCGGGAGCTCCTCGAGCTCGCCCTGGTCGAGAACCTCCAGCGCTCCGACCTCGACCCGATGGAGGAAGCCGAGGCCTACCGCACGCTCCAGGAGAGCTTCGGCCTGTCGCAGGACGAGATCGCCGGCCGGGTCGGCAAGGCGCGGCCGACGGTGACCAACGCGCTGCGCCTGCTCAAGCTGCCGGAGGAGGTCGCCGACATGCTCCGCGACGGCCGGCTGACCGCCGGCCAGGCGCGGCCGCTGCTGGCGCTCGACGACGCCGAGGCGCAGGTGGCGCTCGCGCGCAAGGCCGCCGAGCGGGGCCTCTCCGCCCGCGACATGGAGCGGCTGACCCGCCGGCCGGAGCCGCGCAAGCCGCGCGAGGCGCCCCCCAAGGAGGTCCACACCGCCGCCGCCGAGGAGAAGCTCACCCGGCGGTTGCAGACCCGGGTCGAGATCCACCGCCGGGGCGACCGGGGGACGGTGCGGGTACACTTCCACTCCGAAGACGAGCTGATGCGGCTGTACGACCTCTTGATGGGCCAGGGGGAGGACTGATGTTCAAGACCCAAGCCTCGCAGGGCGAGTTCAACGGCTTCCTCGACAAGGGGTCGAAGACCGAGGGGACGCTCTCCTTCGCCGCCTCCTTCCGCATCGACGGCGAGTTCCAGGGCAAGGTCCGCTCGCCGGGCCGGCTGATCGTCGGCGAGGGCGCGTCCGTGGACGCCGAAGTCCAGGTCGGGCACCTGCTGGTCTCCGGCGAGCTGCACGGCACGGTCGAGGCCGGGGAGCAGATCCAGATCGCCCCGGGCGGGCGGCTGCTCGCCGACATCACGACCCCCTCGCTCGTCGTCGAGGACGGCGCGGTCTTCGAGGGCCGCTGCGCGATGAGCGGGCGCGGCTCGACCGGGGTCGCCGCGGCCGCCCCGGCCGCCGGGACCGCCTCGTCCGGAGCTCCGACCCAGGGCAGCCTGCCGAAGCTGGTCGCCCGCGCCGGCCCTGATTCGTAGCGCCCGCCTGCTACCCGCCGCCGAGGACCGGGACCTTCTCGAACACCCGCTCGACGGGGACGACGTCGATCGCGGTCGGCCGGACCGGCCGGCGCTCGATCGTCTCGTCCGCCTCGAGCACCTCGGCGGGCACCTCCGAGTCGTAGGTCATCGGGCTCGGCGCGTCGGCCCGTAGCGCCTCGGCCAGGGCGGCCGCGTCGTCGGTGACCACCACCGCCTCGTAGCGCTCGGTCGACAGGTGCTCGCGCACCGCCCGGCGCACGTCCTCGACGGTGACCTCCCCGAGCCGCCGCTCGATCTCCTCGATGTAGTAGGGCATGCCGTAGAAGCGGCTGTCCATGTGGAAGCCGAGCCGGTCGGCCAGCGTCTGCGCCCACAGCTTCGAGTAGCTGACCAGGAAGTCGCGGGTGAGGTCGAGCTCCTCCTGGGTCATCCCGCGCTCGCGCAGCCGGTCGACCTCGTGGAGGGCGGCGCGGAGCGCGAAGTGGGCGGTCTCCGGCCGCACCGGGCGGATCCACACCGAGAAGTACTGCTGGCGGCGCGGCACGCCGGGGCTCGGGTTCGAGGTGAAGGGCGGACCGTACCAGTGCTCGATGTACGAGTAGTCCCCGTAGTTGAGCCCGCGGTCGCCGCGGAGCTGCTGCATCAGCCGGCCGTGGAAGGTACGGTGCTCGCCGAGGAAGCTGTTGGCGATCATCAGCGGGTAGTAGGCCGGGTCGGAGCGGTTGATCGGCAGCGGATAGCCGAAGTGGATGCCGACCGCGCCGGCGTCCTTCTCGATCAGGGTGAACCGGCGACCTTCCGGGGCCGGCGGCTCGGGGAGCGGCACCCGCCCCGCCTCGCCGGCGGGCAGCGCGGCGAGCCGCCCGGCGAGCGCCTCCGGGTAGCCCGCGGGGAAGCCGCCGGCGACGCCGAGCATCAGGTTCGCCATCGTGTAGTTTTCGCGATAAAACTTCTTGACGTCGTCCAGGGTGATCGCCGCGAGCCCCGCGACGGTGCCCGCCGGCGGGTGCGCGTAGGGGTGATCCCGGTAGACCGCGTCCTGGATCGCCTCGAGGCCGAGCAGCTCGTCGTTCGCCGAGCGGAGCGTGCTCGTCAGGTAGGCCTCGAGCTGCCCCCTGGTGCGCTCGAAGTCGGCGGCGCGGAAACCGGGCGAGGTGACCGCCTCGACCAGCAGGTCGGTGTACTCGGCCAGGGTGTCGCGGTGGACGGTGCCGGCGAGCAGGGTGACCTCGCGGTCGGTCGAGGCCGAGATCGAGGCCGCCATCGGGTAGAGGGCGTCGACGAGCTCGGCGTAGGACCGCTCTCCGGTGCCGGCGTCGCCGACCATCAGGGCGGTCAGGGCGGCCAGGCCCTCCTTGCCCTTCGGGTCGTGGATCGAGCCGACGTCGAGCATCAGCTGGACGGCGACGAGGGGCGACCCCTCGCTGGGCAGGGTGACGGTCTCGATGGCGGGCTCCTCCTGGGCCGTGGCGGGCGCGGGCGCGGCGGCGAGCGCCGCCAGAGCGCCGACGCCGGCGAGGGCGCGCAGCCACCGGCTCCGGCCGGCGCGGCGCGGCCGCGGGCCGCGGGTCCGCAACGTCGTGCGGCTCATCGCGCACCCCCTTCGGCCTCGCCGCCGGCGCTCGCGTCCGGCCGGTGGGCGAGGGTGACGACGGTCCGGTTCGTCGGCCGGAAGACCTCGGCGGCCACCCGACGGACGTCGTCCGGGCCGACCGCGTCGTAGGTCGCGTAGAGGGCGTTCAGCGGCTCGACCGCGCCGGTGAGCTGCAGCATCTCGGCGGCGGAGAACCCGACCGCGGCCGGGCTGTCGAGCGACAGGGCGAAGTCGTAGCGCAGGTGGCGCTGGATGCGGTCGAGCCGCTCCGGGTCGACCGCATCGGCGGCGAGCCCGGCGAGCGCCTCCTCGATCGTCTGCCGTACCCGAGGCACCAGCTCGAGCGACTTGACCTGTGCGCTGATCAGAAACAGGTACGGGTCGCGGTGCCAGGACGCGTCGCCCGAGACGAAGTCGACCCACTGCTCGTCGACGACCAGCTTCTGGTAGAGCGGCGCCGACTCGCCGAAGAGGAGCTGGCCGATCAGGTCGAGGGCGGCGGTCTCGGTGGAGTCGGCCCCGAAGGCCGGCACGCGGTAGCCGATCATCAGCCGCGGCCGCGTCGGGGTGGCCCAGTCGAGCTCGGCCGAGAGCGCCTCGGCCTGCTCCGGCTCGGGAGCGATCTCGACCTCCCGGTAGCCGCGCTCCCAGTCGCCGTAGTAGCGCCGGGCGAGGGAGAACACCCGCTCCGGATCGACGTCGCCGACGACCAGCACCACCGTGTTCTCCGGGCGGTAGAAGCGGTCGAAGAAGCCGAGGCTGTAGTCGAAGTAGCCGGGCATCGCCTGGATGTCGGCGAGGAAGCCCAGGGTGGTGTGCTCGTAGGTG
>Ga0299913_10004488_pt1 | contig 11720 bp, 10 predicted proteins | sample RVTome_9_FD_201360 | JGI IMG/M metagenome (GOLD analysis project Ga0299913, IMG submission 201360) | Soil microbial communities from uranium-contaminated site in the Upper Colorado River Basin, Wyoming, United States - RVT155D38 (version 2) ... | reverse complement strand
GAGGCTTCCCTACGCTGGAATCCGTGGAGAAGCGACGTATCGCCGTGATCGAGGACGAGGCCGCCATCGCCGCCTCGGTCGCCGCGCGGCTCCGCGCGGAGGGGTTCGAGGTCGAGATCGCCGCCGACGGTCAGGCGGGCGTCGCGCTCTGCTCGCGCTTCCGGCCCGATCTCGTCGTTCTCGACCTCATGCTCCCGGGCCTGGACGGGATCGAGGTGTGCCGCCGCATCCAGCGCGAGCGGCACGTCCCCGTGCTCATGCTGACGGCGCGCGACTCGGAGGCCGATCTCGAGGTCGGCCTGGGCGTCGGAGCCGACGACTACCTGACGAAGCCGTTCAGCCCCCGGGAGCTCGTCGCGCGAATCCGCGCCGTCCTGCGGCGAGCCGAGCGCGCGCCCGAGCCCGGAGGGGAGCCGATCAGGCTCGGCACCCTGGTGATCGACCCACCCGGCTCGTCAGCCGCGCCGGGATCGAGGTGCACCTGACCCCCACCGAGTTCGACCTGCTCCTCCGGCTCGCCGAGACGCCGCACGTGGTCTTCGGCCGCGGCCGCCTGCTCGAGCAGGTCTGGGGCCACCGGATCCCCACCGGCGAGCGGACGGTCGACTCGCACGTCCGCTCGATCCGCAGGAAGCTCGGCGCCGACGTCATCCGCACGGTGCACGGGATCGGCTATTCCCTGGACACCTCCGGGCTCGCATGAGGCCGCTCGACGCGCTCGGCTCGATCAAGCTCAAGCTCGGCGTGGTGATCATCGCCGCGGTGGCCGTGACGGTCGTCGTCGTCACGCTGGGCGAGCGAGCCGGGCTGCCGGCCCTTGCAACCGGGGTCGGCGCGGCACTCCTCGCGCTCGTGTTCGTGCAGGTCCTCGCGCACGGGATGACGTTCCCGCTCAGGGAGATGGTCGCGGCCGCGCGCACGATGGCCCGCGGGGACTACTCGCGGCGCGTGACCGCGACGTCGCGCGACGAGGTCGGGGAGCTCGCCCGCGCGTTCAACACGATGGCGGCCGAGCTCGCCGAGGTCGACCGCATGCGCCGCGACCTCGTCGCGAACGTCTCGCACGAGCTCCGCACGCCGATCGGGGCGCTCCGCGCGACGCTCGAGAACCTCGTGGACGGCGTCGAGCCCGTCGACGCGCGCACACTCGAGGGAATGCTCGCGCAGGTCGACCGGCTCGGCCGGCTCGTCGAGCAGCTCCTCGACCTCTCCAAGCTCGAGTCGGGAGCGGTGCCACTCGAGCGCGGGCGCTTCCGTGCGGGGTCGCTCGTCGAGCGCGTGGTCCGCGACTGGCGCGACCGGGCGGAAGAATGCGGCGTCCGGCTCGAGTCGGGTGTCGACGCCGCCCTCGAGATGGAAGCCGACGAGGAGCGGATGCTCCAGGTGCTCGAGAACCTCGTCGCCAATGCGATCCGTCACGCCCCCGAAGGCTCCAGGGTCGTCCTCCGTGCCCACCGGCTGGACGGTCGCGCCCGCCTCGAGGTGGTCGACGAGGGCCCGGGGATTCCCGCCGCCGAGGCCGAGCGGGTGTTCGAGCGGTTCTACCGGGTGGACAGCGCCCGCTCGGGGAGCGAGGGCGGCACCGGCCTCGGCCTTGCGATCGCACGCTGGATCGTCGAGCTCCACGGCGGCGAGATCCGGGCCGAGACGGCCGAGCCGCACGGCTGCCGCATGGTCGTCGAGCTCCCTGCATGAGGGCCGGAGCCCTCCTCGCCGGCCTGGCCGCCGCATGGCTGCTTCCGGGCCGCCCGCTCGGAATCGGCGTGCCGATCGTCGCCTTCCTCGTGGCCGCGACGGCGGCGCGGGTGTCTCGGCCGAGCCCCGGCCTGGTCGGGTTCGGGGCGCTCGCGCTCGTGCTCGCCACGCTCGCCGCGATCCGTGACGCCGGCTGGGTGGTCGCGCTCGACCTGACGGGCGCGTGGCTCGCCGCTTGCGCGGCCGTCGCCGGCCCGCGCGCCGCCGCGCTCGCCGCACCGCTCCGGCGGCTCCCGGCGGCACGCGTGCTCGTCCCCCGGCCGTCCGCGGAGGCGGCCCCGGTCGCCCGCGGCGCGCTGATCGGACTGGTCGTCACCGTGCCGTTCGGCATCCTCTTCTGGAGCGCGGACGCGGCGTTCGCGGGCCTGTGGGAGCTCGCTCCGGTGCCGTCCGTCGAGTCCGCGGCCGGCCGCGTGATCGCGTTCGCGCTCGTCGCCGCGGCGGCGGTCGGCCTCGCCCTCGCGCGGCCGGAGGCGCCGCGTGATCCCCGGCCGCCCGGGCGGCGCCTGACGAGGTGGGAATGGGTGCTCCCGCTCGTCCTCCTCGACGCGCTCTTCGCGATCTTCGTCGCCGTCCAGCTCGTCGTCCTCTTCGGCGGCCACGACCACGTGCTGCGGACGGCGGGCCTGACGTATGCCGAGTACGCCCGGGACGGCTTCTGGCAGCTCGTCGCGGCCACCGCGCTGACGCTCGCGGTGATCGGCGCGGCCGCGCGGATCGCGGACGTGCACCGCCGCGTCGACCTCCTGCTACTGCGCACGCTGCTCGGGCTCCTGTCCCTTCTGACCCTCGTCGTGCTCGCCTCCGCGCTTCACCGGCTCGACCTGTACGTGGACGCGTTCGGGCTGACGCGCCTGCGAATCGCGGTGGCCGCGTTCTGCGCCTGGCTCGGCGGCGCGCTCGGGCTCGTCCTCCTCGCGGGGCTCGCGGAGGCGGTGCGCCGCCGGCTCGCGCCGGTCGCCGCCGCCCTGACGGGGATCGGACTCGTCGCGTTCTCGCTTGCGAACCCGGACGGGATCGTCGCGGAGCGGAACGTCGAGCGCTGGCGGGAGACCGGCAGGATCGACCTTCACTACCTCGGAGAGCTGAGCGCCGACGCGGTACCCGCGCTCGCCGCCCTGCCGGCGCCTCTCCGCGAACCCGCGCTCGCACCGATCGTCCGCGAGCTCGGCGCGGAGCCGTGGAGCTCGCTGAACCTCGCGCGCGCCCGGGCACGCCGGTACCTCTAGCCCGACGTCAGCCCGCGTCTGTCAGTCGACGTCGATCCGCGCGATCACGCGGAAGGACGGACTGCCCTGCGGTAGCTCGAAGAACTCGGGGTTCACGCAGCCGAGCCGGTCTTGCCGGTGCTCGTAGCAGGAGGAGACTTCCGCGCTGCACATGGGCAGCGGCTGCCGCCGCGCCTTCACCGCGCCGAACCCCGGCTTCGCGCCCTGCGCCTGCTCCAGGAGCTCGAGGTCGATCTCGACCCCGTACACCTTCTGCATGCAGCCGACGTACGTCCGCCCCAGCTCCTCGTACGCGTAGAGGAACGGGCACGCGCCCTCGACGCACGCGGCGGGGTAGACGACCTTGTCGCAGTGGACATCGCAGCGCCTGCACTCCGTCTCGTCCTGGGGACGGAGGGGCAGGTCCGAGATGACCTTGAGGGGCCGTTCCACTGACGAGATTGTGGGCGAACCATTCGGCCCCCGCAAGACTTGACAGGCGCGACGAACCGGTGTAAACGGGCCGCGCTTGCAGGGTTTTCGTTGTCCGTCCTGACGCCGCTACCGCTCGTCGCGCAGGCGCCGGACGGCGTTCAGGACGTCCATCGGCGTGAACGCCTCGAAGTCCGGCTCGGGCTCGCCGTCGTCCGGGTCGGCGCGGAACCAGAACGCCTGCGCGGTGTGCATCCCGAGCGCCTTCGCGCCGCGGATGTCGGCGTTGCGGCTGTCCCCGACGAAGAGGGCGCGCTCCGGGGGCACCTCGAGCGCCACGAGGGCGCGCTGGAAGATCTCCGGGTGCGGCTTGCGGAGGCCGACCTCGGACGAGAAGACCGCCGCGTCCAGGCGCTCGGCGAGCCCCATTCGCTCGAGGTCTCCGTGGAGGAGCCACGCCGGGTCGAACGCGTTCGAGACGAGCCCGATGCGAAGCCCGCGCTCCCGCAGCGCATCGAGGAGCGCGTGCGTCTGCGCCCCCATCACGCGCGCCGGCTGCCAGGTCGCGTGCTCGGCCTCGAGGAAGCGGCCGAGCTCCTCCTCGTCCACCGACACCCCGAACCCGTCGAGCACCTCTCGGATCACGCCCGGGTACTCGACCTCCTCGAGCGTCTCCGTGCCGACGAGCAGCGGCAGGTAGTGCTCGCGAAACCGCGCCGCAGTCTCGTCGTGATGCGGGAGGCCGTCACGGTCGATCGCGGCGAGCCCCGCCTCCCAGCCGCGCTCGAGCAGCTCGTCGTCGTACGCGAAATGGAAGAGCGTGTCGCCCCAGTCGAAGAGGACGGCGTCGATCACCCCTGGAGCGTAGGCGACGGAGGCCGGTCGCCACGGTTCGGTTACCCGAACGTTAAGACGCGGGATCGCCGCCTTGAACCGGCCTCCAACCGTTGAAAGGGTGTCGTGTCAGGCCAGACTCCCAGGAGGTACCCCGTGCAGCAGGCACCCGCTCCGACCGACATCCCGACCGCGCCCGCGGCTCCGGGCCTTGCTGCCTCCGCTCGCGACGTCACGCGCGTCTACGGCGAAGGCGACACCGCTGTCGAGGCCCTGCGCGGCGTCTCGCTCGACGTCGCCCGCGGCGAGCTCATCTCGATCATGGGGCCGTCCGGCTCCGGCAAGTCCACGCTCATGCACGTGATGGCTGGGCTCGACAAGCCCACCGAGGGCGACGTCTCGATCGCCGGCACGAGCATCGCACCGCTGAACGACACGCAGCTGACGAAGCTTCGCCGCGAGCACATCGGCTTCATCTTCCAGTTCTTCAACCTCCTCCCCATGCTGACGGCGGAGGAGAACATCACGCTGCCGCTGCAGCTCGCGGGCGGCAAGCAGGATCACGACTGGGTCGAGAGCGTGATCGCGAAGGTCGGGCTCGGCGACCGTCGCACGCACCGTCCGTCCGAGCTCTCCGGGGGCCAGCAGCAGCGCGTCGCGATCGCCCGGGCGCTCGTCTCGCGCCCGACGGTCGTCTTCGCGGACGAGCCGACCGGCAACCTCGACTCGAAGACCGGCGGCGAGATCCTCGAGGTCCTCCGCGAGTCGGTGCGCGAGTACGGACAGACGACGGTCATGGTCACCCACGACGCGCAGGCCGCGTCGATCGGCGACCGGACGCTCTTCCTCGCCGACGGCCTCGTCATGAAGGAGCTGCGCGCGTCCTCGCCGCACGACCTCCTCTCCGCGATGGAGGAGGTCAGCGCCTGATGATCCGAGTCGCGCTCAAGGGCCTCGCGGGGCGCAAGCTCCGCGCGGCGCTCACGATGATCGCGATCGTCCTCGGCGTCGCGATGGTGAGCGGCACCTACGTCCTGACGGACACGATCGACAAGGCCTTCAACGCGATCTTCCAGGAGTCGTACGCGAACACGGACGCGGTCGTCCAGGGCGAGGGCTCGGACATCTCCTTCCAGGGGTCGACCGGCCAGGCCGCGCCCGTCGAGGAGAGCCTCCTGGACGAGATCCGCGCGCTCCCGACCGTCGAGGCCGCGTCCGGCAGCGTCTTCGACGAGCTCAACACGAAGATCCTGACGAAGGACGGGGAGGCCGTGAACACGAACGGCGCTCCCTCGATGGGCTTCGGGATCGACCCGGAGGCGTCGGAGTTCAGCCCGATGCGGCTCGTCGACGGAGCGTGGCCGCGCTCCGGCGACGAGGTGGCGATCGACGCGGGCACGGCGGAGAAGCAGGGCTACGCGGTCGGCGACAGGATCGCGATCGCCACGCTCGAGCCGGTCCGCGAGTTCGAGGTCGCCGGAATCGCGCAGTTCGGCGACGTGCAGTCGCTCGGGACCGCGACGGTCGCGATCTTCGACGTCGCGACCGCTCAGCAGCTCTTCGACCGCGAGGGGCTCTACGACGGGATCTCGGTCGCCGCCGTGAACGGCGTGACGCCGGAGGAGCTCGTCGAGGACCTCCGCCCGATCCTCCCGTCGGGCGCCGAGGCGACCACCGGGCAGGCACAGGCCGACGAGGAGTCTGAGGACATCGGCGAGATCACGACGTTCATCCGCTACTTCCTGCTCGCGTTCGCGGGGATCGCGCTCTTCGTCGGCGCGTTCGTCATCTTCAACACGCTCTCGATCACCGTGGCGCAGCGAACGCGCGAGTTCGCGACGTTGCGCACCGTCGGCGCCTCGCGGCGCCAGCTCCTCACGTCCGTGATCCTCGAGGCGCTCGTGATCGGGACGATCGCGTCGGTGATCGGCCTCTTCACCGGCGTCGGGCTCGCGATCGGCCTGAACGAGCTCTTCAAGTTGCTCGAGCTCGACCTGCCGACCGCCAATACCGTCTTCGCGACGCGGACGATCGTCGTCTCGCTGGTGATCGGGATCGGCGTCACCGTCCTCGCAGGGCTCTTCCCCGCCCTGCGCGCGACGCGCGTGCCGCCGATCGCCGCCGTGCGCGAGGGAGCCGAGCTGCCGCCGTCGCGCATGGCCCGCTTCACTCCGTTCATCGCGGTCGGCCTGATCGGGCTCGCAGTCGCCGCCCTCGGCTACGCGATGTTCGTGGACGAGCTGGGGACCGTCCAGCGCCTCCTCTCGATCGCGTTCGGCGTCCTGCTCCTGTTCGTCGGCGTCGCGCTCGTCTCGAAGCACCTCGTCCGGCCGATCGCTGCGCTCGTCGGCTGGCCGGCGACCCAGATCGGCGGGGCGGCCGGGCGCCTCGCGAAGGGCAACTCGATGCGGAACCCGCAGCGCACCGCTTCGACGGCCGCCGCGCTCATGATCGGCGTCGCGCTCGTCACCTTCGTCGCCGTCCTTGCGAACGGGATGCGGGAGTCGAACCGCGGCGCGATCGAGGATCAGGTGGCCGCGGACTACGTCCTCACGGCGCAGGACGGCTTCAGCCCGTTCGTGGCCGGCGCGGGCGACGCGCTCGCCGAGTCGTCGGTCCCTGAGCTCGTCACGCCCGTCCGGGCGGAGGTCGGCGAGGTGGCCGGCGAGGGCCAGTACGTCACCGGCATCGAGACGGACAGGATCGCCGAGGCGTATACGTTCAAGTGGGACGACGGCTCGCAGAACGTCCTCACGGAGCTCGGCCGCGACGGCGCGATCGTCGCGAAGGACTTCGCCGAGGCGAACGACCTCACGGTCGGCTCACCGCTCCAGCTCAGGACGCCGAACGGCTCCGAGGCGCTGCTCGAGGTGAAGGGCACGTACGAGCCGCCGCCCTTCTACCCGATCCTGGGCGCGGTCTCGATCTCGATCGACACGTTCGACTCGCTCTACGACACGCCGCGCAACCAGTTCGTCTTCGCGAACGTGGCCGGCGAGCCGGGCGACGAGTCGACGGCGGCGCTCGAGGAGGCGGTGGCCGGCTTCCCGGACGCGAAGGTGCAGACGCGGGAGGCCTGGATCACGCAGCAGGACGAGGACTTCAACCAGTTCCTGATCATGCTGTACGTCCTCCTCGCCCTCGCCGTCATCATCAGCCTCTTCGGGATGGTGAACACGCTCGTGCTCACGGTCTACGAGCGGACGCGCGAGCTCGGGATGCTCCGCGCCGTCGGCATGACGAAGCGGCAGACGCGGCGGATGATCCGTCACGAGAGCGTGATCACCGCGCTCATCGGGGCAACGCTCGGCGTGCCGCTCGGGATCTTCCTCGCCGTCCTCGTGACCCAGGCGCTCTCGCAGTTCGACCTGCAGTTCGCCGTGCCCACCGGCTGGCTGATCGCGTTCGCGATCATCTCCGTGATCGTCGGGATCCTCGCGGCGATCGCCCCGGCACGCCGCGCCGCACGGCTGAACGTCCTGCGGGCGCTCCAGTACGAGTAGCGGAGGGAGGGGCGCGGGACCTCGTGAGCCCGCGCCCCCCTCTCCCCTCGCGCTAGCGGCGCGAGACCTTGTAGAGCGAGCTGCGCGTGTTCGACAGGACGTAGAGCGCCCCGTCCGGGCCCTGGAGGATGTCCGTCGTGAGGCCGAAGTCCGTCCCCCAGAGCAGGCTCTCGCTCTCGGTCACCTCGAACTTCGCGAGGTTGTCCGCCACCCGGTCCTCGATGCGTGGATCGTCCACGCCGACCTTCCGGCGGTTGCCGGTCAGGTTGAAGTGGAAGATGTGGCCGCCCTCGAGGAAGTTCCGGGCGCCGCCCGAGAACAGGTCGCCGTTGTACTGCGGGCCGAGCGCCCGGCCCTCGACGAAGCCGAGCCCGGCGGGCGCAACCTCGAACTTCCAGGCGAACTCCGGGTCGCTGAAGTGCGCACCCGGGAACATGACGAGCCGGTCGAGCGCCTCCTCCGGCGTGTCCGCGATGTTCGCCGGCGGCCAGCGGTTCTGCTGGAGGCCGACGAACGGCGGCGTCGTCTCGATCGCCTTGAACTCCGCGAGCCGGTCGAGCGGGCCCATGATCTGCGGCCAGCCGGAGTTCATCCCCGGGCCGACGCGGTTCAGCTCGCTGAACGTGTCGTCGCCGTTCTCGCTCTGCCAGAGGTCGCCCGACACCGGGTCGAAGTTCAGGCCGTACGAGTTGCGGACGCCGTACGCGTAGATCTTCTGGATGTTCGCGCCCACCTCGCCGCCGATCGACGCGCCGTGGGCGAAGAACGGGTTGTCGGTCGGGGTCGTCCCGTCGTCGTTCAGCCGGACGATCACGCCGGTGAAGTGCGCGTCGTCGGGCTCCGGGCCGCCGAACGCGTCGTCGGGGGACGGCGTGTCGGGCGGGCACGAGTAGATCGTCGCGAGACCGAGCGGCCCGCAGCGGAGGTTCTGCATCCAGCCGCGCCGGCCGGTGTCGCCGACGATCACGTAGAGCTTCCCGTCCGGACCGAAGCGGACGACACCGCCGTTGTGGTTCCCCGCGGCGTTCTGCGCGGGAAGCTCGGGCGTGGCCGCGACGGCCGGCTGCGCGGAGCGGAAGCGGGTGATCGGCCGGTCGAACGTGAGCGTCGAGCCGTCCCAGACGAACCGGTCGACCCGGTTCCCGAGGAGCGCGACGTTGCCGTTCACGTTCGTGTCGACGCCGGTCGTCGACTCCGTCCAGAAGAGGTAGACCCACCCGTTCACGAAGAACTGCGGGTGCGTCGCGATGCCGAGGAGCCCGCGCTCCGACTGCGAGTTCACGGCGAGGTCGAGCACCGGGTCGGGCAGGAGCTCCCCGTTCAGGATCCGGAGGACCTGGCCCGTCGCCTTCAGGTTCACGAGCATGTCGTTCTCGCCGATGAACGCGAGCCCGGTGGGCTGCGCGAGGCCCGTGGCGATCGTCGTCACCTCGAGGTTCGGGTCGACCACGGTCGGCGGCGGCGCCTGCGCGTGCGCGCCGGCCGGCAGGGCGACTGCTGTGACGGCCGCGGCGAGTGCGGCGAGCCGTCGAAGCGGTGTTCTCGTCATGGCTCCTCCCAGTGTCGGATGGCATCTCGGGGCGGCGCACGTCCTACCTGGACACCCGCGCCGCATCGGGCCGTGACGCCTCCTCCCGTGGCGCTATACGGATTGCCGGGCGCGGCGGATTGCCCGCTTGCCGCTAGTAGGGCGTGGGGACGTCGAGCCCGGCGGCGACCGGCGCCTGGCGGCCCGTGAGCGCGCGGGTGATCGCCGGGATCGCCGCCTCGATGTCCTCGGCGGACACGTCCAGGTGCGTCACCGCGCGCAGCACGCCTGGGCGCGACCCGAAGGAGAGCAGGACGCCCTCGGCGCGCAGCCGCGCGACCGCGTCGTCGGCGTCGAGCCCGAGCGCGCCCGCGTCGACGAGCACGAAGTTCGACTCCACCTGGGTGGGATCGACCGGGAGCCCGGCCTCGGCCAGTCCCTCGACGAGGCGCCGGGCGTTCGCGTGGTCGTCGGCGAGCCGGTCCACGTGATGGTCCAGGGCGTAGAGCCCGGCGGCGGCGACGATCCCGGCCTGGCGCATCGCGCCTCCGAACAGGTGCTTGAAGCGCCGCGTCTTCGGGGCGAGCCCACGGGAGGTCGCGATGAGCGCACCGAGCGGGCACCCGAGCCCCTTCGAGAGGCAGAGGGTGACCGTGTCCGCCTCGCGCCCGTAGTCGGCCGCCGGGATCCCGGCGGCGACGGCGGCGTTCAGGAGCCGGGCGCCGTCCAGATGCACCGCGAGCCCATGGGCGCGCGCCTCCGCCACGACCGCACGGAAGCCGTCGAGCGCCCAGACGCGCCCGCCTCCGCCGTTGTGCGTGTTCTCGAGCGAGAGCACCCGCGTCGGCGCCATGTGCAGGTCTTGCGGCGGATTCACCGCGGCGCGGATCTGCTCGGGCGCCAGGCGCCCGTCCTCGGTCGCGAGCGGCTTCATCGCGAGGCCGGAGTGGACGGCCGGCCCGCCGAGCTCGTAGCGGAAGATGTGCGAGCGCGACTCGGCGATCACCTCGTCCCCCGGCTCCGAGAGAAGGCGGAGCGCGATCTGGTTCCCCATCGAGGCGGTCGGGAGGTAGACGGCCTCCTCCTGGCCGAGCAGCTCCGCCGCGCGCTCCTCGAGCGCGATGACGGTGGGGTCCTCGCGCTTCTGCTCGTCGCCGACGACGGCCTCGGCCATCGCCCTGCGCATCCCGGGCGTCGGCTGGGTCAGCGTGTCCGAGCGGAGGTCGATCACGGCCTCAGCCTAGCGGCCCGCGGCGGCCCCGCCATCCGCTCCCGAACGTAAATTTTCGGCGCACATGCGGGAAGTTTGGCCTACCATCCCTGGTCCGTGATTCACCGGACCGCACTCATCGTCCTCGCTCTCGCAGGCGCGTTCGCCGCCGCCCCGGCGGCCGGGAAGCAGCTTCCCGTGATCCCGCGCGGCGTCGAGGTGGGCGGCGTCGAGGTCGGCGGGCTCATCTCCGTGCAGGCCGAGGCGAAGGTCCAGCGGACGTACGACAAGCCGCTCCACCTCTTCTACAACGACTCCGCCTGGACCGTGAAGCCGGGCCGTTTCGGCGCGGAGGCGTCGATCTCCGAGGCGGTCGCCCAGGCGCTCGAGGCCGAGCCGAACGCCCGCCTCGACCTCGAGGTCGTCGTTCGCAAGAAGGCCGTGCTGCGCTACATCGACGAGCTCGACGAGCGCTTCGGGTTCGAGCCGCGCGACGCGCGCCTCGTCGGCCTGAGGCAGGACCTGACGCCGAAGATCGAGGAGGCCGTCCCGGGCCGTCGCGTCGCACGCGACAAGATGGTGCGCCGGCTGACGAAGGCGCTTCGCGCCTCGTACCGCGGAATCCACATCGAGGTGCTGACCGTGCCGGTGCAGCCCGCGCTGACGGCGGAAGACCTCGGCCACACGATCGTGATCCGGCGCGGCTCGAACCGGCTGTCGCTCTGGAAGGGCGGCACGCTCGTCCGCAACTTCACCGTCGCGACCGGCTCGGCGCAGTACCCGACCCCGACCGGGACGTTCGAGATCGTGAACATGCAGCGCGACCCGACGTGGACCCCGCCCGACTCCGACTGGGCGAAGGACGCGGAGCCGATCCCGCCCGGCCCGGGCAATCCGCTGGGCACACGCTGGATGGGGATCTCGTCGCCCGCGGTCGGCATCCACGGCACGCCCGACGCGGCCTCGCTCGGCTACTCGGTCTCGCACGGGTGCATCCGCATGGCGATCCCCGAAGCCGAGTGGCTCTTCGAGCAGGTCGACGTCGGGACTCGGGTCTACATCGTCTCGGTCTAGCCGGTTCGCCGCCGCCGTCGCGGGGAACGCGCAAGGCTCCCGACCGAAAGGAGCCCGATGAACCGTGCATTGCGCCGGATGATTCGCTTCGGCAAGGACTTCTCGCAGCGGCGGAGCCAGGGCCGGATGCAGAACCGGGAGGAGGACCTCTACAAGGCGTCGACGCCGCAGGATGT
>Ga0299913_10004487_pt1 | contig 11721 bp, 12 predicted proteins | sample RVTome_9_FD_201360 | JGI IMG/M metagenome (GOLD analysis project Ga0299913, IMG submission 201360) | Soil microbial communities from uranium-contaminated site in the Upper Colorado River Basin, Wyoming, United States - RVT155D38 (version 2) ... | reverse complement strand
GCCGAGGCAGCGCTCTGCGCGCCAGCGACAGGTGAGTCGACGGCCGACGCACCCGGCGAGTCGGCCGACTCGGGCGACGGATCCATGTTCCGGTCACGAGGCGCCTCGTTCGCCGACTGCGCCGAGTTGGCCGAGTCACCCTGACCGGCGGCCAGGGTGATGGCCTGGCCGGCCTGGGCCGAGTCGGCCCGGTCGTTGATGCCGAGCGACGCCGATGCGACTCCGGTGCTGACGCCGAGGACGGCAGCGGCGCCGACGACGGCCCATGTCTTGCGTCCGTGCATGATGCGGTCCTTTCCCATGGGCGCCCGGACGGCGCCTCCATGTCATGAAGTCTGTGATCGCCAGATGAGGTCACCGGGATAGCCGGATGAGAAGGCCCTCACGGGCGAACCGCTCGCAGCAATCACGGCGACACGTCGAGCCAGTGCTGCACCAGGTCCAGGCGCGCCGATGTTGCAGCGGCCCATCCGGGCTCCTGGACTCGATGCGGGCCCGTCGCCAGTGACATCAACACGCCTGCCACCCTCAGCCGGAGCTCGGCGGGGTCGACCCGACGGTCGAACGCGGCAACCATACGGGCGGTGAGCTCAGTCGTCGTCGCCGCGTGCTCTGGCTCGATGTGTGCGAGCAGAGCTGCGTGCGCGACGAGGCACGCGAGGTCGTCGGCCCGGCGACCAGGGCCTGCTGTGTCGACATCGAGCAGTCCGGTGATGCGCCCGCCCTCGAGCAGGATCTGCGTTTCGTAGAGGTCGCCGTGCGTCGGATCACTGTGGGCGGGGGCACTGGCGGCCAGGCCCTGGACCACGTGCTTGGCCAGACCCGAGGCGCGCTCCGCTTCATGGGGAAGCGTCGACCCGAGGATCGTGGCGTAGTGCTGGACGTTGTCGGTCCAGGACGGCCTCGGCGGCAGATCAGAGACCGTTGCCGGGAAGCGGTCAAGCATGGCGAGGATTTCGTCTGGGTCAGGTGCCCCTCGGGCACCGTCACGCAGCGCGTCACGCAGGTCGTTTCCTGGCAGAGCAGAGAGCACCAGGAGACCGTCGTCGGTCCAGCCGAGGCTGCGGGGGACAGGAACGCCCGCCTCGTACAGCAAACGATGGCGGCGGTGGAGATCGGCGACCTTGGTGGGGCGCAGCACCTTGACGAAGAGGCGCACGCCTGGCCCAGTGACCTCCACAACCGCACGTCGGCGCGGCCGGTACGCGCGCAGGTGAAGATCGAGTTGTCCCGCCTGCACCCCGAAGGAACCCAGCAGCGCTCGCACCGTCGACTCGTCGAATGCCCTGGCGAGCCCAGGCAGGCCGGGGTCGCTGGGGAACCGCCACACGGCGACCTGCTGATTGCCATCTGACAGGACCAGCATCCCCGGAGTGTCCGAGCGCACCGTCCGAAGACCGGTGCTGGCACCCAAGGTGATGGGGCGCTCGCCATCCGGCAGCGCCACGCGGGCTCGATAGGAAACCGTGGTGCTCGCACCCGGGCGGTGGTCCACCTCCCGAGCCGTCCAGCTCAGCAGTCGCCCGCCATTCGTGGCGACGGCGGCCTGGAGAAGGTCAGTCGCTCCCGGTCCGGTCAGCAGGTCCAAAGAGCTCTGGTCCGCAGCCGCGGGGGAGTCGACTCTGGTGTCCGCCACGTCCGCAGACCTAGTCGGCCGACGCGGCCGAGTCGGCCGAGTCGGCCGAGTCGGCCGATGCGTCGTCGATCGGAGCGCGGATCGGTGCTGGTCTGGTGACCGCCACCCGCTTCGGTGGCGCAGCGGGTACTGCTCGAGGAGCCGCCGGGCGACTCGTGGCGGACGGCGTCTTCGTGGGCTCGGTTCCTGCAGGGCCCGACGGCTCCACGCCAGCGCGGGGCTTTGCTTCGAGCGTGACCGCCGTTCCGAAGGTGCTCGGCTTTTCGGCGTCGTTCAGGGCAATGGCTCCACCGGTGATGCCTGCTCCCCAGCCGAGCACCACGGCGGTACCGGCCAGCGTCCACTGGGTGCGGGTCTGCATCTGCCTCACCTCGGTCTGGTGCGGACGAGCCGCGGTACGCAGACAGCCTCACCGGTGCGGGTGAGGGGGAGAGGAGAGGCGGATGAGAGGCCTCTCATTCGTCGACGAGCCGGTAGCCCATGCCGCGTACGGTCTCGACTCGCTGCGCCCCGAGTTTTCGTCGCAGGTAGCGGACGTAGACGTCCACGACATTGGAGCCGGGGTCGAAGTCATAGCCCCAGACATGGCTCAGCAACTGCTCGCGGGAGAGCACCTGACCCGGGTGCCGGAGGAACATCTCGGCGAGGGCGAACTCCCTTGCCGAGAGATCCACGGTCCTGCCTTCCACTGCGGCCCGCCGCGTCCGCAGGTCGAGTGAGAGCGCTCCACAGGTCAGCACCGTGAGCTCGGGTGCTCTGTCGTCACGAACCCGAAGCCGGATCCGTGCGAGCAGCTCCTCGAACCGGAAGGGCTTGCTCATGTAGTCGTCGGCGCCGCCCTCGAGGCCGGCGAGGGTGTCGGTGAGGGAGTCGCGCGCGGTCAGGATCACCACCGGCAAGGCGCTGTTTGACTGGCGGAGGCGGCGCAGAACGGCGAAGCCGTCGAGGACGGGCAACCCGATGTCCAGGACGAGCAGGTCGAACTCGCCGGTCATCGCGTAGTCGAAGGCCGCCTCGCCGTCCGTGACAACCGTCGGCGTGAAACCGTTGGACCGAAGCCCCTTCTCGATGAACGAGGAGATCCGTGCCTCGTCCTCCGCGACCAGGATTCGCTTCATGGCCGGCGCCCGATGACCTCGGCGGCCGCCTCAGCCGTGAGGTCGTCGATGTCGGGGTCGATGGTGGTCGTTGCCGGGCGAGGGGTCAGCGGAATCACCAGCGTGAACCGCGCACCGCGACTCGTTCCCCCGTCGAGCTGGACGTGACCGCCGTGCCCCTCGGCGATTGCCGTCACAATGGCAAGTCCGAGGCCGGATCCCTCGATCCCGCGGCCGGTTTCCGCGCGGCCGAACCGCTGAAAGATTCGCTCCCGGTCCTCACGTGCCACTCCTGGACCCTCGTCGCGAACCCACAGGTGGGCTGTTTCCCCGACCGACGCGGAGCCGACGGCGACGGCGTCACCGGGGCGGGTGAACTTCACGGCGTTGTGTGCCAGTTGGAGCAGCGCCTGCGTGAGCCGCTGCTCGTCGCCCAAGATCGTGACATCGGCGAGGGCGTCGACGGTCCAGCGCCGCTCACCGAGCGCCCGCGCCTTGTCCAGGACGTCGTCCGTCAGCCGGCCCAGGTGCACCGGAGCGGTGCGAACGAAGTCGGGTCGGCGGGCCTTGGCGAGCAGGATCAGGTCCTCGACGAGGCGGCTCATCCGGTCGAGCTCGTCCAGCACGAGGGCGCGAGTCTCGGCCACTTCCTGAGGATCACTGGGATCGACCAGCTCGAGGTGGCCGCGCAGGATCGTGATCGGGGTCCGGAGCTCGTGGCCGGCGTCGTCGAGGAACTGGCGTTGGGTGCCGAACGCCGACTCGAGCCGATCCAGCATGGCGTTGAACGTGCGGGCGAGGTCGGAGACGTCGTCGTTGGCGGTCACCGGGATGCGCTGGGTGAGATCCGTTTCAGAGATCCGCTGAGCCGTGTTCCGCAGCAGCCTCAGCGGACGGAGCAACCGACCAGCCACCACCCAGCCGACCAAAGCGATGAGTAGCAAGGACCCGACCGCCACGACGGCGTATGTCCGGATCGTGTCGGTCAGCTCGCGTGCTTCCAGATCCACGGCCCGGGCGATGACGTACGTGCCGACCGTCGGCTCCCCGGCGATCGTGACCTGAATCGCAGCGAACCGCACCGTCCCGACCGACGTCTCCGCTTCCCGCACGACGACGTCGGAGTCCCCGGGGAGCGAGGCGAGCAGGTCCAGGACCGCTGGCTCGACCTCGAGACGCACGGGCCGGTCACCCCGGGGCAGATACTCCGGTCTCCCGTCGACCAGCGCGAGGAACGTCTCGTTCTGGTCGGCCACGTTTCGCTGCAGCGCGGTGAACAGCAGGTCTTCCACCGTGGCGAATCGATCTCCGGTCGATGGATCGACTCCCTCCGCGGCCAGCGTTCGGAACTCCTGGACCTCCTGACGGAGGTTGGCCTGGATCCGGTCGTCGAGACGGTTGCTCTGGATGACGTAGGACGTGGCGCCGGCGCCGAGCATCCCGAGACCCGCCATCAGCAGGACCGAGACAAGAATGCGGGTCCGGACCGTCGTGACGGATCGGAGCCGTACGTCGGCCACCGGGTCGGTCGTCGTCGTGGACATCGGAATCACCCTGCCTGAGCGTCCTGATCCTGGCATGAGTCAAGGATGAGAGTTCACTCATGCGTCCGCCAACTCCGGGACCTCGGGGAGCGATGACTGAGACGATGGCGGGGGCAGCCGCAACGACAGCGCGGCCGACACGAGCAGCAGGACACCCGCGGCGGCGAAGCCGACGGCCAGGCTGGTCCAGTCCGTCAGCAGGGGGAGCGTGAGGCTCCCCGTGATGCCGCCCAGCATGAGTGCGAACGAGGACGCCGACACGGTGGTCGAGCGCCGCGATGAGTCGACCCTGCTGTGCAGCACCTGCTTGCGCAGCGGCCATCCGGCGCCGTTCCAGAGATAGAACATGGCGTAGGCCGCCCCGGCGAGCACCGCGGTGGGGGACAAGGCGATCCCGATCAACGCGAGCGCACAGAACACGAGCAGGACCGCAGTCGCTCGCGAGATCGAACCCCGTGCGGCCCGGCGGGCGGTCGTCGCCAGGGCGGACCCGACCGCGGCCGCCCCGAACGAGACGGCCATCACGATGCCGAACACCGCGCTGCCGTCCGTGGCGTTGTCGGCCAGGTCGGCGAACCTCAGCGGCCCGAGCAGCTCCAGGGTTGTGAGCACCATCCCGGCGAGGAAGGTGATCGCGAGGAGCAGCCGAAGTGCCTGGTCCCGGGCTGCGAGCCGCACCGTTTCTCGCACGATCACCGGCACCTCGCGGAGGCTGCCGCGCAACGACGCCCGGGGGCCGACGGTGCTCGGCGGGCCGAGTGGGGTCACGAATCGCACCACAGCTGCCAGATGCACCAGCTCGAGGCCGGCGGCGACGAGGATCGGCAGGGCCAGCGCGTCCGAGCTGCCCTGGACAAGGGTCGGCAGCACGCCGCCGACGACCGCACCGAGGGAGAGCGCGATCCCGTCGGCGACGGCCGCCCGGGACAGGCCGGGCGTCACGTCCGCTCCGGGAGTCACCAGGTGGACCGCGTCGACGTACCAGGACTCGAGAGGGCCGGAGTCCAGCGCGCGCCCGGCGCCGACCAGGGAGATGGCCGCGATGAAGGCCGGCAGATTGGGCGCGGCCGCGAGTCCCAGCAGCCCGAGCAGGTGCAGGGAGCCGGACAGGACGAGGACCGGCCGACGTCCGATCGCGTCGGCCAGCCCGCCGGTCGGCAGCTCGAGCACCAGGCAGACCATCCCGTAGACGGCAAAGACCAGGCCGACCTCGGCGACGCTGAGGCCGCGCGACTGCGCGAGCAGAACGGTCACGGGCACTGACAGCCCGACGGGCAGCCAGCGCAGGGCGGTCAGCCCGACGTAGCGGCGGCCGGCAGCGGCAGCGGTGAGGGTCATAGCGGGTACGCCGACACAGGAAGGACGTCAAGATGGACGATGACGAGTTCGGTGCCTGACTGGCTCTCCGCGTGGGTGTCGGCGATCGACGGCGCCGAGGCGTCGCTCCAGCGCGCGAGCACAGCGTTGAGCTCGTCGGCCATCGCGATGGCGTCCTCGGGCCGCATCCGCATCGCGTAGTCGTTGAGCGAGCCGGCCGGCTCCCAGTCGTCGCCGAGATCGCCGCGCTGGTCGATGTAGGCGGCCAAGTTCCGCCGCCGCTGGTCGACCTGCATGAGGTGCAACTCGTCGACCACCTCGCGGGCCCCTGGGTCGGCAACGAAGTCGGCTGTCTCCCAGTGGGTGCTGCGGTGCAACGCCCGCCACCAGCGCTCCCGGCCGTTCCCCTCGCCAGGCATGTCCTCGACGAAGCCGTAGGCCGCGAGCTGCCGCAGGTGGTAGCTCGTCGAGCCGCTGCTCTCGCCGAGCCGGTAGCCCAGCTGGGTCGCGGTGGAGGGGCCATCCAGGCGGAGGACGCCGAGGAGCCGGCCGCGCAGCGGGTGGGCCAGCGCCCGAAGCGCCCTGGGGTCCTGGACGTCGATCGAACGGGCCAGCGGTGGCGTGCCAGGCGGGACGGGAACCATCCAGCGACGATATAACCGCAAAGGAACCTTTGCAAGAGGTTAGCTGCAAAGAGCTCTTGGCGTTGTCAGCCCTGGAGCAGACCTCGGACGACGCTGTCGGTGGAGTGGGCCGGGTCGCCGTCAAAGGGCTCCAACGAGATGTCGACCACCGGGAAATCGCCCAGGTCCAGGTCCGCCGGCAGCACGAAGCTGCCTTCGCCGCTGCCCAGCAGGCCGATGGAGACGAGGCGCTTGGCGTCGGCGTCGAGCAGCCAGACCTCGTAGTAGCCAGAGGTCGCGGTCAGACCGGTGACCTCGACAGACAGGCTGCGACCCTGCGTCGTCTCGATCACCTGAGCGACGCCCGCGGCCCGCTTGTCCGGCAGCGGTTCGAGGTCGGCCCGAGCCACCACGGTCGCGCCCGGGCGATCTGACGTGTTCTCGTCGCTGATCATCAGTGTGCCGCCGATGCCCACCACCAGCCCCGCGGCTGCGCCGAGCGCCGCGGCCACCAGCCCCAGCCGGCGGGCCGGCCTGGCGCCCGCGCCGGCGGCCGACGGTGCAGGTCCGGCGCTGGGCGCCGCCAGGCGCTCCCCGGACACCGGCACCGGTCGCGGCCCGACGGACGCGGGCCGCACGGACGGGTCGAGCTCAAGTGTGTCCGCAATTCGCTGCCAGACCTGGGGTGCAGGTGGGGTGATGACATCCTCGGGTTGTAGGGCGCGGCCAGTGTCGACCGTTGCCCGAAGCGATGCGAGCTCGGCTCGGCAACGGTCGCACGCCGTCAGATGGGCGTCGTCGTCGGTCGAGCCCGCGGGCTCTCCAAGCGCTCGCAGCGCGAGCGTCTCGGGTTCACAGTGCGACACCGTCCACCTCCATTCGCTCTCGGAGGCGGTTCAGGCTGCGCCTGATGTGGCTCTTCACCGTGCCCAGTGGCAGATCCAGACGCGCCGCAATCTGTGGGTGCGGCAGCTGCTCGAAGAACGCGAGTTCGAGGATCCGTTGCTGCGGTTGACCTAGGCGGCCGAGCTCGTGGGCGACGAGCACGCGGTTGGCCACATCGTCCGCCAGGGCCTCCTGCGGGCTCGGCTCCGCCAAGTGCTCCGCGGCGGCCACCGCGCGTTGATCCCGCGCCTTGGCCGCCCAGGCGTCGGCGACGGTGCGCTTGGTGATGCCGACAAGCCAGCCGGCAAGCGGCCCACGGGCAGGGTCGTATCCAGCCCGTCCTCGCCAGGCAGCGACGAACACCTGCTGGGTCACGTCCTCGGCGTCGCTACGGCTGCCGAGCGAGCGCAGCGCGAGCGTGTTCACGAGACCGCCCCAGCGTGCGTATGCCTCCGCCAGGCAGTGCTCGTCGCCGGCAACGAACCCTTCGGCAATCGCCTCGTCGCTTCGCCCGCCGGTCGGCGTCGCGCGGCTGGGCTCATGCACGCGTCCGACGCTACCTGGCGGCGCCAACATGGCGCTCACGACGTGTCATCCCTGGGTGCCCACCGCATAGGGGTCGCTGTGATCACCAGGTTGTCCTGGTAGCCGCCCTGTTGCGCGACGTATGGGCCGCTGCAGGTGATCAGGGTCAGCCGGGGGGTGCCATCGCGGGCGAAGAGCTCGTCGGCCGGCAGCCGTCGCTTGCGAAAGCTCTCGCGCGCGACGACGCGATAGCCGAGGACCTCGCCACCAGCCTGGGTAACCCGCACGATGTCCCCGACCGCAACCGTTGCCAGCCGGAAGAACACGCCCCGGCCTTGCTCCCGTGAGTCCACGTGTCCCGCGAGAACCGCGGAGCCCTCCGGTGCACCCGGCGCGGGGCCGAACCGGTACCAGCCCACTCGCCGGGCGTCTCGGGGGATCTGCATCGCGCTGTCGGCCGTGACACCGACTGGCTGGACCTTCGCCCGGACGCCCAGGCGTGGGACCTCCACCAGGACCGGTCGAGGTGTCGCGAGAACCGATGATGGCGCTTCGGTGACCAGCGGGGCTCGTGACGTCGTGCTCCCCGTCGGTGATGGGGGCGCTGTTTGCACAGGACGTGCACCGACCTGGCGCTCGGGGCCGTCGAACGCGCGCTCCGCGGCGAAGGCGGCGACGGTCAGGCTGAAGGCGAGGACCAGCCAGGCGATGCCTCGTTCGGTTGGACGCTTGAGTGTTCGCATGGCAGGTACAGACTCCGAGTCGGTGATCTGTCACGGCAGGCACCGGTGCGGACGCCCCTCAGCGGGACGTCCGCACCGGTGGTTGGATCGGCTTGGACGAGCGGTCAGCGACCGCGCGGACGAGCAACGACGAGTCGTGCGCCCGAGAGGGTGGCGCCCAGCAGCGCAAGCCCGAGCACGGTGAACGCCCAGACAGGCACCTGGCTGCTGTCGGCCAGGCCGACCTCCCCGGCCGGAACGCCGCGCGGTGCGGAGTGCAGGCCGCCCACCTCCTGGACCGCCAGCTCCAGGGAGTCGCCCTCGGCGGACCCCCAGGCGTACACGATCGTGTTGACACCCTCCTTGATCGGCACGTCGGCCGGACCGAGGGCCACGGTGTCGGTTCCCGCCAGCACCACATCGGCGCTGACCGTCCCTGCGGGCAGGTCGATCTTGTTCTCGTTCGGGTTGGTGACGTCGCCGAAGACGACCTCCCCACCCGCGCGGACGTCGACCGCAGGTGCGGCGGCGACGTGGCGCACGGTCAGCCGCCCCTCACCCGCAGCGGTCTTGGCCGTGTCGTTGACGAAGACGTTCAGCGCGGGGTCGCCGCCTTCGGTCAGGTTGGCCGTCACCGTCGCGTTCGCCCCGGCGGGCACCTGCGTTTCTGCTGCCTCCAGCACCGGCGTTCCGCTGCCGGGGGAGTCGCCGTCGGCAAAGACCGCGAGGTCGTAGGTCCCGCCTGGCACCCTCAGCGTCTCGAGGGTGCCAGGGGTCAGGTTGTCGAGCAACAGCTGGTCGCCGGCGTACACGTCGACCCGGTCCGCTCCGGCCCCGGCGGGGATGGCGTGCAGCACGGAGACGGTGGCGTCTCCGGCTGCGGCGGATGCGGCCGGAGCCAGCCCGAAGAGCCCGGTGGACGTGAGACCGACCGCGAGGCCGGCCGTGAGCATTCTGCGCATGATCTCTCCCAGAGGTGGTGGTTGCGTACTCACCACCACTTCCGGGCATCCTCGGCAAACGGATGCAGAACCTGCCGAGGTTTTTTCGATTCGCTACTCCCAGCGGAAGGTGGTCGCGGCCACCGCCGCTGCGGCGGCTGCCCAGGCGACGAGGATCCCCAGCGCCGCCCAGGGCAGGGCAGCACCGTCGCGGAGGACGTCGCGCAGCCCCTCGGCCAGGGCAGCGGCCGGCAGGAGCTCGAGCACGCTGCGCAGGCCGGAGGGGAAGCGGTCCAGCGGGACGGCGATGCCGCCGACCACGAGCATCAGCAGGTAGACCAGGTTCGCGGCCGCGAGCGTCGCCTCGGCCCGAAGGGTGCCTGCCATCAGCAGGCCCAGGGCGCTGAACGCCGCAGTCCCGGCAAGCATCAGCGGCAGGACCGCGAAAGCCGAGCCCTCCGGTTGCCAGCCCAGCGCCAGGGCTAGTCCGCAGATCAGGCCGACCTGCACCAGCTCGACGGCGAGCACGGCCAGGGTCTTGCCCGCAAGCAGGCCCCAGCGGGGCAGCGGGGAGGCGCCGAGACGCTTGAGCGCGCCGTACCGCCGCTCGAAGCCGGTGCCGATCGCGAGGCCAGTGAACGCGGTGGAGATGACGGCCAGGGCCAGGACCCCGGGCGCGAGGAAGTCCACCCGTGCACCGCGGTCGCCGAGGTCCATCACCTCGAAGCTCGCGAACACCGCGAGGACCAGCAGGGGGATGACGATCGTGAGCAGCAGCTGCTCCCCGTTGCGGAGCATCATCCGCAGCTCGAGTCCGGCCTGGACCAGGACCATCCGGCGGAGGGGGGCGGCACCGGGAGCGGGCGCGAAGGTCGCGGTCATCGGCGCAGGTTCCGGCCGGTCAGCTCCAGGAACACGTCCTCGAGGGTGCGCCGCTCGACCTCGGGCATCACGCCCCTCGCCGCGCACCAGGACGTGACGATGGCCAGCAGCCGAGGGTCCAGGTCGCCCTCGACGACATAGTCGGCGGGCCCGATCTCCCGCACCCCGCTGGAAGGTGGCAGCTCGGCCAGCAGTTCGGCTACCTCTGTCGGGGTCGGGCCGGAGAACCGCAGCCGGTCCCGCGCGCCGTGGGCCATCAGCTCCCGTGGGCTGCCCGCGGCGACGACGCGGCCATGGTCGACGACGACGACCTGGTCGGCCAGCCGCTCCGCCTCGTCCATGAAGTGGGTGCTGAGCACGACCGTGACGCCGTCCCGGCGCAGGTCGCCGATCAGCTCCCAGGTTGCGTGCCGCGCGTGCGGGTCGAGCCCGGCGGTCGGTTCGTCCAGAAAGACGAGCTCGGGGCGGCCGACGACGGCCATCGCGAGGGAGAGCCGCTGCTGCTGGCCGCCGGACAGGCGGCGGTACGGCGTCTCCGCAGCCTCGCTCAGCCCCACCCGCTCCAGCAGCGAGTCGGCGTCGAGCGGCCGCGCATGCAAGGCAGCGATGTGCCGGAGCATCTCGCCAGCCTTGACGGCGGGGTAGATGCCACCGGACTGGAGCATCACGCCGACCCGCGGCCGCAGCCGACGGCCGTCCCGCCACGGATCCAGCCCCAGTACCCGCACCGAGCCGTCCTGGGGGCGGCGGTAGCCCTCGCACGCCTCCAGCGTGCTGGTCTTGCCCGCCCCGTTGGGCCCGAGGACGGCGGTCACCGACCCGGCTGCCACCGCCATGGTGAGCCTGTCCACGGCGACCGTCTCGCCGTACCGCAACGAGAGGTCCGTCACCTCGACGACCGGGTCGCGCGGCGCGGACATGCGGGGGAGTCTAGGGTCGCCGGCACGCTGGTCAGACCCACGTTTGCGCTGCCCGATGAATTAGGCGACACTGGTGTTGTGAAATTCGCGGGTACGACGGAGGCTGTGGCGCCCGGGGCGCCGGTGCTCCCCGACGTCCCGGCCGGGCACGAGGCCCGCACCCGCGACCGGATCGCCCGCTCGATCCTGGAGAACGGCCCCTCCTCGGCCAGCGTGCTCGCGGTCCGAATGGGGCTGACCGCCACGGCCGTCCGCCGCCACCTCGACGCGCTGCTCGCCGACGGGCTGATCGAGGAGCGCGAGCCCCGGTCCACCGTCGGCCGCGGCCGCGGCCGGCCCGCCCGCCTGTTCGGCGTGACCGACGCAGGCCGCGACTCCTTCGACCAGGGCTACGACGACCTCGCGGCGAGTGCGCTGCAGTTCCTCGAGCAGCAGGGCGGTCGCGAGGCGGTCGCCGCCTTCGCCCGTCAGCGGGTCGCCGAGCTCGAGGCGCGCTACCGCCCGGTCGTCGACCTCGCCCCCGCGGGAGGCCGCACCGAGGCGCTCGCCACGGCCCTGTCCGGTGACGGCTACGCCGCAGCCACGCGGTCGACGCCCGGGCCGGGGAGCACCGCGGGCGAGCAGCTGTG
>Ga0299913_10004486_pt1 | contig 11723 bp, 12 predicted proteins | sample RVTome_9_FD_201360 | JGI IMG/M metagenome (GOLD analysis project Ga0299913, IMG submission 201360) | Soil microbial communities from uranium-contaminated site in the Upper Colorado River Basin, Wyoming, United States - RVT155D38 (version 2) ... | reverse complement strand
CCGTCGTCCGAGGTGAAGAGCCCGGCATGGGCGACGGCGGCCCACAGCCGGTTGCCGTCGTGGTGGAATCTCCAGATGAGCTCCATCTCCCGGTCCGATCCCTCCGGCCAGGCCGGTGGGTGGTCGATGGGTTCCCAGTCCTCGAGGTTCGCGCTGCGATGGATGCCCACTCCGAACCAATTGCTGCCCACGGCGGCGAGGTACATGCCGTCGACGTTGGCAAAGGCGGACACCTTCCATCCCGGGAAAAGAGGCCCCGCCACTTCCCAGTCGTCCTTTGAGCCCTCCAGGAGGTAGCCGCCCTTCTCCGTGCCCACCGCGATTCGTGTCATGTCGGCTCCATGATGCCCGAACCCGGGTCCGCTGTCAGCCCGGCTTGCCTGCTCGCTGATCTGACCGCGATTACCCTCCCGCCCGGTGAGACTCGTCATCGCCCGATGCACCGTTGACTACACGGGTCGGCTGGATGCTCGTCTACCCGAGGCGACCCGTCTCATCATGGTCAAAGCGGATGGGACTCTGGCGATCCACTCCGACGGCAACGCGTCGAAACCCCTGAACTGGATGATCTCTCCCAATACCTTCGAGGAGGGCGATGACGTCTGGGTTGTCACCAACGGCAAGGGAGAGCGGCTCGAGATCGTGATCCATGAGGTGCTCGAGGACGTGACGCATGCGTTGGGGGACGACCCCGGGCTGGTCAAGGACGGCGTCGAGGATCATCTCCAACGGCTTCTCGCCGACCGCCCCTGGGTCCTCGAGGACGGTCTCGTGCTCATCCGGCGGGAGTACCCGACGGACATCGGCCCGGTCGATCTCTTGTGCAGCGACGCCGCGGGCGGCACCGTGGCAGTCGAGGTGAAACGGCGGGGTGAGATCGATGGGGTCGAGCAGCTGATCCGGTACCTCGAGCGTCTCGAGAACGACAGCCGTCTGTTCCCCGTCCGAGGGATCCTCGCGGCACAGTCGATAACCCCTCAGGCCCGAGTCCTCGCCACGGCACGCGGTGTCGAGACCGTCGAGATCGACTACCAGGGGCTGCGCGAGGTCGAGGACACCAAGTTGCGCCTGTTCACCATCCGTTGAGACCGTGCTGGACATTGTCTTTTACCGTCCCGAGATCCCTCCCAACACGGGAAACGCCATGCGTCTTGCGGCAGTCACCGGCTGTCGCCTCCATCTGATCCGTCCTCTCGGCTTCGAGATGGACGACGCCCGACTGCGCAGGGCCGGCATGGACTATCGGGACAAGGCCGTGGTTGCCGTCCACGACGACCTCGATCTGTGGCGGGAAGCCGCGGCCCCCAAACGCGTCTTCGCTCTCACCATCGACGGAGAGATCCGATATGACCAGATCGGGTACGCCCCGGGGGATGCGGTGATCTTCGGTCCCGAGTCCGACGGGCTCCCCGATGGAGTGAAGACGCTCCAGTGGGTCGAAGGTCTGGTCAGGATCCCGATGGTCGCCGGTGTCCGGTCGATCAACCTCTCCAACGCCGCGGCCATCGTCGTCTACGAGGCGTGGCGGCAGCTTCTTTTCGAGGGCTCGCGCTAGTGGCCCGTCACTAGGAGGGCATGCGTTCGGCGAGGAGCCTCATGGCGATCGCCTCGGAGAGAACCGACCGCTCCAAGTCCCCGAGATCCTGACTCTCGTTCGGCGCGTGGATCGAGCTGGTCGGATCACCACAACCCACCACCAGGATCGGGGAACCGGGGAACATCTTCATGAAGTCTGCGATGAAGGGAATCGAGCCTCCGGCGCCCATCATCACCGGCTCGGCGCCATAGGCCTCCTGAAAGGCAGTCGTCCATGCCTCGACTGCCCAATTGTCGGTGTCCAGAACCGACGCATGGCCTGTCTGCTCCCGGGTGACCTCCACTTTCGCCCCCCAGGGGGCATGGGCGTCGAGATGTGCCCGGAACGCCTGCGCCGCCTTGGCGGTGTCCTCGCCGGGCGCGATCCTCAGGCTGACCACGGCCCGGGCTACCGGCACCAGTTGGTTGATGGCCTCGCTGACCCGAGGAGCATCGATGGCGAGGACCGAGATCGCGGGACGAGTCCACAAGCGCGATGGGATCGAGCCGGACCCGATCTCCTCGATGCCGGGCACCACGCCGACCAGACGGCGCGCCAGCTCCGGTGGGACCTCGAGACCGTCGACCTCACCGGACGCCAGGCCTTCGATGGCGACGTTTCCCTTCTCGTCCTGGAGGCTGGCGAGCAGGCGCGCCAAAGCGCTCAGGGCGTCGGGGAAGACCCCACCGTACTGCCCGGAATGCACCGGCTTTTCCAGGGTCCTCAGCTCGATCCAGAGATTCACGATTCCCCGAAGAGAGGTCAGGTAGGCGGGGACGCCGACCTCCCAATTGCCCCCGTCACCGATCACGATGACGTCGGGGTCGAGGAGGTCGGCATGTTCCGCGAGAATGGTGGCCAGACTCTCCGAGCCGGCCTCCTCCTCACCCTCCAGGAAGATCTTGACTCCGACCGGTATCTCGTCGCCGTGGGCGGCGATCGCGCCGAGATGCATGATGATCCCGGACTTGTCGTCCGACGATCCTCTCCCGTAGAGGCGCCCGTCCTTCTCGAATGGCTCGAAGGGCCCGACGTCCCAATCCTCGAGCGGACCGGGTGGCTGGACGTCGTAGTGGGCGTAGAGGAGGAGAGTGGGGGCTCCTTCCGGGGCCGGCAACTCGCCGAAGACGGCGGGATGGCCACCGCCCTCCAACAGCCGCGTGTTCTGAAGGCCGTTCTCCGCCAGCAAGTCGCGAATCTTCTCCGCCGAGCTCCTCACCGCCGCGGGGTCGTACCCGTGGGCGCTCACCGATTCGAGGCGAACCAAGTCGGCCAATATCGCCTGGAGCCTTGGCATGTCCGCGGCGACCGCCGACCTGAGATCTTCGTGCATGCGGCGAGGGTAATCAGAGAAGGTATCGACAACGCCACGGGCCGGACCAAGATGGGAGGCTCAATGGTGAGCTTTCGCCTCTTCGGGATCCCGGTCACGGTCCGTCCTTCGTTCCTGTTGATCGCCGCACTTCTTGGATTCAACAGCGGCTCGGTGGCGAGGATCTTCATCTGGATCGGCGTGGTGTTCGTCTCCATCGTCGTCCACGAACTGGGTCATGCCCTCACGGCCCGCTCTTTCGGCTCGGATGTGGAGATCGAGCTCAATGCCATCGGCGGGCTGACCAGCTGGACCCTCGATCCCGCCGAGATGGGCCCCGGGCGCCGGGCGCTGGTCGCGGGAGCCGGATCGGCGGTCGGGCTGTTTTTTGGCGGCCTCGTCTGGGTCTTCGCTATCGCCACCGGGCCTCACGGCGGAGATCTCGGCTACACCCTGACCATCGTCATCTGGGTCAATGTCTTCTGGGGTGTGCTCAACTGGCTGCCGATAAGACCCCTCGACGGCGGGCACCTCCTCCTGGCGCTGTTGGAGAAGACGATGCCTGCCCGTCGCGAGATCGTGGCCCGCTATGTCTTCATCGTCACCGCGGCTGCAGGCACCTTCTTCGCATTGCGCTTCGGTTTTCTCTTCGCCGCGCTCCTCTCGGGCTGGCTCCTGGTATCGGAGCTGTTCGCCGGGAGCGGCACCGAGGAGGTGGTCGGGCTGCCCCAGATGACCTTTGACGACGAACCGGGGGCGGAGGGCGACGAGGGGAGTCGCCTGGCTGGCGAAGAAGGGAGTGGCGTGGCCGATGAAGAGGCCACGGAGACCGAGTCGACGGAATAGCCGATTCCGGCGCCGGACGGTCGGTCCTGACTGATTAGCGTCGCCTCGATGGACTTTGCCTACAGCCCCAGGGTCGAGGAGCTGCGCGTGACTCTGGGCGATTTCATGGAGTCGCAGGTGTATCCGGCGGAGCCGGTGTACCGGGAGCAGATGCAGGCGTCAGGCGACCCCCATCACCATCCTCCCGTCGTCGAGGCCCTCAAGGCCGAGGCCAGATCGCGCGGGCTGTGGAACCTCTTTCTGCCCGACGCCGATCTGGGGGCCGGTCTGTCGGTTCTGGAATACGCTCCTCTCGCCGAGATCACCGGCCGCAGTCCGGACCTGGCGCCCGAGGCCCTCAACTGCTCCGCGCCGGACACCGGCAACATGGAGATCCTCCATCTGTTCGGGACCCCGGATCAGAAGGGGACGTGGCTGACCCCTCTCCTCCAAGGCGAGATCCGCTCGGCGTTCTCGATGACGGAGCCCGACGTGGCCAGCTCGGACGCCACCAACATCCGCACCCGAATCGAGGCCGACGGTCCGGACTATGTGATCAACGGGCGGAAATGGTTCAGCTCAGGAGCGGCGTCCCCGAGATGTCAGTTCACGATCCTGATGGGGCTGACCGATCCCGACGCCGACGCCCATCGTCGCCAATCGATGGTGATCGTCCCCATGGACAGCCCGGGTGTGACCGTGGAGCGGGAACCGACGATCTTTGGATACCAGGACCGGGGTGGCCACCCCCAGGTGGCCTTCGCGGATGTCAGGGTCCCGTCGGCGAATCTCCTCGGCGAGGAGGGTGGTGGGTTCGCGATTGCCCAGGCTCGTCTGGGCCCGGGCCGGATCCATCACTGCATGCGGGCCATCGGTGCCGCAGAGCGGTGTCTCGACTTGATGGTCCAGAGATCACAGGCCCGGGCTCCGTTCGGAAAACCGCTGTCGGAACAAGGCGTGATCCAGGAGTGGATCGCCGAAGCCAGGATGCGCATCGAACAGGCTCGCCTACTGGTGCTGAAGACGGCGTGGTTGATCGACAGCAACGGCACCAAGTCCGCCCGTGTGGAGATTGCCGCGATCAAGGTGGTCGCCCCGGCCCTACTCACCTACGTGGCCGATCGGGCCATCCAACTGTTTGGCGCCGCCGGCTTCACCGAGGATTTCCCGATCGCCGGGCTCTACGCAATGGGGAGATGGCTACAGATCGCGGACGGGCCCGACGAGGTCCATCGCCGATCGGTGGCGAGGGCCGAGCTGGGGAGACTCGGCCCCGACGCATTCGCCACCTGGTGATCGATCGAGGAGGCTGGGTGCCCGCCGCTCCGGCGGTCTCCCCGCCGACATGTCCATCCCGGCCACTCCGACCGTGGCAACGAGGATCACGACCAGGGCGTAACCGCTGAGGCTCGATCCGGTGTCGTCCCATATGTCGCGTTTTCATGGCGTCTGTGCCGGCGTATCGGGGTAATAGGAAGAGGGGAGATGGTTCTGGGCCGAGAGGACCAGGCGACATGCGGTGCCGGCGTCGAGGAATTGACATCGAAACGACAAATAATCCGAGCAAAAAAGGGAACGAAAGACCTTGATGATGCGTTTAACCGGGTTCCAAGATGATTAGTGCACAAATGTTCGATCCAAAATTCTCCCCATGGCGTGAGGGCGCGGCTTGTGTCGCCCTCAACGACGAGATCTCGTTCTTCCCCGACCCAGAAGACGTCGGAGCCATCAGCAAGGCTAAGGCAGTCTGTGCCACCTGCCCGGTGTCCGACGAATGTCTGACCTGGGCCATCGAGACCAATCAGACCGAAGGGATCTGGGGCGGTCACACGGCCCGGGAGCGACGGGGGATTCGCCGCCGCTGGCTAGAAGAGGTCCAGAAGGCGTCCTAGCGGCCAACTAGGCGGCCGGAGCAGGGCTGTGGTCCTCGGCGATGTGGACCAGGGCATCACCCGAGTTGACCAGAGGCCGCAGCGTCCTCGAGATGATCCAGCCGTCGACGCTGGCCTTCACCTGGGTGGGGCGAGTGCCGAACGCATCCGAGATCGCGGTGACGGACTGCCCGGCCACGACGTGGTCCCCCACCTCGACCAGCATCTCGGCGAGGCCACCCTTTCTCGCCCGGACCCACCTCGATCGCGAGATGATCCGGGTCGGCCGGACTCGGGGGAGACGGGCGTCGATCATCCGCAACGAGCGCAGGCTGCGCATCAGGCCGAGCACACCCTGGTCGATGACACTTTGATCGAACCGATGGGCCTGACCGCCCTCGTAGACCAGCACGGCCGCACCCATGGCGGCCGCCGCCTCTCGCAACGAGCCCTTGCGCTGCTTCGCCCCAAGCGTGAAAGGAGCGCCGAAGGCCCGGGCCAATCTCAGACAGACCTCGTCGTCGATGTCGGTTCGGATCTGGGGGGCGTTGGTCCGATGATTGGTCCCGGTGTGCAGGTCGAACCCGACGGAACATTGGCTCACCACCTGCTCCATGAATAGATTTGCCAGGCGCGACGCGGTGGATCCCCGCTTCGACCCCGGAAACGCCCGGTTCAGGTCGCGCCGGTCGGGGAGGTAACGCGACTCGGTTATGAACCCGAGGGGGTTGACTATGGGGACTGCGATGACCGCACCGCGCAGGCTCTTGGCGTCGAGTTCCCGGAGGAGCCGCCGCACGATGTCGATCCCGTTCAGCTCGTCACCGTGGATCGCGGCCGACACCCAGATGTTGGGACCTGCCGAGCGACCGTTGATGACCGCCACCGGCAGCGACTCGGTCGAGCCGGTCGGGACCCGTCCGAAGGGCAGCTCCAGCCGGACCTTTCGGCCCGACGGCACCGAGACTCCCCCGACCACGATTGGATCGTTTCTGAGCTCAGGCACCTGACTACTTCGTGGTGCCGATCGAGGCATTGTCCTCGATGAACTCGATGATCACGTCCGCGATGTCGATACCGCTGGCGCCCTCGATCCCCTCCAGGCCCGGTGAGGAGTTGACCTCGAGGACCATGGGTCCCTCCGAGGACTGGAGCATGTCGACACCGGCGACGTTGAGGCCCATGGCGCGGGCGGCGCGAACGGCCGTGGCTCGCTCGTGTGCGGTCAGCTTGATCATCTCGGAGGTGCCCCCGCGGTGGAGGTTGGAGCGGAACTCACCGGGTGCACCCTGTCGCTTCATGGCAGCGACCACCTTGCCACCGACGATGAACGCCCTGATGTCGGCGCCACCCGCCTCCTTGACGAACTCCTGGACCAGGATGTTTGCGTCGAGCTGGCGAAACGCCCCGATCACCGACTCGGCGGCTTTTCGGGTCTCGGCGAGGACGACCCCCAGACCCTGGGTCCCTTCCAGCAGCTTGACCACCACCGGGGTCCCTCCCACCACTTCGAGAATGCCGTCTATGTCCTGGGTGGAGTGGGCAAAACTGGTCGTGGGGAGGCCTACACCCGCTCTGGAGAGGATCTGGAGCGAGCTCAGCTTGTCGCGGGAGCGGCTGATCGCCTGCGAGCTGTTGAGTGGGAACACATCTGCCATCTCGAACTGGCGTACTACTGCGGCCCCGTAGAAGGTGTAAGTGGCGCCGATCCGGGGAATGACCGCGTCCGGGCTGACCTCGGCGCCACGGAACAAGACCTTGGGCCGGCGGGCGGTGATGTCCATGTAGCAACGGAGGTAGTCGACCACGACCACCTCGTGACCCCGGCCGATCGCGGCCTCCTTGAGCCGACGGGTGGAATAGAGCGATGAGCTGCGGGACAGGATTGCGATCTTCATCAGTCGGCCCGCGGCTCTGGTCGCCCGCCGAGATAGCTCTTCCCCGGGTCGACGAGAAAGTGGCTCCGTATCGTCCTTCTCCCGAGCAGCATTCTGAAACTCATCTCGTCTCTAGTCGTCAGATTGATGAGTGCGCTTATCTCCTTGCCGGCGATGACCAACCTAGTCCTGATCACGGGACGCAATTCCGACCGCCCGCCTGGGTTCTTGACCTTGCGCTCGGTCACGACGGGGACCTCACAGTGGATCACTGGTTTTCGCGATCTCTGTTTGGGGTGGATGGCGAAACGCACCCAGTCCTCCTCGTCCTGGCGAAACCGTTCCAGGTCGAACGCGTGCAACGCAGAGTTGTCGGCCCCGGTGTCGACCTTGACTTTCATCTCACGGACACCGAGATCGGGGAGGTGAGCCCACTCCCGCCATCCGATGGTGGTCAGCTGGGCACTCACGTGGATTCGAGATCGGTCATCGGAGACGGACAGCGTAGTGAGCATGGCGACGGTGCGGGGGTCGACTTCCCTCTAGGGTGGCCATATATAAATCTGATATTTGACTTATCAGATTTCCTGTGAGATACTTCGGAGATAGTCAACGTGTCCAGCCCGAAAAGGGCAAGGAGGTAGAGGATGTATTACCGTTTCGACCCATTCGCAGACCACTGGAGCAGGCCCATGACGCATGGTGTCCGCTCCTTCATGGGTGCCGATGTATACCGTGACGAGGACCGCTATCTGGTGGTAGTGGACGTCCCGGGTGTCGACGAGTCGGATGTGGATGTCACCGTCGAGAAGAAGACGATGACGATCTCGGTCGAGCGCCCGGCGCTGGCCAACGAGAGCCTCGAGCTGGTCAGCCGGGGACGCGCCAGCGGTAGCTTCACCCGACGGTTCTACCTCGGTGACGGTCTCGACCCCGACGGGGTCGAAGCCAGCCTCGAGGACGGGGTCCTGACCCTGTCGATCCCGGTCGTGGAGCAGGCCAAGGCTCGCAAGGTGGAGTTGGGGACGATCCGGAAGGCGATCGAAGCCTCCTGACCCAACCCATCAGAGCATACCGATGAGAAGACCCCGGGCCTGGCCCGGGGTCTCTTGCGTGAGGTGATCGTCGACCTCGAGAAATCGGACACGCGCCCGGCCCAGCAACCACAATGGTGGGATGTCGAAGGAAAGACGACCACTGCCCCCGTGGCTCCTTGGCCTGATCATCGCGGCCGGCGTCTTCCTGATCGTCCTGTTGGCGATCAATCTGCTCGGGTTCGGAGACGACCCGGTGATCGGAGGCCTGGCCAAGCCGGCGCCATGATGGGACTCCCCAGGAGATGACCGCGGCGCCCGTCTCGGGTCGGGCCAGGGCCTTGGGCCTCATCGCACTCGGCCAACTCCTGGTGTTGAGCCTTTGGTTCTCTGCCTCGGCCGTGTCACCGCAGTTGAACGCAGATTGGAGGCTCTCCTCGTCGGCGGAGACCGGCCTCACTCTCTTCGTCCAGATCGGGTTCGTGGCCGGCGCCCTCCTGATCTCCGCCACGTCGATCGCGGATGCGATCCCCAGCCGGCGTCTCTTCGTTGGTTCAGCCGTCGTCGCTTCCCTGGTCAACCTCGGTCTGCTGGCGGTGGACGTGGGGACGGTCGAGATCGGGTTGGGGCTGCGATTCCTGACCGGCATGCTGATCGCCGGGGTCTACCCGTCCGGGCTCAAGGTCATGTCGGGTTGGTTTCGATCGGGCCGGGGCATGGCCCTCGGAGTCCTGGTCGGCGCACTCACCGTCGGTTCTGCCACCCCGCACCTGGTGAGGGGCATCGGTTTGGAATGGCGCGGCGTGGTCATCTCCTCCTCGGTGCTCGCGTTGGCCGGGGCACTCCTGATGACGAGAGTGGGCGACGGCCCATTCGAAGTGCCGCGGCAACCGTTCCGGTGGGGCCAGGCGTCACAGGTCGTGCGTAGCCGCGGCCTCCGCCTCTCGACGTACGGGTATCTCGGCCACATGTGGGAGTTGTATGCCATGTGGACCTGGATGGCTGCGTTCCTGGCCTCGTCGGCAGCCGAGTTCGGTGACAGCTACGGGTCGATTCCCATTCTCACCTTCGCCGTGATCGCGATAGGAGGGCTCGGATCATGGTTTGCGGGTCTGGCCGCAGATCGTTTGGGAAGGACCTGGGTGGCAGGTGGCGCCATGGCCATTTCCGGGACATGTGCACTGGCAACGCCGCTCATCTTTGGCCGGCCGGCCGCGGTCGTCATACCCGTCGTCCTGTTATGGGGTGTCACGGTCGTCGCCGACAGCGCTCAGTTTTCGACGATGGTCACCGAGGTGGCGAGCCAGGAGGTGCGGGGCACCGCCTTGACCCTGCAGACCGCGCTCGGATTCCTCCTCACGCTCGTCACCATCCGCGCCGTCCCGGCCCTAGCCGACGCCTTGACCTGGCGGTGGGCCTTTCCGATGCTGGCAATCGGGCCGGCCCTCGGTGTCGTGGCGATGGCCCGTCTCAAGCGGAGCCCGGACTCGGTGTTACTGGCGGCCGGCCGCGGCTAGTTGGGCCGGGGTATCCGGTTGCCGCTGCAGTCGATGCCCTCGGCGGGGCGGTAATCGGCGATGAACGTGTCGACCACGATCCGGCCGTCGGGGTAGGTGCGCTGCCGATCGGTCTCGACATGAGTGCAGGCCCCAGTCTTCGAGACTCTCTGCTCCAACTCTTCGACCCGGGCATGCCGCGTGGAGAACATCGACACCGTGATGCTGGTTTCGTCGTAGGAGGTGTCGATCAGGACCGGATAGGGCGTTGTGTTCCTGATGACGAGGTCGGGCGCCGGATTCGAGATGGTCGCCTCCCTGCCGTAGGGGTACCGGGAGAAGTAGATGGTATGGCTTCGGTACTCGTCGAAGTCGAGACCGGCGAAATAGGCCGCATTGAAGATCGTCGTGGCGAACTGGGAGACCCCGCCGCCAACCTCCTGGATCAGGTGCCCACGGCGGATGGCGCCGGCCGCGACGAAGCCATTTTCCTCCGTCCGGGGCCCGACGAACTCGTTGAGCGACAGCGCCTCGCCGGGGAGGAGGTAGTAGTTGTCGACTATGTCGGCCATCCTCTGGATGTTGGCGACCCGGGTCTCACAGCAAGCGTGAGGTGTCGTGAACGAGGACACCTGTTCCACGATCTGGGAGCCGTCGACCCACGCCAGGATGTCCGGATCGTCCTGTGCCCTCGCCTGGAGGGGAACCGCGACGAGTGGCTCGCTTTCCCCGGACAGGACCAACTCCGCGACCGCCTCGGCCGACTCATCGGAACAGCAGATCCTCGGCGGCTTGCCCTCTTTGATCACACGCGGGGCGCCGTCCACCACTTCAAGGACGGGCTTTTTCGTCGGTCTGATCGGCTCCGAGTACAGGCTCTCGATGCCTTGTTGCAGACCGGCAAGGTCGAATGAGACTTCGATCTCCCCTTCCCGGGCGCGGATCTCGAGTTGCGCCCGCAGCTGCTCCGGGCTCAGTCGTATCGATCTCCCTGCCAGAGAGGTGAGCACTCCGGTGGCGGTGAGATCGTTGAGACGCCCGGCGGCGGCTTCCGCATCATCGTCGGTGACGGTCGGGTCCAGGAGGACCAGATCCCCACTGAGAGCTCGGGGTGGTTCGAGAGGATCGACCTGACGCAACCCGGCGATCACCGCGTCGATGTCGACCGTCATCCCGGGCTCACCCGGGCGGGCTCGCAGGCTCCCCCGTCCGTTGGCGGCGATGGCGGGCTCGATCGGTGGCTTCGGGGTCAAGGCGGGAGTCCCTTCGAGGGCTTCCCTGGCCAGATCGGTGTCGAGGGCCCACGCGACGTCGGCGCTGCTGACCATGAAGGGCGTCGTCACCCAGGAGACCATCTCGGCGATGGGGCCGCCGCTCCGCCTCGTCTCCATGACATTGCCGACCGTGGCTGCCTGGTCGTAGCGAAATCCGAGGTCACCGAGGCTGAATCGGGCTTGGCCACCTTCGAATTCGATGGTGACGATTTGGTTGAGGACACCTTCCGAGTGGTCTGAGACGACCCTTCTCACCTGGCGCTCGGTCATCCCCCCGACCTCGATGCCATCGAGGGCGACTCGCGCCGCCACCACCTCCCCGGAGCCCTCGAGATGCTGCGACCAGGAGAAACCCGCGGCGCCAAGCAAGACGCCTCCGATGAGGATCAGAGGCGCCCAGGATTTCATGGATCGGGGAGACTCGTGTTTGGCCACGACTGATGACATGGTATTGCCCT
>Ga0299913_10004485_pt1 | contig 11725 bp, 15 predicted proteins | sample RVTome_9_FD_201360 | JGI IMG/M metagenome (GOLD analysis project Ga0299913, IMG submission 201360) | Soil microbial communities from uranium-contaminated site in the Upper Colorado River Basin, Wyoming, United States - RVT155D38 (version 2) ... | reverse complement strand
CAGGTACGCTCCCTCCCAAGAACGGCCGGCGCGCGGGGTACTCGCGCCTGCCCCACATTTTCCCTCGGGAGGGGAACATGAGACAACGGTGGAAGGTCTTCACGGCCGCGTTCGCGGTCGCGATGGTCATGTCCGGCAGCGCGGCACTCGCGCACGACCCGGAGGAGTTCGGGACGCCGCTGAGCGACCCATTCGGCCTGAACACGTGGTTCATCGCCAACTTCCAGACGGCGCAGAACCCGTTCAACGCGGCCAACACGCACGTCACCAGCTCCGACATCGCGTTCTGGGGCGACCTCGCGTACGTCGGCGACTACGGCGGCTTCCGCATCTTCGACATCTCCAAGCCGAAGCCGAAGCTCGTCTCCGACACGCGCTGCTACGGCCCGCAGGGCGACCCGTCGGTCTTCGACCGCAACCGGGACGGTCGCGCCGACACGCTCGTGCTGTCGGTCGACAGCGTCCTTGCGGGACCGCAATGCGGCGCCGCGCCGGTCGGCAAGGACGCGACGACCGGGCGCTATCCCGAAGGAGCCTGGGAGGGCCTGCGGGTCTTCGACGTGTCCAACGCCCGCGCCCCGCAGCAGATCGCAGCGGTCTACCAGGACTGCGGATCGCACACGAACACGCTGCTCCCCGCACCGCGCGGCAAGTCGATGTACGTGCTGAACTCGAGCTACCCGCTCGGCGAGGGCCCGACCTGTGGCCCGCTCGGCGCGCAGCAGGGCCGTAAGGTCAACCACGGCGTCGTCCAGGTCATCGAGGTGCCCTTCAGCAACCCGGCGGCGGCCCGCGAGGTCAAGGAGCTGCCGATCGTCTACCCCGGTGACGCCGACGGGACGTACAAGCCGGTGAGCGATCACGGCATCGTCGCGCCGCTCGACGACTTCCTCGGCTGCCACGACCTGAGCGCCTTCCCCGACAAGGGCATCGTCGGCGCCGCCTGCGGCGAGCAGGCCCAGGTCTGGGACATCGACAGGAGGACCGGTCTGCCCGACACCGCCGACCCGCGGTGGGCCTACGACCAGCCGAACGTCGACTTCTGGCACTCGGCCACGTTCAGCTGGGACGGCAAGATCGCCAACTTCATCGACGAGTCGTTCGGTGACGGCTGCCCGACGGTCACGACGAAGACCGGCGGCCTGCCGGGTGGGCCGCGCGTGTTCGAGACGGGGAACATGTACTTCTTCGAGACGAAGCGCGGCCGGCTGCTGTCGGAGTACCGCAACCCGCGCGGTACGAACGACGACGTCAGCCCCACTACCGGCAAGTACTGCTCCTCGCATCTCGGCATCCCGGTGCCGGCGAGGGACCGCTACCTGCTGGTGAACGCGTTCTATCGCAACGGCTCGTCGGTGATCGACTTCAGCGACCCGACGGACCCGAAGGAGATCGCGTTCGCCGACCTCGACGGCACGAACACCTGGTCGGCGTACACCTACCCGCGCCGGTCGGGGCGCGAGAGGACCATCCCGGTGTACTCGAACGACGGTCTGAGCCGCAACTACGGCACCGCGGCCGAGCCGCGGTACCCGGAGGCCGCGTACGGCTTCCAGCGGTTCCAGGCGCGCGTCGGCCGCACGGATCTCGTGGGCTTCAACCACCTGAACCCGCAGCTGCAGGAGCGCGTCATCAAGACGAAGCTGGACCGGAAGTGGAAGTGGTCCAAGCCGCGGACGTACGCGAAGGGCACGCGCGCCCCGAAGGGAGCGCGCAACCGCTCGGCGCGACCGTTCAGCAAGTAGACGACCCGCCGGAGGGCCCGCGTGAGCGGGCCCTCCGGCAGGCGTACACTCGCCGGGCATGACCCTCCCCGAAAGCGCCAAGGAGCTGATCCGTTCGGGCGCGCTCGGTCATCTCGTCACGCTCGGGAGCGACGGCGCGCCGCAGGTGACCTGCGTGTGGGTGGCGGTCGACGGCGATGACCTGCTGACCGCGCACCTGAACCCGCATCAGCGCAAGCTCGAGAACATCCGGCGCGACCCGCGCGTGGCGATCTCCTTCGAAGGGACCGCCATCCGCCCGCCCGGCCTGCGTGAGCATCTGGTGGCCCGTGGTCGAGCGACGATCGAGGATGGTGGCGCTGCCGAGCTGCTGCAGGAGCTCGCGCGTGTCCACCTCGGGCCCGACGTGCGGTTCCCGCCGATGGACGACCCGCCGCCCGGGGTCCGGCTGCGGATCGCCGTCGAGCGGGTGAGCGGGATCGGCGCCTGGGCCGGCTGACCAGACGCGCAAGTTCCCAACCTGAGCGGAGGGCGGCGGGTCATTCCCGCCGACAAGCCCATCCACCCAGCGAAGGATCACGATGTCCAACAGGAAGCTGATCGCCACACTCGGCGTTCTCGCCGCGACGGTGCTGACGGCTCCGGCCGTCGCCTCCCCCGGCACGCAGGTCGGCAGCGAGGGCGTGAAGATGCCCGCGACGATCGAGTTCCCGAACCTGACGTTCCCGGCGATGGACGGCTCCAGCAAGGAGGCCGGTTACCTCCGCTAGCGCCCTATGTCAGGTGCAGCGTCAGCGCACCGAGCGGGCCGAGCTCCGCAGTGACTCGCTGGCCGGGCGCGACCGGCTGCGGCGGTGTCACCGACCCGGTGATCACGACCTCGCCGGCGCGCAGCCGCTCGCCGCACGCGTCGAGCAGCTCGGCGGTCAGGCGGACCACCTCGACCAGCTCGCCGGTGAGCGCGGCCGGGTCGTCGGTGGCCGCGACCTCGGCGCCGTCGACGACGACGCGGCCGCCGATGCCGTCGCCGGTCGAGCGCTCCGGATCGACGGGCCCGAGCAGGACGTGACGGTGGAAGATGTTGCCGGCGAGGATCGCGCTCACGTCCTCGGGCGGCGGGTCGACGTCGGCGAGCTCGATCGCCGCCGACAGACCGCCGATCGCGGCGCGGACGTCATCCCACGAGGCCCCGGGTTCCACGTCCCGCGCGATGTGCGCGGCGATCTCCGGCTCGAGCATCGGCTTGGTCCACGAGCTGACCGGCACGTGTGCGCCCTCCTGCAACAGCCCGCTGTCCAGGAGGAAGCCGACGAGCGGGCGGTCGATCTCAAGCGCGGCTGCCGCGGCGGGCGCGCCGAAGCCGACCTTCCAGCCGATCGGGCGCTCGCCGCCGCGCACGCGCTCGTCGCGGACGGCGAGCTGGCTGCGCATGCCGCGGGCGATCCGGTCGTCGAGCCCGGTCACGCGTCGAACTCGTCGTCGGGACCCGGGATCGCGTAGCCCGCCGCCTCGAGCGAGCCGGCCCCGCTCCATCCCCAGAACAGCAGGACGTCCTCGTCCGAGGTGTTGTCGAACCCGTGCCAGTTGCCGCGCGGCGTGTAGATGACGTCGCCGGCCTTCGACGGCTCGCGCCCGGTGTTCGTGTAGATCTCCCCGTGGCCGGTGAGCACCACGAGGAACTCGTCGCAGTTCGGATGCAGATGCCGCTCGTGCCGCGCGCCGGGAGCGAGGACGGTGCGTCCGACCACGAGCTCCTTCGCGCCGGCGTTGTGCTCGCCGATCAGGAACTGGACCTGCATGTCGATCCAGCCCTCGTCCTCGCGCAGGCCCTGCTCGAGCGGGACGTCGTCGATCCGGGTCCGGTACGGCTCCTGCGGGGTCACGCCATGCCGCCGATCCGCCGGTACGCCTCATGCACGCTGACCAGGAAGTCGCGGTCGGCCTGCTCCGAGGCGCGAGCGGCGTTGAGCATCTCGCTCGTCGCCGCGCAGGTGGGCACGGAGATCCCGAGCCGGCGCGCGAGCTCCTGTGCGAGGACCAGATCCTTCTGCTGGAGCTCGACGTCGGCGAACACGGCGGTGTCGTCGACGAGCAGCGGCGCGCGGTAGCCGATCACCGGCGAGGCGATGACGCTCTTGAGCGCCGCGTCGACGACGGCGGCGCGGTCGACACCGGCCTTCTCGGCGAGCGCGACGCCCTCGGCGAACGCCGTGACCGATACGACGAGCGCGAGGTTGATCGCGACCTTGGTGAGGATCGCGTGGCCGTTCGGGCCGATGTAGGTGACCTTCGGACCGATCGCGCGCAGCACCTGGGCGACATGGTCGAACGCAGCGCGGTCGCCCCCCACCATGACCGACATCTGCCCGGCGGCCAGCGTCGCGGGGCTGCCCGAGACCGGGCAGTCCAGGAACAGCGCGCCGGTCGCCGCGACTCGCTCGGCGAGCGCGATGCTGGCATCGGGCGAGATCGTGCTGACGTCCGCCCAGACCGTGCCGGGGCGCAGGCCGGCGAGCACGCCATGCTCGCCGTCGGCGGTCGCCTCGATCGCCGCGGTGTTCGTGAGCATCGTGAACAGCAGGTCGACCGAGGCGGCGAGCTCGCGCGGAGTGTCGGCCCAGCCCATGCCCGCATCGAGCAGTGGCTGAGCCTTGGCCTTCGTGCGATTCCAGCCGGCGACGTCGTACCCGGCGTCGAGCAGCCGCTGCGCGATCCCCGCGCCCATCGCCCCGAGTCCGGCGAACCCGACCTTCTCAATCGGCCTGATCATCGGCGCGACGATACTCATGACCGGTGAGCGACGCGTGTAACGTCGTAGCGGTGCCCGCACCCGCCGACGATCTCGACCTCGACGCGATCCGCGGCGAGCTGCAAGCGCGCCGGGACACCACCCGCGAGCGCGTCGCGTCGCTCGCGGAGCGCCCCGAGCTCGGCGCCGCCCAGGGTTTCGGCAAGCGCATCGGCGACGGTACGACCGAGGCGATCAGCCGGTTGACGGACATCGGCGTCGGCCGCTCGCTGGAGACCGGCCTCGCCCGCACCGAGCGGGCGCTGGCCAAGCTCGACGGCGGCACGTACGGGATCTGCGACAGGTGCGGCGGGCCGATCGCACCGGCCCGGCTGCGGGCGATGCCCGACAGCGTGCTGTGCGTCACGTGCGCGGCGTCGGAGCCGCGAGTTCAGGCTCCGCGGCGGTGACCGGCGGCATCCGCCCCTGTCGCGACGACGAGCGCGGCGCGATCGTGTCGATCGTGAATGCCGCCGCCGAGGCGTATCGCGGCGTGATCCCGGCCGATCGCTGGCACGAGCCGTACATGCCGCTGCGCGAGCTCGAGAGCGAAGTCGCAGCCGGGGTCGCGTTCTGGGGCTATTACGACGCGGACGGCGCGCTCGTCGGCATCATGGGGATCCAGCCGGTTCGCGACGTCGACCTGATCCGCCACGCCTATGTCGCACCGGGGAGCCAGCGGCACGGCATCGGCGGCGCGCTGATCGAGCACCTGAGCCGCCGCGGGGACCGGCGCATCCTCGTCGGCACCTGGGCAGCCGCTGACTGGGCGATCCGCTTCTATCGGCGCCACGGCTTCGAGCAGGTCTCGCCCGAGCGCAAGGACCAGCTGCTCAAGACCTACTGGACGATCCCGGAGCGCCAGATCGAGACCTCGGTGGTGCTCGCGAGCCCGCCATTCGACGAGGCGTGACGCGCGCGATCGACAGTTGCGGCAGCACGTAGCCGCCGGTATCTTGCCGGGCGGCGCCGTCCTGCGCCCAACCTCCGATTCCGGCGCTCACGCCGCCGGCTCCAGCGGAGGCAAAGGGGGCCCGAGCCTCCGGGACGCCGGTCGATGCTTGCCCTTTCCGGCGGGGCCCCGCGAGCGTGAGTCCCGGTGCCGCCGCCACGAGAGGACTCAGATGACCAGGCAGAGATCGTTCAAGCGACTCGTTCGCGCGCGGATGGAGAAGACGGGCGAGAGCTACACGTCGGCGCGCGCGCAGCTGCTCGCCCCGGAGGAGCCCGCGGCCACCGACTCAGCCGCGCTCGCGACGTCGGACGAGGCGATCCGGCGCCGGACCGGCCGGGGGTGGGAGGAGTGGTTCGACCTGCTGGACGACTGGGGCGCTCCCGACCGGTCGCATCGGGAGATCGCGCGCTGGCTCGCCGAGCAGCAGGGCATCGACCCGCTGGCCTGGAACGCGCAGGCCGTGGCGAACAGCTACGAGCTCGCTCGCGGCCTGCGCGTCGTCGGCGAGCACCCCGACGGGTTCACGATCACCGCCACGAAGACGGTGGCCGCACCCGTCGATCGGCTGTACGACGCATTCGTCGACGAGTCGCTGCGCCGGCGCTGGCTGCCCGACGGCGAGCTCCGCGAGCGCACCGCCTCGAAGCCGAAGTCGGCCCGGTTCGACTGGGGCGATGGCGCGACGCGAGTGCACGTCACGTTCGTGGCGAAGGGCGACGCGAAGAGCACCGCGGCGCTCCAGCACGTGCGGCTCGCCGACGCCGGCGAGGCGGAGCGGATGAAGGCGTTCTGGCGAGAGCGCGTCGCGGCGATGAAGGAGCTCGTGGAGCGATGAGAACGCACATCAGCCGGATCGGAACGGTCCTCGTGCCCGTCAGCGATCAGGACCGGGCGGTCGAGTTCTACGTCGGCGCGCTCGGATTCGAGAAGCGCATCGACGGCGAGTACGGCGACGGCGGGCGCTGGATCGAGCTCGCGCCGCCCGGCGCGGAGACGACGATCGCGCTCGTCCCGGCGAATCAGGGCGATCCGCTCGAGGTGAGCCTGGCGACCGAGAACGCCGACGCCGACCATGCGGAGCTGCGCGGGCGGGGCGTCGACGCCGACGCGGAGGTCATGCGGATGGGCGACTACGTGCCGCCGATGTTCACGTTCCGCGACCCGGACGGCAATCGCTTCCGGGTGGTCGAACGCGACTGACGCGATCCGGGCGGGCCGCTGCGACGCTCGGCGTCGCGGCGGTCCGTCGCGGGTTCGCACTGCGCGTCGCCGCGGGCTGTGCGGGCAGCCGAACCGCGATTGGGGTGGCCGCCCGCGTCCCGGTCGGCGGTAGGCCGTATCGCCGCTGGGCCCCGGCGCTGAGATCGTGGCGGCATGAGTTCGTGGAGCCAGATCGAGGCCGAGCGCGCCTTCGCCGGCGTGACACGGGCACGTCGGCGCGCGGCACTCGCCGGCCGCCTGCGCCGCCGCGGCCGCGCCGTGTGCGGGCTGGCCGTGTACGACGAACGGCGGCAGGCGGGCGCGGCCGGTGGCCGCGGCCTCCGCGAGATCCCCGTCGATGCGATCAGCGGCACGACCGAGCCGAACCGCGCGGCGCAGTTCGACCGCCACTTCCGGCCCACCCGGCTCACCCGCTGCCGCTGGCAGAGCGTCTGGCTCGCGATGCACCGTGGCACGACGCTGCCGCCGATCTCGGTCGTCCAGGTCGGCGACGAGTTCGCGATCCGCGACGGCCACCACCGCGTCTCTGTCGCCAGGGCGCTCGGCGCCCCGACGATCAGCGCGATCGTGGTGTAGCGCCGAGGTAGCGCACCGGCAGCGGCCGCTCCAGCACGCCCGTGGGCGCCCGCTCGACGCGGTACGCGGCCGCCTCGGGACGAGAGGTCACGGTCTCGTGCAGCCGCTCGCCGGCGAAGACCAGCGCAGCGCCGTCGTCGGCCGCCCAGCCGTCGGCCAGCTCACCCGCGGCCACGAGCCGCCGGAACGCCGGCCGGCGCTGCTCCTCGCCGTCGTAGTGCGGGCAGCTGCTTCCCGCGAGCAGGCCGAGCCCGTCCTTCAAGGGAGCGAGCCGGTCCAGCTGGAACGAGTCGGTCACCGACTCCGAGAACCAGCAGTTCATCCCCGCGCTCACCCCGCACAGCACGATCCCCTCCGCCCACGCCTCGGCGAGGACACGGTCGAGCCCGTGGGTGCGCCAGACGGCGAGCAGGTTCGCCGTATTGCCGCCCCCCACGTACAGCACGTCCTGCTCGAGCACGAATGACCGCAGGTCGCCGACGCTGCGCGCGAACAGCGCCAGGTCGGCCTGGCGACAGTCGAACCTCGCGAACGCGCGATAGAACCGCGCGACATAGCCCTCGTCATCGCCGCCGGCGGTCGGGATGAAGCACACGCGCGGGCGTGGCGAGCGCGCCAGCGACAGCACGAACTCGTCGAGCAGGGGGTTGTCCGGCTCCATCGAGAACCCCCCGCCGCCCATCGCCACGATCCGTCGCCGCTCCACGGCTCGAGCTCAGCCGCCCGGCAGCGCGAACTGGTCCCAGTAGCCAGGCTCAGGCTCGATCTGCTCGACGACGTCGACCCAGACGCCCGCCGGGTCATGCAGGCCGAAGCGCCGCTGCCCCCAGGGCTCATCGCGCAGCGGGTGGGCGATCGCGAGTCCGGTCTCCCGGAGGCGCTCGAACTCGGATGCCGCATCCGCGACCTGGAGCGTCAGGAGGATCCCTTCGCCACTGAAGGGCTCGGGACCCGGCGGCTGGGACGGGTGGTCCGGCGACATGAAGGCGATCCCGTGCGGGCTCTCGTCCGGCGCCCTCAGATAGACGAACCAGGTGGCCTCGAACACCACCTGGAAGCCGAACCACCGCATGTAGAAGGCTCGGCAGTCCGCGAGCCTGTCCGTCACCACAACCGGGTACGCGGCCTCGAGGTCCATCGGCCCAGGTTAAACGCTCCTACGATGCGCAGCGTGACCGCCACGATCGAGGTCATCGAGCAGGAGCGGCGGATCGCGTTCTCGTTCGAGGACGTCCTGCGTTACCACGGCCGCGGCTCGCCGGCACCGCGGCGCGCGACGCCGGCCAGGGACGTCGCCTCGACGCGCTCGAGCGAGAGCTGGCCGACCGCGTGCTCGCCCGGCCGGCCGCCGAGGTGTACGAGGTCTCGTGACTACTGCGTCGACTCTTCCGGCAGGCAGTCGTCCAGCCCGTTGGTCTGCGCGAACGGGCGGGTGTCGTCGGCGAGGTCCTGGAACTGCTTGGTCAGATCCTCGAGCTTGTCGCGATCGCCGTCGCGGGTAGCGTCGGCCAGCTCCGGGATCAGCCCGAACGCGCTGTCGACGCCCTCGAGGAACTTCTCCCAGTCGGCTGAGAGCTCCTCCGGCGCCTCGAGGTCGCGCAGGCGGTCGAGGAACGGGTCATACGCCTCGGCACTCTCCTCGAGAACGTCGGCGACCGCCTTCTGGGCCTCCTCCGCCGACGTCGCCTGGTCGATCTTGGCCTTCGACTCCTCGCTGACCTCGCCGATCTTGGCCTCGCCCTCGCGGCAGATCTTGTTCGCCTCGGCGACGAACTCGTCCTTGGAGGGACCATCCCCGCCGCCTCCGTTGTCGTCGCCTCCACAGCCGGCGAGCAGGGCTAAGGCGAACGTGAGCACGAGGAGAGCACGGGTCATGGATCGCACCGTAGCGCCCCCGGCGTGAAGCAAACCGGCGTTTCTGCCGATGCAGTCCGTATGACGCAGCTTCAGGCAGAGCGCTTCCGACTCGTGACGCGCAGCGACTTCGACGGGCTGGTGTGCGCCGCCCTTCTCAAGCACCTCGGCATCCTCGACGACGTCAAGTTCGTGCATCCGAAGGATGTTCAGGACGGCAAGGTCGAGCTCGGCGGCACTGACATCACCACGAATCTCCCATACCACCCGAGCGTGCACATCGCTTTCGACCATCACCATTCGGAGACGCTCCGCGTGGAGGGCCGTCCGGCCAACCACGTGATCGTGCCGGGCGCCGACTCGGCCGCGCGCGTCGTGTACGAGCACTTCGGCGGCGCCGACGCCTTCCCGGGCATCGAGGAGCTGATGGACGCGGTCGACAAGAGCGACGCGGCCCAGTTCACGCTCGGCGAGATCCTGCACCCGACCGGCTGGGTGCTCCTCAACTTCCTCATGGACCCGCGCACGGGCCTCGGCCGCTTCCGCGAGTTCCGGATCTCGAACTACGACCTGATGATGCAGCTGATCGATGCGTGCACGACGACGAGCGTTGAGGACATCCTCGCCACGCCGGACGTCGCCGAGCGCGTCGCGCTGTACTTCGAGCACGCCGATCACGCCGTGCAGCAGATCAAGCGCTGTGCGACCGTGCACGGCAACCTCGTGGTGCTCGACCTCCGCGAGGAGGAGGTCATCCACCCGACCAACCGCTTCACGGTCTACGCGCTGTTCCCGCTCTGCAACATCTCGATCCATGTCCTGTGGGGCCTCAGGCAGCAGAACACGGTGTTCGCGACGGGCAAGTCGATCATCGACCGCACGAGCGCCACGAACGTCGGCGAGCTCATGCTGGCGTACGGCGGCGGCGGCCACGAGGCCGCCGGGACGTGCCAGGTCGCGAACGAGGACGCGATGCGCGTGCTCGGGCAGCTGGCCACCCGCATCACCTCCGACGGCTAGACGAGGGTTACGCTAGGCTCCGGGGCCGTGAAGGCCCCGGACGCTCACCTCCGCCGCGCCGATCCGGTGCTGGCGAAGCTGATCGACGACTTCGGCGGGCCGCTGCCCACCGAGCCCGACGGCCGCGGGCGGCCGGACGAGGTGTACGGCGCGCTCGTCCGCAGCATCACCGGACAGCAGCTCTCCGTGAAGGCGGCCGCGTCGATCTGGCGCCGGCTCTTGGAGCGCTTCGACGGCCACACGCCCACGCCGGAGCAGATCCTCGCCGACGACCCCGAGAAGCTGCGCGCCGCGTGCGGCTTCTCACGCGCGAAGGTCGCCTACCTGCGCTCGCTCGCCGAGCACGTGCAGGCCGGCGAGATCGCGCTCGACCGGCTGGACGAGCTTGGAGACGACGAGGTGATCCGCGAGCTCACCGCGGTCAAGGGGATCGGCGAATGGACCGCGCACATGTTCCTGATGTTCACTCTGCACCGGCCGGACGTGCTGCCGACCGGCGACCTCGGGGTGCGCAACGCGGTGATGCGTGCGTACGAGTTGGACGCTCCGCCCGCGCCGGATGAACTGGTCGAGATCGCCGGGCCGTGGCGGCCCCACCGCACCCGGGCGTGCCTGTACCTCTGGCGCAGCCTCGACAACGAGCCGGTGTCCTGAACCCAGGCCCAGGGCCGCGGGCCGGTGGCGGCCCGTGCCTATGGCTACCCTCATGGGCCGTGATGGCCAGGCTCGTGCCCGTCCTGGTGGCGCTCAGCGCCCTCTTTGCCGTGTCCGGATGCGGTGGCGGCGACGCCTCCTCGAAGGACCCGGTCGAGCAGGTGCCGGCCGCGGGCGGGCTCCAAGAGCGCGTGCGCGCGGCTCAGCAGGTGCGCGAGTCCGACTTCCCGTCGGCCGCAGGCAAGACGCTCCAGCAGATCGCCGAGGAGGTGAAGGGCGGCGGGTCGGTCGAGGCCGGGCTCGCGACGTCGGTGTTCACCGTCGGCACCGCACGCCTCGGCTTCGGCGTCATCGACGACGAGGGCCAGTTCGTCTATGGCCCGACCGTCGTCTACCTGGCGCCGACCCCCGAAGACCCCGCGCAGGGCCCGTTCGCGGCACCCGCCGACGTGCTCGTCACCGAGGGCCGCTACCGGTCCAAGCAGGCCGCCGACGAGACCGACCCGTTCGCGGCCGTCTACGAGGCGCAGGTGCCGTTCGACCAGAAGGGCCCGTGGTCGGTGCTGACGGTGACCAGGAGCGGCAACACCTACGTGGCCGCGCCGACGCAGGTCCAGGTGAACACCAAGAAGGCCGACCGGATCCCGGACGTCGGCGAGCGGGCGCCGAAGGTCGCGACCGACACGATCGCATCCGTCAAGGGCGACGAGAAGCTGCTCGACACGCGCACGCCGCCGAGCGACCTGCATCGCTCCTCGTTCGACGAGGTGCTCGGATCCAAGCCGGTGGTGCTGCTGTTCGCCACCCCGCAGCTGTGTCAGTCGCGCGTGTGTGGCCCGGTGACCGACATCGCCGTCCAGATGCAGGCCAAGTACGGACGCGAGGCCGAGTTCATCCACCAGGAGGTCTACGTCGACAACGATCCGAACGCCG
>Ga0299913_10004484_pt1 | contig 11725 bp, 11 predicted proteins | sample RVTome_9_FD_201360 | JGI IMG/M metagenome (GOLD analysis project Ga0299913, IMG submission 201360) | Soil microbial communities from uranium-contaminated site in the Upper Colorado River Basin, Wyoming, United States - RVT155D38 (version 2) ... | reverse complement strand
CGCTCCGACATTCTTCCGTTCCCCAAGCAGCCCGGTTCCTATTATCACCTTTCCAAGGTGCACGATTCGCACAACATTCAGTTCGCGTGTCGCATTTGGGACATTCGCGCGACGGACCTGAACCAGGGCGTGGTTTACGGCGTTCACACCGACGAGGCTGACCTCGAGTGGCGACTCTCGACGCGGTTCGACTACGACCATGTGTGGGGAACGGTGCTGAATCGTTACTGCGTGCAGGCCGGAATCGATCATCCCCTAACCGTGTACGGCAAGGGCGGTCAGACGCGCGGCTTCCTCGATATCCGCGACACACTGCGGTGTGTCGAGCTCACGATCCTCAACCCCCCCAAGGAACCTGAGTACCGTGTGTTCAATCAGTTCACCGAGCAGTTCACGGTGGGCGAACTCGCTCAGCGCGTCGCGGAAGCGGCCGAGCATCTTGGGTGGGAGGTCATTATCGAGAATATTCCCAACCCGAGGGCAGAACTGGAAGAGCACTACTACAATGCCAAGCACACCAATCTGTTGGATTTAGGACTTGAGCCGCACTACCTGAACGGGACGCTGATCGATGGTCTACTCGATACTGTTAGAGACCATGCCGGTCAGGTTCGCAAGGAGCTCCTCTATCCTTCACACACTTGGCGCGATGGATTGCTCACCGGCCCCACGACCATCTAGCTGGCTGCGGGAGCCAGTTGTTTCTCTTTTCGCGCCAAGCAGGCGACGCGCGTTCCCTCGCTGCTGATGGGCGGCGAGCTGACCGACCCGTCCTCATCGTCGCTGCCCCCGGTCCGGGACCTCCCCCTGTATGCGATTCTGCGGACATCTACAGGCTTCGACCACTGGCCGGGGGAGGCCCACGAGGTCTGGGAAGCCGATTACCACCCCGCCCTGCGGGGATGGGAATCCAACGTCCTCGATGCCGGTGACGTGCGTCGCGACGCGGCCCGCCGCATCCAGAGAGCGTTCTTTCTCACGGCCGGCAAGAACAATCGTCTACTGGATAAGACCCTCGGAATTCCTTCCGGGTTCCCTTGTGGACGCACTCTTTCCCAACGCGTGTTTTGTCTTCCTGCAGCGCGACGGCCGGGAGATGATCAACCCGCTGATCAACGCGTGGCGCACCTCCGCACAGGACGTATCTTCTCCCCGAGCCCCATGCGATCCGCGGTGTGGATCCCGACTGGTGGAAGTTCGTTCTCTACCCAGGATGGCGGGACGATTTGTACGGGCCTCTTGAGATCGTGTGCGCGAGACGATGGACATCTTCGAATGACAATGCGCTCAAGGGGCTTGATGCCGTCGCCAGCGACCGCACGATCACGGTCCGTTACGAAGATCTTGTCGACCGCCCCGTCGAGGTAACCGCTCGGGTGATGGACTTCTTGGGACTGCCCTTCGAAAACCGGTGCGTGAGAGGGCCGCAAAAACACACGAGAACGCCGTAAACATTGTCGCCTCATCCGAGAGGGGAAAGTGGCGTCGAGAGGACCTCTCGGAGATCCAGGGAGTCCTTGATCTGATAACCCCGGCCATCGTCGCTCTGGGCTTCGAGTCGTAGGGGGTGTCACGGAACCTGCCCGGAAGCGGCCGGCGCGCTTGCGGCAGGGGAGTCCAGCTGCCTCAAGTCGTGCCAGTTTGCTTCGGCGCAGCCCTCCTCATCGCCTCATCATGCGTGTCCTCACGCGACAGCGAAGTCCAGGTCGTACGCTGTCGCGATCGCGTGTTTCGCGACAATCGGCAGGACTAAGGGCAACCCTCCCCGGCACAAATTCTGTCCTGGACAAGTTTTCGATGGAGACGTTGCACGTAGTTCTTGCCTGGCCGCTGGCGCTTATTCCGGTCGGCAAGGAGGTTGTTAAGTTGCCACTTATCAACCCGAAGATCGTAGTACTCACGCTCAAAGGGAGTTTGATCGTGCCAATCCTCGTAGTACTCAATGTACTGAATCCGCTTTGTTCTGATCGACGCCCAGGTAGGTACCTCATCGACACCTGAGTGCTCCAACAGTAGTCGCCGTCGGTTCCACTCCTCATTGAGCAAAGAGTGTCCGTCCAATTGAACGTCCGCCGGAGGATCGATGTCTGCAGCATCCAAGATTGTCGGTACGATATCGATGTTTGCAACAAGGCGATGGTCTGTTCTTGGCGCGAGTTCCTGCGGCCACCTCATTAGGAGCGGTATCTTGACGGAAGGAGTGTATGGGTATCGTTTCCCCGACAAACCGTACTCCCCCCAGTTGAGGCCATTGTCGGAGACAAAGAACGCCAAGGTATTCTCAGAAGCCCGCTTTCTATCGAGTAGATCGAAGAGGCGGGCCACCAAGTCGTCGACGGAATAGAGGGTGCGGTACTGGCCGGCGCGTATGCTCTTTCCGCAAGCCAGATCGCAGGCCTTCGAAGCCCTCGCATGGATGTAATCCGGTTTGTCGCTCAGGTCATCGAACAATGCCGGATTGCCCTCCCATTTACCCACGGAGGCACCCTGATAAGAGCTCTCGACCAGAAATGGGTCATGTGGTGCCGGAACCGAGATGAACATTAGCCAAGGCAACGCATCTGTCGCAGGATCGTTGCTTTGGTGCACGAAATCCCTTGCCATTCTCAGGAGGAATCGCGTTGAGTAGCCTTCGACTTGTTGAACGCGCCCATTGACGTTCCATTGGCCCCCCGAATAGGTCTCTCTTGTACTCTGAGGGAAGGTAGCCCACTCGTCAAAATGTGGAGGATTATCTTCTAGCTGCCATGCGTTCAAGTACTTGCCAAAGAAGGCCGTCCGGTAGCCGCTGGAGGAGAGGTAGCTCTGGATTGTCGTCTGTTGATTGAGCTTATACGGTTCAAAATGCCGTACACCGTGGTTATGGACATACTGGCCGGTCATGATTGATGCTCGCGCCGGACAACACAGAGGCGTTGTCGCAAATGCATTTGGAAAGTAGACTCCTTGATCGCGAAATGAATGCTCGACTAGCGGCATTCCATTAAGTGTTCCTGCTCGCTGGTCGTCCGTGATAACGATCAGCACATTCGGTCGATCCTTGCGAGGATTCTCTGACTGGCCAGGGGCACTGGACTTATCGCATGACACCACAGATATGGAGGCGGTGACGGCAAGTAGCAGGCGTGCCACGGATCTGGATTGTCGCGTCATTCCTAGTTGAGTTTTCTTCATCTACTCCACTCTCGCAGGACCCGTTCTCAATCCAGTGATCAGAGTGTCCTAAGTATTCATAGTTTCCCGCGCACAATAACTCTCGCTTCACGTGATCGAGAATTCATGTAGACCTCGTCCCCGGCCATGCGAAGCTTCGCATGGCCGGAGCATAAGGATGACGACGTGGCGTGGCTTGGGCTTCTTAGAAGCGGGGCTTCGAATCCGTCTGTTGGCGCGTTTTCGAGACCGGCCCGGGACAAATGCCGTGCTGCTGCAATGCCCGCTATGCTGCCGTCTACGCGAACAGAGGTGGAGGCTAAGCATGAGAATCTTGATCCTAGGCGGGACGGTTACCTCGGGTGGCCGACCTTCACACACTTGGCGCGATGGATTGCTCAACACCGACCCCACGACCACCTAGCTATCGCTAGCTATATTGCTGCGGAGCCAGTTATCTCTGTACCAATCAGCGGTGAGGCGGAGTCCTTCGTCAAGTCCGACGCGAGGCCGGAAGCCGAGCTGTGCTCTCGCTTTAGATATGTCCACCCGGCTCTTGTAGACCTCGCCCGGCCGGCGTTCCAGGAACTCAACTTCGGTTGAAGTGCCAACTGCACCTTGCACGGCCTCGGTGAGCTCTAGCACGGTCGTTTCGACCCCTGTCGCGACCTGGAAGACCTCACCCTTAACGTCATCGGCAGTGACGGCCAGAAAGATCGCCTCGCAGAGATCGTCGACATAAATGAAGTCCCTGCTCTGCGATCCATCACCGAAGATCTTTAGCGGTTGGCCCAAGAACGTGGCCTTGATGAAGTTGGGAATCGCGTTGTTCTTGTGTGAGGACCAGGGGCCGTAGACGTTCGAAAAGCGTAGTGACACGGTGTGGATTCCGTACGCCGCCGCAAACGCGCTGCAGTAGGCTTCGCCGGCGAGCTTTGCAGCACCATACGGTGACATGGGGCGCGCCACCACGTCTTCGTGCAGCGGTGGCTCCACATCGCCTAGGGCGGCTCCGCTGGACGCAAACAAGAAGCGCCCGATGCCGCGCCCGCGGCAATAATCCAGTGCACGGAAAGTGGCTTCCGCATTGCCCTTGAAGTCGCGCGTCGGGTCGTCGATCGAGGGAATCACCCCCGTTTGAGCTGCCAGATGAATAACCGCATCTACACCCTGAAGCGCTTGATCGAGAATCGCGCGGTCGGCGATGTCGCCGATCATCACATCGACCGGTTCTTCCTCGAGGTACTCCTCCCTACCAGAGCGGAGGTCGTCGACAACGCGAATATCCCAGTCCGTTCGAGCGCGAACGAAGCGGACCAAGTTTGCCCCGATGAAGCCGCACCCTCCGGTCACCAGGATTCTCTTGATGATGCTCACAACTCGGTTCCTCTTGGGAGTCGGGGACCGGTGCAAGAGTACAATTCCAGCAAAGTCGATGTAGCCAACCGCGGAGGTCGGTGATGGGACTCCTCAGAGTCCTGGGAGCGATCGTTGCTTTGATCTTGATTGGAGCGCTGATCCAGCGCTTCCGTACGCGCACTCTGCGTATCGCGGACGGCATCATCATGGGGTTGTTGGCAATGGCGCTGACCTCTCTGGCGATCGCGCCTGCAGCGGTTGACCCTTTCCTGAAGGAGTTGGGTTTTCCACCCGGCGATGCGCGCCGAGTTATCGGCGTCTTGGTTGTATCGAATCTGGTCCTCTATCTTCTCCTGCTCCGGGCCTTCGCCAAAACGGATGAGGTCGAAAGGACCCTCAAGGACTTCTCCCACCGGACTGCCACTCGTGCCTTCATCGAGGAGTACGGTATCCAGAATCACGATCCATCCAAGCTGTGCGTGGTCATCCCGGCCCTCAACGAGGAGGAGAGTCTCGGGCACGTGCTTGAGTCCGTGCCGGCGATCATTCACGGGCTCAATACCGAGATCATCGTCGTCTCCGACGGCTCTACCGACTCGACGGAACAGATCGCTCGTGGTCACGGAGCGCTTGTGGTGCGGGCCGACCTGCGTCAGGGTCAGGGTGCCGCGGTGAGCCTCGGCTATCGCATCGCGTTGCACAGGGGAGCGGCGATAATTGCCACACTCGACGCTGACGGTCAGTACGTGCCTGAGGAACTGCCGCAGTTGATCGCACCGATTTTGGCGGGGAAAGCCGATGTCGTCCATGGTTCGCGCGTCCTCGGCAGTTACGTGAGTCCGCTCCGAGGCCGGTCGCAAGGCGTGAAGGTGCTGTCGCGCGTCACTTCGTGGATGGCCAACACCCCCATCACCGATCCGGCCAGTGGATTCCGTGCGTTCACTGCCGAGGCGGCTCGGCGCCTTCGCTTCCGGGAGCCACAGTTCCACGCGAGCGAGGTCACAGTCGCTGCCGCCAAGCACGGGCTGCGGGTCGAGGAGGTCCCTTGCACATTCCGCGAGCGCAGCACCGGATCTACCAAGAAGCCTCCCTTCCTGCGCTACGGGTACGGCTACACCAGATCGCTTCTGCGCACCTGGCTTGGCCGATCGCGGCGAGCCTGAGGCGGTGCTCGCGTAGGCCGCTCCGTACATTAATGCCAAGGGCTTGCTGTGACATCTCGATGCGCTCCTGCAATGTTGAAGTATGCCGATGTGCTGCGCACTATTATCGAGCACCACAACCGAGCGGTACCCTCGGGTGTCAGCGAGCGGCGATAAAAAATGATCCGAAATTAGCGCCCTCTCGATGGCGCAAGAAAAACGCCCGGCGGGGCGGGCGAGCATAGCCGCGCGAGGATGCGTCGCATCCTCTCCCTAACGCCATCGTATCTACTGTCGCCCACAAGATTGTGGAGCTCGAACGGATCCATTTTGAGGTCATACAGCTCTTGTTCGCGGGTGCTGTGAACGATGTACTTGAATCGAGTTCCCCGAACGGCGCAGTAATTGGGTACGCCGAATTTTCTGTACCAGTGCTCGATCAGGAAATTCCGCCGGAGGTTCGAATCGCGTCCCTCGATAAGCGGGATCAGGCCGCGGCCCTCGAGAGGCGGGGGTCTGATCCCCGCGGCCTCGGCCAGCGTTGGGGCCAAATCAATGTTCAGCACCAGCTCGTCCTGGCGGACACGTGAAATGTTCCAGTCGTCGTATCGGATGGCAAGCGGAACACGGATGCTCTCTTCATACGGACTCTCTTTGCCCACCAAGCGGTGTTCACCGTGGGCGAGCCCATTATCTGATGAAAAGACGACCATGGCCTGGTCAATCCGGCCTGTCGTCCGCAGTGCTTCGAGTATTTGCCCGATTCCCCTATCGACGGACTGGAGCGTAGCCCATTGCCGACGCGCCCGGTTTTCGATCCGGCGGTCGGCGGTCGCATCCAGTCGAGCCTTCTCCTGCACCCAGCGCGGTTTATCGGAGACGTTGGACTCATCATATGAGGGGGGGCGATGGGGAACGGGGTTCCGCGCGACGACGTCTGGCGGGGGTGTATTCGGTGCGTGGGGTGCGTATGGCGCGAAGTAAATGAATAGCGGTCCGGGAGTGGAGTGGATGAAATCGGTGACATCGGCGGCGAGTTTCGTGGTTGAGTAATCACTGGGTGAGTCACCAAGCTTGATGCTTTCGCCATCGATGCTTAAGGAGTAGTTGTAGTAAGCGCCGTTACCCTTCCTGGTTGCGAACGCCTCCCACTTGTCCCAGCCTGGAGGAACGTAGGAAGAATGCTTCTTCGTGTAGCCGTTGAGGTACTTTCCGAACAACGCCGTGTGGTACCCGGAGTCCTGGAGCCAAGTCGCCAAGGTTGACCGGTCGTCGAACGCTGCAAAACCCCCATGGGCCCTCGATTCCCGTATACCCCCGTGGAATGAGAGTACATTCCCGTCAGAAGACTCGCCCGGCTAGGGCAACACGTCGGATTGACAACGAAAGCATTTCTGAACCGCACGCCGTGGCGCACTATCTGGCTCCGAACGATTGGCATGAATCGCAACGTGTCCCAGCGCTGGTCATCCGTGAGGATGATGACGATGCTAGGCCTTGTTGTCGGGAACGGCGGTGGTGCTGTCCGAACCGATGGTGAAGAGCTGGTGCAAGCAAGCGCGGTGATGGCTACGGTAACCAAGGGAACCAGCAGCCTCCTGAGCATGATCATCACGATAAACGCAGCCTCCCCGACTTGCCGTTCTCCTCGTCCCGCAACCTTTTGTCCCCGGCCGCAAGCCCACACCCATAGGGGGGCCATCTCCTCGTCGAGGTAGGCATCACCCTTCACCAGTCCAAGCTGTGGAAGGAACTCCCCCGACTCCGACGAGGAGAAGCTGGCCGCCATTGCGGAGTGCCTGACCTCGTCGTTTCCGAACTTGTTACATTGCCAGACGAACGCCCGGTGGCTGAACAGTGAAGGGGCTTCGTCTTGGAACAACAAAGCCATCCCCGTACTGGATCCCGTTCGGTGACGACGACGCCGTCTCCTCCGACCACCCCATTCGGAATCTGTCCACGCCAGGGATTGGATCAGGATTGCCGAGAAACTAGGGGCTAACGGCGCAGCTTCCTCGGGGCACATGTCCGGGACGCTGGTACTTTCTCCTCCATGCGACATGAAAACCACGGGGGCCGTTCGCGCCATGTGTCTCACAGACCGGACGAGATGGTTGAGGCCCCCCGACGATTAGTCACCACTTACGCGCCGCCGCCGGCGCGTCTTCTCGAGGTTGGCTGCGGCGCCGGTGACCTCGCTCGTGAGCTTGCGGAGCGAGGCTACGAGGTCATTGCAATCGATCCCGACGCGCCCACCGGCGACATCGTCCGAAAGACCACGCTCGAAGAGTTTCACGATCCGGAACACTTCGACGTGGTTGTTGCGAACAGATCCTTGCATCACATCCCCGATCTTGGTCACGCCCTCAATAAGATCTACGCCTTACTCGGCGGCGCAGGCATGCTGATCCTCAATGAATTCGCCTGGGACCAGATGGACGAGAGGACGGCGGGCTGGTACTTGTCCCACGTGAACGAGCCTGGTCCCGAGGTCGAGTCCTTGCTGCCGGGGAAGTTCCCCGGTGCGTGGGTCGCGGAGCACGACGGCCTTCACGGTGCTCGCACGATTCGTGCGGTCGTTGGCGCTCTCTTCGAAGAGCAGCTTTGGGAGTGGACTCCATACATTGCGGAGCACTATCTCAAGCGACCGCATCTTGTCGATGTTGAGAGGGACCTCGTACGCGCCGACAAGATCAATCCCATCGGCTTCCACTACGTCGGCAAGGCTCTGCCTGACAAGTCGCCGGTCCGCTGAGCGCTTCCTTTCACGACAGCCACGCTTGACGCGGTTCAGTGTGCAAGGAACGCGTCTCAATCAGCGCAGCAGGAAACCGGTTCCGATTGGGTCGTCGGGATCCAGCACGAAATGGTTGTAGCCGGTAGCGAAGGCTTGCCCCTCGACCTCCGTAATCACGGCCGGCGCTCCCCCCACATCCGCGTCTCCCGTGACGCGTCCTCGAAAGACGCCCCCCGCGATCCCGCCGTGCACAAGCGTTTCGCCTCGTGGCAGTGTCCGCGCCTTGTCGAGAAGTGCCAGCCGGGCGGAGGTTCCGCTTCCGCACGGTGATCGATCGACCTCACCGTCGGCGAAGATCGTTACGTTTCGTTGGGCAAATCCCTCTTCGGACTCGGCGTCCTCGAAGAAGATCACGCCGTAGATATCACGCAACTCCGGCTCCAGCGGATGAACGACGTCTTGGTCCTTTTCGATGACTTGTTTGATCTCCCGCCCCAGCTCGATCAATGAGTTGAGGTCGGACGCGCGTACACCGAGACCCAGATCGGGCGCGTGGACGGAAGCGTAGAAAGCCCCGCCAAAGGCGATGTCGGCTCTGACGTCGCCGGCGCTGGTGGCGACGGTGAGACCTTCGGCGACAACGTACGACGGCACGTTGGTAAAGCGGACCGAACGGACCTTGCCATCGCGGACGCGAGCGACGGTCGTCAGCCGTCCCGAAGGTGCGTCCACAACCACGCGTGTCTCCTCGCCGGTGACGGGTACCACTCCACTGTCAAGAGCCCACGTAACGAGCGCGATCGTGCCGTGCCCACAGGCTGTACTGAAGCCGGCGTTGTGGAAGAAAACAACGCCGAGATCTGCGCCCTCGTCGACCGGTTCGGTAACGAAGCACCCGTACATATCGGCGTGGCCGCGCGGCTCGTACACGAGGAAACGCCGGACGTGATCGAGATGCACGGCCGCGTACCGTCTCTTGTCCAAAATGCTCTTGCCCGGCAGCGGCCCGACCCCGCCGCTGACGATGCGAAAAGGCTCGCCTGCGGTGTGGTAGTCGGCGGTTGCCACCCTCATCGAGTTCATCGCGGCACCTCGGCTCCTCACGTGTTCGATCGGACCTCGTCGTGATGCACTCCAGTCGCAAAGTCCGCCTAGGAGTACTGCTAGTTGAACGAATGCTTAAGGCCGTTCGAGCACCGCCTGGACGATCGAGATCCGTTGCTCCTCCAGATTGTGCAGCAGGTTCGCGGCTTTGGCGGGAGCCTCGGGGCCCATCAGAAGATGTGTACCCAAGGGTGGGGGCCCGTGCTCGGCGATGGTGGCGAGTCGTTGCCTCCACCATTGCAGCGCCGCTTCGGTCAAGTCGTTCCAGACGACCTCTTTGAGGCCGGCGCCGGCGACGACTTCCCGCACCGCGTCCTGCCTCGCCAGGAAGCTGATTGATTCCCGGCCTGCCCATGGAACCGGGAAGCGGACGGGCTCGGTGGCTCCCGCCATCACCTCATGCATGGCGGCGCGCCCGCCGGGACGGAGTACGCGGTGCATCTCACCGAACAACGCATCCTTGTCCTCGATGTTCATGTTGGCGTGCTGCATCCACACTGCGTCGAAGGACTGCTCGCCGAACGGCATGTTGCAGGCGTCTCCGTGGCGGAAGCTCACACTGTCGTCCAGGCCGACGAGGCCGGTCAGTCGCTGTCCCACGCGGCAGTACTCACTCGTGGCGTCCAGGACCGTAACGTTCGCCTCGATCCGAGTGGCAAGCAGCCGGGCGGCACCACCCAGTCCACCCCCCACATCGAGAACCTCCAAACCGGGCCGGAGGCCGGCGAGCTGCAGCAGGTCTAAGGTGGCCTCGATGCCCCCGATGTGGAAGTGATCGATCGGCCCGAGATCCTCGACGGTTACGGAATCGAGGCTCTTGCCGGACGATCCCAAGGCATCGAGGATCGCCTCGTCGAGAGCCTCGACCGAGTAGTGGGCATCAACGTTATCGACGGACTCCGCGTGAGCCATCCCGTCCCCTTTCATCGTCCCAACACTTCGGGAATCCAATAAGAAGAGTGAACACCAATAGCGTTGCTTGTTGTGACGGCGTTGCAGCATTCCGGCCAGGTCGACATGCAGCGGGCGTCCCCGGGCAAGTGCTTGGTACTCTCCTTCGAGGGCTTAAGCGAGAATCTCAATGGTCTGAGGGACGCCGATGGAGCTGCAACATCTGCCGGCATTCGTGGTTGCGAGCACGCTTCTGATGTTCGTTCCCGGTGTGGACATGTCTAGTGGCCATGCTCCCCTTGAGATCGCATTCTTGGGAGTGCTCTTCAACATTCTCGCCACATCGTGGTGGATTGGCTATGTTCCCCTCCTTGATCGTGTCTCAGAGCGGCTGCGGCGTTCGAACGTGCGCCGATTCCTCGAAAATTTGACCGGAGCCGTGCTCGTCGCGCTCGGAGTCCGCTTGGCTTTCGAGCGACGCTAAGCGCCACCCGCGAGCCTTCTGCCGGCGCCAGAAACATCGGACGCAGGCTTGCGGCTTCCGTAAGCAGACTCCGGAAGAAGCTCGACACCGATGCCGAGGAGAAGAATCTGCCGACGGCCCGGCGCGAGTTGTGTTCTGCTTATGGAGCGGAAGCTCCCTGATCTCCGCTGCATGGATGGCCGGCTTACGGAGGGGCACGGTGCTGTTTGGTGGTGGGTTGTTGGCGCTGGCGGTGCTCGCGCTATGGGTTTACTGCATTCTTGATGTCATCTCGAGCGACGAAAGCATGGTCCGCAATCTGCCCAAGGTGATGTGGCTTCTCGTCGTGATCTTCGTTCCGACGATTGGATCCGTAGCCTGGCTGCTGCTCGGCCGACCCGAAGGCGCCGGGTTCGCTCCCGGTGATTCCACCCATCGAGCCGAGCCACGTTCCGGCCGATCCAATCGGCCGACGCAACGCTCGCTGGGAACCCCGGCGCCCGACGACGACCCCCGTTTCCTCGCCCAACTCGATGAGCGCACCAAGCGGTTACGGGATTGGGAGGAAGAGCTCAAGCGCCGAGAAGACGAGCTCCGGCGTCGTGAGGGCGGCGAAGACGCCCAGTAGGCGCCTCCGGGAACAAGACGAGTATTCTCGTCGTCTCAACGATGTGAAACGCCGGTTGAGTTCTGGTGGTCGAGGAGGGGTCGTGCGCGCCGGGATCGTCGGGCTTGTCGCCCTGATGGCGGCGGGCTGTGGAAACGGAGAGGCCGCTGCCGAGATGAGCGACGAGCTCCATTACGTGCGAAGCGGTGGGATAGCCGGAGAGCACGATGAACTGACCGTCCAGCCCGACGGCCGCGCCACCCTGACCG
>Ga0299913_10004483_pt1 | contig 11728 bp, 7 predicted proteins | sample RVTome_9_FD_201360 | JGI IMG/M metagenome (GOLD analysis project Ga0299913, IMG submission 201360) | Soil microbial communities from uranium-contaminated site in the Upper Colorado River Basin, Wyoming, United States - RVT155D38 (version 2) ... | reverse complement strand
ATCTCGATCGCTGTGCTGGTCCTGCTGAGCGTCACCGCGCTGGCGGCAGGCCTCGAGGTGGCGCCCGTTGGTGAGGCCGCCGATCCGCGCTTCGGCCCGCTCGTCGCGTCGATCGTCACCGGGCTGTTCATCATTCTGGCCTTTGGCGCCGGCGGGCTGACCGCTGTCTGGGCGGCCGGCATCATCGAGCCCGGACCGGCCATCCTGCATGGCTTCCTGGTCTGGACGCTGGCGCTGCTGATCGTGCTCGCCCTTGCTGCCTTCGGATTGGGCGGCCTGGGCGGAACGGCCAACATCTTCGGGCCGGCGTTCGAAGCGACGACCGTCGACGCGTTCCGGGATGCCAGCTGGGCGGCCGTACTGGCGCTGGCCCTTGGCGCCGGCTCGGCTGTGCTCGGCGGCCTCCTTGCAACCCGCGAGGAGATCAGCCGGGTCTGGTGACCCGATCAGCCTGCGATTAGAGTGCGGCCGGGCCAATGCCCGGCCGTTTCCCTACCTAGGAACACCCGGCCGACGGGGTTCGTCCTGTGAGCGTGAACGCCCGCCGAGCAGTCGCGCTGACCGCCCTGATCGTCCTGGCTGTGGTCGGCTGTGGCGACGCCGCGACCGCGCCGACGCCGTCGCTTTCCCCTATCCCCTCGCCCACACCAGCGGCCGAGCTCTCGCTGGCCCAGGTTCGCTACGTGCTGATCGATCGTTTCGGGCCGCTGACTTACTGTGACCCCGATCAATTCCCGATCCCCCACGGAGATGAGCAGGAGAAGGCCGACGCTCGGCTCTCCGACATTCGCGCCGACGGACCGACCTTCGAGGCGATCCTGGACCGCCTCGGACTGACCGCCGACGACGACTTCGACGAGGGAGCCAGGCTGGCCATCTACCGCGAGTGGAAGCAGCTGAATGCGGTCCACGTCGAACCGCTCGGCGAAGGCAGGTACTCCTTCGACCTGGTGACCGAGACAGATCCGGGCATGGGGCGCGGCGTGCGCTCAGCGGGCACGATAGACAGCCACGGCCGGATCGACGCGCAACTGCAGGCAGAGACATTCCTGACCGGCTGTCCGATCTGCCTCGCGCACGGCACGCTGATCGACACTCCCAGCGGCCCGGTGGCTGTCGAAACCCTTCGCGCCGGCGACCTGGTATGGACCGTGGACTCGGCCGGTCGGCGCGTGCCCTCCAGGTTGCTGCTGGCAGCGTCGACCCCGGCGCCGGCCGACCACCAGGTCGTGCGGCTGCGGTTGGGCGACGGTCGTGAGCTATGGGTTTCGCCCGGGCATGCGCTGGCCGACGGCAGGCTGGCGGGCGACCTGGCGATGGGCGACCATCTCGACGGTTCGCTGGTCATGACTGCCGAGCTGGCCGACTACACGGGCCGGTCGACCTTCGACATACTGCCCGGCGGCACGACAGGCTTCTACTGGGCGAACGGCATCCTGCTCGCCAGCACGCTGCGCTAGACGGCCGCCTCCGACTGCGCCTCGGTAGCCTGCAAGACTGCCGCCCGCGCTGCCGACCGCTTGAGTGCCTCCTCGACGCGCTCGACAAACGGCCGGGCGCCGAGGCGCTCGAAGATGGCGCGGGTCGATGCGGCGACGCTGGCCACCTCGCGCTCGGCCGGGTCGAGCACGATGGCCATGGCCAGGCCGACCTTCGCTTCCTCCCACGTAATGCGCATGTCGCGCCAGCCCTGGAGCGCCTCGCGGTGCAGCGCGAGCGATTCAACCGAACGACTCTCGAGGGCGGCGATGCCGGCCCGGACTGTAGTCCGACGCAGCTCGACGACGCGGCCGTGGAGACCCGTCGCGTCGAGCGCTGCCAGGTCCGCCCGTGCTGCCTCGAGGTCGCCACCCATCAGGCTCGCCATTGCTGCGTCGTAGAGTGCCGCGGCCGCCTGGGATGGATCGAGATCGGCGGTCCGCCTGAAGTGGCGGTGGGCAACGGCATATTCGCCCATCGAGAGCGAGCGCAAGCCGCGGACCTCAGTCAGGGGCAGCTCCATGAAGTCGTCGTCAGGCTGCGTCGCGGCGACCGCATCGAGGCTGGCCAGGGCGGCGCTGATGTCCTCACCGCGGCAGGCGCGGATGTTCAGCGCGTTGCCGGCCAGGAACATGCGCTCGGCCGGCTCCAGGTCCTCTTCCAGCACGTTCTCCAGCTCGGCAAGCGCCACGTCCCAGTCGCCGGACAGGAAGCCGCTGTAGCCGATGTTGTTGGTCAGCAGGCGGGCCCGCGGCCGGTTGCCCAGCCGGCGGGCAAGGGCGAGGCCTTCGCGGTAGCTGGCCAGGGCGGCCGCCATGTCGACCTCGTTGAGGTGGAAGCCGGCCGCCAGCAGGGCGGTCGTGAGTGCCTCGCTCAGGCCGTTGTCGCGCGCCATGTCCTCGGACGCCCTGATCAGCGCGATGCCCTCGCGCAGGCGGCCCTTCGAGGCCAGTGCGACACCCTTGGCCAGCAAGGACCAGGTCAGGACCGGCACGATGTCCCCGTGCTCGGCTGCCTCGAGCGCCTCGTCGGCAGCCGCAAGTGCACGATCGAACTGGCGTTCTCCCCCGTACGCTCGCGAGAGGACCCGACCCTTGAGGTCGACCACGGCGGGATCCGGCCACAGGTCGGCGTGTTCCTCCAGGGCCGGCTCGAGGATGGCGATCGCGCGCTTGAAATGCTGCCCATCGTTCAGCGCCCAGCCCAGGGCGGCGATGGCGCGCACCACCCCTGTGCGGTCGCCCAGCGTTCGGCGCAGCTCGATGGCGCTGGCCAGAAAGGTTTCGGCCTGGCCGGAGCGGCCCAGCGCGTTGGCCGCCGCGCCGGCCTGCTCGAGCAGGTCGGCCTGCTCGGCGGAGTCGGAGGTCACCGTCAAGGCCTGCTCCAGGAACGAGATCGCCTGGTCGTGCGAGCCGAGAGCAGTCGCGCGCTCGGCCGCTGCGCGCAAAGCGATCCGCGCCTGCGCCGCCAACGCATCAGCCTCGGCACCTTCGCCGGCATTGGCGTGCGCGGCAAGGTAGTGGCCCGCCAGCGCGCCGGCCAGCTCGTCCGACCCGAGTTGCTCGAAATAACGTGCCGCAGCCAGGTGGCGCGCCTTGCGATCGCGGCGGGCCAGAGTGTTGTAGGCGACCTCGCGGATCAACGCCTGGACGAACGTGTACTGGCCGCGCTCGGGCGAGCGCGGATCCATCTGCCGCCGTAGCAGCTCGCGCCGGACCATCGCCTCGAGGCGTGGCTGCAGCTCGTCCTCCGGCACGCCCGAAACGGCCGACAGGCCGGTCGGCGTGAACGACTGGCCGAGCACGGCAGCGTCATGGATGAGCTGACGGTCGGCCGGATCGAGGCTGTCGAGGCGCGAGGCGATCAGCGCACTGAGCGTCTCGGGCACGGCCAGCGTGGCCAGGTCGCCGACCGGCACGTACACGCCGTCGCGCTCGACCAGCCGGCCTTCGGCGACGAGCATGCGCACGGTCTCGACGGCATACAGCGGGATGCCGTCCGCCCGCCGGATGATGGCCTTAACCGTCGCCGGCGGCAGGCCCGGCACCAGCCCGCCGAGCAGCTCGCGCATGTGCTGCTCGGGCAGCGGCTCGAGATAGAGCGAGGCGAAGTTGCGCTTGCCGGCGCCCCACGATGGCCGGCGTTCGAGCAGCTCGGGCCGGGCCAGCGTGACGATGAAGATCGGCACGTGGCGGCTCCACTCGAGCAGGTGCTCGATGAAGTCGAGCAGGCCGCTGTCGGCGAAGTGGGCGTCCTCGAACACCATTGCCACCGTGCCCCGCTCGGCGATGCGCTCGAAGAACGTGCGCCAGGCGGCGAAGAGCTGCTCGGCGGCCATGCCGGCCTCGACGCCGAGCAGCGTCAGCAGCGCCGGCTCGATCCAGCGCCGCTCGGCTGCGTCGGGCACCCACAGGTCGAGCGCCTCGGCGACCTTACCGCGCGTCCTGTCTTCGTCGTCGGTCTCGAGCAGGCCGCAGCGCTCGCGGACCATCTCGCCCAGCGCCCAGAAGGTGATGCCCTCGCCGTAGGACGGTGATCGGCCGCTGTGCCAGTAAACGGTCTCGACGACGCCGTCGGTGTACTTGGAGAACTCCCATGAGAGTCGGCTCTTGCCGATGCCCGCCGGGCCCATGACCGACACCAGCCGCGCGCGCTGCTCGCGGCCCGTGGCGTGGTACAGGTCCTTGAGCAGGCGGAGTTCGTCGCTGCGGCCGACGAACGGTGCCTCCAGGCCCTCGCTTCGGTTGCGCCCGCCGAGCTCGGCCACCACGCGCAACGCTTGCCACGCGGGCACGGGCGCCTGCTTGCCCTTCAGCGCCTGCTCGCCGATCTCGACGAAGACGATCGCGCCACTGGCGGCGCGATAGGTGGCCTCACCGACCAGCACCGCGCCCGCCGGGGCGACCGACTGCAGCCGGCTGGCCGTGTTGACCAGGTCGCCGGCAACCAGGCCCTGGTTGCTCGCGCCGATCGTCACTGCCGCCTCGCCGGTGAGGATGCCCGCTCGGGCGCTGATGCCCTGTCCGAGGCTGCCGACGGCGTCCACCAGCTCCAGGCCGGCGCGAACCGCCCGCTCGGCGTCGTCCTCGTGCGCCAGCGGGGCTCCCCAGACGGCCATCACGGCATCGCCGATGAACTTCTCGACCGTCCCGCCGTAGCGACCGATTACGTCCGAGGCAAGCTCGAAGTAACGCGACAGCGTCTCGCGCACGACCTCTGCGTCACGCTCCTCGGCGAAGGGCGTGAATCCGACCAGGTCGGCGAACAGGACACTGACGATGCGCCGCTCGGCGACGGGCTCGGATCGAGCGCCGCCAGTCAGCGCCGACAGGGCAACGGGCGCCGGACTCGCGCCAAGGCCCGTCCCGCACTCGCTGCAGAACTTTGCCCCGGCGCGGTTGACCGCGTTGCACGTCGGGCACGTCACGGCAAGCGCTGTTCCGCACTCACTGCAGAACTTCGCGCCTGCCTCGTTCTGGCTGCCGCAGTTGCTACAGATCACCCATCGCCCTCGCGCGGCATCTTAGTCGACTCGCCGGCGGCGGCTGACGTAGTCCACCAGCACGTATTCGCCGAGATGCTCCGGTGTGGCGTAGAAGGCGCGGCCGCGATTGAGCCGGGTCAGCCGATCGACGAAGTCGGCCAGCGCTCGTGAGCGCTCGAGCATGAAGGTGTTGATCGTGATGCCCTCGCGCGTGCAGCGGCCGACCTCGCGCAGGGTGGCCAGCATCGTCCGCCGCGTGGGTGGGTAACTGAACTCGACCTGGCCGTTCTCGAAGTGGGCGGTCGGCTCGCCGTCGGTGATGACCACGATCTCGCGGTTGGCGGCGTGGGAGCGCGCCAGCAGGCTGCGCGCCAGCATCAGGCCGTGCTGCAGGTTGGTGCCGTACTCGAAGCCGTGCCAGGACAGGCCGGCCAGCGCTTCGGGCCGGATGCGGCGCGCGTAGTAGGCGAAGCCGACCACGTGCAGCTCGTCACGCGGGAAGCGTGAGCGGATGAGCATATCCAGCGCGAGGGCGACCTTCTTGGCCGCCACGAAGCAGCCGCGCAGCAGCATCGAGCGGCTCATGTCGACCAGCAGCACGGTCGAGGCGCGGGCGGTCGACTCGGTTTCGTAGACCTCGAAGTCGGCCGGCTCGAGCCGCAGCGCCCTCCCCTGCTGGCCGCGAGCGAGCGCATTCCACAGCGTGCCGCGCAGATCGACCTCGAACGGTCGGCCGAACTCATAGGCCTGGCTGCCCTCGCCGCGCTCGCCACCCTGGCCGCTAACGACCTGGCGGTGGGCGCCGAAGGCATCGCGCTGGAGCCGCGAGAAGAGATCGTCGAGGACGTGCTGGCCGACACGCCTGGCGCCACGCGCGGTCAGTGCGAGCCGGTCGCCATGGCGCTCGGCGTAGCCAGCTTCCTCGAGCCTACGGGCAAGGTCCTGCAGTGCACGCAGGTCGTCGGCCGATTCGGGCCCCAGCAGCTCGCCCACTGCGTCCGGATCGATCTGCTCGAGGGCGGCCGGGCCGCTGGCATCGGAAAGCTGCTCGGCCAGTCCGTCGAGCTGGGCCAGCCGGCCCAGCTGCTGCAGCGCGCCTTCGAGGCTCAGTCCCTCCTGCCCGGTGAACTCGAAGCGCTGGCCGAGGCCGCCCGGCAGCAGCTGGTCGATGGTCGCCGCCAGCTGGGCCAGGTCCCAGCGCAGCCGGTCGTCGCGCAGCAGGGCGTCCATCGTCCGCTGCAGCTCCTCGCGTTGATCGCGGCTCATCGAAGCCAGCAGCGACTGCATCTGGGCCATCCGCGCGGCCAGCTGATCGACAATCTCGTCGAGGCTGCGCGCGCCCGGGAAGTGCTGGCCGTAGCGAGCCAGGAACTCGCTGGCATCGGGCTCGCCGCCGTCGAGCTGCTGCTGGAGCAGCCCGTTGAGCTCACGGATCATCTGCCGGTTGGTTGCCAGCTGGTCGGGCGTCATGCCGCGCAGCGCGTCGGCCATGCCGTCGAAGTAAGAGTCGAGCACCTGCCGGCGCAAGCGCTCCAGCAGCGCCTGGAAGCGCTCGGCAGCCGACTCATCGGCGAACTCGTAGTCCTGGAGGCGGCGGATGCGACCGGCGGTGTCGGCCGGCAGGCTGTCAAGCTGCGCCTGGCGCTCCGCGGCTGATGGCTCACTGCGGACCAGGCCACGCTCGACCTGGTGGCGCTCGCTGGCCACGATCTCGTCGAGCTCCTGCGCGACTTCACCCAGCACGTCGCCCAGGTTGAAGCGCCCGAGCAGCTGCTGGCGCACACGGGCCAGGCGGGCGCGCAGGGCGCCCAGGCCGGCCAGGTCGGGCTCGCCGGCGCGCCCGTCCAGGCCGCGACCGAACAGCCGCCCGAGCGCCGACGAGAGGTCGGACTCGACGAGCATGTCGTCGACGACGGCGTCGAGGATCTCGTCGGCGGCGATGTCGGGCAGCCGCTGGCGGCCGTCCCAGCGGACGTAGCGGTACGGCCCGCCGCCGGTGACACCAGGTGCCGGCGCGCCCTCCTCAGCCACGAAAGCGGGCACCGCCGGTGGCCAGCCGATCCTTGTTCAGCCGCCGGTTGATGTGCAGTCCCTCTAGCACGAACTCGATGGCCGAGGCAACCGCCGACGCCGAATCCGTGACGCCGAGGCGGGCGACTGCCGCGGCCAGGCCGGGCACGTCGCGCAGCCAGCGCAGGTAGCGTGCCGACGGCACGAGCTCGCCGGTCTCGATCGCCAGGCCGCGCTCGAAAGCGCCGACCACCTCGTCGAGGTCGTCGACATCGACGTGCCGGTTGAACACGTTCTGCACCGCCCGCGTCAGCAGCCGGTCGACGATGCGCTCCTCGGCCACGTCGTCGCCGAGCGTCTCGAGCTCGATCTTGCCGGCGGTCGAGGCGACGAGCGCGGGCAGGTCGCTGATGCGCGGCGCGCCCGACGGCTCGCCCAGGCGCACGGCGCGCTTGAGGGCCGCCGCGCCAAGGACCTCGAGGTTGGCGATGCTGACCCGGACGCTGACGCCCGAGCGCTGGCTGACGTCGGGCGAGCGACGGGCGAGCGCCGACGTCTCGGCGATCAGCTCGAGCATGAAACTCGGCACTTCGCCCGCCGGGCCGCCGTCGGCCGGCGCGAAGGCGGCCTGCTCCTGGAGCATGATCGCGATCTCGTCGTCGAGCGTGCGCGGGTAGTGCGTGCGGATCTGCGAGCCGAGGCGGTCCTTGAGCGGCGTGATGATCCGACCGCGGCTGGTGTAGTCCTCCGGGTTGGCGCTGGCGACGACGAACAGGTCGAGCGGCAGGCGCAACGTGTAGCCGCGCACCTGCACATCGCGCTCCTCGAGGATGTTGAGCAGCCCGACCTGGATGCGCTCGGCGAGGTCGGGCAGCTCGTTGATGGTGAAGATGCCGCGGTTGGCGCGCGGGATCAGGCCGTAGTGGATGGTCGTCGTGTCGGCCAGGTAGCGGCCCTCGGCAACCTTGATCGGGTCGATCTCGCCGACCAGGTCGGCAATGGTGATGTCGGGCGTGGCCAGCTTCTCGGCGTAGCGGCGCTCGCGCGGCAGCCAGTCGATCAGTGTCGAGTCACCCTGCGCCTCGACCATGGCACGGGCAGCCGGGCTGATCGGCGCCGTCGGGTCGTCGTTGAGCTCCCCGCCGGCCACGACCGGGATGGCCTCGTCGAGCAGGCCGACGAGCAGCCGCGCAAGGCGTGTCTTGGCCTGGCCACGCTCACCGAGGAAGCAGATGTCCTGCCCGGCCAACACGGCGTTTTCAATGGCAGGTATCACTGAGTCGTCGTAGCCGACGATACCGGCAAAGAGCGGCTCCTCCGACGCCAGCCGCGCGATCAGGTTGGCCCGCATCTCCTCCTTGACCGAGCGCGGCCGGTAGCCGCTCTCGCGCAGTGCGCCGAGCGTGGTCGGTCGGTCGGCCGGCGCGGTCGGGGTCCCCATCGGCCGACTCTAGCGCGAGTGCCCCAGGTGCGCCATCCGGGCCGCCAGCGAGCGGCGCTCGCGCTCCAGATCGGCGAGGCCGAGGCCGGCGTGGTCGGCCAGCTCGGCGGTGATGCCCCAATAGAAGTGCTCGAGGCGGCCCTCGCGCTCGCTCCAGGCCGCCAGCACGGCCGGCGGACGGCGCTGGACGTGGCCGCCCGCATCACGCTCCAGGCGGCGAATGTAGTGCCCGGCCACCAGCCGTGGCGCGCCGCCCTCGACGGCGCGCACGACCAGCACAAGGCCCATCTCGCGCAGCTCGTCGGGGACTGCGCCGGGCGCGGCTCCCGAGAGGCGCAGCACCTCTTCGAGCGAATCAGCCAGCAGTACGCCGCCGGCGGCGCCGGTGAGCGCCGCGCGGAGGGCCGACGCCGCCTCCGGCGCGCGCGACGCCACGACCAGCGGCACGCCGCGCTCGACGAGCACCGATAACAGTGCCGCCAGCTCGGCGTCGAGTACGCCGGTCGCGACCTGGTCGGACAGGGCTGCCAGCGCCGGCTCGCCCTCAGCCATCGTCGAAGCCGGGACGGGCCACTTCGGGCATGCCCGGATCCAGCGGCCGCTGCGGCTGGCGAAGCCTGTCCTCGTCCGTCTCGACCTCCGCGCGCTGTTGTCGGCGGCTCGCGCGTGTGGCGCGCCGTCCAGGCAGTGCCTGCAGCAGCAGGCCGATGATCTCGCCCAGCAGCGGCCGATCGGCGGCCGCAAACACGACCACGAACGCCACGCTTCCCGCCAGCACCTCGGCTGCCAGCACGGCCGCCAGCGGCACGTCGCCGCCGAGCACGAACTTGACGGCCAGCACGGCCAGAGCGAGGGCAGCAGTGCCAAGCAGGATGCCACTCAGCTCGCGAACGAAGCGCGTCAGCGGCACGCCGACGTAGCGCCGCAGCAGGTACAGGTTGAGCGGCAGGAGCAGGTAAGCGCGCGCCGTGTAGGCAAATGCCACCGCCACGATGCTGCCGAAGAGCGCCGCCGCGATGAAGAAGCCGACCACGTTGGTCAGCGTGCTGACCAGCCGGTAGCGGAAGGTGATTTCGGGATGGCCGGCGGCGTTGAGCGCCGCCCCGCTGAAATGGCCGATGGCGTAGGCGATGCCGACCGCGAACAGCGCCGCCGCCGGCGGACCCGCCTCGGCCCAGCGCGCACCGAAGAGCACCACGATCAACTCCGGCGCCACCAGCGCCAGGGCGACGAAGCCGGGCATGACGAAGGCGCTCGTGACCCGACTGACACGCAGGAAGGCGTTGCCCAGCCGGACGCGATCGTGCTGCAGCTGCGAGAAGGCCGGGAAGGCGACCTTGCCGCCGATGCCGGCCAGCAGCGCCTGGCTCGAGTCCAGGATGCGGTAGGCGACGGTGTAGAAGCCGAGCGCGGCCGTGCCCAGGTACAGCCCCACCAGCAGGTTGTCCGTGCGCTTGCTGAGGAAGGTGAGGATGTCGGTGCCGACGATGTTCAGGCCGAAGCCGAACAGCTCGCGAAAGTGGGCCCGCGACACCTGCCCGCCGGGTCGCCACGGGCTGACCCGCCACAGCGTCAGCACCGACAGCGTGGCCGCCGCCAGCTGCTGGCCGACCAGCGCCCACGGCCCGAAGCCGAGGAAGGCGAGGGTGATCCCGACGGCCGCCCCGCCGCCCACGGCCAGCAGCGCGCGGATGGCCAGGCTGCGCAGGGCCAGCTCGCGTCGCAGCAACGACATCTGGATGCTGCTCGCCGCGTAGAGCACGAAGCTGATCGAGAGCACCTGCAGGACCGGCGTCACGCGCGGCTCGCCGAGCAGGACGCCCAGCGGGATGGCCAGCAGGATGACCCCGGCGGCCAGTGCCGCGCCGGTGCCGACCGAGATCCAGAAGGCGGTGTCGATGTGCGCCCGGGTCAGGACGCGCCGCTGGACGAGGGCATCACCCAGCCCGGCGTCGATGAAGATCTGGGCGAAGGCCACGAACACGGTCGCCAGCGCCACGACGCCGATGTCCTCCGGCGCGACGAGGCGGGCGATGACGATGAAGACGATCAGGTTGAGCAGCTGGCGGCCCCACTGGTCGAGGAAGGTCCAGCCCAGCCCGCGCGTCACCCGCCCCTGCAGCGCACCGCGTTCTTCGCCGTGCGCGCGGGGCAGCCACTCTCCGTTTCGTGCCCGCTCGCCGTCCTCTTTCACGCCGCGGCGAGTTTAGCCGCGGTCGGTGGCCTGCCAGCACCGCCAGCGCGGCGGCTCCCCGTCAGCCCTTGACGCCGCCGGTCGCGATGCCCTCGACGAAGTAGCGCTGGCCGATGAAGAACAGGACGACCATCGGCAGCGTCGTGATGACGGCCGCCGAAATCAGCAGCTCCCAGTGACCCTCGCCGGTGATCGCGGCGCTCTCGATGATGGAGACAGCAGCCCGCGGGGCAGCGTAAACAGTTCGTTGTTGCGCAGGAAGATCAGCGGCTTGACGACGTCGGTCCAGGAGGCCTTGAGCTCGAAGATGAAGACCACGATCAGGGCGGGCACGGTCAGCGGCAGCGCGATCGAGCGCCACATCTTGATATAGCCCGCGCCGTCGACGCGTGCCGCCTCGAACAGCTCGCGCGGCAGGCCGAGGAAGAACTGGCGCAGCATGAAGATGTAGAAGGCCGACGCGAAACAGGTTGCCCGCCCACAGCGGGACGAGCGTGTTGTAGAAGCCCAGCTCGTTCCAGATCAGCCCTGCGCGCGGGCCTCGCCGACGCAGTCGCAAAGCTGGCCGGCGCGCCGGTCAGGGCCGAAGGCCGGTAACCCAGTATTCGGTGTCGGACGTGGGCGGCGTCGTGAAGCGAGCATTCACTGCCCACAGCCGGCCCGCGCGGAAGACTGCTGTCGTCGGGATGTCGAAGCCATCCGAGGTAAGCGTGTCCACCTGTGACACGGACGCAAGTCCCGCCCCGAGCCGGAACACGGCGACCTGGTTGAAGAAGTTCTGCACGACGTACAGCGTGCCGCCCTGGAGGACAAGGCCGTCGCCGCTGGCGGCGCTGCCGCCGCCCAGGTCGATGACCGACGCCTCGCCAGTCGCAGGATCGACGCGCAGCAGTTCGCCCGCCGCCGACATGGCGACGATCAGCCAGCCGCGCGCGGCCACGATGCCGTTGGCGTTGAAGGCGCCGGGCACGAACGTGAAGTCGCCCGTCAGGGCGAGAGTCTCAGCGTCCGCTGGATCGGGCAGCGCACCGCCTGCACCCAAAGGGATCACGTAGAGCACCGGCGCGAATGACTCGGTGGCGTAAACCGCATCTCGGGTCACGACAAGGTCGTTGATGAA
>Ga0299913_10004482_pt1 | contig 11728 bp, 12 predicted proteins | sample RVTome_9_FD_201360 | JGI IMG/M metagenome (GOLD analysis project Ga0299913, IMG submission 201360) | Soil microbial communities from uranium-contaminated site in the Upper Colorado River Basin, Wyoming, United States - RVT155D38 (version 2) ... | reverse complement strand
GGACACCGGCCTCATCGATCCGGCCGGTCGCCGAGCCGAGCAGCTGGTCGAGCATCGACTCCGCGTCGCGCATGCCACCGGCAGCCAGCCGCGCGATGAGCTCGACGGCCGCCGGATCAGCCTCGATCGACTCACGCCCGAGGATCCGATTCAGCTTGCCCGCGATCTCGGGCACCGTCAGGCGGCGGACGTCGTAGCGCTGGAGCCGGGAAAGGATCGCCGGCGGGAAGTCCTGGGGATGGGTCGAGGCGAACATGAAGGCGACGAAATCCGGCGGCTCCTCGAGCGACTTGAGGAGCGCGTTCCAGGCATCCTTCGTGATCTGGTGCGCCTCGTCGAGGATGTAGACCTTGCGCCGCAAATCGGTGGGGGCGTAGTTGATCCGTTCGCGCAGCTCGCGGATCGCGTCGATGCCCCGGTTCGAGGCGGCGTCGATCTCGACGAGGTCGATCGCCCGGCCCTCGCGGATCGCGACGCACGAGGCGCACTCGTCGCAGGCGTCGCCATCACGGAGATCGGTGCAGTTGAGGGCCTTGGCGAGGATGCGTGCGAGCGACGTCTTGCCCGTCCCGCGCGGCCCGACGAACAGGATGGCGTGGGAGACGCGGCCGGCCCGGACCGCATTGCGGAGTGTCTCGACCACCGCCGCCTGGCCGACGATCTGGGAGAACGTCTGAGCCCGCCAGCGACGGTAGATGGCCTGGTGTGGGGCGGTGATGCTCACGGCGCTCCTGGGCGCGGGCGACGGGTACGAATCGATGTGCCGTGCACCCACCTTCGACCAGAACGCCCTCGCTCCTTCCGGGACGAGCGACTCGGACCAGGCCGTTCCGCGGCACCCGACGAGGTTCGCTTAGTGCTGCTTCCTTCCGGACCTGACACGGTTCGCGAGTCGCCGCTGCGCGGGACCCGGTCCTCGACGTCACTCGAAGCGGCGGCTCTCGAGAACGGAGACCTCGGGTGGGAATTCAGCCCTGCTGGAGCGGATTGCAGGTACAGGGCACCGCTAGTTCCCCGCCTAGCACGGCGACCAGAGTCTAGCAGGGCAACGGGCCGGCCGGGATCGGGGCATCGGCGCCGTCCGGGCGGTCGGCGCGGTCCGGGCGCCGGTGCTGATGCTCCCGGGCGAGCGCTGCCCCGCGCCACGTCGAGCCGGCGCGTCCGGCGGGCAGCGTAGCTGGCGGAGAGGGCGGGATTCGAACCCGCGACGGGTTGCCCCGAACCGCATTTCCAGTGCGGCGCCATAGTCCACTAGGCGACCTCTCCGAGGTCAGGTCCCCGGCAATGATGAGACCGACCGGCGGGGCCGGTCGGCCATCGGGCGGGATGAGTCTGGCGGAGAGGGCGGGATTCGAACCCGCGGTGCTTTCGCACACCGCTTTTCGAGAGCGGCACCATCAACCACTCGGACACCTCTCCGCCCGAGAGGATACCAAAGGTCGCGAGACCGGCCGGCCGGACGCCGGGTCCGGGGCGGGCGGCTCGGCGGCGAGCCGGCCCGAGCGCGACCGGTCTGGGTCCCGTCAGCGGGCGGGCGGCGCGGCGGCAGCGAAGAGCTCGTCGGCCTCGTCGCGGCGAATGCCGCTGACGATCTTGAGGCGGCGATCGAGGCTGGGATGCTGGGCCAGCTGCAGGACGGTCCCGGCTGCTCCATCCCGGTCGTTCGGGACGGCGAAGACGAGCGTCTCGACGTCGCTCTCGAGGAGCGCGCCCACGCACATCGCGCACGGCTCGAGCGTCGTGAAGATCGTGGCGCTCGCGAGGCGGTCCTTGCCGAGCTTGCGGGCGGCCTCACGGAGCGCGACGACGACGGCGTGAGCCGTCGGGTCGTTCGACTCGCGCACCCGGTCGTGAGCCCGGGCGACCATCGCCTCGTCGACGACGGCGACGGCGGCGACCGGACGCTCGCCCATGGCCAGCGCGTTGCGCGCCTCGGCGAGCGCTTCGCCCATGAACAGCTCGTAGTTCATGGCGGCGATGATACAGGCCGCCGGTCGATCGCCCGTCCGGCCCGGGCCGGCGATCGCGACCGAACCGCAACCGACCCGATTCGACCGACCGCGCTAGGATGCCCGACGTGGCAACGAGACGGATCGGCGTCCTGACCGGCGGCGGCGACGTGCCCGGTCTCAACTCCGTCATCAAGAGCGTCGTCTACCGATCGACCGCCCTGGGCTACGAGGTCCTCGGCATCCGCCGCGGCTGGGAGGGCCTGACCCACCTGCCGCCCGATTCGCCGCGCGACTCCGACTACGTCCGGCCTCTCGATCGGGTCAACACCCGCACGATCGATCGGACCGGTGGGACCTGGCTCCACACCTCCCGGACGAACCCGCGCAAGATGCGCGGGAACGCCCTCCCCGCCTGGCTCGACCAGGATCGGGCGGCCCAGCTCGCGAGCGGCGAGGATCTCTACAACCTCACGCCGATCGTCCTCGACAGCATCGAGCGCCTCGGCCTCGACGTGCTCGTCACGATCGGCGGCGACGACACGCTGAGTTTCTCGCAGGTCCTCGTCGCCGAGGGAATCCCGCTCGTGGCCATCCCGAAGACGATGGACAACGACGTCCAGGGCACCGAGTACTGCATCGGCTTCTCGACCGCGATCACGCGGGCGCGCGAGGCAATCAACCGCCAGCGGACGACGCTGGGGTCGCACGAGCGGATCGGGATCTTTCGCATCTTCGGACGTGACGCCGGTTTCTCGGCACTCTACGCGGCCTATGTGACCTCGGTCCGCTGCGTCATCCCGGAGGCACCGTACGATCTCGAGCGGCTGGCGACGCTCCTCGCCGAGGACCATCAGAACAACCCCAGCCGCTACGCGCTCGCGATCACCGCCGAGGGTGCGATCTGGCGCGGGGCCCAGATGCAGGACGTCGGCGACGCCGACATGTTCGGCCACCGCCACAAGGCGAACGTCGGCGAGGCCCTGGCGGCCGAGATCAAGGCCCGGACCGGCATCGAGACCGTCGCCTCCGAGCTGACGTACGACCTCCGCAGCGGCGAACCGGATTCGCTCGACTCGATGGTCGCGATGACGTTCGCCAACGTCGCGATGGACCTCGTCCGCGACGGCATCACCGGACGAATGGTGGCGATCCGCGACGGCAAGTACGCTCATACGTCGCTGCCCGACCCGGCGCTCGGGCCGCGCAGGGTCGACGTCGCGGAGATGTACGACACTGATCGCTTCCGGCCGCGCTACGAGGGCAAGCTCGGCGATCCGCTCCTCCTCGTCGGGCTGTCGGACGTCGCAGCGCCGGTCGGGACCGGCCACTGACGCCGGCCACGGCACCCCGCGAACGCGCGCGGACGATGCTCGATCAGCCGGGCAGACCCGAGCGGGCCCGGAGTACCCGCGCGACCGCAGACATGTCCTCGTCGGCGTGGCCGTCCGCGATCAGCCGGTCCTCGATGCCCGCGCAGAGCTCTCCGACCGGCAGGGCCGTGCCGGTCTCTTCGGCCAGCTCGAGGGCGATCGCCAGATCCTTGCGATGGAGCGCCAGCTTGAATCCGAGCGGGTAGTCGTTCGCGAGCATCCGGCCGCTGCGGTTCGCCAGGACCCAGCTCTGCGCGGCGCCGCCGCCGAGGGCCCCGACGACCTGCTCGGCGTCGAGCCCGGCCTTCATCGCGAGGACGAGCCCCTCGGCGACGCCCAGGTAGGTCCCGGCCAGGATCACCTGGTTCACCGCCTTGACCGCCTGTCCCGAGCCGACCGGGCCGACATGGGTGATCGTGGTCCCGAGCGCCGAGAGAATCGGCCGGGCGCGCTCGACGTCGGCCGCCTCGCCGCCGACGAAGATCGAGAGCGTCGCGTTTCGGGCGCCCTCGCTGCCTCCGGAGACCGGCGCGTCGACGAGCCGGATCGCGCGCTCCGCCAGCCGCTCGGCGAAGCGACGGGTCGCGGCCGGCGAGATCGTCGAACAATCGATCACGAGGGTCCCGGGAGCCGCTCCCTCGGCGGCGCCGTCGGGACCGAAGAGCACCGCTTCGACGTCCGGCGTGTCGGAGACACAGACGACGAGGGCGTCGGCGGCGGCTGCGGCCGAGGCGGGAGTCGCGGCCCGCTCGACCCCCAGCCGATCGAGCTCCGGGGCCCGGCCAGGCGTCCGGTTCCAGGCCGTGACGGCGTGGCCGGCCCGGGCCAGATTTGCGGCCATCGCGGAACCCATCGTGCCGAGCCCCAGGAATGCGATCCGCTCCACGACGACCTCCGCTCGGTCGGACGCCACCTGTCGGGTAACTGTCCGGCGTGCCGATCGTAGCGGCTCAGGCCAGCTGGAAACCCGAGAAGAGAAGCGTCGCGAGGACCAGCGCGAGCGCCAGGTTGACGACCGTCGCCGCGGCGAACACCGCGACCGGCCGGGCGCCCGCCTCGCGCAGTGCGGACGGCCGGAACTCAACGCCGATACAGACGAAGGCCAGGATGAAGAACCACGTCCGGAGCGAGCTGCCGGCGACGGCGACGACGTCCGAGGCGGCCTTCGAGTCGGCCGCGGCACCGACGTACAGTGTCGCGATCGCCGACGCGGCGATGAACCCGAGGACGAACTTGGGGAACCGCTGCCAGATCGCGCCGAGACCGACGCTCGCACCGGGGACCCGCTCGACCCGGAACACGAAGTACGCGGTGAGGAGCACGGCGACGACGCCCATGAGCGCGTTCTGGGTCTGCTTCACGATCGCCGCGATCTGGAGCGCCTCGTCGCCGACGATCGCCCCGGCGGCGGTGACCGCGGCCGTGGTGTCGATGTTGCCGCCGATCCACGCGCCGGCGACGACGGCATCGAGCCCGAGGGTCGTGGCGAGCCAGGGCACGATGAAGATCGACGGCAGCGCGAAGAGGATGACGAGGCTGGCGACATAGGCCAGCTGCTCCTTGCGGGCCGCAACCGCACCCGCCGCCGCGATCGCCGCGCTCACGCCGCAGATCGAGACGGCCGCGGCAAGCACTGCCCGGAGCTTCGGGTCGAGCCCGAGCCGGCCGCCGACCCACCAGGCGACGAGGAAGACGGTGGAGATGAGCACGACCGACTGGACGATCGCCGGCCCGGCGGCCCTGGCGATCACGGCAAGATTGATCGAGGCGCCCAGCAGCACGAGGCCGGTCTTGATGAGGAACTCCGTCCGGAACGCGGCACCGAGCCGCTCCCGCACGCCGAGCGCGCCGAGCACCGCACCCGCCGCGAGCCCGACGGCGATCGCGTAGATCGGGAACTCGACCGACTTGATCCAGTTGACGTCGGCCAGCCAGACGGGGACGTTGGCGTCGAGATAGCGGACGAGCGCCCCGAGCGCCAGGAGCAGGACGAGCGATCCTGCGGCCCAGCCCCAGCGGGCGGCTCCTTCCCCGCCCACCGCCTGGGGCGCGGTGCCGACCGCCTCTGCCTGGCTCACGGGATCATCCCCTTGACGATGACGCCGGCGAGCACGAGCAGGATGAGGACGAGGCCGACGGCGGTCGCCGCCCAGTCCTCGTTGATCCTGAATCCAGGGGTCGCGGGCGCCGGGCTCGGCGCGTCCGGCGGCTGGGTGGACCGGTCCATCCTTCCCTCCGATGTCCTACTGAACCACTAGGACTACTCCCGCCAAGTCTAGCGACCGTCGCGACCGCCTGCCGGGCGATTCGCGCCCCGGAGAGCACGCCCAGGGCAGTCCATTCGGCCGCGGGCGAGGGACGGAGGGCTCGGTTCGACAGTCGGTTCGACTCTATGGCGGAGCCAGCCGCCCGGACATCCTCGGGGACAGACGGCCGAGCTGCCGGGCCGCCCGACGAGGTGCACACGTGCGAGTCGCAGCGACGGGTGGGGCGAAGGAGCGGGCCGAATGATTCCCTCGGCCCTGGTCGTCGGCAGCGGATCGACCGGCGCGGCCGTTGCCCACGACCTGACGCTACGCGGCGTCGCGGTCACCGTCCTCGAGCGCGGCGAGATCGCCTCGGGCACGACCGGCCGCAACCACGGGCTGCTCCACTCGGGCGCGCGCTACGCGGTCAAGGACCAGGAGTCGGCGGTCGAGTGCATCGTCGAGCGGGACATCCTGGCCCGCATCATGCCGGAGCTGCTCGAGCTCAACGGCGGCCTCTTCATCGCGGTCGACGAAGCCGGCCTCGCCTACCGTGAGCCGTTCCTCGAGGCCTGCGCCCGGTCCGGGATCCCGACCCGCGAGCTGACGACGATCGAGGCGCGGGTGCTGGAGCCCGCGCTCGGTAGCAACGTCCTGGCCGCCGTCGAAGTCCCCGACGGGGTCTTCGATCCGCTCCACTTCTGCCTCGCATTCCTCGCCACCGCGCGGGCGAACGGCGCCTCGATCCGGCCATATTCCGAGGTGGAGGAGCTCGTCGTGCGCGGCTCGTCGGTCGAGGGCGCGGTCGTCCGCGACCGCCGCACCGGCCACCGTCGGACGATGGAGGCCGACATCGTGATCAACGCGACCGGGCCGTGGGCCGACCGGGTCGCGGCGATGGCCGGCGTCGACGTCCCGGTCGCCCCGACCGCCGGCGTGATGGTGGCGGTCGCCGGGCGCTACGTCGACCGGGTCATCAACCGCCTCGACAAGCCCTCGGACGGCGACATCGTCCTGCCCCAGCGCCGGACGGTCGTGATCGGGACCTCGTCCTGGCCGGTCGAGGACCCGGACCTCATCGCGATCCCACCCGAACACGTCGCCCTGATGTTCGACCGTGGCGGCGAGCTCGTGCCGGGCGTCCGGCGTGCGGCCAACCGGCCCCGGGGCGTGTTCGCCGCGGCGCGGCCGCTCATCGGCCGGGCCGGGGACGCGAGCGGCGGACGGGAGCTGTCCCGGACCTTCGAGTGCTTCGACCACGCCGCCGACGGGATCGACGGTTTCGTGACGATCAGCGGCGGCAAGACGACGACCGCCCGGGCGATGGCCGAGCGAACCGCCGACGTCGCCTGCCGAAAGCTCGGCGTGACGACCGCCTGTCGGACGGCCGAGGTCCCGCTCCGCTCGTACCGGGAGTTCTACGATGCCTGACCGACAGGTCGTCCTCCGGCTATGGCGAACGAGCGGGTCGCGCGGCGACGGGCGGTCGGGCCGCTTCGACGAAGCTCGCGTGGCGGCCGATCCCGTCCGCGACACCGTCCTGGACGTCATCGAGCGGGCCTGGGCGCGCGTCGACCGGACGCTCGTCTTCCGCCACGCCTGCCATCACGCCTCGTGCGGAACCTGCGCCGTCCGCGTCGACGGTCGCGAGCGGCTTCCCTGCATCACCGGCCTCGGCGAGGTCTGGGACGGGCACTCGGCCCTGACGATCGAGCCGCTCCGTAACACCCCGACGATCCGCGACCTCGCCAGCGACCCCAGCCCGACGATCGCCCGCCTGGCCGCGCTTCGGCTGCCGTACGTCCGGACCGTCGAGCCCGACGTCCGGGCCACCTCGGGCGTCGCGGATGACGACGACGTCGGCGCCGCCGAACGGTTCGAGGACTGCATCGAATGCCTCGCCTGCGTCTCGGCCTGCTCGGTCGCGTCGGGCGACCCGGAATACCTCGGTCCGGCCGTCCTCGCGGCCGCCGACCGGATCGTCGAGGAGCCGCGCCACCAGGACGCCGAGCGGATCCTCGATCTCGTCAACGGCGAACACGGCGTCTGGCAGTGTCGGTCGGTCTGGGCGTGTAGCGCCGTCTGTCCCTCCGGCGTGGACCCGGCCGGGCGGATCATGAAGCTCCGGCGGCGGCTGCTCTTCGGCGAGGAGGGCGGCGTCGCGGCGATCCCCTCGAGCTCGGCGCACCTGGGAGTGGGAGCATGACGACCGACGGGCTGCGCCCGGACGTGGGCATCCTCCGGCGCCACTTCTACTGGCTCCAGCCCCGCTGGCGCGATCCGGGCTGGCTGGCGTTCGCCCTGAACCGCCTGAGCGGCTACATCCTCGTCATCTACCTCCTCGCCCACTTCGTGGTCCTGAGCCGGCTGACCGCCGGGCCGGCGGGCTGGGATTCGCTTCTCGAAATCTTCGGCTCGCAGCCGTTCCTCGTGGGCGACACGCTCCTGATCGCGGCGGTCGTCTTCCATGGCCTCAATGGGCTGCGGGTCACGGCCCTCACGTTCGGCTTCGGGTCGCGCCATCCAAGCCTGCTGTTCGGAGTCGTCTTCGCGGCTAGCGTCGTGATCACGCTGCTTGCCGGCTGGGCGATCCTCGTCGAATGAGCGGCCTGACGCGGCCGACGGGCCGCTTCCTCGGACGGCCGGACGAGGCCTATCCGGGCTTCGTGCCGCTGCCCGGCGACGACGCGGAGGGGGCGCGGCCACTCCCCGGGACGCGCAACCGGGCAGGGCGGCTCTGGATGGCCCAGGCGGCGACCGGCGCCCTGCTCATCGTGTTCCTCGGGCTCCACCTCGTGGCCCAGCACCTCCTCGTTCCGGGCGGCCTCCGGGACTACGCGGCGGTCGTGGCCTACCTGCGTCAGCCGCCGGCGCTCATCGCCGAACTCGGGCTCCTCGGATCGGTCATCGTCCACGTCGTGCTCGGCATCCGGGCCGGCATCGTCGAGATGGTGAAGAGCGCGGCCTGGCTGCGCCGGATCACGATCGGCCTGTGGATCGGCGGGGCTGTCGCCTTCGCCTACGCCGCCTGGCTGACGGCCCTGCTGATCGCGAGCGCCTGAGCGGCCCGCTCAGGCGGCGGCCTGCCAGGCCTCGGTCAGCCACGACTCGACCTCGGCGTCGAGATCGTCGACCGACTGCACCTCGAGGTGGTGCATCCAGACTCGGGGCGTGGGATGGACGACTTCCTTGAACCGCGGCGAGCGCAGCCTGCGGGCGAGGGCGACCGACAGGACGACGTCGGCGTCGGGACGGGCAAGGTACTGGCCGGGCCGCCAGAGCCAGGCGAAGCCGCGGCGTCGACGGAAGGCGACCTGGCTGCGGGTCGTCCGGACCTCCGCGTGGCCGAGGCGGTCGATGACCTCCCGGACGCGCTCGTAGACGGCAAAGCCGAGCGGTCGCCCGGCAAAGAACTCGGCGGGGTCGGTCATCAACGGGAACGGGAGGGGTTGGCGCGCCCGGCGAGACTCGAACTCACGACCTTTAGGTCCGCAACCTAACGCTCTATCCACTGAGCTACGGGCGCCCGATGTTGTGCTGCGAGTCGGCGACCTCCCCGGCGAACCGGGGACCGCTCTCCGAGGTCCAAGGCGGAGCTCCGCGAGCTATGGGACCGAAGCTTGGCGGAGAGGGAGGGATTCGAACCCTCGGAGCAGGTTACCCCACTCAACGGTTTAGCAAACCGCCGCACTAGGCCTCTATGCGACCTCTCCGACGCGCAGCGGCCGAAATCCTACCATGAGGTAGTCCGGATCCGAGGGGCAGGAGCCGCCGCCGGGAGCGTGTGCACGGCGTGCACGTGTCGGAGCTCCGCCCGCCGAATCCGGTCGCGTCAGCGACAGTCTGGTGCATCGCATGCGCGGCGGCGGGGCAATGCGTCCGTCGCCGTGCAGCGGGTGCACATCGATGGCGGCTGACGGGCCCGACGACCCCGACACGTGCACCTGGTGCACGGCTCGCCGGACGGGGCAAGCTCACGGCGATGGCGCCACTGGAGCTGCCTCGCTATGCTGACCGGCCGCCGCCAAGGAGCCGCCCCGATGCCCGACGATCGACCGACCGGAGCCGCCAAGCCGCCGACGCCCGAGGAGGACATCCGGGCCTACACGATCGGCGAGCTGAAGCGCCACGACGGACCGGTTGGGCTCGTCGACTACGATCCGGCCTGGCCGGACCTCTACGCACGCGAGGAGCTTCGGATTCGTGAGGTGCTCGGCGAGCGGGTGATCCGCATCGAGCACACTGGCTCCACGTCGGTGCCGGGCCTCGCTGCGAAGCCGATCATCGACATCGTCCTCGTCGTCGCCGACTCCGCCGACGAGGCGGCCTACGTTCCCGATCTCGAGGCGGCCGGGTACGTGCTGCGCATCCGCGAGCCCGATTGGTTCGAGCATCGGGTGTTCAAGGGCCCCGACACGAACGTCAACGTCCACACGTTCTCCGCCGGCTGCCCCGAGATCGAGCGGATGGTCGCCTTTCGCGACTGGCTGCGCTCGAACGACGAGGACCGGCGCCGATACGAGGCGGCGAAACGCGAGCTGGCGGCCCGCGACTGGCAGTACATCCAGCACTACGCGGACGCCAAGACCGAGGTCGTCGAGGAGATCATCGCCAGAGCGCTCGCCCCGGACGCCGGGCCGTGACGGCGTCGGCGTTCCTCCCTCTTCCTCGGTCGCGTTGACAGCGGGCCCGCTGCTCGGTACCGTCCGCAGCACGCCATGAGCCAGTTCGCCTACTTTCGACGCCCGGCATGACCGTTCTCGGATCGTAAGACCCGGGAGCACGGGTCGTGCCGGGAGAGCAGAGGTTCGGACCTCTGCTCTTTTGTTTTCTCCGAGAGGAAGGACCGCCCAGCGATGTTCGTCGTGATGGCCCGGACCGCCACCGAGGCCGAGATCCTCGGGGTGAAGAGCCAGATCCTGGCCGAGGGCATGACGCCGTACGACCACCAGGGCTCGGAGCGCGTCGTCATCGCGGTCGTCGGCGAGGTCGGGCCGCGCAAGGCCGTCCTCCAGAGCCGGCTTGCCGGGCTGCCAGGCGTCGAGGAGGTCACCCCGATCAGCCGTCCGTTCAAGCTGACCTCGCGCGAGTTCCATCCCGAGGACACGGTCATCCGCGTGCTCGACGCGGTCGTCGGCGACGGGTCGCTGACGGTCATGGCAGGTCCCTGCTCGGTCGAGAGCCGTGAGCAGCTGTTCGAGGCGGCCGACGCGGTCGCCGCGGCCGGCGCAACGATCCTGCGCGGTGGCGCGTTCAAGCCGCGGACCAGCCCGTACAGCTTCCAGGGGCTCGGGGTCGAGGCCCTCCGCCATCTCGCCGACGCCCGCGAGCGGACGGGCCTGCCCGTGATCACCGAGGTCATGGAGCCGAACCAGGTCGACATCGTGGCGGAATATGCCGACATCCTCCAGATCGGCACCCGGAACATGCAGAACTACTCGCTGCTGACCGCCGTCGGGCGGGTCGCCCGGCCGGTGATGCTCAAGCGTGGCTACGGCGCCACGGTCGAGGAGTGGCTGATGGCCGCCGAGTACGTCGTGAGCTCCGGCAACCCGAACGTGATCCTCTGCGAGCGCGGCATCCGGACGTTCGAGACGTACACGCGGAACACGATGGACCTCGCCGCGGTGCCGCTCCTCCACCACCTGACCCACCTGCCGGTGATCGTCGACCCCTCGCACGCGACCGGCAAGCGCTGGCTCGTCAAACCGCTCGCGATCGGCGGCGTTGCGGTGGGCGCCGACGGCGTGATGGTCGAGGTCCACCCGCGGCCGGACGAGGCCCTGTCCGACGCGGAGCAGCAACTCACGCCCGAGCAGTTCCGGGAGCTCATGGCGTCCCTCGTCCCCGTCCACGAGCACGTCCGGGGCCTTCACGGTGTCCCCGTCGTGAGCGGCGCCGCGCTGGGGATCGGCGGCTCCGGCGGAATCTCGAAGCACTGATGGCGATGGACGCGCCGGCCGGTGCCCTCGGTGGCGCCGCCGGCGAGACGACCGACGTCACTCTCGTGCGGCCGGCACGCCGGCTGCGCGGCGAGCTGACCGTGCCCGGCGACAAGTCGATCAGCCACCGGGCCCTCATGCTCGCGACGCTCGCCCGCGGCGAGAGCCGGATCGAGGCCGTCGGCGACGGCGCCGACGTTCGCTCGACCGCGGCGATC
>Ga0299913_10004481_pt1 | contig 11728 bp, 14 predicted proteins | sample RVTome_9_FD_201360 | JGI IMG/M metagenome (GOLD analysis project Ga0299913, IMG submission 201360) | Soil microbial communities from uranium-contaminated site in the Upper Colorado River Basin, Wyoming, United States - RVT155D38 (version 2) ... | reverse complement strand
CGGGTCCGTCCCACCGGCGCAGGCCGCCAGCAGCATGCCCGTGGCGACGAGGGTGGCGGAGGAACGGCGCGCGAAGCGGAGCATCGGTCTCCTGGTGAGGTGGTGCGCCAAGCGTACCCGCCGTCGCTCACGGCCGGAGTAGTACGAAGCGCCCAGTGTCGGCTCAGGCCATGCTGCGCAGGCGCAGGAAGTCCCGGTTCGATGGGTCGCGGCCGAGGAAGGCGCGCACCAGCTCCTCGGCGTCGCGCGAGCCGTTCGGCTCGAGGACCTCACGCCGATAGGCCGCGCCCACTTCCGGCGAGACGACTCCCTCGCGGACGAAGCGACCGAACATGTCGTCGCCGATGACCTCCGCCCACAGGTACCCGTAGTAGCCGGCGTCGTAGCCACCGAGCAGGTGTCCGAACCCGGCGAGCATGAACGTGCCCTCCGGGTACGGCATGCCGGTGACGACGTACGTTCGCCGCAGCGCCTCGTCGAGGTCGACCGCCGCTGGTTCGGCGTGGAGGGCGAGGTCGAGCTGCCCGTAGAACGCCTGCGTGGCGATCTTGATGCCCACGTTCACCCAGCGGGCCGCCAGCACCTGTGCCACCAGGTCGTCGGGGATCGGCTCGCCGGTGACGTGATGGCGCGCGAACCGGCGCAGGACCGATGGCTCCCAGGTCCAGTGCTGCATGATCTGGGACGGCGCTTCCACGAAGTCCCACTCGGTCTCGGCGCCCGAGAAGCGGGCGTAGCTCGCCCGGGTGAGGCTCATGTGGAGGATGTGTCCGAACTCGTGGAACAGCGTCTCGACCTCGCGATGCTTGAGCAGCGCGGGCCGATCCGCCGATGGCGGCGTCAGGTTCGCGAGGATGGCGCTGACCGGCGCGACGTAGGAGCCATCGGCGGCGCGGTGGCCGATGACGAGCGGAAATGCGGCGGCGTGGCCGAACTTCCCGTCCCGCGGGTGGAGGTCGGCGTAGAAGTGCGCGATGTGCGCGCCACTGGCGCGGTCCCGGATCTCGTAGAGGGTGACCGATTCGTGCCAGGCGCGGGCGTTATCCACGACCCGGTAGTCCAGGCCGAGGACATCGCCGGTGATGGTGAACATGCCGTCCATCACCTGCTCGAGCGTGAGGTACTCGCTGACCCGGTTCTGGTCGACGCCATACGTTTCCCGGCGCAAGGCCTCGTCGTAGTAGCGCCAGTCCCACGCGGTGATCGCGCCGGGATGGCCCTCCGCGGCCAACATCTGCCTGAGCCGATCGAGCTCGTCACGAAGCTTCGCCCCGAGAGCGGGAAGCAGCTCGTCGTAGAAGGCGGCGACGCGCTCCGGGGCGCGGGCCATCTTGAGCTCCATGGCGTGGTGAGCCCAGGTCGGCGCGTCGAGCAGTTCCGCGATCCGGCGCCGCAGCTCGAGCGCCTCGTCCAGCAGCGGTCGATTGAGCTCGACCGCTCGGTTCCAGTGCTTCAGGAACAGCTCGCGCCTCAGCGCGCGGTCGTGGGCCTGGTCGAGGAACGGGTTGAGCTCCGGGTAGTCGAGGCTCACCCGGTAGGTGCCTGGTCGCTCGCCGTGCGAGAGGCGCTCGACGTAGTCCTCGGGAAGGCCGGCCAGCTGGGCGCGGGTCACATCGATGCCGTCGCGATGGTCGTTCACGTTGCGTTGGAACGCCACCTCGACCTCGACGAGCCGGGTCCGGAGGCGCTCCAGCTCCGCGCGGCGGTCGGCATCCAGCCCGTGTCCCGCGCGGCGCAGGTCGCGCAGCCAGTGCTCGAGGAGCCGGGCGTCCTCGCCCTCCAGTGACGCGGCTGCCGCGCTCTCGCTGAACGCCCGTACCGCCTCGTACACCTCGGTGCGGAAGACGAGCGCGACGCGCCACTTGTTGATGCGCTCCTCGGCCTCGACTCCGGCATCGCGCGCGTTCGGGTCAGGATGGGCCTGTCCCAGGAAGCCGCCGCGACCATAGGCGCGGACGAGCTCGGCGCCGGCCAGCTCGAGTGGCACCAGGGTGGACTCGAAGGTGGGATCGTCGGTGCTGGTCACCACGCCGGCGACCAGCGCATCGGCTGCCGCGAGGGCAGCCTCCGTCTCCGCCCGCACCGTCTCGGCCGATGCGGAGGTGTAGTCGTACAGCATCGCCCGGCATGGTAGCCCGCGCCGGGCACCAGGAGTACCGGCTCAGGTCGCTGGCGTCACGTTGCCGTTCGTTGCGCCGTCGCGGCCGACCGCATCCATCAGGCGTGCCACGGAGATGACGGGGACCGAGTCCTGCGGCCCGCGCTCCGCGTAGACGGATCGCCAGAACACGAGGGCGTCGAAGAAGCGCCGATCGTCGGCGGTCGGTCGCCGGGACGGGTGATGACTTCGGGCCATGCATGCAGGGTGCCCTCGGGGCCGGCGGTCCGCAGCCGACAAGGGACGTGGATATCGATCGGTCAAGCGTCGCGGACGCTACCCTTCGCCGCATGGCGGTGACCGTCAGCCGGCGGCAGGCGCTCGCGTGGCGCATGCAGCGACACCTTCTGGATCCGATCGGCACGCCCTCGATCGTCGAGGTCGTGCGCCGGCTCGGTGGCGTGCAGGCCCAAGTCGCCTCCTCCGCCGAGCTCGCCGTTCGCCTCCGTCGAGCATCGTCGCAGCCCGGGGAGGTGGCTCGCGCCCTGGCGGACGGCCGCCTGATCAAGACCTGGGCCATGCGCGGGGCGCTGCACCTGCTCACGCCCGAGGAGGGCGCCGCGCTCCTGTCGCTCATGGCCGCCGGTCGGTCGTGGGAGCGGCCGGCGTGGGCCCGCTACTTCGGGTTGACCCCGCAGCGAATCGAGCTCCTGCGAAGGTCGGTGCGCGACGTGCTCGACGGCAAGGTGCTGACCCGGGAACAGCTCGTGGCCGAGGTCACTGCTCGCCGGGGTCTGGCTGATGTGGGAGAGGCGCTGCGCTCGAGCTGGGGCACGGTATTCAAGCCGCTCGCCTGGCAGGGGGATCTCTGCTTCGGCCCCGGCCAGGGGAATCGTGCGACCTTCATGCTGCCGGAGGCCGCGAGCCCCCGCTGGGCCGGCCTGCCCGCTCCAGAGGATGGCGCGCCGATCGCGGTGGCAATCTATCTGGGGGCGCACGGCCCGGCGTCGCTCGACGCGTTCGGCCATTGGGTGGCGGGAGGCTGGTTCGGCAAGCGACGGCTGCGTTCCATGCTCGAGGTCGTCGGGGACGGATTGGCCGAGGTCGACGTCGAGGGTGAGCGTCTCTACGTCCTGGCCGAGCATCTCGATGAGCTGGCTTCGACGAAGCCGACGAACGCCGTGCGGCTGCTGGGCGGCTTCGACCAGTGGGTGCTCGGCCCGGGCACGGCGGACGGCCACGTCACGCCGCCCGCCCGTCGCGCTGCGGTGAGTCGGCAGAGTGGCTGGATCTCGCCGGTCGTCGTGGTCGGCGGGGTCGTCAGCGGCACGTGGGAGATCGATCGGGACGACCTGCGCGTCAGATGGTTCGGTGAGGCCGGGCGCATCCCTCGATCCGCCCTGGCGGAGCAGTCGGAGCGTGTGGCTGGCCTGCTCGATCGCGACCTGCGCCTGCGGCTGACCGTGGACTGACGCGGGCGATGGCTGCTTCCGACCGAGGGCGCCACCCGAACGCGATCGGGCGTCCGCAGGCCGTTCTGCTCGACCTGCTCATGGCGGTCATGAATTCGCTCGAGATCTGGAATTCCGCGGCGGACGGGGAGCGCGGCATTGCCTGGCGCGACGCGGTGACCGATCGCATGGGGGCGGCCGGCGTCTACGTCTCCTACGACGCGCTCGTCGTCGAGGCGGCCCGTGACCTCGGACTCCCGCGAACGGCTGTCCCGCGGCTCCGCGAAGGCTGGGACAGGATGCGCCCCTGGCCGGACACGGTGGCCCTCGCCGGCCTGTCGCTGCCCTATGCATTCGTGACGAACTGCTCCGCCTCGCTCGCGCGTCGGGCATCCGCGCTGTCCGGGCTCGGGCCCAGGTTCACGCTGTCGGCCGAAGAGGCAGGCTGGTACAAGCCAAGCGCCGAGATCTATCGGCAGGCATGTGCGCGCATCGGCTCGGAGCCGGCTCGAACGTTGTTCGTCGCCGGCGCCGCCTATGACGCGCGAGGCGCTCAGGCGGCCGGCCTACAGGCATGGTTGGTCCCCCGACGACCGCTGGCCCGCCACTTGCATGCCGGCATCCGACGACTCCGAAGCCTCGACGAGCTGGCGGCGGGCATACCCTGACCGTCCGACCGCCGGGCGCTTCGATCCACGTCGAGTCGCGAAAACGGTGGAGGACACTCGCACATGAGCCAGGAACACACTCTCGGATCCGGCCGTCGCGCATCTCCGGCCCGGCGGTACCGCCTCGGAGCGGTGATCGCCGCGGCGGCCCTCGTGATGGTCGCCTGCCAGGGTGATGACAGCAGCCCGGGAGCAAACGGAGACGCGTCGGCCGCCGCGAGCGAGAACGGCGGCGGGGATGCCGGCGGCTATCCCGAGAACTCGATCACATTCGTCGTGCCGTTCTCGGCCGGTGGGCCGACCGACACGGTGACGCGCCTCATCGCGGAGCCGATGGCGGCGGAGCTCGGTGTCGAGATCGTTGTCCAGAACGTCGAGGGAGCCGGCGGAACTGTCGCGGCCGAGCAGGTGGCCAACGCGGAGCCGGACGGCTACACGGTGCTGATGCACCACATCGGCATGTCGACCGCACCGACGCTGTACCCCGACCTTCCGTACGACTCCGGTGAAGACTTCGAGCCGATCGGCCTCGTCACCGAAGTGCCGATGACGATCATCGGCAGTCCGAACTTCGAGCCGAACACGATGGAGGAGCTGCTCGCCTACGTCGAGGAGAACATCGACGAGGTGACGTACGCGAATGCCGGCATCGGCGCGGCGTCCCAGCTCTGTGGCCTCCTCTTCGAGACCGCCACGGGCCTCGATCTCACCGAGGTTCCGTACGACGGAACCAGTCCGGCCATGGACGACCTGCTCGGTGACCAGGTCGACTTCATGTGCGACCAGACGACGAACACGACCGAGAACATCCTGTCCGGTGCGGTCAAGGCATACGCCGTCACCACGCCTGAGCGCATCGAGGCGCTGCCCGACGTGCCGACGACCGAAGAGGCCGGCATCGGCGACGTCTCGGTCACGGTGTGGCATGGCCTGTACGTGCCCGGCGGTACGTCGCAGGAGATCGTGGACGTGCTGAACGGCGCGCTCCAGGTGGCGCTGCAGGACGAGAACGTGATCTCGCGGCTGGGTGATCTGGGGACGGCGCCGGTCGATCAGGACCGCGCCACACCCGAAGCGCACGCCGAGCACCTCCAGTCACAGATCGAGCTGTGGCGCCCGATCATCGAGGATGCCGGGGTGACCGCCGGCTAGGCGCGCCAGAATGGGTGGTGGGGGCGACGAGCGATCGCGCCCCCACCACTCATACACCGGAGGAGGTGCCCGTGCTCCCAGCGCGTCGCGCGCTCAAGGACATCCTGGCCGGGGGGATCTTCATCGCGATCGGCCTTGCCTTCGCCCTGGGATCGCTGGCGTACGACATCGGTACGCCGCTCCGCATGGGTCCCGGCTACATGCCGCTCGCCCTGGCGGGCCTGCTCGCCATCCTCGGCGTCGCCGTCATCGTCAAGGGCTTCATCGCCGGTGAGGGCGAACAGATCGGCCTCCCGGATTGGCGCGCCCTGATCCTGGTGACTGCGGCGGTCCTGTTCTTCGGGATGACGGTACGCGGCCTCGGCGTCGCGGCTTCCCTGTTCGGCGCGGTCCTGCTCGCCTCGCTCGCCCGGTCGCAGACTCCGTGGCGTCAGGGGCTCGTCATCGCCGTCGGCATCACGGCGCTGTCGATCGTGATCTTCATCGTCGCCCTCCGGCTGCGGCTGCCCCTCGTGGGCCCGTGGATCCCCCTGTAAGGGCCGGCAGATGGAGCTGTTCGACAACCTCAGCCTCGGCATCGAAACGGCGGTGCGCTTCGAGAACCTGTTGTACTGCCTGATCGGCGTCGCGCTCGGGACGGCCGTCGGCGTCCTCCCAGGCATCGGGCCGACGGCCACGATCGCGCTCCTCTTGCCGATCACGTTCAACTTCGAGCCGGTGTCGGCGATCATCATGTTGGCCGGCATCTACTACGGTGCGCAGTACGGCGGCTCGACCACCGCGATCCTCATCAACCTGCCGGGGGAGTCGTCCGCTGCCGTCACCGCCATCGACGGCCACGAGATGGCCCGCAAGGGCCGGGCCGGCGCCGCCCTCGCGACTGCGGCCATCGGCTCGTTCGTCGCCGGCAGCTTCGCGACGCTCGTCCTCTTCCTCTTCGCCCCGCCGCTGGCGGCGGTGGCGCTCACCTTCGGGTCGGCGGAGTACTTCTCACTCGTCATGCTGGGACTGATCGCATCGATCGCCCTGGCACGAGGCTCGGCGGTGAAGGCACTGGCCATGATCGTGCTCGGCCTCCTGCTGGGAACGATCGGCCAGGACACGTACACGGGCACGCCGCGCTTCGTCTTCGGAGTCCGCGAGCTGTACAGCGGTGTGAACTTCGTGTCGGTCGCGGTCGGCATGTTCGGCATCGCCGAGATCCTGCGGAACCTGGAAGATGAGCGGACCCGCAAGCTCATCACCCACAAGGTTGCCGGGCTGTGGCCAACACGCGAGGACTTCCGCCGCATGGCCGCTCCGATCGCGCGTGGTACCGCCCTCGGTTCGGCGCTCGGCGTCCTCCCCGGCGCGGGCCATGTGCTGGCCTCATTCGGCTCCTACTCGATCGAGAAGCGACTGTCGCGCCGCAGGCACGAGTTCGGACGCGGCGCGATCGAGGGCGTGGCCGGGCCAGAGTCGGCGAACAACGCGGCCGCCCAGACCTCGTTCATTCCGCTCCTGACGCTCGGGCTGCCGGCGCACCCGGTGATGGCGCTCATTCTCGGGGCGTTGATCATCCACTCCATTCCGGTGGGACCCACCGTCATCGACCGCGAGCCGGCGCTGTTCTGGGGGCTCATCGTCTCGATGTGGATCGGCAACTTCTTCCTGGTGCTGCTCAACCTGCCGCTGATCGGCATCTGGGTGAAGATGCTCACGATCCCGTACAAGATCCTGTTCCCGGCCATAATCGCCTTCGCATCGATCGGCACGTTCTCGATCGGGCTCAACGCCTGGGACGTGTTCATGATCGCCGTGTTCGGGGTGCTGGGCTACGTGCTCATCAAGCTCGGCTGCGAACCGGCACCGCTCCTCCTCGGTTTCGTCCTCGGCCCGCTGCTCGAGGACCATCTCCGCCGTGCACTGATCATCTCGCGCGGTGACCCGATGACCTTCGTCGAGCGGCCGGTGTCGGCCGCCCTGCTGCTGCTCGCCGCCGCCGCGTTGGCCTTCGCCATCCTCCCGGCCATCCGCCGGCAGCGCGAGGCGGTCTTCCAGGAGGAGGACGTCTAGGGAAGTGGGACCTCGGTCAGCCGGACGTTCCGCTGCTCTTCGATCAACCGCGCCGGATCCGGGTCGAAGGAAGCGCGCTCGGGCGATGCGAAGTACCGAGCTTCGGCCGCCTCGAACGCCTCCCACTCACCGGGATGTGACAGAAGCCAGACGAACCGATCCGCATCGGAGATCGTCCAGGCGCCTGCGATCGTGAATCCGCATGAGCGCCGCAGCGGGGCCAGCAGCGCCGACCACTCCTCGATGAATCGGTCGAGATGACCGGCCGCGATGCGATAGTCGCGCAGCTCGGTCACCATCAAAGGGTGATTCCGTATCGGGCCTTCAGCTCATCGGTCCAATCGTCGAGGATCTCGAGGCCGTAGGCATTTGCCGCCGCGTTGTAGCGCTTCGTCCACTCCGGCCCGTGCTCGCGAAGGATCGGCGCAATCTCCTCGAAGTACCGCTCGAGGCCCCCGGGCATGACGACTTCGAGCACGCGTGCAGGCTGATCGGAGACATTCCACATGGCATGCGGCACGCCGCGGGGCTTGATGAGCCAGGCTCCGCTCGGGACCTCCTCGGTCGTGCCCTCCCCGGCACGGACGCCGATCGGTCCGGCCAGGACGAGGGAGAACTCATCCTCGCGCGTGTGAGTGTGAGGCTTGATCAACGTCCGGGGCGGAATCGTCACCTCGAGCATCGACAGGCGGCCCTCGGTCTCGGATGCCCCGATGCCGTACCTGAACACCACATCGTTGAGCCGGACGCTGCCGCCCTCATCCGGGAGCACGACCTTCGGATCCATCCATCACCTCGACCTGCTTTCGGGCAGCCTATACCGTTGGCGGCAGTCCGAAGGCGGGGAACATGGACCGGCCGAACGTCGTGATCTCGGCGATGGCGCCATGCTCGATGCGCAAGACGTCGAACTTGAACGCGCGGAAGGTCGTGTCGCCCGGCCGGCAGAGGTAGCTGGCCGCCGTGGGCATGCGGTTCGCCATGGTCGGCAGCAGGCTCCAGTCGCCGTCCCGCGTCTCCTCGGCGAACGCACGCTCGAGGAACGGCCGGATGACCTCCAGGCCGTCGAAAGTCAGCAGGTCGGGCGGCATGCTGATGCGCAGGTCCTGGCCGGCGATCGCGATGGCGGCGGCCGCGTCACATCGCTCGTGGGCGTCGATGAAGCGGTCGAGAAGCTCTCGCTCCTCCGTGCTGGGGGTCGCCCTCGACCACTCCGATCGTCGCGGCGGGAGGTGCGCCTGCATCGTGGCCCGTGCCCGCTGGACCGCGCTGTTCGCCGCGGCGACGCTCGTCTCGAGCAGCACCGCCGCCTCGCTGGCCCGCCATCCCAGCACGTCCCTGGCGATGAGTGCGGCGCGCTGCCGTGGCGGCAGGACCTGGAGCGCGGCAAGGAAGGCGAGCTCGATCGTCTCGCGATCCACCGTGACCGCATCCGGCTGCTCGTCGGACGGGGCGACCTCGTCGAGCAGCCGATCCGGGTAGGGCTGCATCCACGGCACCTCGGCGAGCGAGCGGAGGGCCGTCACGCGGCGTGACCTGCGCCGGATGAGGTCGAGGCACACGTTCGTGGCGATGCGATACAGCCAGGCCCGGAACAGGGCGCCACCCTCGAACCGGTCCCGGGCGCGCCAGGCGCGGAGGAGCGTCTCCTGGACGGCATCCTCCGCGTCGTCGAACGAGGCGAGCATCCGGTAGCAGTGCACGTGAAGCTCGCGCCGATGCCGCTCGGCCAGGTCGGTGAAGGCGGACTCGTCGCCCGCCACCGATGAACCGAGCTCGCTCGGGCTCGTCACCGGGCGTGGACCTTCACTTCCTGGACGAGCCAGCCGTTGCCATCGGGGTCGCTGAAGGAGAGAAAGGTTCCGTAGTCGGCACGCTCGGGGTGCAGTCCGGGTGTCTGTCCCTCGGCGCCGAAGTGGAACGGCTCGCTCACGTCCACGCCCCGCTCGAGAAGCTCGGCCCGTGCGGCCTCCGCGTCGTCGACGATGAGGTGGAGCCCCTGGTACGTGCCCGGGGCGGCGGGCGTGAGCCCGGTGCCAATGGTGATCGAGCACGCCGACCCGGGAGGGGTGAGCTGCACGACCCGAAAGGCCTCGCTGGCACGGTGGTCGACGTCAAGGGTGAATCCCGCCTTGTCGACGTAGAAGTCCCTGGCGCGATCGACGTCCGACACGGGGACCACGATGAGTTCGAGCTTGAAGTCCACGGATGTTCGCCTCCTCATGGGTCAGATTACCGATTGCTGACCGATGTAACGCTCGGCGGGGCGAAAACTCATCGGTGCACCGATGAGCCTCGCCGGCACGCGACATGCCCCGCCCGGAGTGACCGCGACCGATGAGGTTGGCGGTAGGCCCCAGTCTTATCAGCGACACTCGAGAAACGCCACGCAGCAGGAGACCTCATGAATTTCAACGGCATCCTCATCGGGTCCGAGGATCCACAGCGCCTCGTCGAGTACTACACGAAGCTCTTCGGTGACCCCGCCTTCGCGGACGGGGGGTACACCGGATGGCAGATCGGCACGGGGTCGGTCACGATCGGCCCGCACGACGAGGTGACCGGATCGAGCGTCCATCCTGGACGGGTGATCTGGAACATCGAGAGCGCCGACGTCAAAGGCGACTTCGAGCGGTTCAAGGCCGCCGGTGCGACGGTCATTCGTGAGCCGTACGGCCCCGAGGGCTCACCTGATGGGTGGATCGCGACACTCGCGGATCCGGATGACAACTACTTCCAGCTCATGAGCCCGATGTAAGCGGGAGCGATCGCGACACGGTCGCTGCCCCGAGGTCGAGGCGGACGAGGATCCGTGGAAGCCCGGCGCTGCGGGCCGCGGTGCCCTGGGCGCGCCGAAAGCCGGCGGCATCGAACATCGACGCGATGCCCGTGTACGCGAACCCCGCGTCCACGCGCCGTCCCGCGGGATCGATCGGGTATGCCTCGACACCGGGCGCGCCCGCATCCCGCGCCGCATCGACCACGCCGCGGAGCAGGGCGGAGGCCACCCCGCGCCGCCGATACCCGGGTCGAATGCGGAAGCACCCGATCGACCAGACAGGGAGGTCGTCGATGGCCGGGATCGTTCGCGAGTTCATCAGCCGCGGCGTCTCGGTTCGCACGCCGACCCCGACCCACCCTGCCGGCACACCGTCCACGTAGGCGAGGTACCCCGGGGGTGGGGGACCGCCTTCCATCTGCTGGCGGAGGAGCTCGGGTCGTGACCGCCCACCCGACCGCGCCTTCGCGTCGAGCCCGCGCCATGCCTGACACCAGCAGCCCTGCTCGCCGCTCCCGTCGAGCACGTCGCGTACGTCCGACCAGCGATCCGGGGTGGCCGGAACGACCTCGACCGTTGCCTTGCCCGCCATGGACCCCCACGATACCAATCTGGCGGCGCTGGCTCGAGGAGGCTGCCGCTGGTGTCACGCCGGTCGGTTCGCCCGAGCCGTGTCGGCCCTGCCGGTCACGGGACCGATTCGCCGCGGCTCGACCGATGCCGGGAGATATCCTGTGGCCATGAACGACGAAGAGCGAAGCGCCCCGCCGGTGCCTGAGATCGACCCGTCCGTGCCGCCAAGTGGCACGGGCTGCGTGGAGTGCTTGGCAACCGACGGATGGTGGTTCCATCTGCGCCGGTGTGCCAGCTGCGGTCACGTCGGATGCTGCGATACCTCACCGTCCCAGCACGCCAGTCATCATGCTGCGACGACCGGTCACCCAGTCGTCCGCACCTTCGAGCCGGACGAGGACTGGTTCTACCACTATGCGGCCGATGACTACGTGGAGGGACCCGAGCTCGTGCCGCCGCAGCACCACCCGCTCGACCAGCCGGTTCCCGGCCCGGCCGACGCCGTGCCCGCCGACTGGGAGGATCACCTCAACTGACGCCGGCCTGAGGCCGCCCTGGTTGGCATTTGGCGAAACCTCGAAGCCCAGGCGCCTGTTCCTCGTCTTCGCCGCGCTGTGGCTGGGCGGTCGGGATCGGGCCGATCGTGAGCCAGGAAAGCGTCGATGCGGCCTGGCATGCAGTCCGAGCCTGCGCCGGTCGTTCACGCGGTCGTCTGGCTGCCGTTCCTGCCCGTCATTGTTCGGCCTCATGGCACCGGTATATCGTTACTGATATAACGGCTGACACGGGCGGACGCGAGCATCGGCGCCGTCACATGCCTCGGAATCACAGCTCGGGGCGGCTTGCCGCCTCGATGACGCCACGGATCGCCTGGCGCACCCGATCAGGGGTCCGGTCGGGGTCTGGCTGGCCGGCCTCGAGCCATGCCAGGACCGCCTCGATCGCGACGGTC
>Ga0299913_10004480_pt1 | contig 11729 bp, 12 predicted proteins | sample RVTome_9_FD_201360 | JGI IMG/M metagenome (GOLD analysis project Ga0299913, IMG submission 201360) | Soil microbial communities from uranium-contaminated site in the Upper Colorado River Basin, Wyoming, United States - RVT155D38 (version 2) ... | reverse complement strand
CGATTCATACGTGAGGGGAAGACGACGGCCCGACCGCCCGTCCAGTAGGGCATGAGCAACCACAGGAACGACCTCCTGGACCTGCACCCCGCCTCGGTCGTCGGCTCGCTCCTCGGCGCCCGGCCGCAGCACGGCGTCGTCGCCGCCCGCGACGCGGAGCCCGAGCCGTACGAGCCCCGCCGGAGCGCCCTTCGCCGCCTCGCCGCCGCCCTCCGCGCTCGCCGCCCCGGCGCCCGCCCGGAAGTCGGTCGGGTCTAGCGGATCGCGGCCTCGCCGAGGAGCGCCTTCACCTCGGCGTGGAAGTCCGGCTCCGGCCGTACCCGGAACGCGGGGCCGAGCGCGTAGACCTGCGGGCCGCCTGACGTCTCCAGCTCGAGCAGGACCTCGGCCTCGCCCGGGAAGCGCCGCACGACCTCGGCGAGCTCGCGGATCGTCCCGGCCGGCGCACGGCGGGCGTCCAGACGGAGCCGCACCTCGCCCTTGTCGGCGGAGGCCTCGAACGGGACGATCTCGAGGGCGATCAGCTTCGTCTCGCCCTCCTTGTGGTCGACCCGGCCCTTGACCACGAGGACGCGGTCGGCCTCGAGCAGCTCCCGCGCCGACGTGTAGACGGAGTTGAAGACGACGGTCTCGAGCGAGCCGGAGAGGTCGTCGAGGCGCAGGAAGACCATAGGGTCGCCCTTCTTCGTCGTCAGCTGCTTGAGCGCGCTGACGATGCCGCCGACCGTGACGACCTCGCCGTCGCGGCGGCGCTCGACCTCGGCCAGGCGGCTGTCGGTCTTCCGCCGGAGCTGGTCGCGCACCGAGTCGAGCGGGTGCTCGGAGACGTAGAGGCCGAGGCTCTCCTTCTCGAGCGCGAGCAGCTCCCGCTTCTCGAACTCCTCCGCGGGGATCGGCCGGTGGTGGACGCGGCGGTCGCCCTGCTCCTCCTGGCCGCCGAGGTCGAAGATGGAGCTCTGCCCCGCAAGGCGGTCGGCGATCAGGCGCCCGCCGGAGCTGAGCGCGTCCTCGAGGACCGCGAGCATCCCGCGCCGCGCGGCGCCGGTCGAGTCGAGCGCCCCGGACTTGACGAGGCTCTCGAGCGCGCGCTTGTTCACCTGTGCGGGGTCGACCCGCTCGCAGAAGTCCCAGATCGAAGGGAACGGTCCGCCCTCCTCGCGCGCGGCGAGGATCGAGCGGACCGCGCTCTCCCCCACGTTCTTTACGGCGTTCAGCCCGAAGCGGATCTTGCCCTCGACGACGCGGAAGTCCTCGACGGAGACGTTCACGTCGGGCGGCTCGACCTCGATCCCCATCTCCTCGCACGCGGCGACGTAGAACGGCACCTTGTCCTTCGTGTTCATCACCGAGGAGATCAGCGCGGCCATGTACTCCGCCGGCCAGTTCGCCTTCAGGTATGCGGTGCGGTAGGCGATCAGCCCGTAGCAGGCGGCGTGCGACTTGTTGAAGGAGTAGTCCTGCGCCTGCTCCATGTCCTTCCAGAGCTGGTTCGCCACCGCGGGGGTGACGCCGTTGGCCGCGCACCCCTCCAGGAACTTGTCCTTGAGGGAGGCCATCAGCGAGTGGATCTTCTTGCCGATCGCCTTGCGCAGGTCGTCGGCCTCGGCGGGCGAGAAGCCGGCGAGCTGCTTGGCGATCTCCATGTACTGCTCCTGGTAGATGCAGATCCCGTACGTCGGCTCCGTGATCGGGCGGAGGCGGTCGTCCAGGAACGTCGGCTGCTCCTGCCCCGCCTTCCGCTTCGCGTAGACGGGGATGTAGCCCATCGGCCCCGGGCGGTAGAGGGCGACGAGGGCGATCAGGTCCTCGAACTCCGTCGGCTTCACGAGGCGCAGCGCCTCGCGCATGCCCGAGGACTCGAACTGGAAGACGCCGGTCGACTCGCCGCGGGCCAGCATCTCGTAGGTCTTGAGGTCGTCGAGCGGGATCTTCGCGATGTCGATCCCGCCGATGAGGTCGACGGCCTTGTCGATCACGTCGAGGTTGCGCAGGCCGAGGAAGTCCATCTTCAGCAGGCCGAGCGCCTCGACGTCCCCCATCGGGAACTGGGTCACGACCTCCTGGTCGGCGCCCTTCTGCTGGAGCGGCAGGTACTCGGTCAGCGGCCGGTCGCCGATCACGACGCCGGCGGCGTGGATCGAGTCCTGGCGGACGAGCCCCTCGAGCGGCTTCGCCAGGTCGACGATCTGGCGGACGATCTCGTCCGCGTCGTAGGCCTGCTTGAGCTCGGCGCCGGGCTTCAGGCAGTCGTCCAGGTAGACCTTCGGGCCTTCCGGGATCAGCTTGGCGACCTTGTCCACCGTCCCGTACGGGATGTCGAGGACGCGCCCGGCGTCGCGGACGGCGGCCCGGGCCATCATCGTCCCGAAGGTGATGATCTGCGCCACCTGGTCGCGCCCGTACTTGTCGGCCACGTAGTTGATGACCTGGTCGCGCCCGTGGACGGAGAAGTCGATGTCGATGTCCGGCATCGACTTGCGGCCCGGGTTCAAGAAGCGCTCGAAGAGAAGGTCGTACTTGATCGGGTCGATGTCCGTGATCTCGAGCGCGTAGGCGACGATCGACCCCGCGGCCGACCCGCGCCCCGGCCCCACGCCGATCCCGTTCGTCTTGGCGAAGCGGATGAAGTCCCAGACGATCAGGAAGTAGTCCGCGAAGCCCATCTCCCGGATCGTCTTCAGCTCGAAGCGGAGGCGGTCCTGGAGCTCGGGCGTCACGGTTCCGTACCGCTTTTGCAGGCCTTTCTCGCAGAGCTCGACGAGGTAGTCGAAGGCGTCGCGCCCGTCCGGGGTCGGGAAGTGCGGCAGGCGGATGACGCTGAGCTCGATCGCGACGGAGCAGCGCTCGGCGATCTCGAGCGTCCGCCGGACGGCCTCGGGGTAGTCGAGGAAGTCCTGGGCCATCTCCTCCGGCGACTTGAAGTAGAACTGGTCGGTGTCGAAGCGCCAGTGGTTCGGGTTCGCGAGCGTGTCCCCGGACTGGATGCAGAGGAGCGCCTCGTGCGCGCGCGCGTCCTCGTGGCGCAGGTAGTGGACGTCGCCGGTGGCGACGAGAGGGAGGCCGGTGGAGGCGGCGATCTCCGCGAGCGACGCGTTGATCCCCTTCTGCACCTCGAGGCCGGCGTCCTGGATCTCCAGGTAGACGGACTCGCGCCCGAAGATGTCGCCGAGCCGTGCCACCTCCGCCTCGGCCTCGGCGCGGTTGCCGCTCTCGAGCGCCTTGCAGACGCGCCCCGAGAGGCAGCCGGAGAGGGCGACGATGCCCTTCGCGTGCCCGGCGAGCAGGTCCCAGTCCACGCGCGGCTTGTAGTAGTACCCCTCGAGGTAGCCGGCCGAGGCGAGCTTGATCAGGTTCGCGTAGCCCTCGTTCGACTCGGCGAGGAGCGTCAGGTGCGCGTAGCCCTTCTTCTGCGCGAGCCTGTCGTCCGCCACGTAGACCTCGCAGCCGAGGAGCGGCTTGACGCCCTGCTTCCCCGCCTCGCGGTAGAGCTCGACCGCGCCGGCGAGGCTCCCGTGGTCGGTGAGCGCCACCGCCGGCATCTCCAGCTCGGCCGCGCGCGCCGCCAGCTCCGGGATCCGGCAGGCCCCGTCGAGGATGGAGTACTCGGAGTGGACGTGGAGGTGGACGAAGGGCGCGCCGGCCATCGGGGAGGCCATTCTTGCAGGCGCGCTGGACGACTCACACCCCGGCGACTAGGATATCTCAATGGCGACAAAACGGATATCCAAAAAGGACAAGACCTCGCTGGTCATCGACCGCGAGAAGGTCGCCGAGGCGCGTGAGATCCTCGGGACGAGGACGCTTGCCGAGACCGTCGACGCCGCGCTCGACGAGGTGATCGCCCTGGCAGCCCGGAGGCGCATCATGGAGCGGATTCGGCGGGACGGCGGGATCGGCCCTTCCCCGGCCGAGCTCCGCAACCTGCGTCAGCCGCGCGGTGGTCCTCTACCTCGCTGACACGAGCGCCTGGCATCGGAGCGGCCAGGCGGAGGCGCGGTGGGAGTCGCTGCTCGAGCGGGAGGCGCTGGCGCTGTGTGCACCGGTGAGGCTCGAGCTCCTCTACTCCGCCCGCGGGCCGGCTGACTACCGGGCGCTCACGGTCGACCTCGGGTACCTGCCCACGCTCCCGCTCGATGCCCGTGCCGAGACCCTGGCGGCCCGGACGCAGGCCGCACTCGCCCAGCGGAGCCAGCACCGAGGACCGTCGCCGCTCGATCTGCTCGTCGCGGCTGTGGCCGAGGCGAACGACGCCGTGCTCCTGCACTACGACCGCCACTTCGACCTGATCGCCCGCGTCACCGGGCAGCCGGCCGAGTGGCTTGCCCCTCGCGGGCGCCTGAGCTAGCGATCCGGAGCAGCCGGAACGCGACGAGGGCCAGCCAGACGAACCAGGCGATGCTCGCCGCACGCGCCGCCGCCCCGTCGCCGGTGATGCTGAAGAGGATGCTCACGGCGATGACGGCCGGCACCGCGAGGAGCGTCGGCAGCCACAGATCCCGCCACTCCGGCAGCCGTCTGAACGCGAACGCGAGCACTGGGAGGATGAAAAGGAGCGCCGCCGCGACCCCCGACTCGATCCTGTGGGCGTCGGCCTGCCAAGAGTCGTTCTCGCAGCCGGCGTCGATGCCGCGGCAGTCCAGCCGGAGAAAGCCCTCGAGGAATCTGAGGACGCCGAGCGCGGCCAATCCGACGACGCCGAGCCGCGCTGGCCACCCGGTGCCCAGCGCGCGCCACAGGCCGAGCGCGAAGGCGAGGATCAGCAGGCCGCAGAGGTTCGACGCGACCTGGTTGTAGAGCCAGGCGTGGTCGGCGGTGGCGGCGCCGATGTCGCTGATGTTGTCGTCGGCCGGGCTGAAGGCGCCGGGCTGCGCGAGGTCGCCCAGGACAAGGCCGACGACGAACGTTACCGGCGCCAGGAGACCGCAGATCGCGGCGAGGCGCAGCGGCACCCGCCGAGTGTCTCAGACCTTCGGGCCGCTGGCCACATGGGCGCCGACGCCGTGGTGAGCGAGTGCCTCGATTGCGGCGACGACGGCTTCCTCGGAGGGCTCCTCGTCGAGCTCGAGAACCAGTCGCGCGCCGCCAGGCGCGGGGCGCTCGATGCGCTGGAGGATCGGCTGCAGGAGGCTCGTGAGGACGGCCGCGACCGCGAGCGCTCCCAGGGCACGGGCGAAGGCGTCGGAGTCGGGCTCCGTCCAGATCCCGACGGCGATCAGCGCGGCGAGCGACGAGGCGAGGACGATGGAGAGCGCGAGCAGCACGCGCAGCCGCCGGGAGGCCCCGGGCCGAAGCAGCGCCGTGACCGTCGCGGCCTGCGCGCCGGCGCCGGCTCCCACCCAGAGCGTCCACGTGATCCGGGACAGCGTCTCGTTCCCTGGATCGCCCCAGATGACGACCATGGCGAGCACGAAGCCCGCACCAGAGGCGACGATCGTCCCCCAGGCGAGCGGCACCGCGCGCCCCTGGTCGAGCAGCACACCGGCCGAGAGCGAGAGCAGGCAGGCGAGGGAGAGCAGCACCGTGGTGGCGAGGATCCGCCCCGCTGTGTCGTCGAACTCCGCGAAGAGGAGCGTGCCGATCGCGATGACCGCCGTGACGGAGAGGGAGGCGACGAGCGCCCAGAGGAAGACCCGGCGCCCGGAGCGCGCACGCGGATCGGTGGTGCTCATGGACCAAGCTTGGCGGTGCAGGGCTGCGGGTGCATCGGCGCGTTCCCTCAGGCGACCGGCGGAGAACTACCTACCGCCTCGCCACGACGAGCGCCGCCGCGCTCACCGCGACGAAGGCCGAGTACGCCCCGACCGCCGTGTCGCCCCACACGATCACCGCGACGAGCGCCGGGACGGCGATCCAGAGCGTGACGGCCAAGCGGGAGAACCGCCGGCCGTGCGCGGGCTCCATCGCCCGAGGGTAGGGCTCAGGTCGGCTGGACGTGGCGGTGGACGGCGACGCCGCCGACGACGAGCGCCACGCCCGCCGCCTCGGCCGCGGTCGGGACCTGGCCGAGGACGACGATCCCGATCACCGTGGCCGTGGCCGGCAGGAGCGAGACGAGGAGCGCGTAGGTCGCCCGCGGCATGCGTGCCATCGCCAGCTGGTCGCAGACGTAGGGGATCACCGACGACGTTATCCCGACGCCGATTCCCGCAAGGAGCACGAGCGGATCGGCGAGCGCCGGCACCGCCTCCCAGGCGCCGAGCGGCGTCGCCACGACGAGCGCGACCAGCATCGCGCCCGCGAGCCCGTCGATCCCGCCCAGCGCACCGTTTCCGGCCACGCGGTGGGCCACCACGATGTAGAGCGCGAAGAGCGCCGCGTTCGCGAAGGCGAAGAGGAGCCCCAGCGGCTCCGAGGCGAGCTGGACGTCGGTGAGGAGGTAGACGCCGCCGACGGCGAGGACGAGCGCCGCCCCGTTCCGCGCCGTGCGCGCCCCGAGCGCCGCGAGCAGGATCACCGGCAGGAACTCGATCGCCGCCACGGTCCCCAGCGGGAGCCGGTCGATGGCGAGGTAGAAGCAGGCGTTCATCACCGCGAGCACGGCCCCCATGGCGACGATCTCCCGCCCCACGCTCGGGGTCAGATCTTGCAATCGCGCATCGGACATGTCCTTGCGGCGATGCAAGATCTGACCCCAGGGGTTCGCCCGCCAGGGACGGCGCCAGAGCGCGAAGACGATCGCCGCGCTCGCGATCCGCAGCCAGGCGACCCCCAGCGGCTCGACGAGCGCGAAGAGGAGCACGGCGAAGGCCGGGCCGAGGTAGTGGAAGACCGCGCTCCCCACGAAGTACGTGGCCGGCGGGACCCGCTCGGCGCGCCGGAGAACCTGTGCCGTCTCCATGGAGAAATGGTCGCCAGAAGGCTACGATTCCGGAATGACAGACCGAAGGCATTTGTCGCCGCCGACCTGGAGATAGAAGGAGTTCGCACCGAATGGCCTATGAAGACCAGCTTCTCGACGAGACCAACCGTCGAATCGTCACCGAGCTCCAGGCCGACGCGCGGCTCTCAATGGCCGAGCTCGGCCGCCGCGTCAGCCTCTCGGCGCCCGCCGTCGCCGAGCGCGTGCAGCGGCTCGAGCGCGCCGGCGTCCTCACCGGCTACCACGCCGCCGTCGACCCGAAGGCGGTCGGCTACCCCCTCGCCGCGGTCGTCCGCGTGCGCCCCGCCTCGCGCCAGCTCCACAAGATCCCGGAGGTCGCCCGCGAGATCCCCGAGGTGGTCGAGTGCTACCGCATCACCGGCGAGGACTGCTTCTTCGTGAAGCTCCACCTCCGCGCGATGGAGGACCTCGAGCCGATCCTCGACCGCTTCGTCCTCTACGGGCAGACGACGACCTCGATCGTCCACTCGGCGCCGGTGGGCCCGCGCGCGCTTCCACTCACCTGAGAGGGCGTTTATCCTCCCGCCCGAAAGGGACACGGGCCAGGAGGTGCTCGGCTACACCGCCGGGAAGATGCGCCGCTACCGCATCAAGATCTTTCCAGGCGACCGGGTCAAGGTGGAGATCTCCCCGTACGACCTCAGCCGCGGCCGCATCGTCTACCGGTATCGCTAGTCAGGCCAGCCCGGCTTCCTCGAGCCGGCCGACGAAGCGCTCCTTCGTCGAGTCGTCGCGGTAGGGGAGATCCTCGCGCAGCTTGCTCGCGCTGAGGCCGGGCGCGGTCTCCTGCACCTGCTTCACCGCGGCGGAGGCGTGGCGCGCCCGCCCGAGCGCCGCCTGGGCCGCGGCGAGCGTGAGGAGCGCCTCGATGTTGTCCTCGTCGCCGGCGACGACGCCCTCCGCGGTCTCGGCTGCGATCTCGTAGTCCTCGCCGACGAAGTAGGCGTTCGCGAGCACGGCGCGGTACCAGTCCGACATGAACGGGCTCAGCCGGATCGCGCGCGTGGCCATCGCGACGGCCTCCTCCCAGCGCCCGAGGTAGCGCATCACGCTCGCCGCGACGCCGAACGTCACATCGCAGGCAGGCCGCTCCTCCGTCGCCGCCAAGGCCGCGGCGAGCGCACCCTCCCAGTCGTGCTCCAGAACCAGGACATGGGCGAGGACGAGGTGGCCGAGGCCGGTCCTGTCGTCCCTGTCGATCGCCGCCTGCGCAAGCTCCTTCGCACGGCGGTAGTTGCCGGCGGGATCATCCGTCTTTCCGGAGAGCGCGGCCCAGAACTGGACCCAGGCCGAGAGGGCGTACCCGCGGGCGGAGTCGGGGCTCCGCTCGATGAGCTGCTCGAAGTACCCGTTCGCGCGCCGCAGCGAGTCGGGCGTGCTCTTGCCGGCCTCGTGGAGGCCGCGGTAGACGATGTCCACGCTCTCCGAATCGAGCTGGTCGCGGTACGTGTGCGCCAGATCGCCGATGATCTGGAGGTCGAGCGTCTCGACGATCTTGGCGACGATGTCGTCCTGGGCGGCGAAGACGTCGCTCAGCTCGGCCTCGAACCGGTCGGCCCAGACCGTGGTCGACTCCTCCACGTCCAGGAGCTGCGTGAGGACGCGAACGCGGGAGCCGCTCCGCTGCACGGCTCCCTCGAGCACGTAGCGGACCCCCAGCTCGTGTCCGATCCGCTGGGCCGACCCGACCTCGTCTCGGTAGTCAAGCGTCGAGTTCTCGCTGATCAGGTCGAGGCCCGGGATGGTCATGAGCTCGATTGTCAGCGCGATCATCAGGCCGTCCGCGAAGTGGTCGTCCTCGGACTCCCCCAGGTTGACGAACGGACTGACCGCGAGCGACGGTCGCTCCGACGTTGGAATCCGCCGCCGCCAGGGCTTGTGGTCCTCCACCGGCGCCTCGTCGTCCACGACCTCGTACGCCAGCACCGGCTCGGGGATGTTCTTCAGCCGCTTCCGGCCGAGCGAGCGAACGCGGACGGGGAGCTTCTCCGTCCCCTCGAGCGCGGCCGCCGAGGCGCAGATCCCACCCGGCTCGGCGAGCGCCTGGAGGCGTGCGGCGACGTTGATGACGTCGCCGAACCACCGTCCGCTCTCGACGGAGACGCGGCCGTAGTCGAGACCGAGCCGGAACCGCAGCCGGCGACCGGCCGGCAGCCGCTCGTTCTCGGCCGCGAGCGCCCGCTGGATCGCGACCGCTGCGGCGAGCCCCGCGGGCTGCGTCGGCAGCACGGCGAGGAACTCGTCGCCGACGAACTCGACGACCTCGCCGCTCTCCTTCGAGACCGCGGCCTCGATGATCCTGCGAAACGCCTGCAGGGTCTGATGGGTGGCGATCTCGTTGTCCGCGACGAGCTTGCTGTAGCCCGCCACGTCGCCGTTGATGACGGCGGCAGACTCGGTTTTCGACCCTGCGCCCGAGGTGCTCATCGCTGCGAAAGGTTAGTGGCCGAAGAGCCGCTGCAGCCGCTCGAGCCCCGGCGTCAGGCGCTCGTCGGGCGTCGCGAGCGAGATCCGCGCCCAGCCCTCGCCGCTCGGGCCGAAGCCCTCGCCGGGCGCGACCGCGACCCGCGTCTCCGCGAGGATCCGGTCCGGCGTCAGCCCCTCCGGCAGGCGCCACCAGACGAAGAACGTCGAGTCCGCGCGCGAGCCGGGGATCGCCGCCACCACCTGGTCGCGGCGGCGCTCGTAGATTCCGCGGCGGGCCTCGACGGAGTCCTGCGGCCCCATCAGCGCCGCCACCCCGGCCTCCTGCACCGGGCGGAAGACGCCCGCGCGCACGTGGTCCTGCAGCAGGTTCAGGCGCTCGACCAGCTCCGCGTTCCCGACCACGAAGCCCAGGCGCCACCCGGCCATGCCGTACGTCTTGGACATGGAGAACATCTCCGCGGCGACCTCGCGCGCGCCCGGCTCGGCCAGGAAGCTCGCCGGCCGGCGCCCGTCGAACTCGAGGTCGGCGTAGGCGAAGTCGTGGAGCACGAACGTGCCCGTCCGCTCGGCCCAGCGCACGACCTCCGCGAAGACACCGGGCGGCGCCGAGGCCGCACACGGGTTCGACGGGTAGTTGAGGTAGAGGGCGGCGGCGCCCTCGGTGGGAAGCTCCGGGGCGAAGTCGGCCTCGGGGTCGAGCCGCACCCGCGCCTCGTGCGCACCCGCGAGCGCGACCCCTGACGTGTAGTCCGGGTAGCCGGGGTCGGGGAGCAGGATCGTCTCGCCGCGCTCGGCCAGGCACATGGCCACCTCGACGATCGCCGTCTTCGTCCCGGGGACGACCGCCACCTCGCGCTCGGGGTCGAGCTCGACGCCGTAGACATCGCGGTAGCGTGCGGCGATCGCGTCCTTCAGCTCGGGGATGCCGCGGAAGGGCGGATAGCCGTGCGCGGACGGTGCGTTCGCCGCGCGCGCCGCGGCGTCGACCACGTGCTGGGGAGGCCCGATGTCGGGGTTCCCGCGCCCGAGGTCGACGACCTCCTCACCCTCCGTCGCCGCCGCGTCGGCCACCCGCGCGAGGAGCCGCGCGAAGTACTGCTCCGGGAGCCGCTCGATCCGTTCGGGCCTCGTTCGCACACGGCGATGCTAGACGGCTCGCCCGTTTCGGGGGACTTCATCTCCGAAGGCCTGCTGCCGATCACGGCAGAGGCCATGCGAGACCTCAGCGGCGACGAGAACCGGCACCTGCTCGCGCAGGCCCTCGCGACGAGCGATGTGCTCCATCGCGTCGCCGGAACCGTCGCGATCCATCTCTACGAGATGGAGATGCAGCCGGACGGGACCTACGTGTGCAACACGTTCATCGGTGCGGGCCTCGGCAGCCTGCTCGGGCCGCTCCCGGACGACCGGACGCCGGAGGAAGCGTGGGAGCGGGCGGTGCATCCGGACGATCGGGCCGCCTACGACGCCTCGTCCGAGGCGATCGAGCGGGGCGAGCACTGCGAGCTGGAGTACCGTCTCCTCGGCTATGACGGGCGGTTGCGCTGGGTCTGGGACCGGATGCAGCCGCGCTGGGCGCGCGGCCGCTTGCTCGTCGACGGCATCGTCGTCGACATCACCGAGCGCAAGCGCGCCACCGAGGCGCTTGCGGAGGCACAGCGTCAGCTACGGCACATCGCCTACCACGACCCGCTGACGGGGCTGCCGAACCGGATCGCGTTCCAGGAGCGGCTCGAGCAGGCAGTGGCGGGCGTGCGCTCGGGAGCGCTCGCCGTGCTCTTCGTCGACCTGGACGACTTCAAGCTCATCAACGACAGCTTCGGCCACCAGGCCGGCGACGAGCTCCTTGCCGCGGTCGCCGAGCGGCTTGCCGGCGCGAGCCGCTCGGGCGACATGGTCGCGCGTCACGGCGGTGACGAGTTCCTCCTCCTCATCTCGGGCGAGGAACCGGAGGACGGGAGGCCCGACCTCGACGGCGTCCGCTACGCGGCCGAGGCCGTCGCCCGCACGATCCGGCGCGCCCTGCGGGAGCCGTTCGTCGTCTCCGGGGTCGAGATCTTCGTGAGCGCGAGCACCGGGATCAGCGTCTACCCCCTCGACGCGCCCGACACCGCCACGCTTCTGAAGCACGCCGACGCAGCGATGTACAAGGCGAAAGACGGCGGTCGCGACCGGTACCTCGTCTACGCCGTCGACGGGGACGACCCGCTGGCTCAGCTCTCCATGGCGGGGCGGCTCCGCGGCGCACTTGATCGTGGACAGGAGCTCCTCCTCCACTACCAGCCGCTCGTCCGCCTGGCGACCGGCGAGATCGTGGGCGTCGAGGCACTCATCCGCTGGCAGGACGGGAACCGGCTCGTCCCACCCGGCGAGTTTCTGCCGCTGGCAGAGCGCACCGGGCTCATGGCCAGGCTCAGCGACT
>Ga0299913_10004479_pt1 | contig 11729 bp, 9 predicted proteins | sample RVTome_9_FD_201360 | JGI IMG/M metagenome (GOLD analysis project Ga0299913, IMG submission 201360) | Soil microbial communities from uranium-contaminated site in the Upper Colorado River Basin, Wyoming, United States - RVT155D38 (version 2) ... | reverse complement strand
GGCCACGCAGCAACGCGGTGTCCCCGCGTCAGTCCGAGGTCGGTGCCTAGAGCTCGAGCTCGTCGGCCAGCGCGCGGAGCAGCTTCGCGGCCGGCTTGGCGGTCCGGGCGTCGGGATGCCTCCCGTGGCGGTAGTTCTCGCCGACGCCGTCGAGGAGCCGGATCAGGTCCTCGACGATCGGGGCCATCTCCTCGGGCTTCTTGCGGCGGGATGCCGACTGGTTGCGCGAGACCGAGGCCGGGGCGTCGAGCACCCGCACCTGGAGGGCCTGGTCGCCGCGCCGCCCCTGGGCGATCCCGAACTCGACCCGGGTGCCGGACTTGAGCGTGGAGACTCCCTCGGGCAGGGCTTCGGAGCGCACGTAGACATCGGGGCCGTCCTCCTGGGACAGGAACCCGAAGCCCTTGTCGGCGTCGTACCACTTCACCTTGCCAGTGGGCACGGTCTCGAACCTTCCACCTCGAGCGTCCGGACTCTCCGAGCGCGACCGCAAAGACTATGCGATCCGGGCGTCCAACCACGAAGGGAATTCCCGCAGGTCGTCGAGCACCACGTGGGTGCCGGCCTCGAGCAGCTCCTCCCGGGTGCAGCCACCCGACAGCACCGAGACACTCGTCGCCCCGGCGGCCAGTGCCCCCTCGACATCGTGGACGTGGTCGCCGACGTAGATGGAGGCGCCCTCCCGGCGCAGCACCTCGGCCTTGCCGATCCCCCACACCCAGCCCTCGAGCACGTCGACGTCGAGGCCTAGGTGGTCGATGTGCAGCCTGGCGTTGGCGGGGTACTTCCCGGTCACCACGACCACCCGGCCACCGTGCCGGCGTACGGCGGCCAGCGCGTCGACGGCCCCGGCCAGCGTGGAGACCGGGCCGATCGCGTGCTGGGGGTAGAGCTCGCGGAACCGGTCTCCGGCCGCCGCGACCGCCTCCGGTGCGAGGTGCGGCGCCAGGATCGTCTCGAGCGGCGGGCCGAGCCTGGAGGTCAGCTCCGCGACCGGGAAGGCGACCCCGAGCTCCTCGCCCAGCGCCTCCAGCACGGCGCCGAAGCCGGGCACGGTGTCGATGAGAGTCATGTCGAGATCGAACCCGACGACGAGCGGTCCAGCCACGCGCCAAGAGTAGGAGGCTGGGGACAACGGTGTCACAGTTGAGGCTTCTGAGTCAGAATGGACGTTTCGCGCACGGTGGGAGGCGCAGATGCGGCGACAGCGGCGGACCGGTCGCGCCATCAAGCGCGCCCTGGGAGCGATCCTCGGGGTGCTGCTGGTCGGTGCCGTGCTGGCGCCCGTGTCGACCGCGCAGGCCGTGCCGGTCGACGAGGCGGAGCCCGGCGGGCCGCTCTACCTGGTCACCCTCGACGGCGCCGGAACGGCCGGCTACCGGGGTGCGCTGCCTGACCAGGCGGTCGCACTCGCGATGCGGCTGCGCCAGGACCGGCTGCTCGGGCTCGTGAACGCCCCCGAGCCGACGTACCGATGGACCACCGCGCTGAACGGGTTCGCCGTCCACCTCACCGAGGAGCAGGCGCTCGAGCTCCAGGCCGACGAGGCGGTGACCCTGGTCGAGCCGAACCGGATCCGCCGGACGGCGGGTCAGGGCACGGGTGCGGGGCTGAGTCTGAAGGGGCCGCGCCGGGGCGGTGCCGGCACGGTCATCGGGGTGATCGACACCGGCCTGGCGCCGGAGAGCCCGGAGTTCGCCGCTGCCGCACCGCTGGGGGCGGAGCCGAAGCGGTTCGGCGGTGGCTGCCTGACCGGTGACGGCTGGGACGCCGACGACTGCGACGCCAAGGTCGTGGGCGCGCGGTGGTACCTCGACGGCTTCGGCGAGGAGAACCTCCGTGCCAACGCCCGGCTCTCGGCCCGCGACACCGACGGGCACGGCACCCAGATGGCCTCGATCGCGGCCGGCAACGCCGACGTACCCGTGCGGGTGGGCGGTCAGCGGCTGGGCCGGCATGGCGGGATGGCGCCCCAGGCCCGGATCGCCGTCTACAAGGCGTGCTGGGGGGCACCGGACCCGGCCGACGACGGGTGCGCCACGGCCGACCTCGTGACGGCGATCGACCGGGCCACCATCGACCAGGTGGACGTGATCAGCCTCGCGGTCGGTGGACCCGCCGAGATCGACACGGTAGAGCGCGCGCTGCTCGGCGCCGCGGAGGCCGACATCGTCGTCGCCGCCGCCGCCGGCAACACCGGCTCCGAGGAGTACGCCGCCCACCCCAGTCCCTGGGTGACCACGGTCGGCGGCAGCACCGGCCTACCCCGGCAGGGCCGCGTCGTGACCGCGGGTGGGGCCCGGTACGAAGGGGCGATGGTCTCCACCCACGGGGTCGGCCGCGCGCGGCTGGTGGTGGGCGCGCAGGTCCCGACGGCCGGAGCCAGCCGCGCGGACGCGCGGGTGTGCACCCCCGGAAGCCTCGATGCCCGGCGGGTCGACGGCGCGATCGTGCTGTGCGAGCGGGGCACCGTCGGCCGGGTCGACAAGTCCCGTGCCGTGCGCCTCGCCGACGGGGTCGGCATGGTCCTCACCAACGTCTCCCCCGGCGGCGTCGCCGCCGACTTCCACAGCGTGCCGACGGTGCACCTCGCCGAGCGTCAGGGCCGGGCGGTGGCCCGGTGGGCCGCGCGGCACCCCCGCGCGCGGATCGCGCTGCGGCCGGTCGGTGTGGTCCGTGAGCCGAGGTCCGTCGCACGTTGGTCGAGCACCGGCAGCCCTCTGGGCGGGGTGCTCAAGCCGGACCTGGTGGCGCCCGCCGCCGGCGTGCTCGGCGCCGTCCCCGGCACCGATGGCTGGGACTTCGTGACCGGGACGTCCGCGGCGGCGGCCTACACCGCGGGTGCCGCGGCCACGCTGGTGGCGCGCACCGGCTGGCCGGCGACCACGGTCCGGTCCGCCCTGGACACGACCGCGGCACCGCTGCCCGGCCCCGTTCTGCACGCCGGGGCCGGCCGGCTCCGCCCCGACGGGGCCGCGCGGCCGGGACTGGTCTACGAGGTCGACCGCGACGACTACCGCGCCTGGTTGACCGGCTCCGACCCGACCCTCAACACGCCGTCGGTCCTGCTCGCCGACGGCCAGCGGCGAGCGCGCCGGACGATCACCAACATCGGCGGCCGGGCCCTCTACTTCTCCTCGACCACTGTCGGCTTCCGCCGGGACGTGGCGGTGACTCCCGCCGCCGTCCGGCTCGGGCCCGGCGAGTCCGCGACGTACACGATCAGGGTGCGCGACCCCGGATCCCGCTCCGACGACGGGCGCGTGGTGTGGCGGGGCGCGACCGGCACCGTGACCGGCATCCCGGTGCAGATCTCGCGCTAGTGGTCAGCCTGTCGGCGTTCGGCGCCACCACGCGCCCACGATCGCGAACCCGATCAGAACAACCGCGGCGAGCTCTCGCCACCACCACGACCACCACACCTGGCTGTCGCCGAAGACCCGGCCGCTCAGGCCACGGTGCACGTCACCGTCCAGGGCTTGCGAGGCCCAGAGGGAGCATCCGACGTTCAGCCGTGGGTCCGCGAGCACCACGGGCGCGCTACGAGGGTCGACGAGGGCGACGCCCGTCGAGAATGTTGTCTCGTCGCCGGTGGTCGTGGGCACCGTGAGGTCCTCGCCGCGCCAGGACGTGGGGCAGTTGTCGATCACGGCGTCGGCGACCACGTCGGACCGGTCGACCTCGAGGCCGGTGCGCAGCGAGAAGCGACCGACGAAGCCCCGTCCGTCGAGCTTCTCGGTCAGTGCCACGTACCCGCCGTCCGGCGAGGCGCGCGCGCTCCACTGGGTCAGCTCGATCCGGTGGTCGACGGCGAGTCGGGTGCGACGGGCCGCCTCACCGGTGTCCGTCGTGACGATCACGGCCGGCCGGCGTTCGTCCGTCGAGTCCAGCCAGGCTAGGCGGCCGTCCCGCAGCCAGCCCGCGGCATGGACCGGCCCCGCGACGAAGAGCTCTCGTACCCCGGCGTCCACGCTCAACAGGAGGCCGTCCGCGTCGCGGCCGTTGGTCCGTCCGCCGCGAACAAGCACCTGGTCGCCGTCCGGCGAGACGTACGCCGGGTGCTGTTCGGCCGCCCAGAACGTGGCATCCGATTCGGACCCCGCCGAGCTGACGCTCGGGAACGCCGTGATCACGCCGGTCGTGAGGTCGCGGAGGACGTACTCGCCGAACCCGTCCTCGGAGGTCCTCAGATAGGCGAGCACCCGCCCGTCGTCCGACACCGCCGGAGCGACGTCGAACCTGTCGTCGTCGTCCGCCAGCTCCCACAACCGACCATGCGGGGACACCGCGAGCCACGACTCGTCCGAGCGGAGCAGCCCCGCGACCGGCCCGGGTCGCGCCGGGAGGTCCCGGATCATCCAGGGCCGGGCGATCCGCAGCGGATAGCCGTCGGCCGGGTCGGTCGAGACGTCAGCCAGCGGAAGGCGGCCGGGCAGAACGCCCGCGGCGGAGATCCCGAGCGCGAGGCCGAGGACTGCCGAAGCACCCAACAACAGCGGCACCCAGGGACGCCGAGCCCTGTCGTCGTTCACGCCACCATCTACGCACAGCAAGCGGGTCGCGGGTGCGGGAAACGATGATCCCCGCCGCAGCGGCTATTGATGGACGGCCTCGAGCGATCTCGTAGGGCCCGGGCGAAGCGCCTGTCTCGAAACCTCGCGCCTCAACCACCGTTGAGACCCAGCTCGGCCGCGGCCTCCTCGCGCATCTGGACCTTGCGGATCTTGCCGGTGACGGTCATCGGGAACTCGTCGACGACCATCACGTAGCGAGGGATCTTGTAGTGGGCGAGCCGGCCGGTGGCGAAGGCGCGGACGGCGTCGGCGTCCAGCGGGGTGGTATCGGGCCTCATCTTGAGCCAGGCGCACAGCTCCTCGCCGTACTTCTCGTCGGGGACGCCGATCACCTGGACGTCCTCGATGTCGGGGTGCTGGTAGAGGAACTCCTCGATCTCGCGGGGGTAGATGTTCTCTCCCCCGCGGATCACCATGTCCTTGATCCGGCCGACGATGTTGCAGTAGCCGTCCTCGCGCATCTCGGCGAGGTCGCCGGTGTGCATCCAGCCATCGCCATCGATCGCCTCGGCGGTCTTCTCCGGGTCCTCCCAGTAGCCGAGCATCACGGAGTAGCCGCTGGTGCAGAACTCACCGGTTGCCCCGCGCGGGAGGGTCTCCCCCGTCCCCGGGTCGACGACCTTGATCTCGACGTGCGGGTGCGCCCGGCCGATCGTGGCGGTACGCCGCTCGAGGTCGTCGTCGGCGCGGGTCTGGCAGGAGACCGGCGAGGTCTCGGTCATGCCGTAGGCGATCGCCACCTCGGCCATGTGCATGTCGTCGACGCACCGCTTCATCACCTCGACCGGGCAGATCGAGCCCGCCATGATCCCGGTCCGCAGGGTCGAGAGGTCGTGGTCGGTGAACGAGGGGTGGTTCTGCATTGCGATGAACATGGTGGGCACGCCGTAGACCCCCGTGGCCCCTTCGGCCGCGATGCATCGCAGCGTGATCTCGGGGTCGAAGCCCGGCGCCGGGATGATCATCGTGGCGCCGTGGGACGTGCAGCCGAGGTTGGCCATCACCATCCCGAAGCAGTGGTAGAAGGGCACCGGGATCACCAGCCGGTCGGCGTCGGTGAAGTGGATCAGCTCGGTGGTGAGGTAGCCGTTGTTGAGGATGTTGCGGTGCGAGAGGGTCGCGCCCTTGGGGTAGCCGGTGGTGCCGGAGGTGTACTGGATGTTGATCGGGTCGCGGTTGTCGAGCCCCAGCATCCGCTCGCTGACGGCATCGGCCGGCAGGTCCCGGCCGGCAGCGGCCAGCCCGGCCCAGTCGTCGGTGTCGAGGTAGACGACCCGTTCCAGGTGGGGGTTCTGCTCGGCCGTCTCCTCGATCATCCGTCGGTAGTCGCTGGTCTTGAACGCCGACGCACTGACCAGCATCCGCATGCCCGACTGGATGACGGCGTACGAGAACTCGTGGGTGCGGTAGGACGGGTTGACGTTGACCAGGATCGCGCCGATCTTCGCGGTGGCGAACTGGGTGATCGTCCACTCCGCGCAGTTCGGCGCCCAGATGCCGATCCGGTCGCCCTTCTCGAGCCCGGCAGCGAGCAGCCCGCGGGCCACGTCGTCGACGTCGCGGTCGAGCTCGGCGTACGTCCAGCGGCGGCCGGACGCGAACTCCACCAGCGCCTCGTGGTCGGGGTGCTCGGCCACGGTGCGCTCGAAGTTGGCGCCGATGGTCTCCTCGAGCAGCGCGGGCGTGGTCGCTCCGGCGGCGTAGGACTCCATCGTCCGAACGTACGCCGTCGGCGCGACGCCCCGGAAGGCCGAAGCGCCACGCCCGCTGACGTAGGGTCTCGACGTGTCCTCCGACGGCAGCGCGCCCACCGCCGACCCACCGCGACGCAAGCTTCCGCTCTGGCTCGAGACGATCATGCTGCTGGCCCTGGCGATCGTGCTGGCCGTGGGGGTCAAGACGTTCTTCGTGCAGGCGTTCTACATCCCGTCCGGCTCGATGAAGCCGGGGCTGGTGATCAACGACCGGATCATGGTCCAGAAGGTCTCCTACTGGGGCGGGGACGGCCCCGACCGGGGCGAGGTCGTGGTGTTCGAGGACCCCGGCGGATGGCTCGACGGGGCGCCGGCCGGTCCCACCAACAACCTGACCAGGCTGCTCGCCAAGGTCGGCCTGTTCCCCACCGGCGGCCACCTGGTGAAGCGGGTGATCGGCGTCGCCGGCGACACCGTCCACTGCTGCGACGACGAGGGCCGACTCGAGATCAACGGCGTCGCCGTCGACGAGGACGACTTCATCGCCCCGCAGAAGGACTGCGACGGGCCGATGGCGGGGTGCGGCAAGGGCTGGGATGCCGATGTGCCACCCGGTGAGCTCTTCGTGATGGGCGACAACCGGAGCGCCTCGGCGGACTCCTCCGCCCGGCTGTGCGACGAGGACCGGCCGAACTGCGACCCCGGCGATGCGTTCGTGCCGGTCGACCTGGTCGTGGGCAAGGTGTTCGCGCTGGTGTGGCCGGCGAACCACTTCCGGTTCATCGGTACGCCGGAAGCGTTCGACCAGGTGCCCGACGCGTCGTAGCAGCGGTCCGAGCTGTCAGGCCTCGCGGCTGACCGTCATGCTGCGGTCCCCGAAGCGGACCGTGTCCCCGTCGAGGAGGGTGGCCGGGCGACCGGCGGTCAGCGCCTTCGAGACGCCCCTGCGGATCACCACCGACCCGTTCGTCGAGCCCCGGTCCATCACGACCAGCACCCCGTCGGGGACCACCTGGAACTGGGCGTGCGTCTTGGACAGCGACATGTCCGTGGAGCGCAGCGGCACCAGGTGGCGGACCGACTCGCCGCCGCGGGCCTCGGGACGGCGACCCACGAGCGCCAGACCCTCCACCACGAAGGACTCCCCGGTGTCGAAGGTGACCCGCCAGGTGGCACCGGCCGTGGTCCCGCCGCTGCGCTGGGTCGCGACCGGCTCGGTCGGACTGCCCAGCGGCGGAGGCGGAGAGTCGGGCACCGGCCGGGCGGCCGGCGGCGGGGGCGGGGGCGGGGCCGGAGGTGCCGCGTGCCGACCCGGCGCCGGCCGGGCCGGAGCGACCGCTCGCGGTGGCGGCGGCGCGGAGACCGGTTCCGGCATCGGTGCCGGCTCGGGGGCGGCGGCCGGAGGGGGCGGCGGCGCGGGTGGCGTCTCCACCGGCAGCTCCTGGGGCACCGGCATCAGCCGCATCGCGGTGAGGTTGACGATCTGCCGCGGCCGCTCGTCGGCGTCCGCCTCCGGCTCCGGCTGCGGACGGACGTCGACGACGATCGCGCCGCTGAGCCGGTCGTGGGCGCCGCGGCGGCGGCCACCGGCATCCACCACGGCCGTCCAGGCCAGGGTGGCGACACCCAGGCCGAACGTCGGCAGGGCGGCGATCCCCAGCACGATCGTGCGCAGCACCGCGGCCGGGACACCGATCGGCCGGCCGTCGTCGTAGCGCACCACCCGCAGGCCCACGAGCGCCTTGCCCGGCGAGACCCCGGCCACCCCGAGCAGCACCGCGAAGCCCAGCCCGACGAGGAGCACGACGCCCGCGATCAGACCGATGCCCGCCCAGAGATCCCCCGGCTCGATCAGGAGTCGGTACGCCGCGTAGCCGGCGCCGGCGTACACGCCCCAGGCCAGCAGCCGGTCGATCGCGAAGGCGTAGAACCGACGGTCGAGCTCGGCGGCGGGATATGCCTGGCGCGTCGGGGTCGGGGCCTGGGTCATCTCGCTCAGGGTCGCGCTACCTGGATGGTCAGGCCGTCACCGAGGTTGATGATCGCGCCCGGGATCAGCTGGACGGGGATCCCCGGCTTGAGGTCCTCCGGAGGCAGGCCCGGCTGGACCAGCACGGTGCCGTTGGTCGAGCCCATGTCGGTGACCACGGCGCTTCCGTGGTCGGCCCCGGAGCCGGGACGCACCTCGACGTGGGTGGAGGAGATCTCGTGCATCGGGCTCGGCACCGTGACCAGCGTCGGCTGCTCGGTCGAGGTGAACCGCCGTGCCTCCGGGGCGCGGCCGATCAGCACGACGCGGTCGACGTCGACGGTCTCCCCGTTGGAGACGATCAGCTTCGCGACCGGCCGGGTGACGCTGGGCGCCATCGGCTGGCCCGGGATGCCCGGCTGCTCACGGGCGAACTCCTCGGTGTGCATGCCGGCCTGGGTCAGCCCGTCGTGGTCGCTGTCGCCGGTGGCCGGCGGCGGAGGAGGAGGTGGAGGCGGCGGTGCGTCCTGGACGCCGCCGTCACCCCACGGCCCCGGCTCGGGCGGCGACGGCGGCGGGAGGTCTCCGAACGGCGGCGCGGGTGGCGGCACGGGGATGTGAGCAGTGGCCGGGTCGTCCTCGGGCGGCGCAGGCGGCGGCTCGTCCGCGGCGGGAGGCGGGAACGGCGGGGCGGCGGGCGGCGGGACGGGAGCGACCGGGTCCGGCCACGGCTGCAGGTAGTCAGGGGTGGGTGGTGGAGCGGGTGGCTCGGTGGCGGGCTGGTCGAGGGCCGACGGCGTGTCGAAGGGCTGGTCCGCCGTGTCGTCCATGATCGGTGAGGGCTCGTCCACGACCTCGACCGCTGCCGGCGGCAGCACGGTCTCGCCCTCGAGATCGACCGCTGGCCGTCCGGCCGGCGGCAGGTCGATGCGGGAGACCCGGACCAGGCCGCCGTCGATCGGGAAGTCCGGCCCCTCGGTCTCGTTCGGCACGATGACGCTCAGCGCCGTCACGCCATCCACGGCCCGTTCGACCCAGGTGGTGTTGCCGACTCCCTCGAGCTCGACGGTCTCGGTCGCGGTCGACAACGAGGCGCGGACGCCGTCGCCGCGGAGCAGGACCCTCGTCGGGCCCTCGTCGGTCGAGACCAGGGCGAACCCCTGGAGAGCACTGAGACCGGAGGCCAGCAGACCGTCCAGCACCTGCGTGAAATCTGCTCCCCCGTCGACCAGCGTCCAGAGCCCGGCCACCCGGTCCCGCTCGCTCTCGGGCAGCAGCAGGGTGGTGCGCGCGCCGAACACGGCGTACCAGTCCCCCGCGCGGTAGGACCAGGTGCCGACGGTGCCGTTGTTCATGGCAGGGCTCCCAACTTCTCCTCAAGACTCATCCGCTGTCGCTCGGAGTCATAGGGCGTGTCTTCGGCCAATCCCACCACATCGACCACGACGGCGGTCGCGTTGTCACGGCCACCGGCCTGCACCGCCGCCTCGACCACGTGGTCGGCGGCGTCGCGGGGGTCCTCCGTCTCGCGCATGATCCAGCCGATCCGGGCGTCGTCGATCATCCCGCTGACCCCGTCGGAGCAGAGGATCAGCCGCTCGGCGGCGGACAGCGGCAGCACGTAGTAGTCGGCCTCCACCATCCCCTGGCCGCCGAGGGCGCGCGTGATGATGTGCCGCTCCGGATGGCTGGCGATCTCCTGCTCGGTGATCATCCCGGCCTCCACCAGCTCCTGGACCACGCTGTGATCGACGCTGATCTGCTCGAGCTCCCCGTGGTTGAAGCGGTAGATCCGGGAGTCACCGACGTTGGCGAGCAGCCACTTGGGCTCGCCGTTCTGCTCGATCAGCAGCGCCACCACCGCGGTGGTGCCGGCCTGGAAGTCGCGGGCGCCGCTGGCCCGCTGCTCCGCGTCGTACTCGCCGATCCTGGCCTGGCAGCTCTTCAGGGTCTGCGCGATGACATCGGGGCCGCGCCGGGGGTCGTAGCCCTCGTCGGCCAGCCGGGCGAACTCCTCGACCACGATCCGGCTGGCGACGTCGCCCCGGTCATGGCCGCCCATGCCGTCGGCGACGACGAACACCGGCGGCTCGGCGAGGAAGGCGTCCTCGTTGACCTCGCGCACCCGACCCACGTCGGTGGCCGCGCCGTGATGCAGCTCGACTCCGGTCATCGTCCCAGGGACCCTCCGGGCCTTCCGACTAACGTTGGTCGGATGAGCAGGAGCGAACCCGAGGGGAAGGGCTTCCGATCCCTTGCCGACCAGCTGCGCGGCTGGCCGGACGACCGGCTGTCCCGGTTGCTCACCGAGCGTCCCGACCTCGCCACCCCTGCCCCTCACGACTTCGGCCAACTTGCCTCACGAGCCACGGTGCGCGCCTCGATCGTCCGTGCACTGGACATCCTGACCCGCCTCGAGCTCCTAGTCCTAGATGCCCTGGTGGTCCTGGGTCAAACCACACACGCAGAACTCCGCCGGTTCGTGCACGCCGAGCCGGCCGCCGTCGACGCCGCGCTCGGCCGGATCGTCGACCTGGCGCTGGCCTGGGAGGCCACCGGCGGCCTGCGCCCGCTCAGCGGAGTGGCCGACGGGCTGGCCGCCGCGCGCGGGACCGGGACCAGCGGGCTGCACCCACGAGCCCCGGACTTCCCGCCGGCCGATGAGGTCGAGCGGCTGATCGCGGAGCTGACACCGGAGGCGCGCACCCTGCTCGACCACGTCGCCGAGCAGGGCGGGGAGGCGACGACCGGGACCTCCCGGCACACGGTGCCGCCGGAGGACGCCCGCACCCCGGCCGAGGAGCTGCTGGCCCGGCGGCTCCTGGTGCCCCGGTCGGGCGGGGTCGTGGTGATGCCGGGCGAGGTCGGCGTGGTGCTGCGCGGCGGGCACACCACGGTCGAGCGGGCCGACGTACCCCCGGTGCTGGCCACCGCCGAACGCGAACCGGCGGTGGTCGACAGGGCCGCCGCGGGAGCCGCCTTCGAGCTCGTGCGGCGCACCGAGCTGCTGCTCGACCACTGGGGCGGTCACCCGCCCGGCGTACTCCGTGGCGGTGGGCTGGGCGTGCGTGAGCTGCGCGCGGCGGCCGCGCACCTGCACGTCGACGAGCCGACGGCGGCCCTGGTGGTGGAGACCGCGGCGGCGGCCGGGCTGCTCGCCGAACGGGCCGACGCCGACGGCAACCCGGTCTGGGTGCCGACCGACGCGTTCGACGTGTGGAGCGGTCGCGACCTCGCGGAGCGCTGGGGGACGCTGGTGCGAGGGTGGCTGGAGAACCCCCGGATGCCGGGCCTGGTCGGGACCCGCGACCGCAACGGCAAGGCGCGCAACGCGCTGGCCGCCGACCTCGCCGGCCCGACCATGGTCGAGGCCCGGGCCATGGCCCTGACCGAGCTCGCGGCCCTGGCGCCGGGCGAGGTCCTGGCCGCCGGCACCGGGGTCCCGTCGCTGGTCGCCCGGGTCGGGTGGCTGCGGCCGCGGCGGCCCCGGAT
>Ga0299913_10004478_pt1 | contig 11729 bp, 10 predicted proteins | sample RVTome_9_FD_201360 | JGI IMG/M metagenome (GOLD analysis project Ga0299913, IMG submission 201360) | Soil microbial communities from uranium-contaminated site in the Upper Colorado River Basin, Wyoming, United States - RVT155D38 (version 2) ... | reverse complement strand
CGGGGATGCCGCCGTGCGTGGCGAAACAGGTGACCAGACCGATCAGGAATCGAGAAGCGCCGGCGGCGAGCCGCACGTAGGGTGACGGCCATGAACATCACAATCTTCCAGAGCTACCTCCCGCACACCGATCCGGACGCGTCCCTTGCGTTCTATCGCGACATCCTCGGCTTCGAAGTCCGCGACGACGTCGACTATGGCGGGATGCATTGGATCACCGTCGGCTCCGCCGACCAGCCCGGCACGTCCCTCGTTCTGTATCCGCCGGAGGCAAGCCCCGGTATCACCGAGGACGAGCGCCGAACCATCGAAGAGATGATGGCCAAGGGCACTTACGCAAGTCTCAATTTGGCCACTCCCGACCTCGAAACCGTCTTCGACCGACTGCAGGCCAGCGACGCCGAGGTAGTCCAGGAGCCTACCGATCAACCGTACGGTATCCGCGACTGTGCTTTCCGCGATCCGGCGGGCAACATGATCCGTATCCAGGAGTTGCGCTGAACCGTTGTGCTACCGCGCGACGAGACGAGTATGCGGCGTGCCGATTTAGGCTCGTGAGCTTGGCTATGCCGACGGAGACACGATGACCAAACCCACCAAGACGGACACTAGGAGCAACGCGTTGCACGATGCCGACAGCCACGATCTGATTCGTGTGCAGGGGGCGCGGGAGAACAACCTCAAGGACGTCAGCGTCGAGATGCCGAAGCGGCGGCTGACGGTCTTCACCGGGGTTTCGGGGTCGGGAAAGAGCTCCCTCGTCTTCGACACCATCGCCGCCGAATCGCAGCGATTGATCAATGAGACGTACAGCGCCTTCCTGCAGGGCTTCATGGCGACTCTGGCACGGCCCGACGTAGACGTTCTGGACGGTCTGACAACTGCGATCATCGTCGACCAGGAGCGGATGGGCGCCAACGTGCGCTCCACAGTCGGTACTGCGACGGATGCCAATGCAATGCTGCGAATCCTCTTCAGCCGGCTCGGGCAGCCGCACATCGGGTCCCCCAGCGCCTTCGCCTTCAACATCCCCTCGGTGACCGCAAGGGGCACGATCACCGTTGAGCGGGGAGAGGGCAAGACCCAGCCAAAGGCGGAGACGTTTTCTCTCGTCGGCGGAATGTGTCCGCGCTGTGAGGGGATGGGCTCGGTAAGCGATATCGATCTCACCGAGCTCTACGACGACTCCAAGTCCCTCGCCGAAGGCGCCCTGACGATTCCCGGTTACACACCTGACGGCTGGTACGTGCGCATCTTCGGCGAGTCGGGGTTTGTCGATCAGGATAAGCCGATCCGTGACTTCACGAAGAAGGAGATGAAGGACTTCCTATACAAGGAGCCGACGAAGGTAAAGGTTGCGGGCGCCAACATGACCTACGAGGGGCTCATCCCGAAAATCCAGAAGTCGTTCTTGTCGAAAGACCCGGACGCCCTACAGCCGCATATTCGGGACTTTGTGGAGCGAGCAGTGACGTTCGCAACCTGCCCCGACTGCTGGGGCACTCGCCTCAGCGAGGGCGCACGGGCGTCAAAGATCTCAGGCAAGAACATTGCCGACGTCTGCGCGATGCAGATCAGTGATCTGGCTGAATGGGTGCGTGACCTCGACGAGCCGTCGGCGGCCCCCCTTCTCGCGACCCTGAGACACACCCTCGACTCGTTCGTCGAGATCGGCCTCGGCTATCTCTCTCTGGATCGGCCTTCAGGCACCCTGTCCGGCGGAGAGGCGCAGCGCACCAAGATGATCCGCCACCTCGGCTCAGCCCTTACCGACGTCACCTACGTCTTCGACGAGCCCACCATCGGTCTCCACCCCCATGACGTTCAGCGCATGAACGACCTGCTCCTACAGCTCCGCGACAAAGGCAACACCGTTCTCGTCGTGGAGCACGACCCCGAGACCATCGCCATCGCCGACCACGTCATCGACCTGGGTCCGGGCGCAGGCACCGCCGGCGGCGAAGTGGTATTCGAGGGCACTGTGGCGGAGCTGCGATCGAGCGGAACCCTCACCGGACGCCACCTCGACGACCAGGCGTCTCTCAAAGAATCGGTGCGTACCCCCGCCGGCAAGCTCGAGATACGTGGCGCCAACACGCACAATCTCCGGGACGTCGACGTCGACGTCCCGTTAGGGGTGCTTGTTGTCGTCACCGGCGTCGCCGGGTCCGGCAAGAGCTCCCTCATCCAGGGCTCCATCCCCGAGGGTTCCGATGTTGTCTCGGTGGACCAAACCGCCATCCGCGGCTCCCGGCGCAGCAACCCGGCGACATACACCGGGATGCTCGACTCGATCCGTAAGGCATTCGCCAAGGCCAACGACGTTAAGCCGGCATTGTTCAGCGCCAACTCCGAGGGCGCCTGCCCCACATGCAAGGGCAACGGGGTCATCTATACCGAGTTGGGCTTCATGGACACAGTCGCCACAACCTGCGAGGTGTGCGAAGGCAAACGGTTCCAGGCTGAGGTGCTGGAGTACAAATTCGGCGGTGTAGACATAAGTGAGGTTCTGGCAATGTCAGTGACCGAAGCCAGGGACTTCTTCGCTGAGGATGAATCAAAGGTCCCGGCCGCCCACGCCATCCTGGAACGGATGTCTGCGGTTGGGCTCGGATACCTGAGCCTCGGCCAGCCGCTGACGACACTTTCCGGAGGCGAGCGTCAACGGCTCAAACTGGCGATCCACATGGCGGAGAAGGGCGGCGTCTACGTGCTCGATGAGCCGACCAGCGGACTCCATCTCGCCGACGTCGAGCATCTGCTCAGCCTTCTCGACCAGCTCGTGGATTCGGGCAAATCGGTCATTGTGATAGAGCACCACCAGGCCGTGATGGCCCATGCCGACTGGATCATCGACATGGGGCCCGGAGCCGGACACGATGGTGGCCGGGTCGTGTTCGAGGGCACACCCGCCGATTTGGTCGCCGACGGCTCCACCCTCACCGGCGAACACCTTGCGGCCTATGTCGGCACCTGACCGGGAGGGCGGGACCTTGGAGACTCATATGGAGATGGTAAGTTGGGGTGAGTTCGCCGATTCCGAGCCGGAGCTGGCACGGTTCGGGGCGGACAGATTGACTGCAGCACCTGCCTATCTAGGGACGCTCCGTAAGTTGGGGGCGCCTCGTGTGCACCCGGTGACGCCAATCTTCACCGCCACCGGGCTGTTCTTGTTCATGGAGCCGACATCTCCCAAAGGTCGAGATCTCAAACAGCGAGGGTGGTTCGCCCTGCACAACGGTGTCCCTGACAACGCAGGCACCGGTGGCGAGTTCTATCTCAGCGGCCGTGGCATTTCTGTGGACGATCCCGACATCTGGTCCCAGGTGGCCGACTCGGCCAGCTATGCACCAGCCGACCGCTACATCCTGTTCGAGCTCCACCTGAGCGAGGCCCGCTGCAACGGATACGGCGACGTGCCCCTGCCAACAACCAGAAAGTGGTCGGCCGATGCCTAGCGAGCGAAGCGAGCGGCCGCTTCCCCGAGCCTTCGGGCGGTGGGAGAGTTTCTACGTCGCCGGTAGGAGGGCTGTTGCTAGTGGTAGGGACAGTTCGAAGACCGTCCAGCTGTTGGAGCGCCGGTAGATGAGGTTTCCGCCCATGAGAACTGCGAGTTGGCGTGCCACTGCCAGGCCGAGGCCAACCGAGTCCGGCGCCGATCCCTCGCCTTGGGTTCTGTAGTACGGCTCGAAGATCTGTTCGACATCTATATGGCTGACCCCACGACCGTTGTCGCGCACACTCACGATTCCGAACCCATCGCTTTCGCTCACCTCGACCACAACCTTGTCCCCTCCGTATCTCGACGCATTGGTCAGGAGGTTTCGGAGGATCTGCCTGGTGCGGAGAGGGTCGGCGTGGCCGATCACCTGGTTACCGTCCACGGACACGTCGACGTCGAGCCCGGTCGAATCGACGATGTCGCGACATAGGTCGAGCAAGGCGATGTCGGAGGTCTGGATCGTCAGATTCCCCGACGCGGCCCTCTCTGAGGTGAGGAGGTCGTCGACGAGGTGGGTGAGCTCAATGCTCTGTGCGTATATGACCGAAGACATCTCGGTGAGCTCCTCGGCCGAATACGACTCGACACCGTTGGCCATTGCCCCGGCGAATCCAACGACCGCAGAGAGGGGCGTCCGCAATTCGTGACTGACGGCTGCGATGAAGCGGTCCTTCGCCTTTGCGAGTTCCATCAGGCCTTCCCGCGCAGCTTCGCGTTCCCAGTAGGCGGCCACCATCTCCGCAGCCCGCATCAAACCCTCGATCTCGATCTCGCTCCAGGTGCCTTCCCGGATGTGGTCGGTGTAGCCGAGGCTTCCCATCCAACGATTGCCGATCAGGATCGGTGCGATCAGTTCGGCCTTGATGCCTTCGGCCTCATACTTCGCCCGCAGCGGCATCGGTAGCTTGGACGTGATGACTTCTGCCGGTTGGCCGGCTTGCAGTCGCTCCAGAACATGGTCGAGTTGCTGGTAATCGCCGCTGACGTACGAGAGGTCGTCGTCGGGGTACTCCCGACGCTGGGCTTCGGCGACTATCTCCCATCGGATCTTTCCGTCCTGGTCGATCCGGTTGACATCGATGTAGGCGTAGAAGGCCTCGGTCGAATCGAGAAGGGCGTCGAGTGCGGTGTCCAGTGGATGCTCGCTGCCACGGGTGAGCAAAGCCTGCGAGCACTCGGCGAGCGCCTGTTGCACGCGGGCGTGTTTCGCTTCAATCGTTGTCGCGTGAGCGAGGGACCGGAACAGACCGGAAACGATCCAGAGGACGACGCCCTGCCCAACGGTTCCAACCAAGAGGAAACCGATGGCATTGGTGGTTGAGAATTCGGCTGATAGCGCAGTTCCCACGGCGAATACGGCTGTTCCAATCGAGAAGACAAGGAGCGGGGCTGTCGAGGCGTGTTCGGCGATGGCGATGTAGATGATGGCGACAAGGACCAGGACGGTGAGCGTCGATTCGGGGTCGGTTAGAGACAGCGCCGTTCCGCCTATCGAGTCGGAGAGGGACAGCCCAGCGAACACCAGGGCCAGGTACATGGGCAGGAGGTCCACCCGGGTCTGGCGTCGCAGCTGAAAGATGGAGAAGACGCCAATCGACAGATACACGGCCGAGCGGACAATGCTCTCGCTCGACGCCGAGTTGACCAGCATGTCAGCAGCCATGGCTAACGGCGTCACCAGGAGGCACGCGATCAAGACCACACGAGCTGCTCCCCGCCGAGCAGCGGCAGATGGAATTCCCATGGCCAACTTATCGGCGACCCAGCAAGTCTTCTGAAGAATTGTCAGGTGGGTCACCAGCCGCACTGACCCGGTGCCTATGGCCCGGCAACCAGGGCCATTTCGCTAGCGGGAGATGGCAACCTTCCCCGTCTGGGCGCCGGAATCGAGGTAAACCATTGCCTCGGGCAGGTCCTCGAAGCCGAAGACGCGGTCCACGTAGCTGACGGCCTTTCCCGATCCGACGTATTGACTGGCTCTGGCGAACTGTGCGTGGTTTCCCATCGACGATCCAACGATCTCCAGCTGCTTGAAGAAGAGGTAGGGAAGATTCAGCTCGAACCTTTGCCCGCTTGTTCCGCCGCACACCATCACGCGTCCACCCCGAACCGCCGCCTTTAGCGATTGGCCCAGTGTGGCGGGTCCAACATTCTCTATAACCACGTGGGCGCCGCCGATTGCGGCCATTTCCTTGCCGAACTCACCGTCTGAGATGAAGCCTCCCGCGGCACCCTGCCCGATCGCCCAGTCGATCTTCTCCTGCGATCGGGAGGTGACATAGACCTCGGCATCGAACCCGAGAGCGAGTGACATTGCCGCGGTCGATACTCCACCTCCTATGCCGACTACCAGCACCCGTTGACCCTGTTCGATGTTCGCCCTTTCCAGCATCCGCAGCGCCGTGACCGTGACCAGTCCGAATGTGCCTGCTACTTGCCATTCCATCGCCTTCGGCTTTCTTACTGCGTTGATCGTGGGAATCACGATGGACTCGGCGAGAGTGCCGTTGATGTGCTCACCGAAGATCTTGAACTCGGCGCAATAGACGATGTTGTCCCGGACGCAGTGCTCGCAGCTGCCACACGATGTGGAAGGGTCGATCACGATCTCGTCTCCGACCTCGAACCCGGCCACGCCTTCGCCGATCGCGTCGACGGTTCCTGCCCCGTCCGCTCCCAGGATGTGGGGAAGGTGGTGGGGTTTGGGAAGCCCCTGGCTCACCCACAGGTCAAGGTGGTTGAGCCCGCTGAACTTGATCTTGACCCGGACTTCGCCCGGACCAGGTTGGGGTTCTTCGATGTCGACCAACTCGAGGGCGTCGGGTCCGGTGGTGTCTGTGAGGTGCCAGGCCTTCATGATTGCGAGGGTAGCCTCCTGGGCACAGCCATCAGGAGAAGGATGACAGGTCACGTTCCAACCGATCGCGAAGTGCACGAGACGTCGTTAAAGGTCCGCTTCTACGAGTTGGACCCCTACGACCACGTAAACCACACCAACTACTTCTCGTACTTCGAGACGGCGCGTATCGAGTATCTCTCCGACATGGGCTGGGGTCTCGATGTTCTCAAGGACAACGGGTGGCAGTTTGTGGTTGTCGAACTTCGGGCGCGGTTCCTTGCCGCGGCCCGCTACGGCCAGGAGCTTGTGATCCGCACCTGGATCGAGGAGGTGGGCAGGGTCAAGTCGACGTGGCACCAGCTCATGTTTCGGGAAGGCAAGGTTGTCGCCGAACTCGAAGTCACCGCAGCTTTCACCGACCTCGACGGTCGCCCCCGTCGCATTCCCCGCGAGTTCGTCGACGAAATGGAGCGGATTCGCTCCACTAACGGCTGAGGAAGTCTTACTGAAGCGGGACATCCCCTTCACTGCCTCCTAACAATTGGTCTCGATACTTCTATGCATTCGCATCTGAAGGAGACGCCCTTGAAGAAGAAACTACTGACGGCAACAGTCGCCGCGACAATCTTGGTTGCCGCGGGAGTCGCCACCGCCGCCATCACCAGCCCTGGCGTTGCGTCCGCTCAGGAGGATTCAGAAGAGCCAACGGAGGAAACAAATGTCAGACCGTTCAAAGATCACAGCTCCATTCTCGAGGATGTCCTTTCCGACCTCGTCGCAGATGGGGTCATCGATCAGAGCCAGGCTGATGCGATTCTCGAAGCTCTCGAGTCGAAGGCCGCCGAATTCAAGTCCGAGGCCGAGAACCTCAGAGGCCTGATCTCCGGGTTCCTCGAGGATGGTGTGATCACTGCCGAAGAGCTAGACCAGCTGCCGGATGTGTTTCCGTTCAACAACCTCGAGAGGTTCTTCGGCGACGCTCTCGATGACGGTGAGCTCACTCAGGACGAGTTCTCGGAGGCGTTCTCGGAGACCTTCCCTCATCCCAAGCGGGGACAGTTCTGGTTCGGTGCCCGTCTTGGTGCCTTGCTCGACGACGGGGGGATCGACCAGGAGGAGTACGACGCCCTTCCCGACGACCACCCGCTGAAGCAGGTGGATGTGTCCGAGTATCTGGACGACGGGATCATCTCCATCGATGAGTTCAGAGAGTTAAAGCAGTCGCAGTCAGACTCGGGCGACGGCGCCTGAATCTCCCTCTCCTCTGCGACCGACGAGTGAGACCCCGGTTCCCCGACCCGGGGTCTTTCTCTACCCCAACCCTTCTGTGTCGGCAATGGTTCGGATACCGCTCGGTTTCCGACACAGAACGATGCGGCTTCTTCTTCTGTGTCAGTAGTGGTTCGGATACAGCTCCATTTCCGACACAGAACGGTTTGGGAGGGCTCAGCCGAGGAAGTTTGCAACCCACTGATCCCTGGGGTTGGCGACTAGTTGGTCGAGGGTGCCGGTTTGGATGATGCGGCCCTCGTTCAGCAAAGCGAGGCGGTCGCATATGGCGTCTGCCTCCTCCGAATCGTGGGTGACGACAATTGCCGTCGCCTTGCGGTCCTTGAGCAGGGTCCTGGTCTCGGTGATCAGCCTCTCCCGTAGGTTTCTGTCCAGGGCGCCGAGAGGTTCATCGAGCATGACGAGTCGGGGTCGTGGAGCCAGCGTCCGGGCCAGGGCGACTCGCTGCTTCTCACCGCCGGAGAGGTCGTCGACGGTGCGGTCGGCGAAACTCTCCATCCCAACCCAGGCGAGCGCCTCTCCGACCCTGCCTGTCGATCCGTGGTCGAGGCCGAACCCGACATTCCCGCCCACCGTGAGGTGAGGGAATAGGGCGAATCCCTGAAACATGAGGCCGAACCGGCGTCTATGAGTCGGCAGCGCTGTGATATCGACTCCATCCCACAGGATCGCCCCGGCGGATGGGTGGACGATCCCGGCGATGGCGCGCAACAGGGTCGACTTTCCCGACCCCGACGGCCCGAGGATCCCGACGATCTCCCCGTCGTCGACCTCGAGATCGACATCGGTGAGGATCTGCTTGCCGCCGAGGATGACGTCGAGATCGCGCACTTGGAGCATCAGAAGGTACCGATGTCGCCGGCGCGGAACCGGTCGACCCAGAGGATGATCCCGGCCGTGAGTGCGGCGAGGATGACGGAGAGGGCCATGGCCATTCCGAATGATCCTGCCCCCGGCCGGGACAGCAGCCGGAAGATCATGGTTGGAATGGTGGCCGTGTTGGGCCTGGCGACCAGGGAAGTGGCCCCGAACTCGCCGAGTGAGATGACCAAGGAGAAACCGGTCGCCACCAGGGCCGCCTTGCTGATGAGGGGGAGATCGATCCGCCGCCACACCCGCCAAGACGACGCCCCGAGAGTGGACGCGGCGTGTCTCAGGTCAGGCTCGATCGAACGCATCGCTGGCAGGGTGATCCGTACCACAAACGGTGTCGCGATCAGCGCGTGTGCGACGGGCACCAGTACCAGCGAAGCGCGCAGATCGATTGGCCAGTCGAGTGCGACTATGAAGCCCAGACCGACCGCGACGGCCGACGTGCCGAGTGGAAGCATCAGTGTCGTATCGAACCAGCGCGAGAGTGCCCCGCTTCGGTGGCTGACGAATGTTGCTGCCATCACACCCACGGTCAGCGCGATGGCGGTCGCCACCACTGCCGTCAGCAAGCTGTTTCTGATCGCTTCGGTCGGGTTTCCCACAATCAGCCCTGAGCTGAACAGGCTTCCGTAAGAGCCGAGGGAGCGTTGCATCAGCTTTGCCAGCGGGATTGCAAGGATTGCCAGGGTGGCGATCACCGAGACATACACCCAGACCCGGGTTCGACCCTGCGGAGACGGCACAGATTCATCGGAGCTGAGCTCCCACGAAGCGGAATGCCGTTCCTGGTATCTCGAGTAGAAGTAGAGGGCGGTGCTCACGCCGACCAGTTGGATTACGGCCATGACGGCGGCGAGGGGGATGTCGAAGAGCACGATTGCCTGGCGGTAGATCTCGACCTCGAGAGTTGCGAAGCGGTAGCCACCCAAGATGAGGACAACTCCGAAAGAGGTGAAGGTGAAGAGGAACACAATCGAAGCGGCCGCAGCAAGCGATGGCCGGAGCAGGGGGAGAGTGATCCTGCGCATCACCTGCCGGGGAGACGCCCCCAAGGTCGCCGCGGCATTGAGCAGGTCGGGGTCGAGTCGACGCCACTGCGAGCCGACGGTGCGAACCACAACTGCCACGTTGAAGAAGACATGGGCCGCAAGGATTGCACCGATCGAGTCGCGCCACCCAAGAGCGACAAATGCGGTCCCGACCACCACGGTCGGCAGGACAAAAGGCACGGTGACCAAGGCCATCGCCAGCTTCCTCCCGCGGAATTCGTATCTCCCCACCGCCCAGGTCATCGGGGCGGCGACAAGGAAGGTGAGGGCAGTCGACACGGTGGCCTGCCAGAAGGTGAACCAGCCGACCCTCAACAGCCTTTGCTCGACACCGGATGCACCAACCCCCAGCTCAGAGAGGCCGAGGGCGAGGATCCGGCTCAGCGGGTACAGGAAGAAGTAACCCAGGAAGAGGGTAGGGACGGCGGCTACCGCCACCCATCCCCACCGCACCGATTTCAACGTTGGTGCCCCGACCAGCAACGTTTGCCGCGTTCAGGACGGCCAGATGACGCCGCCAGCTGCGTCCTCGTCCTCGACGAACGGTCCAGTGCGCCTTCGTCCTGCGTCCTTGCTGGACGACGCCCCTGGCTCGCCCTGAACATCGACAATGCCGCTGGCCAGAGCACTAACTGTCCATCAGATCGGCCCATTGCTGGATCCAGGTCTCCCGGTTCTCGGCTATGTAAGCAGGATCGAGTTGGGTGGGAGACTCGGGGAGCACCGTGTGATCGATGAACTCCTGGGGGAGGGCGGCGTCGGTGTTGGCCGGAAACACGAACCAGTTGAGGGGGATCGTCTCCTGGAATTCGACCGACAGCATGAAGTCGATCAGGTCGCCTGCTGCCTCGGGATACTCGGTTCCTTCGAGGACACCGGCGAACTCGACCTGTCGGTAGCAACCGGCCTCGATTACACCGGTGGGCGCCTCGTCGAGCGGTTCCTCGGCGAAGATGACCTCGGCCGGAGGCGAGGAGGCGTAGGAGACGACAAGCGGCCGGTCGCCTCCGTAGATAGTGAAGTCCGCGTAGTACGCAGTGTTCCAGTCGGGAGCGACCTTGACCCCGGCGTCCTTGAGGTCGCTCCAGAAGTCGAGCCATCCGTCCTCGCCGTACTCGTCGATCGTGGCCAGGAGGAAGGCGAGACCTGGTGACGAGGTTGCAGGATGCTCCACCACCAACGCTCCGGCGTAGTCGGCGCCCCGGAGGTCATTGAGTTCGGTGGGGACCTCGAGTTGGGCGGTCTCGAACCCCACCTTGTCGTAGTTGAGGCACACGTCGCCAAAGCTGATCGGTGTCACCGTGTCCTCGGGTCCGATCTTGAGGCTGTCCGGTACCTTCCCGATCAGCTCGGAGGTATAACCGGTGAACACGTCTGCGTCCAGGGCGCGCGACAGGAAGGTGTCGTCGACACCGAACATGACGTCGGCGATTGGGTTTCCAGCAGTAAGGACTGCCTGGGTAACCATTCCGCCAGCGTCGCCGGCGGCAAGAACCTCCACTGCGATTCCGGTTTCATCCGTGAAGGCCTGGAAAGTCTCCTCCGTAACTGCATCGGCGAACGAGTCGTGGGCCACCAGCGTCAGAGTTTCCGGTGTCTCTGCTGCGTCGTCGCCGCATGCCGCCAGGATCAAAGCGAGCCCGATCAGGGCTGTGGTCAGTTTCCGCATTGTTCTCAACTCCTCAAACGGGAGCTAGTTGCGGTGGAGTCTCCCTGCGCTGGCATTACCCAGATCAGGTTCTTCCGGTCGGAGTCTTCGAGACTCCCTCTCAGCCCGGTCTCACCGAGCTCCCGTGAGAACCCAGGTTAGTGCCCTCGCGGCCTACACGGGACAAGTGCAGGGGATCCCTCCCAGTCAGACGGGTCCGATGGCGAGGACCGTGTTGTGGCCACCGAAGCCGAAGGAGTTGGAAAGGGTCGGGCCCGGGGTCCACGACCTGGGTTCCCGGACGATGTCGGTGAGGGGAATCTCAGGGTCCTGATTGTCCAGGCCGATGTTCGGTAGGAGCTCGCCGCGCAGCATCGATTCGATCACCATGACTGCCTCAATCGAGCCGGAAGCACCCAGGCCGTGTCCGGTGGTTCCCTTGATTGACGATACGGCTGGCTGGTCGTCACCGAAGATCCGGTCGATCACCGCCCCTTCGGTCCTGTCATTGAGATCGGTCCCGGTGCC
>Ga0299913_10004477_pt1 | contig 11730 bp, 13 predicted proteins | sample RVTome_9_FD_201360 | JGI IMG/M metagenome (GOLD analysis project Ga0299913, IMG submission 201360) | Soil microbial communities from uranium-contaminated site in the Upper Colorado River Basin, Wyoming, United States - RVT155D38 (version 2) ... | reverse complement strand
GACGTCGAGATCCGACCGCTGCACCCGGGTGATCCCGTGGGAAGTCTCCAGCCAGAGGTACACCGCATGATTTCCCGAAGCGGTGTGGAGGGGATACCAGACCTCCGGCAGGAGGGTCGGGTAGAATCCGAGCCAGCCCGGCCGGAGCCGGGCGTGGGGCGTCACCCGCGAGACTCGCCGATCGGATTTTTCCATGTCTCCCGCAGCCGCGCCGGCTGTTCCCTGCCGTGGTTTTCCGCTTCGAGCGTGCAACACCCTGGAATGTTGTAGGTCAGCACGGTAATTCCCTCCGTGGCACGGCTCACAGCCCCGGAGCCGTCGTTCCACTAGGTATCGCGCGGACGCTCGGGGCGTCCATCCAGCCAAGTCTCTGCTCCCTCGTCGTGGCGAGGAGACATCGGACCGCATGCGGGTCCGCATCGCCCACGACGGAGTGGAACGGATGAGGAACGATCTGGCGATCGCGCTCGCGATCTCGCTCGCCCTGGGAGCCGCGGCGGCCTGGGGCTCGTGCGCGCTCCCGCACCGGCCCGGCTACGCGCAGTCCATCACCTCCCCCTCCAATGCCCTTCCCGGCACGGTTCCCGGAGACCATCGGGGAGGCTCCGGGCCTTGAAGAAACACTCCTCCTGACCGCGACGCGTGATCCCCATCACCTTCGGGCCATGTGCAACGGCCCAAACTATCCTCTCGCGTACGCCTGCGGACGCCGTCCGCAGCCCAGCAGCAGGGAGGAAACCATGACATCACCGTTGAGCCGTCGGCGTGAGACCCCATTCGAGCTGAGCGGGATCGCGCGCCTCAATCGCATGCTGGACGAAGCCTTGGGCGGGTGGATGGGCGGGCTGCCCCGCGGGGGCGCCCTCACTTCGGACTGGCTGCCGCCGTGCGACATCACCGAGGATGACCGCTCCATCCGCCTCCAGCTGGAGCTTCCGGGGGTGAAGCCGGAGGACATCCACCTCTCGATCGAGGACAATGTGCTGAGTGTCCGGGGCGAGAAGCGGCAGATCGCCGAAGAGCGGAACGAGCGGGTGCACCGGTACGAGCGCAGCTATGGCGTGTTCGAGCGCACCTTCACCCTGCCGAGTACGGTGGACACCGGGAGCATCGAGGCGGACTTCGATCAGGGAATCCTGACCGTGAGCATCCCGAAGAGCGAGCGGGCCAAGCCGCGGGAGATCCGGGTGGGAAGCACCGGCGAGGCGGCCAGACTCGGGACCCACCGCGGGCAGAGCACATCCGCGACCGGTGGTCCCTCGGAGACCTCCGACAAGAAGCCTCTCGACCGGGATCCCACCGAGGAGGGCTCGGCCGGGAAGAGCCGGCGGCGCTGATCCGCTCGAGCTCGCGCCTCGACGGCCGCGGCGGGTGTGGTCCCGCCGCGGCCGGTCGGGTGTGCTCCCGCACCACGGCAGTGTGGCGGGTTCCACCCTTCTACGACCGCCGACGGCGCCCCGAGGTCGTGACACTCGGCACAGCCGCACTACCCCTCCCAGCAGCATTGTTCCAGGGATTTCCGGAGTCAGCAGGGGTGTCTGAGGATGGCCGGGGTGAACCACGCACCTGAGCCGTTCTGCACCGGGTGCACGGTGCGGGACGCGAGGAGTCCCGCGATGGGCGCGAAGCACGAGCCGGGCACTGACCACACCGTTCAGCAGAGCCGACAGCCGGCGCCCCGCCTGGGCTGGCTGGCGGCGTTTCAGGTTGCCATCGTCGCCCTTGTCGTGACGATGGCGCGCGTCACCCGCCAGTACGCCTCGCCCCCGCTCATCGGGGACCAGCTCGGCGAGCTGGCCCGGACCGGCGCACAGGCGGCGACCCCGTCACCAGTCTGGGGAGAGCGGTATTGGCTGGTCGCCGTCGTGGCGATGGTGGGCGCGCTGCTGCTCATGCTGCCGATCGTCTGGGCCTACGTGGCGACGCGCGAGCGCCGCAAGGTCGACCAGTCGCTGGTCACGACCATCGCCCTGCTCCCCATCGCCGTCGCCGCCATCCTGGTCATCGTGAGGGACAGCCTGGCGGTGGCCTTCAGCCTCGCGGGCATCGCGGGCCTGGTGCGCTTCCGGAACGCGCTCGACGACGCCAGGGACGCGATGTACGTCATCGTGGCGATCGCCGTCGGCCTGGGGGCCGGCGTGGGAGCGCTCGAGGCCGCGGCCGCGCTCTCGGTCCTCTTCAACCTGGTCTCGGTGATTCTCTGGAAGTGGAACACGTCCCAGCCGATCATCGTGGACATCGCGCTGGGGGAGCATGCCCTGCCGAAGGGACAGTCGGTGCTCGAGGCGCTTTCGTCGGGCAAGCCACCCGCACGACACCCGGCGCCCCTGGCGGAGTGGTTGACGTCCGCCGTGGCGAAGCCGCTGGTGGGCGAAGGCGCGCCGGCGGCCCCCGACACCCAGGCCGACAGCCGGGAAGGCATCCTGCGCGTCCACGCGGCCGACGACATTCCCACCCGCCGGACGGTAGAGGAGGTGCTCGATGCCCACACCAAGCGATGGGCGCTCGAGTCCGACGACCCCGGCGCCGACGGGCTTCCCACCCTGACCTACGAGATTCGCCTGAAGAAGCGCTACCAGCCGTCCCACCTGCTGGAGGCGCTCAAGGAGCGGCTCGGTCCCGAGCTCGCCGAATACACCTCGACGAACGGCGGGTCCCCCGTGAGCGAGCCGCGCGAATAGATGCGCGCGCTCGGGTCTGGATTCTCCGCCTTGCTGCTCGCGGGAGTCGTGGCGCCGCAGCACGCGCGGGCGCTGCAGACCGGGGCCGGCTACTCGGCCTATCGCGAGGAGGCGAGCCGCGTGGTCACCGTGACCGCGGGAGTGCGGTACGCGGCCGGCCCCCTACACCGCGCACTTTTCGGCGAGCACTACCGAGATCTCTGGACCACTCCGGTTCAGGTCCCCCTGCTGGATCTCGAGACCTATGCCGGCGGTCTCACGCCCGAGGAGATCGGCGGCGGGCAGCAGACCCGGTCGCTCAAGCTCGAGAGCGAGGATGGCCGGGAGTATGCGTTCCGCCCGGTGGACAAGGATCCCACCGGCGCCCTGCCCTCCGCTTATCAGGAGACGGTGGTGGACCGGCTGGCGCAGGACGCGATCAGCGCAGGGCACCCCGGGGCGCCCCTGGTCGCCTCGGCCCTGCTGGACGCGGTGGGAGTGCTGAACGCGAGGCCTCAGCTGTTCGTCATGTCGGCCCAGGAGCGGCTCGGCGAGTTCCAGAAGACGTTCGCCGGCACGTTGGGATACCTGGAGGAGCGTCCCGAGGAGGGCTTCGCGGGAGCCGACGAGGTGGTGGAATGGGAGGAATTGCTCGAGCTGGTAGAGGGGGATCCGTCCCATCGGGTCCACGTCCGTGAATTCCTCAGGGCCCGCCTGGTGGACCACCTGTTGGGAGACTGGGACCGCCACCAGGGTCAGTGGCGCTGGGCCGGATTCCGGGAGGAGGGACATACGAGCTGGCGGCCGATTCCCCGGGACCGAGACCAGGCGCTGGCGCGCTACGATGGCCTTCTTCTGGGTATAGCCCGGAGAGTACACCCCAAGCTGGTCAACTTCGGACCCCGGTATCCCTCAGCGCTCGGGCTCGCGTGGAACGCGCAGGAGCTCGACAGGCGACTCCTCGCCTCTCTGCAGGCCGAGGACTTCGACTCCGTGGCCGCGGCGGTCGAGGCGGCGCTGACCGATTCGGTGATCGACGCGTCCATTGACCTGCTTCCAGCGGCGTACCGGGCTGCGCTCGCCCCGTGGATGACGGAGGCGCTCCGGCAGCGGCGCGACAGCCTCCGGGCGCACGCCAGGGAGTACTATGGGCTTCTGGCCGAGGAGGTGGACGTCTTCGGCACGGAGAGGGCGGAGCTCGCCGAGGCCCGGCGCGATGCCGCCGGGCGCCTCGACCTGCTGGTCACGACCCGGGAGGGGCACGACACCACCTTCCGGCGCGCCTTCGATCCGGAGGAGACCCGCTCGGTTCGCCTGCTGCTGCAGGGCGGGCGGGATTCGATCCACATCGACGGGCCGAGCGGAGCCGGACCACTGCTCGAGATCGAGCAGGAGCCCGGCATCGACACGGTCGCCGCCCCCTCCGGTGCGGAGGGATTCCGCCTCTACACTCCGCGGCCGGACGTGAAGCAGGGAAAGGGCGACTCGACCTCGGCCGGGCAACCGCCACGGGACTGGGGCGGCTCGTTCGGCATCAGCCCGCGCGCGGAGTACGATGCCGACCTGGGCATCCTCCTCGGCGTTCAGGCCGCGCGGACCGACTACGCATTCCGCCGGGTGCACTACGGGTCACGGATGCGGCTCGTCGCGCAGTACGCCACGGCGGCCGAGGGGTTCCGGACCGAGCTGATCGCCGACGTGCGGCGGGTGAACCCGGACCTCCGACTCGACCTCCGCGTCCGCGCATCGGAAATCGAGGTGGTCCGATTTTCCGGCTTCGGCAACGAGACGCCGGCCCCGCGCGGAGCCTTCCAGGAGGTGGACCAGTGGCAGTTCGTCGTCGCACCGCTGCTGGAGTATGCCGCGACGCCGCTGCTACGGCTGCAGGCCGGCCCCATCGCGAAGTACACCACGACGAGCCTCCGGGGTGATCGCCTGATCGATCGGGAGCGGCCGCTCGGCTCCACCGGCTTCGGGCGCGTCGGGCTTCAGGCCGGCGCCGCGGTCACCGTTCCCGACAGTGCGGGAATGGAGGCAGCAAGTCTCGGCTTCCGGGTGGGCGGCAGCGCGTTCCCTCCGACCTGGAGTGGGAGTGCCTCCCATGGTGAGCTGCACGCCGAGGCCGTGGGCAGGCTTCCTGTCCGGGTCGGCCCCACTCCGCTGATCGCCATGCGCGTGGGCGCGAAGAAGGTGTGGGGCGAGTTCCCGTACGACGAGTCCGCGTTCCTGGGCGGTCAGGGGACGCTGAGAGGCTACGCCTACCAGCGGTTTGCAGGGGAAGCGATGCTCTATGGCAGCGCCGAGGTCCGGGTGCCGGTCGCCCGGGTGCTGGAGGACTGGGTTCCGACCCGCGTCGGGATGTTCGCCCTGGCCGATGCCGGGCGGGTGTGGGCCGATGGGACCCGGTCGCGCCGGGTGCACGCGGCGGGCGGGGGCGGTGTGTGGCTGTCGTTCTTCGAGGAGCGACACACCGTGAGTGTCGCCGTGGCCTCGGGGGAGGAGGGATCGCTGTGGTACGTCCGCACGGGTCTCGCGTTCTGACCCTCGGCTCCTTCAGCCGTTCACGGATGCCGGCCGGATTGGGGCGGCGGCCGACTCCCCGGTAGGGTGGGTCCCAGGAGATCGGCGAGCCACTGCTCGCTGCTCACGTCGAATTCCCTGGTGCTGATCTCCTGGGGGGTGGTCATCGTGCCGATGAACTCGCCACGGCGCGACACCGACCAGACGATCCGCGCGTTCCCCGCTTCCCAGCCCCGCACTCGCTCGAAGCAGAACGGCTCCCCGGCATAGCTCACGGAGCGCCGACGGTGACGCATAGCCCCCGCCTTGTCAGCAGTTTGGATCAGTATCTCGCTCAGGGCACCTCATCGCAAGCCATCCCGGCCGTGCGGGTCGGGCCCGGCTCGGCGCTCAGCGGCTGCGGGTAGGATTCCGGGGCTCGGCCGGGCGGTCCCCTTGGCGGGTTCGGACGTCGGCATCGCTCCGCGGGGTCCCGCCCCGAAACACGAAGTGCTCGTCGGAGGGGATCCGCTGCTCGAACTCCCACTGGGGGGTCCCGAACCGCCGATGGGCGTGGACCAGGGTGGTCAGCTCGTCCGCCGGATACCAGGTCCCAGCCGCCACCGTCGGGTACCAGTCCTGGAACTCGCTCCGGAGCATCCCTTCACGTCGATCCGTCATGCCAGCTCCTCGGGTCCCGGGTGCGCCCCGACCGGCAGGGCCTGGGTGGCAAAGTAGAGCCCGGGGGCAATGTCCACCGTGAGAGGAGTCACTGCAGGCCGAGACACCGGGGGCCGGGGCGGCCGGAAGGGAAGACAGCGAAACCACTTGGACGCCGGGGTCCAAGTGGTTTTCAGGCAACGAGGCGGCCGAAGCCGCGCAGCGGGTTCCGTGGGTGCTGGGAGGTCGGGAAGGGTCCGGGCCGCCTCAGGCGAACCGCATCACCAGTGTCATCACCACTAGGTACTCCTCGAGCACCAGCGCCCAGAGCAGCGTGCGGCGCAGGTTGACGCGGACCAGACGGGTACCGCAGAGGACACAGGTGACCTGATCGCCGACCGAGATGCCGCAATAGGGACACTGTCTGTCCATGATACCTCCAGACCACGATCCGGCCAGCCGAGCTCCAGGGGGGACTGGAATCTCGAAGATCGTACCGGCGTCAACAAGGGGTCGGCGGCGTCAATCCCCCCACAGGGCGGTGAGCGGAGAGGGGTCGGCGGCTGCGGTGCTGTCCGCAGAGCCGGAGTCGGGATTCTCGGGGGGCGGGTCCACCGGGCTCCCGACGACCTGGAGGCCGCCGTCGCTCCCACCGGACCCGTACCCTTGACTGGACTGACGGGAGACCGAGACGGCCGTCCGGTTGGTGAGATTCCCGACGGCATTCCGAAAGTGCGAGAGCACGGCGATCAGGCCGAGCGCCACCACCGCGATTATCAGCCCGTATTCAACGAGAGCCGATCCCGACTCGGAGGACCAAAACCGCCGGACGAGCTGTCCCATGGGCCGCCCAATTGGCAGACGAATCGAGAACTGTACGAGTATGCAGGTGGAGGGTGCAGGAAAAGGCAGGATCTGTGCCCGCCGCCGGTTCCGGAGCTGGGGCAGGAATAACCGTATGGAGAGCAAGAAGTTTCCGGGTGTCCACCGCCTGGTACCGACGGCCAGGCACCGGAGCGGTATCAGGCGGCGTGCAAGGAGTCGCACATCCTGCAACACCGGCGCACCGCTGCCAATGCGGGCCCCAGGGGCCCCCGGCGGATCAGCTCACCGCCTGCCGCTGCAGCCATCCCTCGGCCTCCAGCGGATCCTTGAACACCCGCACCTTCTCGGGCGACCCCGAGCGCAGCACTTCATAGGTGCGCGCCGCCCAGAACACCTCGTCGTCCGGTGCGACGATGGCGACGGCCCACGGCTCCTGCCGGGGATCGACGAGAACCGACTCGAGCGCGGCCGCCGCCTGAAGTCCCGGCGGCGTGACCAGCAGCTTGTCGATGTTCCGGCAGTCGACGAGGGATCCCATGCCGGGAGCCCGCGCAGGTCGCTGTGCAGGCGCTCGACGCCCGCGACCAGCTCCTCGTTGGTCAGAACTCCCGAGCACGTCATCCGAACCAGGCCGGCCTCACTATCGATCCTGTAGGTGACCGGCATCGCGGTTCCTCGCGGTGGGGGCGCGAGATCTTGCTGCCGAAGTATGCCTCACCACCAGCCGGGGGGACCTCACGGTACAACCGTGGTGCTATCGCCCGCCTGGCGCGGGCCGCCTATCTAAGCGGGGGCAGTGAGGGTACCTTATAACAGCCCTCCTATAGCTTCCTGCCAAGGCCAGCCGTCTTCGCCGGATGCGAGACCTCACATGTCGTTCCCAAGAGCAACCCTGCAGGTGCGATCCGCGTCGTTATTTGCTACTACAACTCACTGCTGCAATCGGTAAGCGGGTTATTGCGGATGAGTGGCTATTGCGTGTTTCAAGCGTACAATGGGCAGGCCGCCGTCGAGCTCTGCGCTGAACTGCACGCGATTGAACTGCTGGTGCTCAACACGGAGGGGACCGGCATGGACACGCCAGCGCTCGTTCGTTCCGTCCGCAAGACCAATCCCGGTCTGTCGGTGCTCCACATCGGCACGGCCCCCGTCCCCGGCATGCCATCCGATGTGGTGCACTTGGGGGAGTCGTTCACCGCCGAACAACTCCTCGAAACGGTTGGCGCATTGGTGCCTGGGCACTCGGTGCTATAGCGTTAACGTGGAGATGGCCGGAGCCTGGCTGGCTTCTTCGGAGGGTAGAAATGCGATTCGTACTGTCAGGTGCGCCGGTCGCTGGGAGTCTCGCTGGATGCGACTGACGCAGTTATTCCTTTCAAGACGGCTTCGTTCCGAGTTCGGCCACTCACCCCGCCTGCTTGCCGTGCCTGGATGGCCTTAGTCTTGGTAGGAATAGCCAAACCAGGAGCATGGCCATGGGCGAGGACTACAAAGAGCAATTGGACGACTTCAAGCGGAAAATGGAGAAGCACCGGACCAAGGTTCGGAAGCACACTCAGGAGACCCAGGAGCCGGTTGAAAAGGCCGAGCAACGACAGCGAGACGCTGAGGATCCCGAGTCACCCTCGAGCGACCGCACCGAATAGCTGTCAGGGTGCCACCCCCGCAAGCAAAACCACTTGAGCCGAGTGACCCAAGTGGTTGCCGCGCGGCGCGACATTTACTGACGAGAACGCAGGCCGGCGTGCCGGAGTCGAGACCCCGACCCGCCGGTTTCCCTTTTCGCCTGGGTCAGGCTTAGGGGACGTACTGCAGGTTGTTGGCGGGCGAGACCCCACCCACGACCTCGATCCGCGGCTGCCCCTTGAGAAACACCTGGCTGGCCGCAATGCCGGTGCGCGGGCTTAACATCGGGGCGCGCCGCGTCCACGCATCCGTCGCCGGATCATAGACGATAGTTATATCGAGTGTCTCCCAGGCCTCACGTGCCGCATTGAAGCGCCTGCCGCCCATGACGTAGAGCTTGCCCCCCAGGGCCGCCGACGCCGCGCCGGGCCGTGGCAGACCGAGTGGCGTGCGCGTGGTCCATTGGTTCGTGGCCGGATCGTAGACCGCGAACCGTCCCTGCACCATGACGTAGAACTTCCCACCTATGACCCCACCGATGCTTGGCCCAGAGGTCAGCTCTCCCGGAAACGGCGGACGGGGCAGTGCGACCCACCGGTCGGTCGCAGGATTGTACCGGAAAAACAGCGGGTCGCACTCCTCGAAATACCCCCACGGTTCCCAGGCCACGAAACACCCGCTGACCACGTAGAGCTTGCCCTTGATCACCCCGGTCACGCCATTGCCAAAGGCATACTGGCTCTCCGCCCAAGGCTCGGGCCCGGCCTTGACGCTCGGGATCTCACGCTTGCGGCTCCAGGTGTTGGTGGCGGGGTCGTACATGTGGAGCCAGTTGTTAGGGAAGTTATCGGCCCAGCCAGAGTATCCCCCGGACACGTAGATCTTCCCATTGATCACCCCTGCACCGCTCGTCCCAGCCAACGGCACGGGCAGCGGGCGGCGGAAGGTCCAGGTGTTGGTGGCCACGTTATAGGCCGTCACCTTGGCGCTCGGCATTCCGGTCGGCGTGAGTCCGCCGATGGTGTAGACAACGGATTGCCCCGCCGCGTTGGTCACCGTGGCGACGGCCATGTTGGTCCGGTTGGCGGGCATGTTGGCCAGGGTCAGCCAACTGTCGTGGGCGACGGCGGATGCAGTCGTGGCCGACTGGTCACCGACCGGAGTGGGCTCTGTGGTCTCGTCACCGCAGGCGGCGACGAGCACGAGCCCAGCAAGCAGGAATAGAGATGTGCGCATGGGACCTCCTGGGCCGGGGCGTGCTGCACACGCCCACAAGTCCGGGCCCTGGCTACACACTCGCCGTCGAATTACGGGCCGACCGCCGAGGACCGGTGCAAGAAGATGCGCTCAGGGCGATGAATGTGAGGTTAACTGGGCGTGAAGGAATCTTTGGGTCTGCTCAGCAGCGCAGGCTCTGCTGTCCCCTCGACAGGGGAAGCGTGGTAGCGTCCCCGTGAAGCGCCTTCACCTCGGGAGCGGGCACATCACTCCCTCATTGCAGAAAGTTGACGCGACTGTGTCCCTGGGGCTCTCGGGTTGCCGCCTCCACGATGCACGGAACCATCGGGCGGCGCGCATGGCGCGTGCCGGGGCACCCTTCGAGTTGATCGCGCGGCGACTCGGGCACCGCGACGTGGCCATGGTGGCGAAGATCAACGGCCGCTTCGAGGCCGGACAGGGAACAGCGCGACCGCTGGGAGCGCATTGCTGGCGCACGCGATCGCGAGAAATGGCCTGCGGTGGTTGCCGATCCGGTTGCCACGGACGACGGTGTCGCAGAGAAACAACATGAACAAAACCCCCGCCAGCGATGACGCTCGCGGAGGGTTACGAGGATAGCAGGGGCGGGACTCGAACCCGCGACCCCGGCATTATGAGTGCCGTGCTCTAACCACCTGAGCTACCCTGCCGAAGGCCCGGGAACCTAACCCCCGGCAGCCGCTTCCTCAAGCGCGAGCCGCGCTTACACACATTCGATCCGCACCGGCACAGTGCTGTCGTCCTGCGGGCACCTAATACGCCATCGGATCCATGCCCCCGGCACCCAACATCTGCTGCGGGGTGTTGAGTCGCGTCGTGAGTTCGACCGGCATGATGCCCATCTCGCCGTTCGCGTTGATCCCCCAGCCGCGCCCAGGCTGCCCGGGAACGTCCGGCCCTAGGGCACGACCGGTGTGCGCCCCGTGTCCGCCGGCACGATCCGGAACAAGTGCTCCCCCTCCCGGATCATCCCGAACGCCTCCCGCGCCACCCGTTCCTGCGTTCGCGGGTCCTGCTGGATGGCCCGGGCCGCGCGCTCCAGCGAGTCCACCACCTGCTCCAGCCGCGCGACCTGTGCCTCCTCCCGCGCCACGTCGCGCCGCAGCTCCAGCAGGTGGGTAGTGCCGTACTCGCCCCCCTGGATCGCGAAGTAGAGCGCGAAGGCGAGAGCCGCCACCGCCGCCCACCGCGCGGGGGTCACAGAGGGTAGAGATCCCGCCCGGGATAGTGGGCCAGCTCGCCCAGCTCCTCGGCGATCCGGAGCAGCTGGTTGTACTTCGCGGTGCGATCCGTCCGGCTCGCGCTGCCGGTCTTGATCTGCCCCGCCCCGGTCGCGACCGCGAGGTCCGCGATGAAGGTGTCCTCCGTCTCCCCCGACCGGTGCGAGATGATGACGCCGTATGCGCTGCCCTTGGCCAGCTCGATGCACTGGAGCGTCTCGGTGAGCGTGCCGATCTGATTGACCTTCACCAGCACGGCGTTGCCCACGCCCTCCTCGATGCCCCGTCCCAGCCGGTCCACGTTGGTGACGAAGAGATCGTCGCCCACCAGCTGCACCCGATCGTGCAGCCGCTCGGTGCAGTGCGCCCATCCCTGCCAGTCGTTCTCGGCCAGCCCGTCCTCGATCGACACGATGGGGTAGCGGTCCACCCAGCCGGCGTACAGGTCCACCAGCGCCTCGGCCGAGCGGCGGCTCTTGTCGCCCTTCTTGAAGACGTACTCGCCGTCCTGGTACAGCTCGGAGGCGGCGACGTCGAGCGCGATCGCCACGTCCTTGCCCGGCTCGTAGCCCGCCGCCGCGATCGCCTGCATCACCACATCCAGTGCCGCCTCGTTGGACGGCAGCATCGGCGCGAAGCCGCCCTCGTCGCCCACGGCGGTGGACAGCCCCATCTTGCCCAGCACCTTCTTGAGCGCGTGGAACACCTCGACCCCGATCCGGAGCCCCTCGGGGAAGGTTTCCGCGCCGATCGGCACGACCATGAACTCCTGCGCGTCCACGTTGTTCGAGGCGTGGGCCCCGCCGTTCAGGATGTTCATCATCGGGACCGGCAGCACCCGCGCCATCGGGCCGCCGAGATAGCGGTACAGCGGCAGCCCGCAATCCTGCGCCGCCGCGCGAGCCACCGCGAGCGAGACGCTGAGGATGGCGTTGGCGCCCAGCTTGCTCTTGTTGGGGGTGCCATCGGCGTCCATCATC
>Ga0299913_10004476_pt1 | contig 11731 bp, 13 predicted proteins | sample RVTome_9_FD_201360 | JGI IMG/M metagenome (GOLD analysis project Ga0299913, IMG submission 201360) | Soil microbial communities from uranium-contaminated site in the Upper Colorado River Basin, Wyoming, United States - RVT155D38 (version 2) ... | reverse complement strand
GCTGAGCGGGCTGGCTGCGAGTTCCATGCCGTCGGCGGTCGCAAGGACGATCCACGGCCGGTGCAGCCGCTCTTCGCGGAGAAGGTTCAGGCGGACCAGCCGGGCGATGCGCCACCGCATCTGTTTGTAGGACGACCGGAAGCGCCGGCACAGGATCGGTGTGGTGGCGTAGCCGAACCGTGCGAGCCATGCGACGAGTTCGACATCCCTGGGGGTGATGACCGTCTGCGGTCGCACGACGCCGCCGCGTGTCCGCTCCATCGGCCGCCTCCACGATCCGGTCCTGCGCGGACCGTACGGGCCTGTCGGCAGCGGGCAGGGGGAGGGCGCGCACGGGCGTCCATCGCCCCGCCGACGGTGAACGCGACGGTGAATCCGACGGCCATCTCAACGGTGAATCCACTCGGACAGCACCAAGCCTCAAAACGCCGCCGCGACGCGGGAATCAGGCCGCCGCTGTCCCCTGACTTAAATACTGCGGTGGTCAAGGTTTGTGGCGACGGAAAGGGAAGCGGTGCCCGATGCCCCAAGACCCGACGACGCTGGTTCCGTAATCCCCGAGACTGCGAAGCCGCCCACGAGTCGAATCGAGCCGAATCGAATCGAAGGTGGTCCCGTGGACAGCCCCGCATGGTGATCCGGTACGCCACCCTTCGGCTGCATGAGGACAGCTGCACCGAGTCCTGATCGGCTCTGACGTCCTATAGGTGACGTTGGAGATTCCCGCCCGTCGCGGACGACCCAGCCCGCCGCGCACCCGCGCAGTGAAACAGCCCCCGCCCGTCGTGGACGACTCAGCCCGCCGCGCGCATCGGAGCTGAGAACCCCATGCCTGCGCGACGCGGCACATCGCGACAACATCGCATAGACGCGGCGCGACAGAACGAGACTTCGAGGGCCGCTGCTACCGCCACGACACGCGGCGGCCAGGCGACTCCCCTTGGGGAGGACGAGGGGTGCCATTAGTCCGGCCGATGCAGACGCACAATCGGCGTTGGACAACCCGGCCGCTGCGTTGCGACTCGGCGCTACTCATAGTCTGTCGATCTGAAGGCGGCACACTTCCAGCGTTCCGCCCCGATGGCGACTCGGGCGCGAGAGCGGGCGAACGACGTGCGGACGGCGCGTCTCGTGCCTTTGGGGACGAGATCCGGGCGCAGCGGAAAGCTCAGGGGCTCTCCCAGGAACAGCTGGCGGACCTCGCGGGCATGCATCGCGCGTACATCGGTTCCGTCGAGCGTGGCGAGCGCAACCTGTCGTTGGACTCGATCTACGCCCTCGCCGGTGCGTTGCGCATCCACGTCTCGGAGTTGTTCCCTCGACGCTGAGCCACTGCGGCTCACAACAATTGCGCCAGGCGCTCAGCTGTCAGCCGCATTCTCCGTCGGGCCTCGACGGCCCACTCGGCATAGCGAGCATCCGGCGCAATGTCCTGGCCGGCATGAGCAAGAGCAATCGAGAGTGCGTGGTCGTAGAGGGCGATGTCCGTGCTCGCTCGCAGCACGATCGTCCCGCCTTCGCGTGTGGCGATGGGTCCGCACTGCGCCTGCAGTCGGGCCAGGACGTTCCGCAGACGCTGCCGCCCTTGGCTGATCGACACGTCGGGCCACAACACGGCTATGACCTGTTCGACATGGACCGGCGCCCCCGATAGAGCCAGGAACAACAGCAGCGTCCGTACCGCCTCGCCGTGGGGACCGCGTTCGACGCCCTCGGCGTCGATGACCCACAGGCGACCCAGCACGCACACGCGCGGCCTCGAGAGCTCGTCCAGGTGGTCGAGCCCCACCCCACTTCTCCGCGGTTCGAGCATCGCCCCGCCGCCCGAAGCGGCATCGCCCGATGCTACTCATCGTCTGTCGACTCAAAGCAGACATTTTTTTCTACGGTCGTCCGTCAATGGTCGACCATCCCGCGCAGGCATCGCAGTTGCTACGGCGGCGCACAGTCGGGCTCCGGCTGCGCCAGCTCCGTGAGCAGCAAGGACTCTCTCAGGAGGGCCTTGGCGACCGCGCGCATCTGCACCGTACCTACGTCGGCTCCGTCGAACGAGGCGAACGCAACCCATCCCTGGACGTCCTCTACGCGCTGGCCGACGCCCTCGGAGTCGGGATCGAGCAGCTGTTCCAACCAGAGCTGCAACCTCGCGCTGAGCTTTGACCGGAGGGATCGCAACGCGACCCCACGGCTGCGTATTCGACTGCCGCATCCTGGAGAAGGCTTGTGCTTACTCGAACTTGCTTTGGCGCGAGACGAGCTCGACGACTTGACGCCGCAAGCCATCATCTCTCGGCCACCCGCGGTGAACCGCACGTGAGCACCGATGCTGAGCGAGGGCCGCGCCCTGTGCGCCTGACTAAGATGTTCACTCGTGAACAGTCAGAGGTTGCTTACGGGGTCAGCTTGTCAAACCTGAGCACAACCACTCTCTTCCTGGGCGCGGGAGCTTCTCTCGCGCCGCCGACGAACCTCCCGCTGTTCGCGCACATCCGCCGAGCCATCGCGGCAGCGCTCGGCATCGAGCCGGATCAGCCGCTGACGAGAAGAGAGCAATACGGAGGCAGTCCCGCGCCCGGCGGGCCGGCACGCACCGTCGATGGACGGCTGCAACGGTTGGCGCCTGAGGCGCTGTTCCACTCGCTGCAGATACCCGGCGTGACGCGCCTTGAGCAGGAACTGTCGGATGCTCTCATGAGAGCCACCCCAAACGGCATCCACAGCATCGCGGCCGAGTTGGCCCGAATGGGCGGGCTGATCTGGACCACGAACGTCGACGACTGCGTGGAACGCGCCGCCAACTGGTCAGTGGCGGACCGGGCACGGTTCGTCGCCACATGGCCGGAGGGAACCGAGCCCGGCGGTGAGTCGATCAGTGGCCGACGCATGTACAAGGTCCACGGATCGGTGGGTGGGCGATTGGCTCTCAGCTCGGAGCTGGTCCTTCGTCCCCTCCGCGGCCCATGGCTCGATCAGTTGGATGCGGCGATCCGCAACCGCCACGTCGTGCTGTACGGGTACGCGGGCAACGACGTCGACCTGCGCTCGGCTCTCGACGACCTGCTGCCGGATGCGCAGTCGGTCACATGGTTCGAAGTGCCGCAGGGTCCCCTGGACGAATTCGGGAGGACGCGCCAGGAACTGCTGACCATGCGCTATCCGCAGGCCACGTCGGCCGGCATGCGAGTGTTGCCCTCGGATCCGTCGACCTCGATCGCCGACGCGTTTTTCGAGTGGGCTCAAGGGGCCGGGCTGACGCAAGGGCTCACGAGCGCAGAGCGAAGTGGATTGCGCGAACCCCCGCACCCGGACCCTGTGTCGTTCCCCTCGCTCCAAGGCAAACCGCTTCTGCGGGCCCGTCTGCTCTCCCGCCTGGGACTCCCCCGCCGGGCCAGGCGCATACTGAACCGCCACCTCTGGTCCCGCAGCGTCGCGGTGGATCGGATGAAAGTCGCCCTCTGGACGGAAGAACGATGGACCCGGCCGTTGCTTTGGGCAATGGGGCTTCCGTGGCCGAGCAACCTCAGGCGAAAGTGGCAGAACACGCACATCGCGCTCCTGCTCAACATGGGCAAGCCGAGACGTGCCCTCCACTTCGCACGCGCGGCGGTTGATCGTGACGACACCGCCGAAGCCCGTCTGCGCCTTGTGGGAGCGGAGCGGTGGGTCTCCAACCTGGCCGACGTGGAGGCCATGGCGCACGAATGCCTTACCCGTTGCGAAGGTGACAGCGCGGACAGCAATTTGCTCGCCACCGCCGCCTTCGAAGCGGCGATTGTGTCGTACTGGCGCGGACACCACACCCGGGTGCGGGCCGTGGTGGATCGGCTGGACTACGACTTCGGCGCCCATGCCGGGCCCCGCTGGACGGGCTGGGCCTCGTGGCTGCGAGCGTGCGAGGCAATCGCCGACTGGCGGCCGTATGACGCGATCGTGCATGTCCGCACGGCTGAGGACATCTTCCGCGGCGAGTCTGACGTGCTCCGCCTCGCCGTGATGAACCTGCTGACCGCCCGAACCGCGGCTTATCGCCTCGCTTACGCGCTGAGCGGTGCGCTGGACGACGCGCAGGAGCTCGCACGATCACTTTCAGAGTTGCGAGCAGAGTTGCGAGGGGCACGCTGGCCGAGAACCATCCGCGCGGCCGCTGAGTTCGAGCTTGCCGAGACAGACCGCGCTCAGGGTGATCTGACCCGAGCTCAGCGTCGCTACCTCACTGTGGCCCGGACCGACGCCTATCTGTACCAGGCGCTCGGGCGAGTGGGAATGGGAGAACTGCAACGAGACCGAGGAGAGTCTCCCTCCGCGAGCCGAGAGGCCTTAGACATTGCCCTCACGTTCGGTCTCGACGGGATCGCAGGTCAAGCCGCCATCACCCTCGGGCTGGCAGGTGAGATCTCCGAGGAGGAAGTAGCCAAGAAGCTCGACACGCTGGGTCTCGAGCTCCCTCAAAGGCCCGGCGTGCCCGGCGTCGCGCGTTGGCAGGTCAATGCGGGGGGCACTTCCCGCCAGGTGTGGGCCCTTTTCTAGAGCAACAGCGAAGCTCGAAACAGTTTTCGCGGAGCCCGTGGAACTACGTACGAGGGCGGTACGATCCGCTGCAGACGAGGGGCGCCGCGGGAAGCTGGGCGATCGATTTGCGTCCATGGGGCGAGGTCATTCAGAACTCGATGGGGACCGGGCGGGATGGGGTCGTTGATACCACGGTTGGACTACGAACTTCACAAGCTCGGCTGGCAGGCGTTTCAGGACCTGTGTGGCACCGTCCTTCGGGAAACCCTCGGACAGATGTTGCACATGTTCGCAGACTCGAATGATGCGGGACGGGATGGGGCGTTCCACGGCCATTGGCGAACGCCCAACGATGGGCCGCTCGAGGACATCGACCCACCGAACCAGCTTGCAACCGTCGTGCAGTGCAAGTTCAGCTCGCGGGCATCGGGAACCCTGACACCTTCCATGTTGACCGAGGAACTTGCGAAGCTGCGCCGGCTGCACGAGCGCGGCTTGTGCGACTCATACCTGGTGATGACGAACCTCCGTGTCACAGGCAGGACAGAGGAGTGGCTGGCACGCGAGGCTGCAAGAGAGGGAGTTCGCCACGCCGCGATCCTCGATGGCTCATGGATTTGCAGCCAGATTGCTCGAAGCCCAGAACTCCGGCGCTACGTCCCGCGCGTTTATGGGTTGGGCGACCTAGCCAAGGTCTTCGATGAGAGACGTCTCCGCCAGGCGGAGGCTCTCCTCGCCCGCTTGCGGCAAGACTTGCGCACATTCGTGCCCACCGGGGCCTACCGCGAGGCCGCTACCGCGCTTGCTAAGCATGGCTTCGTTCTCTTGCTAGGTGAGCCGGCGTGCGGCAAGTCGACCATCGCCGCCACTCTCGCGATGTCGGCGCTAGACACCTGGCATTGCGGAGTACGGCGCGTTGATAGCCCGAAGGAGCTACTGGCAGCTTGGGATCCCGACGAGCCTGATCAACTATTTTGGGTCGACGATGCATTCGGGAGCATTCGACACGACGCAGTCTTGAGCGACGCGTGGTCTCGCCGGATGGATCAAGTCATGGCTGCCATCGAACGTGGGGCGAAGGCAATCCTCACCAGCCGCGACTACATCTACCGCGAAGCGCGTGCCTATCTAAAGGAGTACGCCTACCCACGCCTACATGAGAACCAGGTAGTAGTGGATGTCGCGCGACTCACGGTTCTGGAAAGGAGTCAAATCCTCTACAATCATCTCAAAGCAGGCGATCAACCGCGCGACAGACTGGAAAATGGCGTCCGCACTTGCGACACGTTGCACAGCTTGACCGCTTCCAACCCGAAGTGGCGCGAAGGCTGGCGCACCGCCCATTCACCGCAGGTATTGCTCTCGATTTCAGGTCGCAGATCTTGGACTTCTTCACCCGACCGATACCGCTATTACGTGAAGTGCTCGGGCAGATAGCACCTGAGACTCGCGCCGCGCTCGCCTGTTTATATCTCGCCGGCGAAGAGCTGCGCGCGCCGATTGAATTCACGGACCCGTTGCGCGATGCAATCACGAGACTGGGAGCGACCGAGGCATCAGTACTGCAAGCCTTCGGCGCTTGCGACGGGACATTTCTCCAGCTTAGCCAAACACCTGGTGGAGACCCAGTATGGCGCTTCCGCCACCCCACCATTCGCGAAGGTTTTGCGGCCGTCGTAGCGCAAGATCCCAACATGGTCACTGTCTTCCTAGACGGGCTGAGCGACGAGGAACTCGTCCGCCAAGTCGAATGCGGTGGTCCTCCGTGCGGGGAACAGTGGTGCGCGTTCCATCGACGCTCTACGCGCGCGTGATACCTCGCGTGCCAGTGCCCGACGGTGGCAGCAACTGGAATCCCGCATTCTGGTTCCTGGCTGATCACTGCTCAGATCAGTTCCTGCATCAGTGGGTCGCTCACCACCATCGGGATTTGCACCGCCTCTTGGAGTTCGGCATGTACGTCAGCGCATTCCGTCAGCCGCAACTACTGGCCCGGCTTCATCAAGCTGGTGTGCTGCCCGAGGGGATGCGCCATGAGGCGGTCACGAAACTGCACTGGAGCGCGCTCAACCTGGACTGCTCGTGGCTCGATGGGCCAGTGTCAACCCTGCTTACTGACGACGAACTCGGCCAACTTCTGACGGACGTTCAACGCGAACTCTTCCCGTCGATCGAAGAGCACATTGACTCCTCCGGTGAGGGCTATACGTCTGACGTCGAGCCTTATCAGCGCTTCAGCGAAGCCAAAGCTGCGGTCGACGCGCTTACGAGCCACTTGCGCCACGAATCTTCTGCACTATCCCGCCTCACCGAGGCATCCGCGCACATTGAGTGGAGAATATCGGAGGCGGAGGCCACGTTCGCTGCTACTCCGGTCAACGGCCCGTCCCTGGCCCCGAAGGCGGCGCTCGTTGAGCACTCGAAGGACCGAGATATCTTCGACGACATCGCCGAGGGTAGGTGAGACGGCAGAGTCGACGGTGAGTGGCTCCGCCGCGCGGATTTGGTGGACGCCAACCTCGGAAACGCCCGGCAGGTGCTCGACACCTGGATCCGCTTCGCTGCCGACTGCGCGACCGGGTACCGCAAGGCAAACAGCCCAGGCGCAAGCAGCTCAACGACACGGTGTTCACGCGCATCGACGTGCGCGACGGACACGTCACCGGATGGCAGGCCCGTCCCTAGGGCTTGCTCTTGGACGGCGCCTCGTAGAAGGCTTTTGTCAGCTCAGACGTCAGGTAATCATCGTCCAGCAGTTTGAGGATGGCCCACTGTCCGGCTCGGTCCTTGTGATCGTGGACGAGCATCCTTCCACTCGGATCATTCCGCGTCTCAATCTTCACCTCGGCGGCGTGCGCGTCTACGAAGGCCAGCAGCGGGTCCATCGCCATCGCAGCGGCGTACGCCGGCTCGTTGTCCATCTTCCGCCCGATGCTCGCCGCCTTCCGAGCCATGCCCGAGTGCGACTTGCACCCTTCGACCAGTTCGCTGAAGCCGTCGATTCTCAGCTTCATGAAGTGCGTCGTCACCGCGGTCGCAGCAGCAGCGAAGATGTGCTTCGTGAAACCGAACGCGTTCTCGAACTTGATGAGGTTCGCACCGACCACGTAGTCGCCAATGATGACTGCGTCCCAGCGGTCGTTCAGGACGAGCTGGTTGCTGTCCACCACATCGTAGACACCGTTGCGGAAGACGAGCGCTGTCTTCTTCTTCGCCGTGACGACCTCGCTCCTGACCCCCGTACGTATGAAGACCGCGCGCAGTGGGGCGCCGTCCTTTTTGAAACGGACATCAGTCAGGAACAGCTGGGCCTTGTTCCCGTCCTTAGCAAGATCGAGGAGTTCGTAGTTCTCGAGCGTATCCAGACCGCCAATGATCGGGCCTGCCTCATCCACCTCGCCGCGTTCGACCACGACCGCCTCGTGCGGCTCTGGACGTCGTTCCCACCCATAGTCGATCGGCACACGCTGGGCGAGGTCGTCCCGGAACTCTTCCGCGAGTTCTTTCATCCGTGTTTGAGCGTCGCCCGCGAGATCAACACGGCGCAGCCGTATCCCCGCGGACGTCGGTGTCAGTAGGACGGCCGCGCTCACGTAGTCAATCTCTGCATCAGCCAACTGCGCGATCAGCGCCGCGGCACCGTCAGTCGCCTCAGACATTAGCGATCCTCCCAATCCAGAGCTTCTGCTCCGGCTCAGCCGCGAGCACTACGTCACCGGGACTCAACTGGTGCTTTCCGCTGAGCCAAAGCTCGATCGTCCCTGCTTGGATGGTCGCTTTGTGCGGTCGATAGCCGAGGAAAAAATAGAGGAGCCCTGGCGGAGTGGCCTTGACGGACTGCAAAACGCCGGCGGCAAGGACGAGGACGCCGAACAGGATCGCCCAGCCGTAGTCGTCCTTGAACAGGTCGCCCGCGGGGACCAGCAGTCCGATGAGCGCCGACGCCCCGGACGCGAGCGATTGCTTCTCCCCGTTCTCGATCGACAGACGCCGTGACATGACCTCCTCGATGTCCCGCAGCATGCGCCAGTTCCCGAACCAACTAAGAACCGCTAGGACGCCCATGATGACTGCCACGACCTTCAGATCCTTCGTCCACGCAACCGCTGCAGCCGCGAGGAAGGTTGGGATGAGAGCGCCCACCCCCCACATGAGCTTCGCAAGGAACTTCATAGCCTTAAGAGTAGGAGACGATCCATGCGTGACTGCTTAGGGAGCCCCGACCGTTCGAAACTGAAACCTGCCAGTCGGCGTTCTGCGGAGCCCTACGCGACCTGAGGTTCGGCGTTTCCTCAACGAGACGCACCGGCCAATGGCCGGGGCGTTTTCGTTGGTCTACGTGGATAACGCCGCAACATACGAACATGTCGGGGCATGGCCAGCGCATCCTCGCTGCAACAAGCGGGCCGCCCCGCAAGTGCCCCCTCACCCGGTTGATGATGCGGTAGTTCGTACGGTCGCGGCATGGACGTCCGCCAGCCTCGTGGTGACCGTTTCGGAGGAGATGCGCTCCGGGTCGCCGACGCTGGGCGGCTGTGGTCCCCGGCGGACGTCTGCTGGTATCTCGGCATCCGGCCGCGGACATTGCGGGAGTGGCGGGCGACGGACGCGAGCTTCCCGCTACCGCTGGCACTGCCGGGACGGGTCGTGCGATGGTTGCCGGCGCACGTGGTGGCCTGGGCGTCACGGCGGTCTGCGTGACGCCGGCGACGGGCGGCAGCGGATCCGGTCGCGGGCGGCCGATCAAGTCGTGGCTGGACCCCCACATCGAGCTGTACGCGCCCACCCGCACGTTCCCCTATTACAGAGTCGTGGGCTATCACCCCATAACGGGGTTGCGAGTGGTCAACACCTCCGGTGGCTCCACCCGCCGCAGCGCCGACGAGAAGGTGCGCCAGGTCGCCGAGCAGCTGCGCGCGATGGCGGCAGCGGTGCCGGGGATGGACGGCGCCGACCCATCGCGACGGCTCGTGCATGACGAAGCGCAGTTGTGGCTGATGCCGGAAAACCACCGCACGCGCCTGAACCGCGAGTGGACGACGCGGCACACGGAGAACATGCGGCGCGAGTGGCGGCTGCGGATCTCCCCGCACATCCCGGCGGTCACGCCGGTGGCGGCGCTGCGGGACAAGACGCTATGGGTGCGCATCCTCAACGACGCCTCGAACCGCGGGGCGCTTTCGGCGGAGAGCGTGCAGGAGACCGGGCAGGCGTGCCGCTCGTTCGTGTCGTGGCTGATGGACCGGGGACTGCTGGCGGCCAACCCGATGGCCGGGGTGCGCTACTCGGTCTCGGCCGCCAACAACGAGGGCTTGGCGCCGCACGCCGTTGCCGAACGCGAGGTCGCGACATTCGATCAGGCGTTGGACCTGGGGCTGGCGCTGGCGTGGATCGCCTGGCGGCAGCGGTTCGGCCGTGGCGGCGAGCGCCGCGCCGACCAGGTCGGCACGCTCGGCCGTGGCCTGCAGCCGCTGCTGGTGGCCACCAGCGCGATTCGCAGCGGCGAGCTGTTCGCGCTGCGCGCCGACGACATCGACGTCGCCGGGCTGGAGGTGCGCATCCGCGAGGCGTTGATCGAGGAGGACTCGGGCGAACGCTGGTTCAGTCCGCCGAAGAACGGCGCGCAGCGCGTGACGATCCTGGCGGGTGTGCTCGCGGAGGATTTCGAGGAGTTCATCGCTTGGCGGCGCTTCCAGTCCGGCGAGTCAAACCCGCTGCTGTACACGGCTCCGATGGGCGGCCTGGGGTCGCGCAGTAACCACTCCCGTCGGTTCCGCATTGCCGCCGAGCTGGCCGGCTGGCCCGACGGGCTGCAGTGGCGGGGGCTGCGCCACCTCGCTGCGGTCACCATGATGGCCGCGCCACCCGACGGCATGGGCCTCACGCTCGAGGAAGTGTCGAAACTGATGGGCCACCACTCACCCGAGTTCACCGCACGCCGCTACCTGTCTCTTCGCAGCGGCTGGCTCGAACGCGCCAAAGCCGCAGCCGCCGCATTCCAGGCCGATCACAGCGACGGGTTCGCTGCTCGAGGTGCCGACACTTCGGGTGTCGGGCTTGTCTTGTAGACCGCCGCGCGTGCGTCAGTCGAGAGGGCCTCGTGGCACTCGCACGGGGCATGTCACACCGCCATGGCAAGATGCGGTTGCTGGCCGGACTATCGGAGTCCGGCTGAATGGATTGAGATTGGAGACGGGGATGGGTGACAAGAAGATCACTGTGACGGTGGTCGTGAACGGGACTCCCACCGAGGTTGAGACCAACGTCAAGGCGGCTCTTCACAGTCTGGTGAGCAAAGCGCTGGAGCAGAGTGGCAGCGCTGGACAGTCGACGGATGGCTGGGAGTTGCGGATTGGGGACTTGCCCGCCGACCTGTCCGGCAAGCCGGAGGACTATGGCCTGGAGGACGGTGCCACCGTCTTCCTGAACCTCAAAGCAGGTGTCGGGGGCTAGATGCAGGCCACGGATCCATGTGTCTCTCGCGTCAAGTTCGAACGTGAGCTTGGAGAGTTCGTCGCGCAGCGACAGCACCACGAGGCACGTGGTTGGTTTCTGGTGGAGGCCGCATTCCCGCTCGTGTTCCTGATCGCAGCGGGAGCACAGCCGCGACTACTACTATTCGGACTTCTCCTGGACTACACCGATTACGATGCCCAGCCTCCATCGGTGAAGTTTGTGGACCCGTTTACGCGTGAGCCATACACGGCCGCGCGATTGCCCATACCTCCCCTGCTGCGGGCGCGGCCCCCTCAACATGTCGGGATTCCCGGCTTGCCGGCACCATCGCAGGCCCCCCAAGATCCTCAGCCATTGCTACAGGCGCACTCTCCTGATGACGTCATTTTCCTATGCTTGCCCGGAGTCCGTGAATATCACGATCAGCCCGGCCATTCAGGGGACGTGTGGGATCGTCATCGGGCAAATGGCGCTGGCCGCCTCTCCACGCTGATATCGATCATCCATAAGTACGGTGTTGAGCCTGTCAGTCTCCAGGTAGAGATGCGGCCGCAACTGTCGATAGTAGCCAGCAACGCTCCGCTATGACCCTCTCATCGGCAACGGAATTCGCAGTACCGGGCTGGATTGTCTCGGAGACTGAGCGATCGCTTCGGACGGCCGGCAAGGAGGGCTATGAGCTCTTTGTGCTGTGGAGCGGGCGCCTTCAGGGCCAGCGGTTTGCTGTTATGGACGCGCACATTCCACGGCAGACCTCTTACCGCAC